>Ga0335078_10017722_pt1 | contig 10588 bp, 13 predicted proteins | sample Lox_Sample_32_FD_206711 | JGI IMG/M metagenome (GOLD analysis project Ga0335078, IMG submission 206711) | Soil microbial communities from Loxahatchee National Wildlife Refuge, Florida, United States - Lox_Sample_3.2 | ecosystem: Environmental > Terrestrial > Soil > Wetlands | place: USA...
TCTGGTTCCTGCTGTTCAACCTGGGCGGCGGCGGTGGTGGCGGTGGCCGGGGCGGCGGTGGTTTCGGCGGTGGAGGATTCGGTGGGTTTGGCGGGGGCAGTTCCGGAGGCGGTGGCGCCAGCGGAAGCTGGTAGCTCGAAGAGCAGAGGCCTTATGGTCGCAGAAAAACAGATCAACGAATTTGTCACCCGGCTGCGCCAGGCGGCGGGCGAGAATCTGCAGAGCGTGATTCTCTACGGGTCGGCGGCAGATGGCGAATTCCATCCCGAGTATTCGAACCTCAACCTGCTTTGCGTGATGCGGGAAAGCTCATACGCCACGCTGCGTGCGCTTGCCCCGGCGGTGGAGTGGTGGACGCGGCAAAAGCAGCGCGTGCCACTTTTCCTTACGCGCGAAGAGCTGGAGCGTTCCGCCGACGTGTTCTCCATCGAAATGCTGGACATGCAGCAGCGTCACCGCGTCGTGTATGGCGAAGATGTCTTTCCGCGGCTGAAGATTCCCATGCATTTGCACCGTGCGCAGCTGGAATACGAGCTGCGCGAGAAGACGATTTTATTGCGGGAACGCCTGCTGTTGGCGGGCGGAAATAAGAGTCGCGTGTGGGAATTGTTGCTGGGTTCGCTCTCGACTTTTGCCACCTTGTTCCGGCACGCGCTGGTGGCGCTGGGCGATTCAGTGCCCCACTCGAAGCGCGAAGGCATTCAACTGCTGGCGTCACGAATCAAGGTGGATCCTTCAGCCTTCCTGCAGTTGTTGGATATCCGCGAGAGGAAGATCGATCGCAAACAGCTGGATGTAGAGGACGTCGCCGGCCGCTATTTAACGGCAGTGCAGCAGGTAACCGCCGCAGTCGATACAATGCTAGATTCCACGGAACCCGGGAGCCGGTGAGATTCGTATCGCGTTCCCAAGGAGAAAAATATGAAGGTTTGGATCGTAATCATCGTTCTGGTGCTGATCGCGCTGCTGGCGTTCGGCCAGTATGTCAGCGTCAAGAACACTCTGGTGGCCAAGAATGAGGCGGTGAAGTCTTCCTGGTCGCAGGTGGATATTGTCCTGCAGCGCCGCGCTGACTTGATCCCCAATCTTGTCGAAACGGTGAAGGGCTATGCGCAGCAGGAGCAGACGGTGTTCGGGGATATTGCCAAGGCGCGGTCCGCGCTGCTTTCGGCGGGAACGCCGCAGGAAAAAATCGCCGCCAACGGGCAATTGGATGGCGCGCTGGGCCGCTTGCTCTTGATCGTGGAGAATTATCCGCAGTTGAAGTCGAATGAGAACTTCCTGCGTTTGCAGGATGAATTAGCCGGCACCGAGAATCGCATCGCGGTCGAGCGCAAGCGATATAACGACACCTTGCAGGACTACAACACTTACGTGCAACAATTCCCCAACAACATTTTCGCGGGATGGGCGGGCTTTAAGCCGAATCCGGCTTATTTTGCGGCCAGCGAAGAAGCGCGCACCGTACCCAAGGTGAACTTCTCGGCTCCGACCGCGCCCGCGGCCGCTCCGCAGCCGGCTCCAGCAAAATAGCGTGGAAGCCGATTTTGCGGTCGAACTTGGAGCCGACGACGAAACTTTGGAACTCCCCTGGGCCGCCCCTCAAGGCGGCCCGAAGTATTGCGACCTGAAGCGGCACCCCGAGCTGCTCCTTCAGATCGAAGAAGCCGGCCGAGAGCCGGAGCTGGCTGATTTTCTATCGGCGATGAACTTGGCCGCGAGTCCCTTCGAAACTGTCAAGTGCGATACATGGGCGAGCACGGAGATGAATCCCGAGGAGGATATCTTTGGCGCTGCGTGGAAATTCGGTTCTTACGTAGACATTGTGTTCACCGAGGGGTGTGCGCGATTTTCATTCGCCGATCACGAACAATTTGCCGGGAAGGTCGTACGGCTCCTCAGGAAGACGCCGGAGATTCCCGCGGCTGCCGAGTTTCTGATTCGGCGCTGTTATTATGTCGGGCCGGAAGTGCGCGATGGGTTTTATTTCACGTTCTATCTATTCGGATATGGCGAGGACCAGGCGCAGGCACACGGGCGCTGGGCGATCGCATTGAAGCTGGTGGAAAATGCCATGCGGCAGGTGTCGCGGTAGATTCTTTCGCCCGTTCCGGGCTGGGTTCGTGGCTGGTCCCGACCCACAGCTTGCGCTGTGGGCTTTATTCTCGCGCCGCTTCGCGGCTGAATCTCACCAGACAAAACGCGAATAATATTGCAGCCCAACAAAACCCAGCTCCGAAGGAGCGGCGTATTATGGCCCCGGACGTAAGTCCGGGGTAAGGACGACACCCGACTAACGCGCACGCAGGGCGCCTGAATCAGGCCGCCCAAACCACATCAACGCCTCCACCCCGCGTCCCTTGAATCGCGTGCGCAGCCGGGAAATCAACAACATCAAAACGAAGATCACCAGCAATCCCAGTGAGGCACTGCGCACATCCTGTGCCCGCTTCGGCAGGATGGAAAACCGGCCGTACACGAATTCGAGGTGTACCCAATACACCAGCAGGGAAGTCTGACCCAGCTGAATCAGAGGACTGAAGCCCCATTGGCCCGCTCCCCAGCGGCACCACGCGTACGCTGCGAATAAAATGATCAACAGCATTCCTACGCGAATCAGAAAGAAGTTGGGGCTAGTGTGCCAGAAATCGTAAGCCGCATAAATCTGTCGTGGACTGTGGTCCAACGATCGAGCTGCATAAATCAGGATAATTCCGATGCAGCCCGCGAAAATAAATGTTCCGGTTCCCCGCTTTTTCGCCCAGTCGCTTAGCAAAACGAATCCGACCGCGAGGCCGACGAACGCGAATGCGCTCCAGGGAAAAATGGGGAACAGCCATGCCTGCGGCTGACCGAGATTGTGTACGCCGTCGATGTAAGACTCGAGCGGCCAGGGAAGCCATCGGGGACGCCAGTTGGTCCAGAGCAGAGGCGTCAGCAGAGAAATCGTGAGTCCCGTCGCGACAGCGCACGTGCCAAGAATGACGCGCGTGCCACGCGTCGTCGTGAACAAAATCCAACACAACCCGCCCATCAGCATCATTGAGAGCCCGATGGTGTTTAGGATGTCGACGCGGAAAAGGTCGCTCCACGGCGACCATCCCGAGGCCAGCACAAATTCCTGCAGCCGGAACAGAAGTCCCAGCCCGAAGATCTCCGCACCGCGGCGAATGGTGGTATGGGCGATCTGTCCGGCGGGAATGCTTTTCTGATGCAACTTGTCGGTTACCAGCGCGAATGAGATTCCGGCGAGGAAGAGAAACAGCGGCGCGGGGAGCGTCCCGCCGAGTTGCGACCACATGAAGAATGTCGACTTGCGCGCCGCCGGGCTCAGCCATGCGTCATAGCAGTGCGTCTGAAACATCACCACGCAGGCCAGCCCGCGCATCCAGTCGATGTAAGCCAGACGGGATGGGCCGGCGGGGGGCATGGGTCCGGAGGGAAGTATACAGAACGGTTCAGATGATGCTCTGCCCACACGATGGCGCCTGGGCCTGCGTAGTTAGAGAAGCACACCTTGCCAATCCCCCTAAATTCTGTAAAAATAACAGTTTGTCTGATCCCTGCCAGAAGCACTAGGAAAGGAAACCAAGTTCTGTGTTGATGATTCGTCTGAAGCGCACGGGTGCGCGTAAACAGCCTCATTATCGTGTGGTGGTCATTGAAAAGGAACGGGCCCGCAACGGCCTGCCGGTCGAGGTGGTGGGAACGTACAATCCCCGCACGAATCCGGCCAGCATCGAGTTGAAGCGTGAGCGGATTGATTACTGGGTATCGAAGGGCGCAAAGATGTCGGATCGTGTCAGCAAGATCGTGTCCAAGCCCGTCCCCGCCAGCGCCGGTTCCGTCGCCTAATATTCGCCAGGACCAAGATCACCTATCTGAATAGGAAAGCCTATGAGTGAGTCGAGCGGAGACGTGCGGGTATTGGTGGAGCAGATCGCCAAGGCGCTGGTGGATGCGCCCGATGAGGTCTCGGTCACCCAGATCGACGGTGACCCTACCGTCTTCGAACTGACCGTCGCGCCCGAAGACGTGGGCAGGGTGATCGGCAGGCAGGGGCGTGTGGCGCGCGCGTTTCGCGCTTTGATCAGCGCAACCGGGATTCGCGCCCGCAAGCGCCTGGTGCTGGAGATTCTCGAATAGGCGTGGGAACGATGGACGAGTTCGTCACGCTCGCCCGTGTCGTGAAAACGCAGGGCCGGCACGGCGAAGTTGCCGTCGAGTTGCACAGCGATGTGCCGGACCGCTTTCGGCCGGGTTTGCGATTGTCCGCGCTAGCGAAAGATGAAGTCCGGCGCGATCTGCAGGTTGAAGAACTTTGGCCGCATAAGAGTTATCTGGTCCTGAAGTTCGCGGGCGTGGATTCGATTGACGATGCGGAACCGCTGGTGGGTTGCGAGTTACAGGTTCCGCGTGAGCAAAGGGCGCAGCTTGAGCCGGGTTGGACGTATGTCAGCGACCTGGCTGGTTGCATGGTCTTCGACGGCGGCCGCGAGATCGGCCGGGTTGACGACGTAAGGTTCGGAGCCGGGGAAGCGCCACTGCTGATCGTGAAAGCAGGGAAAAAAGAGTACGAGATTCCCTTCGCGGAAGCTTATCTGGAAGGCGTAGACCTCAAGCAGAAGCAAGTTAGGATGCGGCTGCCCGAGGGGATGCTCGAACTGGACGCGCCACTGACGGCGGAAGAGAAGCGTCAAGCGGCGAGAAAGCGTTAGCCGCCAGGGACAGAGAGACAAAAAGATCTGCGTGGTCAGCGTAATCTGGGGCAAGGACTTTGAATTCCCGGTTCAGCGATGAAGATCGACATTGTCACGATCTTTCCTGATTTCTTTCGCGGGCCGCTGGATTACGGAATCATTCGCCGGGCGCGGGAAGCCGGTTTGGCGACGATAACAGTTCACGATCTGCGGGCGTTTGCCCATGACCGGCATCGTACCGTGGATGATCGCCCGTTCGGCGGCGGCGAGGGCATGGTCCTGAAGCCGGAACCGATCTTTGAGTGCGTGGAAGGCCTGGGTGTCGGCTCCCGCGAAGAACGGTTGGCCAGGAGCAGCAAGACCAGCGTGGTACTGCTCTCGGCGCAGGGCAAGCAATTCGATCAGAGCGTGGCTGCGGAGCTGGTGACGCTGGAACGAATCGTGCTGATTTGTGGCCGTTACGAAGGCGTAGACGAGCGTGTAGGCCGTTACCTCGCCGACCGCGAGCTGTCGATCGGCGATTACGTTCTGAGCGGCGGCGAGCTGGGCTCGGCGGTGATTGTGGATTGTGTGACGCGCCTGATTCCGGGCGCGGTAGGCAACGAGGCTTCCACCCGGCAGGAGTCTTTTACCGCGAACCAGCCAGTAACGGTCGAGGGTGCTAACTCCACCTGCGGCTCAGGGGGGTTGCTGGATTATCCGCACTACACGCGTCCGGCGGAGTTTCGCGGGATGGCGGTGCCGGAGGTGCTGGCTTCGGGCAACCACGACGAGATACGCCGTTGGCGCCGGCGGTCAGCCCTGGAAAAGACGCTGCGCAACCGTCCTGACCTGCTACAGGAGACGGCGCTCAGCGATGAAGACAAGAAATTGCTCGCCCAGAACCAGGGCGAAGAGAATTAGGACGAAGGGAATAAAAACATGTCAAACCTCATCATCGAAAAACTGCTGGCCAAGAGCAAGCGTAACGATCTACCAAATTTTGCCCCCGGCGACTCCGTGCGCGTGCACGTGAAGATCAAGGAAGGCGACAAAGAGCGTCTGCAGGCCTTTGAGGGGGTGGTCATCGCGCGCAGCCGCGGTCCGCAAGCCAGCTTCACCGTGCGCAAGATCAGCTTTGGCCATGGCGTGGAGCGTATTTTTCCCGAGAACTCCAAGGTGATCGACAAGGTGGATCTGTTGCGCTCCTCCAAGGTTCGCCGCGCCAAGCTCTATTATCTACGGTCATTGCGCGGGAAGGCCGCCCGCCTGCGGGATGTGGAGCGTGAACGTCCCGCCGCGGAAGCTGTAGCCGCAAAATAATTTCGGCCCGACTCAATCGTCCGTCTCGAACGCGGCTCCAGGCCCATTCGAGACGGACTCTTTTCTTAGGTGCTCCCCGCCATTTCTCACCGCCAGCTCATCTGCGTTACCAGCGTTACCTTACCTTGAAGACCATTTTGGCCGATATTCGAAATCACGTTGAGTACCAGCCGTGCTCCGGCTGATTCCCAGGCTGATTGCGCATGGATTCAAAAGCAAACAAACGAGTGTTAGTCATCGACGATTCCCCTGTATATCGTCGACTTATCGCGGGCCATCTGCGCGAGTGGGGCTTCGAAGTGACGGCCGCGGAGAGCGCTGCCGAAGGTTGGAAGACCCTGGAGCAGCCGAGCAGTCCGAGTCTGGTGCTGGTCGACTGGATCATGCCGGGGATGGATGGTGTGGAGTTGTGCCGCAAATTGCGGGCGCAACGGTCCCCCGACCTCTACGTGTACATGATTCTTGTGACCTCGAAGGAGAACCCCGCCGACCTGCTCAAGGCGATTGAAGCGGGTGTCGACGATTATCTGGTCAAGCCGTTTGATGAGCAGGAACTGAAAGCCCGCCTGCTGGTGGGGCAGAGGGTTGTAGCCCTGCAGAAGGAACTGGTCGAGGCGCGTGAGTCGATGCGCCACGCCACCACCTACGACGGTCTCACCGGGCTGTTGAACCGAAAAGAGATTGTCGAGATGCTTCGCCGGGAGCTGGACCGGTCGAACCGGGAGAAAAAGCCGGTGAGTATTATTCTCGTGGACCTTGATCTGTTCAAAATGGTCAACGATCAGCTGGGGCCGTTGGCGGGAGATGAGGTTGTAAAGGAAGTGGGCCGCAGACTGCGCTCCAAGCTGCGCGCTTATGACGGCGTTGGACGATACGGCGGCGAGGAATTTCTGCTGGTGCTTCCCGGTTGTGATCTTACTTCGGCGCTTATCCGGGCAGACCAGGTTCGATCATTTGTCGCCAGCAAGCCGATCGAAACCTCGTCGAAGTCACGAACGGTGACGGTCAGCATGGGAGTCGCGGTGGCCAGCGGCGAGACTGCGATGGACCTCCACATCTTACTCAATCAGGCGGACGCGGGCCTTTTCAAGGCCAAGCGGAACGGCCGCAACCGGGTGGAAGAAGTCGACGACACCCGGGAGAATATCCTGACGAGGGCATGAATATGAAAATTCTGCTGGTGGATGACAGCAAAATGCAGCGGACAGTGGTGCAGAGGATTCTGGCAAAAGCCGGGCATGAGGTGATCCTTGCCGGCGACGGCGAGGAGGGCCTGCAGATGGTGCGTAGCGCGACGCCGGATCTGATTCTGCTCGACATGATGCTTCCCCGCCTGGACGGCGTTGGAGTGCTGGAGGCGCTGAAAAAGGATCCAAGCCTGGCACCGATTCCCGTGATCGTGATGACCGGCCTTTCTCAACGCAACGAAGAGAAGTTGAAGAGTGCCGGCGCTGCATCTTTCTACCAGAAGTCGGAATTAGGAGTAGAAAAAGGAGCGGATACCCTGCTGCATCTTGTCGGTCGTGTGTACAGCGAGTTTGGACGGCCCGGCTCTGGCGCAGCACCGAACTAGAATTTTTCGCGGTTGTGGAATTCCATTTGCCGAAAAAGAAAGAGTATCTCCCTCAAAACTTGGCATTTCAATCCGGGTTGGATACCCTAGCCGTACCCCAGAGATCGTCAAAAGTCTCAGGTAAGACTGAACGGAGGAAATCTATGAGAAACCGGATGATGAGTTGCCTGGCAGTATTGGGTTTGATGCTGACGCTATCCTTGCCTTCCCCCGCGTTTGCCCACCATCCCGAGATCGAAAGAGCGCTGGCAGCGTTACACGATGCCAAGGATGCACTCAATCATGCCGCCCATGACTTCGGCGGGCACCGCGTAGACGCCATCCGCGCAATCGACGAAGCCGATCACCAGCTGCGAATCTGCATGCAGTATTAGCCAATTCGGTGAGACTTAGCCATTCGGAAGCCCACTCTTGCGGAGTTACCGTGGAGAGTGGGTTTTCTTTGCTGGCTATAAACCGCGGAGCTGGGCGAGAATTTCCGCTGGCTCGGGACGCTGGCTGTAGTCAGGATCGACGGCCGCATATTGAATGACCCCGTCTCGTCCGATGACGTAGGTGGCGGGCACCGGCAGTTCCCAACTCTCATCGCCGTTGGCGAAGGGGAGATTGACGAAGGCTCTGCGATAGACCGCCTGCTGATACTCGGGCACACGATACGCAAGTCCGAACTTGCGCGCCACCTCGTTGCCGCTGTCGCTGAGGAGCGGGAAGCGAAGCTGATGCTGGTCCGCCATGAAGAACGATTGCTGTACCGTTTGCGGGGAGATCGCCAGCAGGGAAGCCTCGGCTCCTTCTATGCGCGGAAGGATCAGGTTCATGGCTTCCAGTTGGGTGACGCAGAATGGGCACCAGCGTCCACGAAAAAAACAGACCACGAGAGGTCCCAGCTTGAGCACTTCTGTGGACGATACGATCTTTCCCCTGTGATCCTTAAGTTCGAAGTCAGGTGCTTTCTGGCCGACTGCGACGGCGCGTTTTTCCATTCCGGACTCGCGCAATTCGGCAATTACGCGGACGTGGATGGCTTGAGTTTCCGGCAGAACGTACCTGGCGATGAGCGCTTTGCGCTCAGCAAGAATTTCACGGAGTGGCCGGCGATCTTCTGCTACAACGGATTCGTCGAGGGATCGCCATTTCATAGAGGCAACGTCTGGTTGTTAGTCGTCAGCTAGAAGCAAGAAGCTTAGTTTCTACATTCCCGGCAGCTTCATGCCCGCCAGCTTGCGGCCGAAGCTGGCTTTGCCCATCTGCTTGAACATTTTTCGCATCTGGGCATATTGGCGAAGAAGGTTGTTGACCTCTTGCACGCTGGTTCCTGAGCCGCGTGCGATGCGTTTGCGGCGGCTGCCATTGATCACTTCATGATGATTGCGCTCATGCAAGGTCATCGAATTGATGATGGCTTCCACGCGATTGATCTGCTTCTCGTCGACTTTGTCAGCGTGCTTCTGCAATCCGGCGAAGGGGCCAATGCTGGGCAACATGCCCATGATGTTTTGGATCGATCCCATTTTCTTTACCTGTTGCAGCTGATCGCGAAAGTCCGCCAGCGAGAAGCCATCACCGGCCAGGGCCCGGCTGGCCATCTCCTGCGCTTTTTTCTTGTCGACATTCTGCTCGGCTTTTTCAATCAGCGAGAGGATGTCGCCCATGCCGAGAATGCGGGAGACAATGCGGTCGGGATGGAACGGCTCGAGCGCATCGTATTTCTCGCCGACGCCAATGAACTTGATGGGCTGGCCTGTAACTTGTCGAATGGAGAGTGCCGCGCCGCCGCGGGCGTCGCCATCCATTTTGGTGAGCACAACGCCGGTAAGATTCAGCTTCTTGTGAAACTCGTCAGCTGAGTTGACCGCATCCTGGCCGGTCATGGCGTCGGCGACGAACAGAATTTCCTGCGGATTCAGCAATCGCTTGAGCGATTGCATTTCGTCCATGAGCTGGTCGTCGATGTGCAACCGTCCAGCCGTATCGACGATCAGCACGTCGCTGCCGGTGTTCACCGCCTCGCGGCGAGCTTCCTTGGCCAGGCGTTCTACGGTGGGCGTATCGGCCTCGGTGACCTGGCCTTCGTAGATGTTGGCCTTCACCGCTTGGGCGACAACTTTGAGCTGCTCGCGCGCGGCGGGGCGGTAAACGTCGACCGAAACCAGCAACGGCCGATGTCCGCCATTCTTCAGCCAGTGCGCGAGTTTGCCAGAAGTGGTGGTCTTGCCCGAGCCCTGTAATCCAGCCATGAGCACGACAGTCGGAGGCTGCGAAGCAAATTTCAATCGGGCGGTGTCGCGCCCCAGCGTTTCGATCAGTTCGTCGCGCAGGATCTTGATGACTTGCTCGCCGGGAGAGAGTGCAGTCGCCACTTCCTGGCCAATGGCTTTGGCCTGGATATGATCGATCAGCTGCTTCACGACTTTGAAGTTGACGTCGGCTTCGAGCAGCGCCAGTCGAATCTCGCGCAGCGCTTCGCTGATGTTCTCTTCATTGAGAACGGCCTGGCCGCGCAGGGTCTTGAAGGCGCGCTGCAGTTTATCTTGGAGATTCTCGAACATAATTTGCAGCTAGGGAATTATTCTAACAGCCCAGATGTGGCACGCAGCCTGCCCTTGGGCCGACGGCAGAGCTCGACATCACCCGTCAGAGCCTATCTTTCCAATATCCGGGCCGTCGGTGCCCGTGCGCAATCGCCAGAACCTGAATCACCGCCTCTTGCTCCCGGTAGAAAATGGCAAACGGGAAGCGCCTGAGGACAAACTTGCGGCTACCATGCCCGCCCGTCAGCCAGCGTTGGGTGTTGCAAGCACCAACTCCATCGCCCGATCAAGCTCAGCAGCAAACTTGAGGGCTGCGGTTTCGTTCTGATCCAGATACCACCTGAGAGCAGATTTTAGCTCTGCAAGAGCGGATGGGTGAATCTCCAACGGCTTAGCGGCCATTGAGGATGGCAGAAATCTCTCGCCGCGCCTCCGACCAGGGAATGGGTTTCACCTCTCCGGAGTTCAGTTCGGAGATGCGC
>Ga0335078_10017723_pt1 | contig 10588 bp, 9 predicted proteins | sample Lox_Sample_32_FD_206711 | JGI IMG/M metagenome (GOLD analysis project Ga0335078, IMG submission 206711) | Soil microbial communities from Loxahatchee National Wildlife Refuge, Florida, United States - Lox_Sample_3.2 | ecosystem: Environmental > Terrestrial > Soil > Wetlands | place: USA: Florida...
CACGGATCTCTCGATAACAAATGAATAGATTAGATCGGCGTACATTTTCAAGACCCGCATGTTGGTTTCGTCCTCTCTGCCTCGCTCCCCCGCCTTGCCAAATATCATAACTCCAAACACTTCCTCAAACGCATTCCCGGAGAGGATTGGAACTATGAACTCTATCTCGGCGTTGAAGATGCTTCGATTACCCTCTCCAACAACCCTTCTTACGCCGTTTGATTCAAGACCTTTCAAATCCCCAAAGGTGTTAAGCGGATAACTACCCTCAAGCTTGACTGCCTTTTCCCTCTCCTTTGATGTCCACACCTTCAGTCGGTTCGACTGGCGGTCAAGGATTAGGACCGCTCCAAAGTCCATGCCGAAATCCCAAAGCGCGGCCTCGAGAATGGTGTTAAGTCCAGAGGACACGTCGGGAACGGTCTTCAGCTTATCTCTCAGCTTCGATAAGGAGTTAACTTGGTCTGTGATTGTAAGAAGCTGCAGCATCGCTTGAGCGGTCAATTTCTTATTCTCCTCCTCTAATCGCATTCGCTCGGTGGAATCAGTCCAGCAACCTATGACCTCCACCGGGCTCCCGGAGGCATCACGAAGCACCTTCACTTCTTCACGTATCCACCGATAGGCTCCGTCTTTATGCAGAAAGCGATACCTGAAGGTATTGTGTCCATTCTTCCACAATAGAGGCATCTCAGAGAGATAGCGAAGGTGATCCTCGGGATGAATACGACCGTTCCATAACCTAGTATAACCCTCAGAACCTAGCAATGAAGAGGCCTCAAATCCAAGCAGTGAAAATACGTTTTCGCTTACGTAGACTGGATCAAAATCAGAGAAATCCGGGCGAGCCTTGCCAATGAAGATAGCTGCTGGATTATACTTGACTACATGCTCCAACCGCTCTTTAGCCAAACGAAGGTCATTCTCAAGCTTCCTCCGTGCAGTAAGGTCAACTATGCAAACCAGAACCTTGGAGAGCGTTTCCTCATGACCAGGAACCACGGTGCAAATCACGCTTACATGTTTCGTCTCACCACTCAAACTCTTGTTCTCAATTTCTTCCGCAAAAAACTTCTTGCCTTCAGCCAACGCGACGATTTCTTCCCTAAACCTGTCGCGTGCTCTTTCGGAGAGACCATCAACGACAGTGATCTCTTCCGCGTTCTTCGCACCATACATCTTCAGCGTGGCCTCGTTGACGCTGAGAACTCTCACCAAGCTCGCGCATTTGGTGACATCCTCAGGATGATTGATGAAATGTTCTCTGAAATCCGAAATCCCTCTGCCACGCAGTTCGTTCAAGTACCCTTTAACCGAAGAGAAGTCTTCCTCCCACAGCGATACCGGGGAGGCTTCAAAAAGTTCACGATACCTCTCTTCGCTTTCTCTCAAATCTCTAGTTCGCTCATTCACCAACTCCTCTAGGTGAAGCGAATACTCCTTCAACTCATGCTCCGCTTTCTTACGGTCGGTAATGTCTCTCCCGTAAAAGTTGGCGTAGTTCGCATCTTTGATTGGTGCAATCGTGAATACGAGCGTTTTCTCGCCGAGCACAGTTTCGGCGTCTTTTGTTGCCTGATTCGCAAGCACCTCCGCCACTAGGTCACGCCAATGCCTCGGAGCTGCTACTCCAACTCTGCACCCCCAGCTCTGCAGCAGTGGCTCGCTCGCCTGATTTGCATGCAGAATGATGCCGTCCTTACTTATCCGCAATACAGGGTTGGGATTCTCAACGGGGAAATGTGCCATCGATTTGACTTCTCTTTCTAACCGCTTGCGCTCAGTGATGTCTCGAGTAATCGTTGAAGCTCCAAGGATTTCGCCCGTAGAATCTCGGATTGGAGAAACTGCAAGAGAGACTTCCATTACGGTACCGTTTTTTCGCATACGTTGAGTCTCGTAATGATGAACTTCCTCTCCCCTCTTAATGGTCTCAAGTATCGTCGCCGTATCATCGGAATGATTTGGCGGGAGGAGGATGGAGATGGGTTTGCCAATTACTTCGTCAGCAGAGTAGCCGTACATTTTTTCGGCACCTCGATTCCAGCTCGAGATGACCCCGTCCGATGTTTTACCGATAATGGCCTCATCCAAGGATTCGATAATTGCAGCCAGATAGGCAATATTCTCTTCTGTACGCTTGCGTTCGGTGACCTCAGGATACCGTAGTGACGGTTGCGTTTTCACCGACTTACGCTTCGCCTTCATTGTCGTCGTCCTTAACTTACTTGCTATCTAACTTCGTTGGAGAGGCGCTGAAACTCTTTCTCTTGAACCGTCCGATCTGTGAATTGTGTCTCAAGGTTGACAAGTTCGACGGTCAAATTATCATGCTCTGTAAGGGGATCGATCTCAGCTTCGGCGGAGACTAGCATTGCCATAGAATCTCCCTAGGTTTTCAGAAATTCCATTTTTATTACTTCAAAATTCTCCAATGGGGACTGGCCACCAAGCGTTAGGGATTTGAGCCCAGCATTCTCGCGAATTTTCGAGACGATCATTCCGCAGAGAACGTCGCCGCCCGAGCCAAATAGGCCCCTCAACGAAGCAAATAGGAGGTCAACGCGCCCTGGAATCTCATCCATGATGCCCTTGTAAATATGTAAGTATGACGCAATCGGACCAGTCATAATGTCTCCCAAAGCATCTGTTATGACTTCGTTAACGGATGTGCTGATTATTCGATTGAACTCGATGGTTTTCTCTGTGTTTGATGAAACTGTGGAGACCGGGGGCTCGCTGACGTCAATTGCTTTCTCGAACTGAGGGCCGCGTGAACGCAAAGTCAACTCTGAACCGAAGACACTTTGTTTATCGCCTCGAGGGAAATTGGGGTGTTGAGTTTCAAGTGACTGAATGAGCATTTTAGCGATGATTTCTTGGATCGCGGCATCTCTCAGTTGGTCGAAGCTGAAAGTCTGCTGGTTCCATTCTTTCTTAAGAATTCCTATGTCAACCAGATCCTTGACGGCATCTTCTACTTCCGATACGTTTCTCATGAGCCTGATGGCAAGTCCTTCAAGGTCGTCCGTCAATGCGGGGTTCTTGTGAAAAAGCTCCAGTAAAGCTACTTTGACGCCTGTTGACAATAGCTTGCGTAGAAGGATTAGTTCCTCTTCGTTCGCGTCAACCTGTAGATGATTTTCTTGTATCAAACTCAACTCTTCACTTGGGCAGGTTCAATTTTGAACTCACATATTGAATCTCCACGTGCTACGCAAGCCGTTTCGGTTGCCTCCATTCGTCTGTTGAAGACTTGGGAAAATAATCCCGCCAGATGCCCTCTGACAAAGTGGCTGTGGAACGAGCCGGAGCCCGCATAAGGTGAACATTCAAAGTTGTCGACGGCTTGAACTATTGCCTTGGCGTTCGTAGGATCAAAGAGCTTCAAATTGAATATGCCCCATCCAGTGGCGGTGTAGACACCGATGATGTGGTAAATTCCTTCGTGCAACTTGTCGCCCGGATGAACTGCACATGCTTCGAACATGGCCCGCCCCGCAGCTTCCCCCATTGTATGGAGCAAGATTCTCGCTACTGCGCCTTCTGCCCCGAACGCGTTCCTAATGCTGTCGAGCATTGAACTCAGAGTCCGGGCTCGAAGTATGATAGCTCTGTTGTCGCCCCATTTGACGGGATAGTGTAGTGTGTCAACTATGATGCCGTTAGGCTCGTCAAGCGTTCGGATTTCGCCGACACGTTCAAGGGCCACGATCTCTTGCTCCAATTGTTCGGGTTTGATGTCGCTTTTTGTTACGTCGGCGAAGAAACTCCAATGATCTCTATCATGAAATCCCGTGAGGATGTTCACATTGTGTTTCGCTAGGATGTCCGTCACATCGTTCAATGTACCAGGGGTGTTCGCAAGACTCATCGAGAATTCCATAATGTGCCTACTGGGGGCGACTTCCGCAATGAAAAGGTTCTTCGCACGATCGCGTTGTATGTTCGGAGTCTGCACCACCGCGTCAGCCGATACGTATGTCAACCGTTTTCAGCGACCAGTTGCTTCTTCAATTCCTCGATATGTTGTGCCGGGGGTTTGGCATATTGAAGTGGCTCGCCAGCCTTCGCATAGAGCTTCGTCACTATCGTACGACTGACTACATCGCCGCCGTCACCGAATAGTCCTTGGAGTGATGCGAACAGGGAATCAAGGCGTTCTTCCAATATTCTCTCGATGGTCAGCGAGATCTGTTTTTCGAGATGGATTCTTAGTGCTCGTGAGACATTCTCTCCTAGAGTTACTTGGAGCGACTCATCAAGAGATTCAAGCAGCATCTGATTGAATTCCGCGAGACTGGTGGCGTGTTTTGTTCTTGATTTCGTGGTGGTAACCATCAGTTTTGAATCACTATTCCTTTCGCGGTTATGTCAAACGGCACAATTCTCTTGTCATGGGGTGAAGCGCGGGTCTTTACAATTCCAATCTCTCTTTGTAGCCTATCCTTGACTTCGTAGTACCGCATGAGTACTAGGTTATCTGCAAGTGTGGAGACTCCGGATTTTGCTGCCGCTTTCTCAGTCCCTCCAACCGCGGTAAGTATCGCTGTGAGTTGCCTTTCTTTGCAGAGGAGTTGTATGTATCGCATCAACGGAATGAACTCGACTTTCGGTAGTGTGTGCTGCATCGCAGTGACGCTGTCTATGGCGAGAACATCTGGTTTTTCGCGTTCCAAGATGTCTCTGAGAAGTTTGTAGTAGTGGAGGGGAGTAATTGCTTCCGGAATCACCGATTCGATTTGCAGATTGTCCTTGATTTCGCTGTAGCTTATGCCGTACCCTTGCATTAGGTGGATAATTTGCCCGACGGGTTCCTCCAAGGAGATGTGTAGTGCCTTCAAGCCCGACCTGGCAGCTGCGTTGAGGAACTGGATGCAGAATGTTGTCTTCCCGATTCCACTATCTCCTTCGACAAGCGTTACTGAGCCCTTGTAGAAGCCTCCCTCGAGCATTTTGTTGAATTCAGAATTTCCTGAGGACAGTTTCTTGGTTAGCTGGAACTTGTCAGAGCCTCGTGTTGGAAGAACAATAATCCCTAGACCGTCGTAGTTCTTGTCTATCAAATACTCGAATGATGCGCGTTCAACACTGCAACCCCGCATTTTCGATACTTCGATTTCTCGTTTCTCAAGCGTTCCTTTTCTTGTCGCCCTGAGCATGATCACGCCGTCGGCGATGAACTCTTCAACGCCGAAGCCTATCTTGTCGGTTCCATAGGGGACCTCGCCAATTAGGAAGGTCGTTACTCCTTGGCCCTTGATGATCCTGCCGAAGAGTGAGTGAAGGAAGGTTCGTGTATCTTCTGTACCTAGGGTCTGAAGGACGGCGCTAATTGAGTCGATAACTAGCCGTTTGGGTTTGAATTCGATAATGGTCTTCACTACAGTGTCCAGCGACTTCTGCATGCCATCGCGCTGCATAGCGATTAAGTCCAGAAATTTGAATTTCCCCGCAGCTTCGAGGCTTCGCATGTCTAAGCCGACAGATGAGGCGTTCTCATAGTAGTCTCCTGAGCCTTCTGCGAAGGACACGTACATGCCCTTTTCATCAGAAGATTTCATACCTTCGTACAGAAACTGGTTCGAGAAGATCGTCTTTCCCGTGCCGGGGTTCCCACATACTAGAATGAGACTACTGCTGGGATATCCCCCTCCGAGAATTCTGTCCAACTCAGGGAGCCCGGTCGAAACGCGACTCCGCAGAGTAATCTGCCTCTGCAACGTAATCGAGTCATGCTCAGGTTTGAGGAAAATAAACGTTACTATGATACTCGCAAAGTAACAAACGAACAACCAGATAAAATAGCGACAAACTACTCGCAGCATAGGTGCTCTTTGTAAGAGACATTTGCGACGACGACCAGCCATGAATACAATGCTCGATCAGCTCTCAGAGTTCGGCTTGACCGAGGTTCAAGCAAAGGTCTACTACCACCTCCTAACCCTCGGAAGTACATCGTCCACAAGAGTCGCCAAGCAACTCAATGTCCATCGAAGTGAAGTCTATCGGGTTCTCAGAGAGCTTGCGGAAAAAGGCCTCGTGACCGAGAAGAAGGGTAAACGACCGATCTTATACACGTCAACCCCTCCCGAAGAAGCTCTCACCATCCTCCTTCAACAACAATCGAAGACTCTTCAGCACTTGAGAGAAGCAAAGCCAAACCTGGTGACGTGGCTGAACTCCCAAGCCAACATCAAAAAGATCAGACCAGTGCTAATCATAGACGATGACGAAAGCATCCGAACGACGCTTTCAAGCACACTCAGAGATGAGGGCTTCAATGTGGATGGCGCCCCAGACGGTAAGAAAGCCTTAGAGAAATCTCAGCGTAGACATTACGACGTCGCCCTAGTAGACATACGCCTACCCGACATGGAAGGAACCAAACTTCTCAAGATGCTGAGAGAGAAGAACCCCGAAATCAAAGAGATCATCATAACAGGCTACCCCACACTCGAAAACGCCATTCAAGCCGTCAACGACGGCGCTGACGCCTATCTCGTCAAACCCCTCAATACGCTCGATCTCCTGGCCAAAATACGAGGGAAACTAGAACAGTGAAAGCTCAAGGAACGTTGACGGCTGTTCTCTCTCATTCATTTCTTGCCCGGTATTTCATCCCAGTTTAGTTTTGACCTGATGGGGAGTGTGGTGGTGAAGGTTGATCCTTTTCTAAGTTTGCTTTCGACCCTGATTGAGCCTCCGTGGGCTTCCACGAGACGTTTCACAATCGGCAGACCAAAACCCATCCCCCGCGCTTTTGTTGTGAACAGCGGGTTCCAGAGTTTGTCGATGTTTTCTTTTGTGATTCCTGTTCCGGTGTCGGTGAAGATTACCTCTAGGTTGCTGTCGGTTTTCTTGCTCGTGATTCTAAGCGTGCCGCCTTTGGGCATGGCGTCGATCGCATTCGTGATCAGGTTCATGAAGACACGTATCATCTTGTCCCTGTCGACCATTATCCTAGGTTGATTATGAGTGGAGTCCACTACTCGTATCTTGGCTGGAATCTTTGCGTGAGCCAACGCGTCTTTGGTAATTGACTTCGCGCTTGTTTCTATGCGGTCTAGATGGATGTCTCTTGAATATTCCAGCAGGTCGTTTATGATTTTGTCAGAGTGTTGTATTTCCTTTTCAATGACCTCTAGCGCTTCCTTGGTTTTGCTGTCAATTCTCATGCCAATATGTTTTTTCAGATTGTACGTTGCTCCTGCGATGCCTTGCAAGGGGTTGCGGAGGTCATGCCCCACAATCGCCGCAAGTTCTCCGATTGTAGCCAGCCGTTGAGATCTAAGAAGCTCCTCCTGCAGCGCCTTATTCTCTGTTATATCGGTCCAGTAACCTATCACATCCTGCACTTCGCCCTTTGCATCACAAATTACTCTCTCTTCCTCACGTATCCAGCGATACGATCCATCCTTATGCAGGAACCGATACTCGAAGACGTGACGTCCGTTAGACCAGAGGAGAGGCATGTCAGCCAAATATTTTTGAAAGTCGTTAAGAGGAACTCTCGTCTTCCAAAACGCCGCCCCTACTGACCCAGTCAGCTGATTAGCTTCGAATCCTGTTAAAGAAACTACACTCTTGCTAATATACGTGTTAACGAAATCCGAACGGTCGGGAAGGGGCTTTCCAATGCAGAGGACTAGAGAATTTGACTCAGCAGCATATTCCAGTCGCTGCTTCATCATCCTGCGTTCCGTAATATCGTTAACTAAGCTGAACATGCCTCTGACTTCCCCGTGTTCTCCGAAGTCTGGGACGAATGTGGCGTTTACATAACGTGTTTTACCGTCCTTGTATGTCAGCTCGGTTTCGAAGGATACTTTCTTTCCTGACAGGGCGGTTTCTATGTGCCCGCGAATTGCTTGGTAGGCCCGCTCGCCTATGAGGTCCCTAACGTGTTGACCGGCAAGTTCTGAAGGCGTAACTCCAAACCATTCCTTGAATGCTGCGTTGTTGAGGCGGTACCGTTGTTCCGAATCGACGTAGGTGATAAGCGAAGGTAGGGCGTCTGTCACCATTCGTAGATGACTCTCGCTCTCAGTCAGCTCCTTCGTCCGTTCCGAGACCAAATGCTCTAAGTTTTCCGCGTAACGTCTAACCTCCTCTTCCTGTCTCAAGCGTCCAAGTGCCGAGCCGACGTGAACTGCCAAAGTCTCCACAAGTTTCTGGTCTTCAACGCTAAAGGCGTCGAGGTGTGCGCTGTTCACCGCCAAAACGGCAACAACCTGATCGTCGACAAGCACGGGTACGATCAGTTCTGAAAGTACGCTTGGAGTCCCCTTCCAATCGTACCCTTTTAGGTCGACGTAGGCGGGTTCTTGCCGGATATCAGATATTCTAAGTGTTTCTTTCCTCTTTGCAGCCTTGGTCGATAATCCACGCCCCTCCAATGGTAGCGCTGTTATGGCCGCGGTCTCACCTAGGCTTCCTTTGACGTGTAGACAGTCATTTTCAACTAACATGAAGTCGGCATAATGGAATCCAAGAGTAAGTTCAATTGCATCAAGAGTATGCTTGACGATCGTTGCAATATCCTTCGCTGTGCTGAGTTGCGATGCGTGCGTGTGTAGTGCTAGCAACCTAGTTGAATACTCGGCGCGTTCCCCCTCAACTCTCTTGCGTTCGGTGATGTCTCGAATGATCGTGCTTGTCATTTCGCGGCCGTCTTTATTCTTGAATATGTGTGTGGTCACTTCTGCTGGGAATCTTGTTCCATCCTTACGCATGTGCGTTAGTTCTCCCGTAAATCTGCCCGTGCGTGCTCTTTCTGCTAGGGCGGCCGGGAGTCTGGGGTCTGATGGATCAACTACATCATCCCTACCGAGTGTGCAGATTTCTTCCTGTGTTCGACCGAACATTCGGCATGCTGCAGGATTCGCGGCAATGATCTTGCCATCAGGAGTGGTGAGCAGCATTCCCTCCCCGCTGTTTTCGAACAGCGAGCGATACTCCGCTTCCCTCACCCGCAGCTTGTCATCGTTCTCTCGAATTGAAACGATGTCCGAGGACATCGGAAATCAATCTGTACTAATCGTTTCAGGTACGCTTTTTGTTTATCGTATTCAGCGTCGCGTTGCAGGACTCGGCATCCTCGCTCCCATGAGAAAAGCTCCCCTTCTGACAATCATCCGGTGTTCGGTACTAGAGCCCACAGTTGCGAAATGATCCACTCATCTAGGGAATCTCGCGGGCGCAATGGGATTTGAACCCACCAATATCGTGGGTTCCTTCACGGTTCCATTTACCGATTAAACAAAAGTTCAACAATTTGGCAGGCGTCCCTCATTCTTGGTGGGGTGGATGAGGGGGTTCACCGAGGTGGCGGCGTGGACTGAGGGCTCTTGTGTGGAAGGCGATCTCCCAGATCAGCATGGCTTGGTTGAAGCATTGCTTATGCATGGTGCCTTGCATTTCTTCTTCCAAATCCCAGTTGGGTGACGTGAATCCGACTTTCTTTGCGCATTCCATCATTCTAGGATTCTTGTGCGTAATCTGTAATTTCATTACCTTGGGTTTTCCTTGTATGGGCTTCTTGCAGGATACGCAATACACCTTGGATTTGACTTTGGTCTTCTGGCGTTTTTCTTTCTTAGGCATCTTCAAACACCTCCTTTGTCGTTGGTGATGAATGATTTCTCGAGGTTCTCCACAATCTGCTCATATTTACGATGAAAATCTGAACCGAATCTCGTCTCTACTTCCTTGAATTTTCTTGTGACGCCTTCTAACTCTGGCTTGGACAGAACTTTCTCGGTCATGGGGAAGAGAAGGTAATCTTCTCTCCAAATGTGATCCGTGTACAAGTCTATAGCACCTTTGATTGTCGCAGAGATCGTGACCTTTGCGGCTGAATCGTCGCTGGCATATTTCTCGACCGCATCGTTCAGCGCGGTCATAAGCGCTCTCCCCTGCTTATGTTCGATTGAGAGTGTGCCTATTGGGCATCCCTGCGGACGGACTCCATTCCTTTCCAGCGTCGGGAAAAGAACGTCCTCCTCTTTCGCATGATGACCCTTGTCAGCAAAAGTTCGGAAGAAATCTACAACCTTCGCCAGTGTCGCGGCATCGATGTCTCCGCCACTTTCAAGACGTTTATGCATGGCGGTGAGTACCTTCACCATTCGCAGGATTACCTTATGCTCATCCTCCAACATCTGGATCGCGGACAAGGCACGATTTCACCGTGATTGTGTCGGCGATGGTGTGAAGGTCTTGAGCTTTTGCCGGAGTGCGCCGAAATCGTTTTTGGTTGAGAATTGGTTGTCTTCGGTCATCATGCCGCCCTCGACAGGACAATACTCAAGAGCATAGGTTGAAGCGGCTATGAGGAATTCAAGTTCTTCATTGTTCACATCCAGCCTATTGACGGACTGAACTGCAACAGCCTGAAGTTTCTTGAGCAATGTCTCGAACGATTCCTTGGTCGAGAAGTGTCCTGCCTCGCCCATTATTCCTCCCTCAACTGGACAATTCTCAAGCGCGTAAGCGAGATTCGCCTTAGCCAACCTCAACTCCTTATCGGTTAACTCTATTGCAGTCATTTCCTTTTCACAAGACCATGAATCTTCGCGAGTCGACT
>Ga0335078_10017724_pt1 | contig 10588 bp, 8 predicted proteins | sample Lox_Sample_32_FD_206711 | JGI IMG/M metagenome (GOLD analysis project Ga0335078, IMG submission 206711) | Soil microbial communities from Loxahatchee National Wildlife Refuge, Florida, United States - Lox_Sample_3.2 | ecosystem: Environmental > Terrestrial > Soil > Wetlands | place: USA: Florida...
GAATTGGCCGCACTGACTGCGAATGGCGACGCCACCGCCACGCCCGCTCCGGCGGCTTGAATCCCAGTGCTTTATCCGCTCACTTTTCATCCGATTTTCAAAGAACGCGTTTGGGGCGGCCGCCAACTCGAACGGCTTTACCGGAAGAAACTGCCCGCAAACGCGCCCATCGGCGAATCCTGGGAAATCAGCGACCGACCGGGCGAGGTGAATGTGGTTGCCAACGGGCCGTTCGCCGGGAAAGATTTGCATTGGTTGATGGAACATCACGGGCGCGAACTGCTGGGCAACGTGAAGCCTGCCAGAGGGAACCGCTTTCCTTTGCTGTGCAAAATTCTTGATGCGCGGGAGAAACTTTCACTGCAAGTCCATCCGCCCGCATCCAGGGCCGCCGAACTGGGCGGAGAACCAAAAACCGAAATGTGGTACATTGCCGACGCCACGCCCGGGGCGGAATTGTTCGTCGGTCTTAAACGCGGTGTGACGCGGACAGAATTTGAAAAGAAAATCCAAATCGGGGAAGTAACCGATTGTTTCCATCGGATTCCCGTGCGGGCAGGCGACGCGATGTTTCTGCCCAGCGGACGTGTTCACGCCATCGGCGCGGGGCTGGTGATTTTTGAAATCCAACAGAACTCGGATACGACTTATCGTGTTTTCGATTGGAACCGCGTCGGGCTGGATGGCAAGCCGCGCGAACTGCACATCGCACCATCGCTGGCGAGCATTGATTTCAATGATTTCGAGCCGGAACCTGCCGCATCAACTTTCGTCAACGAAGGGGAAATTCAGAAGCAGTCGCTGGTGAACGATCCGCTGTTCAAGGTCGAGGCGTGGAAGTTGAACCGGGGTGCGCGGAGCAGGTTGAAGCCGGAGAAATTTCAGATTGTCGCAATAACAAAAGGCCGGATTGAAATTGCCGGCCGTTCAACTCCGGTCAATTTGGCCTCCGGACAATTTTGTCTGATTCCGGCCAGTCTGGAGCGGACGGAAATTTTGGCAAAGTCAGAGTCGGCCTGCCTGCGCGTCGAAGCCAATTAGTGCTCACCACAAGGTTCCGGGTGACGGCACATGTCCTTCTTTTCGGCGGCGGAGAAATTCACGGTGCATCTGAATTTTGATGCGTTGTTTCATCAGCCACGACGCTGAAGCAAATTGGCCGGCATATTTTTTTTGATAGCTTGCCACAATTCTGATTCTTTGGCGATGGCAAACGGTATCGGGCCGTTGGTTGCAAAACGGGATTTCATTCCACTTCAATTCCACGTCAGATTTTCCGGCATCTGGGAGAGCAACTTGTTCCGCCACCCGCCTTTGCGTCTAAGAATTTTCGACCAGAGCGACTCGGAAGGCGTATCAAAAACCAGTTCGAGCGACGCGGGAAAAATCAACCAGGCCTTCCGTCTTAATTCATCCTCAAGCTGTCCGGGTGACCATCCGGCATAGCCGGCGAAGAGCTTGACTTTTTTCTGGGTCGAGAAAGATTCGCCGACTTCCACCAGTTCGTCCAGTGAATGGCCGAGCGCCAGATTCGGCAGCACGTCGGCGTCGGGAAGAAAATGGTCGGTATGCAAAAAACTCAGCGCGGTGGGCTGGACGGGGCCGCCGAGATACAGCGGCGATTCCCGGAGTGTGTCGGGCAAATCAGCAACAATCATTTCCCCGACCTTTTTGCCGAGCGAGCGGTTGAGCACGAGACCAAATGCGCCCTCGGCGTCATGCTGGCAAATCAACACGACCGTGCGCTGGAAGAAGGAGCCGCCCAGTTGCCCGCTATCCAACAGCAACTGCCCTTTGCAGAATTTTCCTGGCGCACTCACCGCCTTAATTTGCACCACCTTCGCCCGGCTGGCAAAAGAAAAGCGCCCGACCAATGCAGATGCACAGAAAACCTTTAATTTTCCGCCTTCACAACCGCTGTGGCATCTTTGCCGAAGCGTGAGGAAATCCGGCGCAATTTTCCGACGCCGTGGATTTTAGTTTGATGGGAGTAAAAGTACCTCTTCTTTCCCGGTTCCGGTGTACCGGATGCGGACGGATTTTTCCCTGATTTCCAGGCAACGGATGGTGACGTTGGTCTTCTCCAGTTGTACCTGTTGCGAATCGTTGGCCAGAAAGGAATGGCCGTTGATGATGGCCACGGGCTGGTTCCCCCACAAAATCCCTTCGAGTTTGATGGTGGCCGGGGCAGGCGCAGATTGGGGTGCGGGCGGGTTGAGGGCATAATAGACGGCTGGCTGGCTGGCAACTGGTTTTGTCCGAGGCAACTTGATGTCCCGGATTTCGTACACGTGACCCGGTTCCAATTGCGGGGCCACACCGTATTTCATCCAGTCAAGGACTTCATCGAACCCATAACGCTGTTCCGCTTCGATAAACAAATCAATCTGGCCGCGGGTGTAATGATTTTGCAGGACCCGCTTTTTTTCCGGCTCCTCGTTTTGTGCATCCATCAACAAATAGCCGACCAATTCACAGAAGCCTTCCTCGGCGTCGCGTGACAGCCGCGCGTGCCGTTCTTTAGGCACATTGTCACCCACCCAGGCATGGGAATATTCGTGGGCGCAGGTTTCCTTCAACTGGGCCAGCGGCATCCCGGTCAGCAGACCCATTTTGTATCGGGTCTTGTGGTTCACCGTCTCGGGGCGGATGCAACCGAGGAGGTCGGGGCTTTCATAGCTGTTGCCTTCCGTGTTAAACATGGAATTTACGTCTATGCGATCAATGACCGTGACGTCCACGTTGGTCGGAAACGACGTAAAGCGGGAAAACAAGCGGTCGAGGTCATCCTCGACCTGGGCGCACACCTGCTTGATTTCATCCGCGTCCAGAACCACCGCCTTGGCATCACGGGCGCAGAGCCAGCGACCGTCCGGTAATTCCAGGCCGTTGTCCTTGACCGGCAAACCGCAGATGGAACATCGGGGCAGTTTTATGCAATCGGAACACACCAGCACTTGTTTGCCGGTGACTTTGTCGGTCATGAGATAAACCGGGCCGTGAATTTCTTTGCCGCAGATGGCACAAACATCTTCCGCCAACGCCATCACGGGCGTGCCGAAGCAAAGGCACACCATCAAAAAGAAAGTCCAAAGATGTCTCACGCGGTGTTGCATGGTTTGACCTTTCTCTCCAGAGATCCGAACGACGGCAACGAAGCATGAACTTCGTTACCGAAGGAAAGGAATAAGCATCTACCGCGCCAAAAATTCAGCCCAGGGATTTGACCTTTTTGGCAATGGCCGCGGCGTCAATCCCGAAGTGTGCCAGCAGTTCATCGGGTTTGCCGGAACGCGGCAGAGCAGTCACCGCAAGTTTATGGACCTTAATGCCGGCAGGGCTGAGTTCGCCCGCCACCGCGTCACCCAAACCTCCCTCGGTATAATGATCTTCAACCGTGATCACAGTATTGTTTGTCTGCTGCGCCGCGGCGCGAATCACGTCCTTGCCAAGCGGTTTGATGCTGTAAGCGTCAATGACTGTGACCCCGATCCCTTCGTTCTTGAGCGTATCGGCGGCTTTAAGCGCTTCAAACAGGGTGACACCAGCGGCCACGACGGTGGCTTTGTCGCCCGCGTTCTGGCGCAGCACTTTAGCGCCACCAATCGGAAAAGCTTCCTCGTTTTTGTAAATCACCGGCGTCTTGGGCCGTGACGTGCGCAGGTAACAGATCCCTTTCACCGACGCCATCTGTTCAACGAGCTTTTCCGCGCTGACCGCGTCGCAGGGGTACAACACGGTGCTGCCGGCAATCGCGCGCATCATGGCCAGGTCTTCCAGACCCATTTGCGATGGCCCATCCTCGCCGATGCTGATGCCGACGTGAGAGCCGGTGAGTTTCAGGTTCGCCTGGGAGATACCTGCAACGCGGATCTGGTCGTAAGCGCGCGTGAAGAAGCACGCGAAGGTGGAGGCAAACGGTATTTTCCCGCGCGCGCCGCAACCGACGGCCACGCCCACCATGTTTTGCTCGGCAATGAAACACTCCGTGAACCGCGCCGGAAATTTCTTCATGAATTTTTCCGAGTAGGTGGAATTCTTCGTGTCACCGTCCATCGCGACAATGCGTTGGTCCACTTCGCCGATACGGGCGAGCGCATTGCCATAGGCCTCGCGCGTGGCGACCGAATCGCCCGGCTTGTAGCTGAGGGGCGGATAGCCGGCGGGCCCGGCGCTGTTGGGAGCCGGTAATTGATGTGGTGCAGGGATGGCCACGCCGGCGGCCGGTTTCGCTCCCGGCTGAAGTTCGGCGATGGCCTTGGCGGCTTCCTCTTTGTTCAAAGGTTTACCATGCCAGCCGTCCCGGTCCTGCAAGAACGAAACGCCCGCACCCTTGTAGGTTTTGGCGATAATGGCCAGCGGCTGATCGTTCAAGCCCACGCCGCCGAGCACTTCCAGAATCTCCTCGATGTCGTGGCCGTCAATATCCTCGACGCGCCAGCCGAACGCCTCGAACCGTTTGCGATAAACGCCGATATCATGGCCGAATGCAGTGGCCTGGCTCTGGCCCAGGCGGTTGGCATCCACAATGGCGATCAAATTGTTGAGTTTATAAATGCCGGCGAGTGACGCGGCTTCCCACACGCCGCCTTCGGCGATTTCGCCGTCGCCGAGCAGGACGTAGGTGTTGTAATCCAGCTTGTCGAAACGCGCGGCCAGCGCCATGCCGACCCCGACGCTCAAGCCCTGGCCCAGCGAGCCGGTAGCCACGTCCACAAACGACAGGCGCGGTGTCGGATGGCCTTCGAGGTCGCAACCGTATTTGCGGAGTTTCAACAAATCTTCGGTGGGAAACAGACCGGTTTCCGCCCACGCGGCGTAAAGAATCGGCGCGGCGTGCCCTTTGGAAAGAATGAAACGGTCGTTATTGGAGTAGTGCGGATTTTTCGGGTCGTAGCGCATGTGTCCGAAAAACAGCGCCGCCATCACGTCCGCCGCCGACAAGCAGGAAGTGGGGTGGCCACTGCCCGCCGCGGTGGTGGCGTTAATCGAATGAATGCGCAACTGGTTCGCGATGCCCTTCAGCAATTCAATGTCGGTATCAATCATGGAACGAAAAAACTACGTGAGAACCCGGTCAAAGCCAAGAATGAAAATCACTGTGCGGATGGTTGCTGCGCTGCCGGCAGTTACTCCGTCATCGCCGGGAGTGTTGCGGGACGAGCGGAACGCTTGCCGTTAATTTCCGAGGAAAAGGGGGATGAGCGCGAACGGCCAGCGGGCAGCCCGAACGAAAACCGAACATCAATGCCTGTGCCCGGCGCGGAGCCCGGTGAATGACAGATGGCGCGCGGGTTGGCCATGGCCGCACAAGCGAAGCAGCCGATCCTCGATGCGTTCGGTCAACAGTGCTTGCATGGTACTGAGGAGCTCAGTCACCTCGAACGGTTTTTCCATCAACGCGCCGACACCCGCAGCCACGGCCATGTCATGTGGATTGGCCTGTCCGGTGATAATAATGATGGGCAGGACCGGGGCCTCATTGGTGATGCGCTCGAAAGCGTTCCACCCGTTTTTGACCGGCAAACCGATGTCCAATAACAACAGATCAAAGCGCCCGCCTTCAAACTGTTCCACTGCTTCCTGGCCGTCTGCCGCCAGGGCAACCTTGTAACCCGCGTCTTCCAGAACTTTGCGCAAAGATTTACGCACACTGGCGTCGTCATCCACAACCAGGACTTTTGCATTCACGGCCTGCTGGTGTTCGTTGGGTCTCCACTTGAGGACAGTCATCATGCCATTTGCGTGTTCAGGCTCATGGCAGGCAAATTCTTTGCATCTATCGTGGTCTTTGCGGTCCCGGCCCAGGTGTGGGTGCGATCTTCCTTTTTCGTCCCGTTGTGACCCCGCCGGGAGATTTCCAGAGCCGCGTTGCAGGACAGCCAATCCTCCAGAGAAGCCGGCAGGCCCGAATACTTGCGGCGCACCGGTTTTCGGACTGAGTTTTGCTTCGTGCTTTCTGGTTCCAATCGTGGTTTTAAACCTGCCTCCGAGTTCGAGTTGAAGCCATTACCTCCATTGGATTTTGCCATCCTGGTTTGGAAGAGAGGGGAGAAGACATCGTCAAACAAACCTGCAACAGTTTGTATTTTCATCGGTTCAAAGTTTGAGGTTATCGTCGGTTTAGCCTATAATTGGTACTGCTCCTGCAAGCGGAAAAGCGGTTGCTGTGCCAGCAGGGACCAGCGGCGGTTTTCAGGCAAAACCGTTGAATTTATGCCACTATCCGCATCCGGATGAAACAGATGGATGGTACATTTCAAGCCACAGGTGCTCTGCCACGAGCCAACCCGAGGCGCCCGGCGGTAAAGCTGGGTCTGGCCGGGCTGGTGTTGACCGCGTTACTGGGCTCCATTCTGGTGGTCTGGGTGAGCCACAAAACCTGGGAACGGGTGGACCGTTTGCAGCGCGGGTTCGCCGGACTGAATCCGGACAGTTTTTATCTGGGCGTTCGCATGAAGGACAACATCCAGGGATTGAACGATACCTTGCTGCGCTACCGTTTGCGGGGCGAGGCCGCCGATTATGACCTGTTTTACGCCAATGCGCGGGAATTGTCGGAATGGCTTGAAGTCAATCGGACCAACGCGGTCGCACCGTTGGAACGCAAGTTTTATGAACAGATGGGCGACGCTTACCAGGAGTACCTGAGTGAGAGCACAAATTTACTTAATGCCGGCACCGGCATCCAGACCAAGGTCGGCGCTTTCCCTACCAGCTATGAAAAAGTACAAAAGCAGTCTGTTCACTTGCTCGAGTTGTGCGACAATTTCATTCGCGACCAGCGTCTGGCCTTTGACAATTTTGTGGCCGAATCGAATGTCACGCTGGCGGCGTTTCAGGACCTGCTCAAACTTTCCGTGGTGCTCGTCCTGACTCTGGCCGCCGCGCTGGTAGTGCTGGTTTATCGCGGCATGATCGCTCCCTTGCGGAGTCAATTGACCCAAAGCCAGGCCATCATCGTGCGTCAGGAGAAACTTGCTTCGCTGGGGGTTCTGGCGGCAGGAGTCGCCCATGAAATTCGCAATCCGCTCACGGCAATCAAATTCCGCCTCTACAGTCTGAAAAAGTCCTTGCCCGACGGTGGCACCGACAACGAGGACGTTCAGGTAATCGCCAGCGAAATCAGCCGGCTGGAGCGCATCGTCAAGGATTTCCTCCAGTTCGCCCGCCCGTCCGAGCCGGAATTGGTCACGGTTCCGCCGAAACGGATCTTGCAGGAGGTCCATGACCTGCTGAAGCCACAATTGGAAAAGGCGGCCATCGAGTTGAAGCTGGAGCCTTCCGAAGCCACCTGGGTGCACGCGGATACCCAGCAAATCAAAGAGGTATTGATCAACCTGATTCAGAACTCGGCGGACAGCATCGGACGCAAAGGCGTGATCACGTTGCGGGCACACGACGAAAACGGCTCCACGATCCTGGAAGTCGCCGACACGGGAAAAGGGATACCAGCGGAAGTGCAAGCGCGTTTGTTTGATCCCTTCTTCACCACGAAGGAAGGAGGAACAGGACTTGGTCTTCCCATCGCGGCACGAATTGTCGAGAAACATGGCGGTGAACTCCGTTACCAGACCCAAGTCAACCGCGGCACAACCTTCGCCATTGTTCTGCCGCATGCTGATGAACATGAACCCCAAAATACTCCTGATTGAAGATGACGCCAGCACAGCCGCTTCGTTGAAAAAGGTGCTGTACACGGAAGGTTATGCCGTGGAAACCGCCGGCCGCGGCGACGCCGGCCTGGAACTGGCGCGTCAAAACGAATACAGCGTCGTCATTTCGGACCTGCGCCTGCCCGGTCTGGGCGGCCTGGAACTCGTCGCCCAACTCCACGCCGCCAAGCCAAAGCAACCCATTATCCTGATGACGGCCCACGGCACCACCGAGACGGCCATCGAAGCTACCAAGCTGGGCGCATGTGATTACCTGCTCAAACCGGTTGAACCCGATGAGCTGCTGGATTTGGTCGCTTCCGCCGTTGCCAGCAGCCGGCTCATGTCCGAACCGGTGGAAATGGGCGAGGCCCGGACGGACCAGTCGGCCATCATCGGCAAAAGCCGGGCGATGCAGGCCATCTACAAGGAAATCGGCCGGGTCGCTGCCACGCCTGCCACCGTCCTGATTCGTGGCGCCACCGGCACCGGCAAGGAACTGATCGCCCGCGCCATTTACCAACACAGCCTGCGGGCCGACAAACCGTTCATTGCCGTCAACTGCGCCGCCATTCCGGATGCCCTGTTAGAGAGTGAGTTGTTCGGCCACGAGCGCGGCGCGTTCACCGGCGCCCAGGCCCGGCGCGTCGGCCGGTTCGAGCAGGCGCATGGCGGGACCATTTTTTTGGATGAGATCGGCGATTTGAATGCGAATACGCAGGGGAAACTGTTGCGCGTGCTTCAGGAACGCTGCATCCAGCGGCTCGGCAGTGAAGCCAACATTCCGGTGGATGTCCGGGTGCTGGCTGCGACCCATCGGGATCTGGAAACCGCCATCAAGGAAAGGGAATTTCGCGAAGACCTGTTCTATCGCCTGAGCGTCGTCACTATCGCCTTGCCGCCATTGAGCCAGCGCACCGAAGATATTCCGGATTTGGCGAAATACTTCATCCATCGCTACGGCAAGGAACTCGGTTTCGATTCCCCTTCCGTTCAGCCGGAAGCCATTTCGTTTTTACAGAGCCAGCCGTGGCCGGGTAATGTGCGTGAACTGGAAAACGTCATCCGTCAGGCGTTGTTGTCCGCGCGGCCATTTGGCATCAGTCTGGAGCATGTACAACAGGTGCTGGCCAAAACCCGGAAACCCGCGGCGGCCTCCCAGCAAACCCATGCGACTTATATTGCCGAATTGCTCAACCGCGCGCAAAGCGGCGACATCCACGACGCCTATTCGCGCCTGATTGCGGATCTGGAACCGGAGTTGTTCAAGCAGGCCATTCAATTGGCGCAGGGCAATCAATCCAAGGCCGCCCGTTGGCTGGGTATCGGTCGGATGCGATTGCGCGAAAAGCTGGTTCAGTTTGGTCTGTCGGTCGGGCGTGAGGAGCAGAACAAGTAATTCCGTCCACCCGGCCGGTTGGCTCTACCGAATCCACAGATGCTGCCCGGTGTGCCAGTCCTCCCAACGGGTGTGGTTTGATTTCCTCGAAAATCCATTGTTTTACGGGATTTCAGCGGGGGTATGGAACCTGCCAATCATACATGCCGGGCCGCCGGTGGCTGGCCTGCGCAAGAGGGCGCCTGAAGGAGTTTTATCCCCTCCAGACGCGGCGCTCAAACAACAGAAAACTGAGCAAGCAAAAACGCTTGCGAATGAAAGGAACCAAATGAAAACGTCATTAATGAGTCTGGCAGCGGTAGCAGGCTTGGCGCTCAACCTGACCTTTGCCAGTCCAGTCAATGCCGATGGGCCGGCATCGGTGCCCAAAGATAAAATTTTCAAAGGTACTGTTCTGGCCGTTGACCAGAAGGACAAGACCATTTCGGCCAAAGACTTTTGGGGCACCAAAATTTTTAATGTCGGCAACGTTTACACGGTGTCCGTGGAAGACCAGCCGTCGGCTTCCCTGGCGGATTTGCACCCCGGTCAGAAGGTGGAAATCCGCTATGAAAGCGCGCACGGTGTGCCGGTGGCGGACCGGATCGTTCAGCATAACATGGTTTTCACGGGTTACATCAACGCGATTGACCCCGCCAAGCAAACACTCACCGTCAAACACGGCGCGTTTGCACGCGACTTTACCCTGGCCGACAATTGCCTTGTGGTCATCAAGGGCGATAACACAAAGACGTTGGGGGACCTGCAGGTCGGCCACACGGTCAATGTCGTTTATGAATCGGTGGGTGATTCCCGGCTGGCGCGGAAAATCGAGCAGAAAAGTCCGACATTTGTGGGGACAATCAAAGCCATTGACGCCGACACGCGAACGGTGAAGGCGAAAGACATGCTCGCGGAGAAAACATTCCACCTGGCCGACGGGTGCCAGATCGTGACCCAGGGCAAACCCGGCGGGAGCCTGAGCGACCTGCGCCTCGGCGACCGGTTCGCTTTCACCTACGAAGACATGAATGGCGTGCTTGTGGTGAATCGGATCGGCCGGGAAACGACCTCATCGGACGTGGAGAGCGCACAGGCTACGAAAAGTCAGTGATTCGTCGTACTCAGGCGTTTCCCGCTTCCTCCCTGTGACCCGCTATCAGGGACTCGTTGGCAGGGCGTGGCCGGGAATCGAGCAGGTCGGCGGCGTGCCGACGGCATTGATGGTGTAGGTGCCGCCGCCGGGACACACTGGAAAAACACCGCCTTTTAAGTACGGCAGCAAATCCGCCGTCGTCGGAACCGCTTCATCACTTTTATTGTTTATCAACGCCCATTGTTGCTTGGCCGCGTCAATCTGCTTGAGGTTATTGATACAGGCATTGCGTTGAGCGACCTCAGCTTGCGCCTGTTGCTGGGCCAGTTGTTGTGCCGCCAACTCGGCGGCACGTTGCGCCTGTTGCTCCGCGACGGCGTCCTCTTGCCACGCCTGCAACTGCTGCTGCTGCTGCTGTGAAAGCAGGCGTGCGGCCTTCAATTGCTGGGATAGTTGCTG
>Ga0335078_10017725_pt1 | contig 10587 bp, 6 predicted proteins | sample Lox_Sample_32_FD_206711 | JGI IMG/M metagenome (GOLD analysis project Ga0335078, IMG submission 206711) | Soil microbial communities from Loxahatchee National Wildlife Refuge, Florida, United States - Lox_Sample_3.2 | ecosystem: Environmental > Terrestrial > Soil > Wetlands | place: USA: Florida...
TGGCTTCCGGCACCGGACAGGCGTCCTGGCACAGGTGGCAGTCTTCGCCGCCCTTGCGCAAACAGATCTGCGCGTCGAGGAAAGGGGCGTTCGGCAACACGCCGGAGAACGGGAAGGCAATCGCTTTGCGATCGTTCAAGCCGTAGTTGTAGGGGTTGGGCGCGGTGGCCGGGCAAGGCGGGATACAGAGACCGCAGCCGATACAGCTATTGAGATCGACATAACGCGCCGCCTGCTTCACGGTTACGGTGAAGTTGCCGTAATAGCCGGTGACATCGGTCACTTGAGAGAGGGTCAGGACCTCGATGTTCTCCGAGTGCGGGCCGTGCAGCACCTCGGCCAACAGCGGCTCCAGCATGCACGGGCTGCACTCCATGTTGGGGAAGAGATCCTCGTAGCGCATCGGCATCCCGCCCAGCATGGGACTCTTCTCGATTACCGTCACTTTGCGGCCGGCTTCGGCGAGCGTCAAGGCGGTTTTCAACCCCGCCGGTCCGCCGCCGATCACCACCGTGTCGGAGCACATCTCGAGTTCCTGCTTTTCCAGCGGCTGATGGAAGGCAACCCGCGCCACCGCCGCCCGGATCATGGAGCCGGCCTTTTCGGTGGCCTGCGCGGGATCCGGGGTGACCCAGGCCACCTGTTCGCGGATGTTCACCATCTGCATGTAATAGGGATTCAGCCCGGCGCGGCCGAGGCAGCCCATGAAGGTGGTCTCGTATTCCCGCGGCGAGCACGCCGCCACCACCACGCGATCGGGGCGGTTCTGGCGCAGATCCGTTTCCAGGAACTCCTTGCCCTCTTCCGAACAGAGATAGTCAACGCATCTCACGTAGGACACCGCGGGATTCCCGTTCAGCGCCCCGGTGATCTTCCCGGGATCGATGCGCTCGGTGAGGCTGTTTCCGCAGCTACAGAAAAAGACTGCTGTTTTCATGCCGTATCTCCTGATAGAGAAAACTGCCGGTTTGCAATTGGGCAATGATGCGATCCACTACTTCGGGCACGGCCGCGGCCACCGCCGCGGTCATCGCCTCGCTGAAGGTTTCGACGTCGGCGGCTTCCACCGCCCAGATTGAGATCCGCGGCGGTATTGCCAGGCCGGTGATTCTCCCCAGGTCCAGCGCCACCGCGAGACTCCCGTCATGCGTCGAACAGATATTTCGGGTTTGGGCTACGTCGGCTAAATCGAGTGCATAAATGGCGCCGGGCCGGCCATTTTCGGTTTGGATCGCATCCACCAGAATCGCCTCGTCGTATCCCACCATGGCTTCCATGAGCCGTATCCCGCCGGCGTACAACTCGGTCGTGGCCACGTCATCGGATTCAGGCAGTTCCTTTCGCAGGCGCCGGACAATCTCCAGTCCTACGCTGTCGTCGCACAGAACGGGATTGCCGATGCCGATTACAATCGTGCGCACCGCGGTTTACCCGTCCCGCCTTACAGTGCGCAGCAGCGATCCGGCGTGGTCGCGAATGCTGACTACCAGCGGCATCGATCCCGGCAGCGCATGGGTGGCGCAGGAAAGGCACGGATCGTAAAGGCGGAACGCCATTTCGATCCGGTTCAACAAGCCTTCCTCCACGATTTGGCCCGCCCGGATCAGCTTCTGCGCCGCGCGCCGGATCGACATGGCGATGACGGCGTGATTATTGGTGGTGCCCACGATCAGGTTGGCCTTTTCGATCAGGCCCTGCTGATTGGCCCGATAGTGATGCATCAACGTTCCGCGCGGCGCCTCCACCGAGCCGACTCCTTCGCCGGCGATCCGGTCCGGAATCCGCCGCACTTCCGGCGATGTAATCTCCGGATCGGTGGCCAGCTCCAACATGTGTTCGGCCGCATACAGCAGTTCGATGAGGCGCGCCCAATGCGTCGCCAGGCGGTGATGAACCGGTTTCCGCCTGCCGTTGCCCTGTCCCGAGCGAAAGGCCTCGTGAAACTTCTCGAATTCCTCTTGCGCCAGCGGTGTCGTAAGCCCGTCGGCGACGTTGAGGCGCGCCAGCGGAGTCGCGCAGTAGACGCCGCTATCGGCGCCGTCCTCGAAGCCTTTCCAGCCCACGCGTTTGAGGAACGGGAACTTGAGGTATGTCCAGGGCTCGACGTGTTCCGCGACGTGGGCGGCATAATCCGCCACGTCGTACCTGGCAAATTCGGCGCCTTCCGGGTCGACTACGCGGATTTTTCCGTCGTAGAGGTTGAGTTTGTTGTTCTCATCCACCGTACCCATGTAGTAGGTGCGGTGAAGATATACGTCGGACTCGATCAGCTTGAGGTACGCCGGGTTTTTCAGAACCACGGCATCGAAGACCTTGAGGCTGAACAGCGCGAATTCGATGTTGGCGCGGGCGGCGGCTTCGATTTCGATTCTCTCGGCTTCGGAAACCGGCTTACTCCACCCGCCCGGCAGGCCGGCGATGGGATGGATGGCCCTGCCGCCGAGCTTCTGGATGACGTGGTGGTTGCGGGAGCGGCACGCAATGACCTGTTTGCCGGCATCCAGGCCAACTTTGCGGATCACGCCCAGGATATTCCGCTCCGCCGGGGGTGCGTCCGGCCCGATGATGAAATCGGGGCCTCCCAGCGCGTAGAAGTGAGTCGTATGGTCGGTGACGAAGAACGCCATGTACAGCAGTTCGCGGATCTTTTTGGCGGCCGATGGAGGATCCGCGGCGAATACCCGGTCCAGGGCCTTGACCGCGGCCATGTGGTGGGCTTCCGGACAGACTCCGCAAATCCGGTTGGTAATGTTCGGCATATCTTCAGCCGGGCGGCCCACGCAGAACTGTTCAAACCCGCGCAGCTCCGGCACCTGGAAGTATGTATTGGCTACATTGCCTTCCTGGTCGAGGAAGATATCGATCTTTCCGTGTCCTTCCAGGCGAGTTATAGGATTGATACTGATCCGCTGCGTCATCGTAACCTCCCGCCGAGAATCGATCCCGCCAGGCTGAACTTATAGAAAGCGCCAGCCTGATCCGGAATGGAATTGAAGACGGCATCCGCCTTGTCGGCGATTTCCTGCTCGCTCATACCCTTGTAACTGCCGATATCGGCAACCGACCCCAGGGCCGACAACATCTTGGCGCCCTGGTCGAAGATCCCTTCGGCCGGTCCGTAACAACCCGTGCAGGGCATATTCACCTGCGGGCAGAGAGCGCCGCATCCGTCTCGAGTGGCGGCGCCGATGCAAACGATTCCCTGCTCGAGCAGGCACCTTTCGGCGTCGGGAACGATCTCGTACGTGCGGTAGAAGCGCGCCACTTCCTTCTTTTCCTTGGACCGGCTGCAAGTCTCGCACACACTGCTGGCCGCGCCCCCGAGGACGCTGCCCTTGGGCGGCAGCGGACGGCCCTCGATAATCGTCTCGACGACTTCCCAGATGCGATTCGATTCCGGCGGGCATCCCGGCAGGAAATAGTCGACATCCACCGTCTGCGCGAGGCTCTTGACCCGATCCCAGAATGCCGGCAGTTCCAGTTCGCCTTCAGCGACCTCGACACTGGTGCGCGGTGTTACTCCGTCCTGGTTGGCCAGCGAGGGATTCTCCAGATAGATGGTGTGAAGGTGGTCGGCGAGAGAGTGTAAATTGCTGAGGGCGGGAATGCCGCCATCGATCGCACAGGCGCCGAATCCGACCAGCACCTGGGACTTTCTCCTCAATATTTGCGCCATTTCGAGATTTTCCGACGTTCGGATGGCGCCGTTGAAGAAGGTGACCGCTATGCTTCCATCCTCCATCTCCTCGATATCCCGCTTCTTTGTATCCAGGAGACAGGGACAGAAGACGAAGTCGAAGTTATCGGCTACCGCAAGGATCTTTTCGTGAAGATTGACCAGCGCAATTTCACACCCTCCGCAGGAGGACGCCCAGTACATACCGAGCTTCGGTTTTGCCGCCATATGATTGGCCTTTCCGGTTGATTTCAGACGATTCCACGAGGGTTGCTGTCAAGCTATCTCGGATTCGGCCCCAAGGCGGAATGGCCCAAGGGGCCGACCAATATACAACCAAACTGGTTGATCACCGTCCGATTCCGCGTCAACGAGCGGGCGGGCGGCGGTGTGCGCGGGTCAGATGCGAACCTGACAGCGTTTGGCGGGACCTTCCTGCCGGAACCAGAGCAGAGCTTTCTTGTTCCGCTGGCACCAGGATCGGATATCGTCCTCAAAAGTCGGACAATCGGCGAGAACTTCCAGGATATCTCCCGCCGGCGTCGAGTGGCTCGCGACTGCCATCTTGAGCGTCGGATCCGGACACTTTAGTCCTCGAAAATCCAGCTGTTTTGTGGCCACAGCTTGTCTCCTATCGATAATATATGCGTCCGGCCCTGTAACAGATCGCGAAGGAAACTATTATGGGATCGAGAACCCACTTACCGATGCCGCCAGGACCATCAATGTAAGTGGACGCACCTGAGGTCCTCGTCTATGTAAGATGACGGAGTGCGTTTCCCCGCAATCTGAAGCGTATCTTATCCACACGCGTAGGGTTGGACAACACTCTCGTTGGATAACGTCAACTTAGTTCGGGTTCCATAAGTCCCGAGTTTCCGGCGCCGCAGCGGGTCCGGACCCACCCGCGGATACGCGGGGAACGATTGCCCCCATCTGTGGGTGATTTCGAACCGGCAGGCACCCTCATCGTGCGGGCATACGACGTATCATAGATGAAACGGCTGGATACGAACATGGCACCAGAGGAGAGGCCGGTGACAAAGCTGCTGCGTCAATGGAGCGCGGGCAGCAAGGAAGCTCTAAATGAGCTGATGCCGCTGGTTTACGACCAGCTTCGCAGGCTGGCGTCGCGCTGCCTGGCATCGGAGCGGCCGGGGCACACCTTGCGGGCTACGGCGCTGGTTAACGAAGCCTACCTGCGGCTGGTGGATTCCGGCGTCGATTTCCAGGATCGCGTGCATTTCTTCGCGGTGGCGGCGCGGCTGCTGCGGCAGATCCTGGTGGACCATGCGCGTACCCACAACCGGCAGAAGCGCGGCGCGGGCGCGCAGAATTTGACACTGGACGAGGCGATCCTGGTGGCGCCGGACCAGCCGGGGCTGGTCGAGCTGGACGAGGCGCTGCAGCGGCTGGCCGCCAACGATCAGCGTAAAAGCGAAGTGGTGGAGCTGGTGTATTTTGGCGGGCTGACGTATGACGAGACCGCGGCCGCCATGGGCATTTCACCGGCAACGGTTCATCGCGAGCTGCGCATGGCCAAAGCCTGGCTGCAAACGGAGTTGGCGGGCGGTTAGCGGGATCCGCATGCATGCCTGAACCTGCCGATCGGGAAAAGTGGAGGCGGCTGGAGGATCTGTTCCAGCGGGCGCTCGACATGCCGCCCGAAGATCGCGCCACTTTCCTGGACGAAGGCTGCAAAGACGATCCGGTGATGCGGCGGAGGCTGCAAGCCATGCTGGATGCGAGCGAAGCGCCGTCGGACGTTGTCTCGTCGTCGGTCGAGAACGCGGCTCGCGATTTTCTGGTTCCATCCGAGCCCGAGGTTTTGCCGCCCGGGTCCGTATTCGGCCATTACCGGATCGTGTCGCTGGTGGGCGCGGGTGGAATGGGCAGGGTTTATCGCGCGACCGATACGCGGCTCGACCGGGACGTTGCCATCAAAACCGTGGCGCCGGGCATCATCCCGAGCCGGCGCAGCCTGCAACAGTTCGAGGAGGAAGCTCGCGCGGCTTCCGCTCTGAACCACCCCAATATCCTCACCATTTTTGAAGCCGGCGAATTGCAAGGGAGCCAGTACATCGCGACGGAGCTGGTAGAGGGAGCGACCTTGCGCGACAAACTGGCTGGTGGACCGCTGGACGTGACGCGGGCATTGGACATCGCGATCCAGGTGGCCTCCGGCCTGGTGGCGGCGCACGCGGCGGGCATTATTCACCGCGATATCAAACCCGAGAACCTGGTGGTACGCGCCGACGGGCTGGTGAAAGTGGTCGATTTCGGAATCGCCAAGTTTAGCGAGGAGCGCCGGCCGATGCGGGCAAGCGCCTCGGCTGGATCGGCGGGCGCGAACCGCTACACGGGGACCATCATCGGAACCGCCAAGTATATGTCGCCCGAACAGGCGCGCGGGCAAAGCGTGGACGGGCGAACGGACTTGTTCAGCCTCGGCACGGTAATTTACGAAATGCTCGCCGGGCAGGCGCCGTTCAAGGGAGACACGGATAGCGACGTGGTAGCCGAGATCCTGAAAACCGAGCCTCAGCCGCTGAGCCAGGCCGTGCCGGGCGTGCCCCCGGAGTTGAGCAGGATCGTGGCCAGGGCGATGCGCAAAAATCGCGACGAGCGATATGAATCGGCCGCCCTGATGCTGGATGATTTGCGGAATCTCCGCGACGATCTGAGCTTTCGCGCCAAGCTCGGCAGCAGCGGCCGCGCGAGCTGGATTTCGGGCATGCGGCGGAGGATCCTGGTGGGGTTGGCGGCCGCCGCGGCCCTGGCATTGGGTGTCGTTGCCTGGCGCACGACGATCCGAACGGCCGCCAGTCCGCATCCGCGAAGCCTGGCGATTCTGCCGTTCCATAATATTCGCCCGGACGCGGCCACCGATTTCCTGGGGTTTTCGCTGGCGGATGCCATCATCACCAAGCTGGGATCCATCAGCCTGCTTACGGTGCGGCCGTCGTCGGCGGTGGCCAAGTACCGCAACCAGGAGATCGATCCGCGAACGGCCGGGTCAGCGCTGCGCGTGGACACTTTGTTAACGGGAAGTTACATCAAAGACGGCGCGAACCTGCGGATTACAGCGCAGTTGGTTGACGTAAAAGGCCTGACGATCCTGTGGCACGACACCATCGACGTCCGCTACGACAATTTACTCGCGGTAAATGATCGGGTGGCCGAGAAAATCATTTCCGGGTTGGAATTGAAGCTCACTCCTTCGGACGTGGAGAGCCTGAAACAGGACACGCCGAGTAACCGGGCGGCTTATGAGAACTATCTGCGCGGAGTAGATCTGTACGCGCTGAACGATTTCGAGAGCTCCATCGCGACGCTGGAGAAATCGACCGCGCTTGATCCGGGTTACTGGCCGACCTGGACGAACCTGGGACGCGCTTACGCGGCCAATGCGAGCCTGCAATTCGGCGGACGCCGTCAATACCAAAAGGCGCAGGAGGCATTTGACCGGGCGATGCGGCTGAATCCCGGATCCATCGAGCCGCGGGTGTACATGGCAAACCTGCTGACGGATACCGGGCGGGTGGAGGAAGCCGTGCCGCTGTTGCGCGCCGCGCTGGGACAGAACAGCAACAGCGCGTCGGCTCACTGGGAGCTGGGTTATGCGTATCGATTCGGAGGACTGCTGGAGGATTCGGCGCGGGAGTGCGAGAAGGCCCGGGGGATCGACCCTTCGGTGAAGATTACAAGCTCGGCCATCAACGCTTACTTCTATCTGGGCCGCTATGACCAATGGCTGGCCAGCCTTCCCGACAGCAACTCGGCCTACATCCTTTTCTATCGCGGCCTGGGCGAGCTATACAGAGGAGATTCCGCCGCCGCCGTCAAGTACTTCGACCGGGCATATGACGTCGATCCCGCCCTGCTTCAGGCCGACATCGGCAAGGCGATGGCGTATGAAATCACGGGGAAGACCGACGCCGGGATCCAGTTGTTGCGGGAAGTGGAAAGCAAGATTCTGGACCGGGGCGTGATCGACGCGGAAGGCATTTACAAGGTGGCGCAGGCATACGCGATGCTCGGGGATAAGACGGCGGCCTTGCGGTTGTTCGGAAGAACCATCGAGGGCGGCTTTTTCTGTTACCCGTACCTGGCAAACGACCCGTTGACCGCCAACATCCGGCACGAACCGGGATTCGCGGAGCTGCTGGAGCGGGCCAGGCGGCGGAGCGAAGAATTTCGCGTGCGTTTCGCGCCGGCGAAATGACGCGTCGGCGAATCCGCCGCAGACTTACCACCCGCCCGCACAAGAAATTCAAAAGATTTTTGCAGTGTGAGGGAATTCCGGCGGGAGTATCGCTTTTCGGAGTGAAGGACGAACGGATTCTGAGCCGTTGCGGTCCGCAACATTACTCACTCGGAGGACAGACCGACATGAAAAACGATACTCTACTTGTCTCCACGGGAGCGCGGCCGAGCCGCGTTCTCCGTTTGTTTGCAATCACGACTCTGGCGGCCGGCAGCATGGCTTTGCCCAGGCCCGCGGCCGCGCAGAGCATTCTGCCGTTGCCCGCGCCTCAAGCCAGCACGGTGCCGGCGAACGGCGACGTGAACCCTTATGGCGTCGCGTTTGTGCCGGCTTCGGCGCCGACCGACGGCACGCTGAAACACGGCGGGATCCTGGTCTCGAACTTCAACAATTCGGCGAACCTGCAAGGCACGGGCACGACCATCGTCCAAATCCTGCCCGGCGGCGAAACGTCTTTGTTCTTCACTTCGACCCAGTCGGGATTGACGGGAATGACGGCGGCCCTGGGGATTCTATCGAACGGGATCGTGCTGGCGGGGTATCTGCCCAGCACGGACGGGACCTTCCAGACGGCGGGCACGGGCGGCATATTCGTGATCGACCGCAAGGGCGTGCTGCTGGGCAAATTGAACGATCCGACGGTATTCACCGGCCCCTGGGGAATGGCCGTCAACGATCCCGGCGACGGCATGGCGCAGGTCTATGTGTCGAACGTGGAGACGGGGACGGTGGTGCGGCTTGACGTGGCATATGCGGCGGGCGGCGAGTCCCTCAAGCTGCTCAAGAGCGTCACGGTTGGGTCGGGTTTCCAGTTCATGGGCGATCCCGCGGCATTTGAAGTGGGACCATCCGGCCTGGCGTATGATGCCGCGCAGGATGTCCTCTTTGTGGCGTCGGAAGTGGACAGCGCGGTCTATGCGATTGCCGGGGCGAGCGCTCTCACCGCGAGCGCCGGAACCGGGACGCAGGTTTATCAGGACCTCACCCACCTCCACGGGCCGCTGGACCTGGCTCTGCTGCCGAATGGACACCTGCTGGTCGCCAATAGCGACGGCCACAATTCCGATCCGAATCAGCCGAGCGAACTGGTGGAGTTCAGCGGCGACGGGCAATTCGTCTCGCAGTTCTCGGTGGATCCGAATAACGGCGGCGCGTTCGGCCTGGCGATCAACCCCCTGGGAGGCAAGTTCATCCGCGTGGCGGCGGTGGATGACAATCAGAACACGCTGAATATGTGGATCACGGTGGTACGCTGACGGGCGGACTGCCGGTCCGCCGCCAGCGGCCCCACAAAAACAGGCCGCTACTTACACGATGGCGCCGGAAGCGGGGCGGGAGCCAGTGGGCTCACGCCCTGCCTGGCTAATTCGCCGTTCAGATTGGCCAGATCCGTTTTCATCAGGTCGTTCCAGTTTTGGGAGGCGGTGGCCAGCTCTTTGCAAAGGCTGTCGTAGGCCGCATTCATGGCGGCGGTCGGCGCGGCGTCCTGGCCATCGACGACGGTGGCGAGCGATCCGAGGCTGCGATTCAACGCAGCGAAGGCTGGATTACCGCCGCGTCCGCCGCGTCCGCCGCCTCCCCCTCCGAAACCTCCCTCGGCTCCCTGCAAGCGGAGCGTTTTCTGGTCGAACTCCTTCAGAGATTTCAGGGTATCGGCGGCCTGGTCCGAGTGTTTCTCCAACTCCTTCTGCGAAGCCGCCAGCAACTGGCGAAACGCGACGGCCTTCTTATAATCCTCGTAACTCATCGCGACCAGGTCGATTGCCTTGGTTTCCAACTGGTACTCCAGTTTGAGGGAATCGTTGGTCACGTCGACCCGGGGATCCATGGTAACTACGAGGGGCTGTTCATAAGCCTTCCCGTTGACGCTGAGGCGGGCCGTATAAGTTCCCGGGAGGACCAGGGCTCCCAGCGGAAACGCGGGAGTGTTCTGATACAGCGCCGAGATGGGATACTCGTGGCGAAGCACCGGCGGCGCGGTGGCATGCAGGTCCCAGACGAACCGGTTCAGGCCGGCATTCCGGGTGAGCGCTTCCGGGTGGCCCAGCCAATAGTCGGGCACATTGGGCGGCGGCTCGGGAATTACCTGGTCGGGCTTGGTTGAAAACTCGCGCACCAGTTTGCCGGAGTTGTCATAGATCGCCAAAGTTACATCCTGGGAGGGGGCGGCCGATAAGTAGAAATCGAGGATGGCTCCATCCGGCGGGTTGGTTCCGGCGGGCATATCGGGCGGAATGGGCGTATCGCCGTTCATATCCAGGCGGACGCGCAATGCCCTTCCGGGCTTGAACAGAAACGCCGATGAAGCGGCCGCCGAGCGCTCGATCTGGCGGAGCGGAGTAAGGTCATCGAGAATCCAGAAAGCGCGCCCATAAGTGGCGGCGACCAGGTCGTCGCCGTGGACCACCATGTCGCGCACGGAGGTCACCGGCATATTGAGCCGAAGCGAAGTCCAATGATCGCCTTCATCGAAGGAGACGAACGCGGCGTTTTCGGTCCCGGCATAAAGCAGGCCTTTGCGGACGGGATCTTCGCGGACGACGCGGGCAAAGCAGCCGTCGGGAATGCCGGAATCGGTTTCCTGCCAGGTCTTGCCGAAATCGTGGGTGCGGTAGAAATGCGGCTTGAAATCGTTCTCCTCGTG
>Ga0335078_10017727_pt1 | contig 10587 bp, 12 predicted proteins | sample Lox_Sample_32_FD_206711 | JGI IMG/M metagenome (GOLD analysis project Ga0335078, IMG submission 206711) | Soil microbial communities from Loxahatchee National Wildlife Refuge, Florida, United States - Lox_Sample_3.2 | ecosystem: Environmental > Terrestrial > Soil > Wetlands | place: USA...
TCCCTGGTCTGCTCAGGTTAGACCTCGATTCGTTACCGGAGGCGGATGCGTGCGAGCTACTGCTGAAGATCACGCCGCGGATTGAAAGCTACGCGCTGGAGATATCCAAGCTCTGCGGCTGCCTTCCCATCGCCCTGAGGCTGGCAGCCGGGGCTTTGGATCAGAGGGTGAATCTCTCACCGGCGGATTATGTCAGGCGTCTTACTGACGCCCAAACTAGGCTTGGCTTGGTAGACGCGACTCTGAGCGTCAGTTACGAAATGCTGCCGCCGGAGCTGCAGGACATCTGGCGATTCCTCACAATTTTCCCGGAAACGTTTGAAGACCAAGCCGCAGCGGCCGTTCTTGGCTTGGATCTGGAGGCAATTAAGGATGCCTTGGCGACTCTGATCGCACACAGCCTGGTGGAATGGAACCCCACGACGGAGAGATATCGACTGCACGATCTGGCCCGCGTGTTTGCGGCGTCTAAGCTGAGCGTGGACGAACGAGATCGAGCCGCTAGAGAGTACGCGCTTCACTTCAAGGCCGTTCTCCGAAATGCCGAAAGTCTTTATAGGCAAGGCGGCGCGAGCGTCACGCTGGGCCTGCGCCTTTTCGACCTTGAGTGGCCCAACATTTGGGAGGGGGCAGCGTGGGCGCGGGAGCACGTTGACACTGATGAGGCGGCTGCTGGATTGTGTGATGAGTACCCCGATGCGGGGCGCTTTGTGCTGAATCTACGTCTGCATCCGCTGGAGCAGATTAAATGGCGCGAGGCCGCCCTAGCCGCAGCTCGGAGGTTGAAGCGGCGCTCTTCTGAGGGCTGGCATCTCGGTAACCTGGGTCTCGCGTATTATTCCCTTGGCGAATACGGCCGCGCCGTTGTCTTCCACGAGCAAAACCTTGACATCGCCCGTGAGCTTAGCGACGCACAGGGAGAAGGCGCCGCGCTGGCCAACCTCGGCAATGCCTACTACTCCCTCGGAGATTACCGGCGCGCCATTGAATTAAGCGAGAGGGCGCTCGACATTTCCCGAGATATAGGCCATCGCCAGGGGGAGGCCAATGTGCTGGGCGGCCTGGGCCGTGCCTATCATTCCCTCGGTGAATACGCTCGAGCTATCGAGTTCCACGATCAGCACCTTCAGGTCGCTCAGGAAATTGAGGATCGCCGAGGAGAAGGCGTTGCGCTTTCTAACCTTGCGCTTGCTTACCAGTCTTTAGGGCGGTACCGGGAGTCCTTAAGGTACTACCAACAATGCCTCGCTGCATCAAGTGAGCTAGGCGACTTTTCGGCGGTCCGCGCGGTGCTCGGCAACCTAGGCGTATTGAACCAGCGCTTGGGAGAATACCAGGCAGCAATTCAGCTCCATCGCCAAGTCCTCGGTATTGCAAGAGCGACCGGCGACCGACACGCCGAGGCGATTGCGCTCGGCAATCTAGGAAGCGCTCATCGCCTATTGGGCGACTACCACACCGCCATCAGATTTCACGAACTGGCCTTGTCGATTGACCGGGAAATTGGCAGTCGTTTAGGCGAGGCCCAGGATCTTGGGAATCTAGGCAATGTGTATTATTCGCTTGGCGAATACCAGCGCTGCATCGAGTTCCACAAGGCATATCTCGCCATCACGATCGCCATCGGGAACCTGGAAGGCCAAGCAACGGCCCTCTGGGCCCTTAGTCTCACGCTTAGAGAGATAGGAGAGCATAGAGAAGCAGTCCTGAAGGCAGTGGCTTCGCTAAAGATCTTTGAGCGGATCCAAGATCCCAGGGCTGATGTAGTGCGCAGCAGGCTCGCCGACTGGGAGAATTCAGGCGGGGAGGCGCCGTCGGAGACAGAGGGGGAATAGAAATAGATCGGCAATGGCGGTAGCAGGCCCTTGTCCTGCTGAGACAATACTCTTGATAACATTCTAGCGCACCGTATAATTGCGTTAGTCTGTCCCTCGTGATTTCGCCCCACCAATCTGGAGACCTATATGTTTGCGCCGTGCCCAAACTGCAATTACACCCGTCAGGAAAAAGACAGCGTTGTTCCCGCTTGGCAATGCCCTCAGTGCGGGGTGGCTTACGCCAAGGCCATCAGGAACGCCTCGGAAGAGGTCAGCAGATTCGTCCGCGTGTTCATGGTCTCGGGGCGGGAAGTATGCTTTACCAAGGTAAAGCTGTATGACCAGAACTTGCTCAATCAGATAGATCAGCTTCGTCAGGCGGCGGCGCGGAATTTCGCCGGATGCCACTCGAATATCGGGTTCTGGGGGTCGTGGGAGTTCGTGCTTGGAGCCTCGGTCCTGAGTGGGCTGGTAAGCTCGGCCAGATCCTCCCAGATGCAGCAAGAGGGGATCGAGCAACTCAAACATCTTATTCACCTAACGGAAAAGCTTCGGCGAACTACGAGATTTGTGCCCGTCTCAAGCATCCGCCAGATCGAGCAGCCCGACCTTACCCTGTGGTATGCGACTTTCAATTTTAATGAGACCGTCGCCGAATTCGGCCACCCTCAAAGCAATTACGTTCGGATTGGCGTTGCTCAACGGGAAATCACGCTCTGCTGGGATAAGATCGAGGGCTATGAGTTGGTGGAAGGCGAGCATCCGACCACGGAATCACAGGCCTCATTGCTTACCTAGAGAAGTCTGGGGACTAGATATTCTTACCGCCCCTGTCGCCAGGCAAGCCCTCGGCTTGGGCGGACGGCGAGCCCCAATGTCCACCGCTACGAGTTGGAGGAAGCCGAATGGCCTGCTAGAGTGGCTTGGCGTTGATTTCCGCATCATCCGCGCTACCATCCGGCCTCCTTTACCACGCACGCCACTGGGTTAGCGAGGGTCAATTACGCAATTGGGTCGAGTATTTGAATATGTCAATGTTCCGTGACATTCTCATTAATTGTCATAAGGAGAAATTGCTGGAATATGACCAGATGAACCGCCGGGCGATTCTGTCCCCGTCAGGATTGAGATACGTCGAGGCGAACATGTCCCTCGAGATGTCGTAAAACGAACCCGATGTCAGCGCTTTTCGAGGGTTCGCTCGGGCCTGGAACGAAACGGAAATCGAGGACCGAACCACGCAGACGACGAGGTCTCAACGTCAGGCCAACGATAAATTGACGGTGCTTGATGATCCGGCCCCAACGTTTACATCCTCTTGCCCTGAGAGAGAGCCCTGCTCGGCGTACACCTTGTGCTTTCCTGCAAATACCCCCATTCCGACCGGACTTGCACCCCATTTAGCTTGGTCAACTGTAACGTCGGCTCCAGAGGGTAGGGTTGACACGTCCAGAAAACCGTAGCGCACCGGCACTCCAGTGAATACCGTGAACGGATTCGTGAGTCGGAAGGCCGCATACTCTTGAGCAATTAGGATGCTAGCAACGTGGCTGGGCAGGCCACCATAAGGGGATAGTAGCCTCTCGTAGCTAAGGGAGATAGTGTCCCGGTCATTGTCGAGAACATCATCTGGGATGCCCCGCCCTACATGCCTCAAGGCAGTTACAGTTCCATCAAACAATTCATCGAACTGGCGGTCAATGCTCGTGTTCTGGGCCGCCTCGAATCCCGGAAGCGAGCGGGGTCGCCCCCGTACAGCCGTGGGCCGGAATCCACGCTGGGCGTCTAAAATCTTCTTCATCCTAATATGCGGTAAGTCCGTCCTCTCAGTTAGCCATAAGCTCACCAGCCGGTCGTTCCTTTGTGCCAACAAATCACTACCAAGGCTTTCCCGCGCTGCAATATTGGACAGAAGGCGAGCTTCCTCTCTCAGCTCGCTCACTGGCTCGGGAAGACTATTCGTCGCCACGATCAATGCACCTTGAAAAAATGGCTCAATTTCCCTGTACATATTTTCATCCTCCGAGCACTCTTGCGGACAGAATGGTCAGAAGTCCAACCAACAAACTGGCAAAGAATGAAAGCCATTGCACCTGGAAGAGGTAGTCAACGTGCTCCCCGAATATGTCGGGCTGCTTGGCCGCTGGCGCGAGATCCCACACAAGAGTTGCTACCCGCTGCCTGTATAGTAAGTGAAATAGTAACGAGCAGAGGACGAGAATGTTACCGATTACGAACATCGCGATGTCCGTCCAGCGGGACAATCTTACCGGGACCCTGTCTGAAAGAATCAGTCCCCACAGAACCCCAACAAGAAGCATCCCCACGTCAAACAGCTTTCCTGACAATTCTAGCTTCGTCTTGGTTGCTTCCACGCGCTGCGGGTATGGGTCGACCAGCGGTATCGTCTTTGGCACCCGGAGATATCTTCGCAGGGCATGCCAGAGTACAACTAAGAACACTAGAATCGAGACACAGCCGAACGCTCCTCGAATCAAGGCTCGCGCACTCATCTTGTCTTGTCTCCAAGGGGGTCAACAGATCCTAGTCCGACGCCACTTACTCTATCATAGCGTCGCACAGGTACCGCAACGGTCCGGCCGGAGGATGTACTGTCCCAACCGGATCAACCCACAGCTCTTAGGGCAGATCATAGCTAATGCCCGATATAAGCGCTCGTCGCACCTCGAAGATCTTGGGCGCCGAGTCGCCTCGGCGCCAAGCCTCTGGTCCCCCAGCATCTGTTGGATCTGCGAAAAACATCGATTGCTCCGTGCTCTCGATCACCTTCAGCGGACGCGATGGATTATCGTGAGAGTCCTCCAGTAGATCTTTGGGGATGGATTTAATGGCGCTTGGATCGAACATCACCACCACGTCACCGCCTCGGGAATAGTCGCCGCCCCCCTTTGCCGCGGGTATGTATGGGAAGATTCTGAGAGCAAAGGTCAGCACGCTGAGGTAATAGAGGGCCGCTATTAAACAACCGGCGACCGCCCAAACTCCCATGCGGAAGGCGACGCTGTCGGACTTATCTGTCTGAGTAATTGACCGCCGAGTTATGAAAAGGATCAGTGCCAGAAAAACCAGGAAATAATAGCCATTGTGCCTCAGCATTTCCCACAGCAACCCGAAGATTCCCCGTAAGGAATAGTAGCCGAGGAGGGTGACTGTGACGGCGCAAAGGGTCCACCGCACCGCGATAGCGGCTCGCGGCTGCAAGCGTTCTTTGATGAGCGTAGTTACGAGCCACCAACTCGCCGCGAGGCCGCCGATGGCGATTCCGAACAATAGTGCGACCACCCACTCCCGGTCGCGAAGGAAATTGGGAGGTGCAAAGAGATAGATGGTGATGAACGCCAACAGCAATGCCAGCGTGATCGCCAAGCCGGGCGCGAGATACTTAGCGTCAAAATGCGCTCTCCTGGTGGTTAGGTCCGATGAAGCATTCTGGGGCGATCCTGAAGGTTTCGGTGCTATAGCCGGCCCGGTGTCAGGTTGCCGGTCAGCGAAGGGTTCAGCGGGCCGTGATGGCCGGGCTGACATCATCATCAGAAAGCCCAGGGGCGTCAATACAAGCAGGACCGGAAGCAAGATAAACTCGAATCCGATGTAGGCATACCGGACCCTGAAGAACTCCGCGCCTATATCGCGGAGGCCGAATGAGTTGAAGAATGTCGAGACGATGAGAAAACCGGTCCCATAGGTCAGCGCGGCCACCATTACAAACCACTCCGGTATCCGCACCAGGAGGCTGTTGCCCCCGCTCGATGTCATCGGAATCATATTTTAATCCTCCGAACTCACCACCTACCATCCTGCCAACGATTTAACCAAATTGCCTGAGATTGTCCGTATCGGGGGACGAGACCCAGCTAAACACTGCAGTCAACTCACTTACGACCTGGGCGTCGGGAGAAAGCTCGAAGCGAACGGCACCTTTCGCGGAAAAGCGTGCAATCGTCGTTCGACCCATACATATATATATATGGAAAAATCCGCCGAAACATTACAGCTTGTCTTTTTAGGATTGTGGGACCCACTTTCAAGAAATCGCTGCGGCAGCCCGGATAAAACATAAGATCAAGGCCGTTCTTTTCTGCCTTGGCGGGTACCCCCCCCTGCTGCCAGCGCCGTTGTATGTGGCTTTAGCAGCTTGATACGTGACCGCGAAGCAGCCCGGTGGAATCGCGCTGCCGAGGCACTCCGCCGTGAGTCAGTAGCCACGCGCGGAATGGTTGGAAGGAGCACGGGTCCTGCAAAGATGCCGAAGCTATTTGGACCTTTATTTGTGCCGATATTCAAACAGGTCGCCGGGCTGGCAGTTGAGCGCCTCGCACAACGCGTTTATCGTCCTGAGCGTGATTCCCTTGGCGGACTGCTTCCAGAGCCTAGCTGCCATGCCGGGGTTGATCCCCATCGCCTTTTGGAGTTGGTAGGCGGTTGTTATACCTCGATCTTCGGCGACCTCCCTGATTTTGAATACAACCATTCGCCGGATAGTAACAGCGCGAATTCCGAGGCTCAACCTGTGTACTTGACTGATATTTTCATATGTGATATTTTCACGTACGCAAATATCACGAGTGAAAATATATTCACGAGATGAAAATCAGAGGCTTGGGAGGATTCAAGATACGCCGCGAACACCGAAAAGCTGAAGGCAGACGAGGGTCCTCGAGGTAGGGGAGTCAGGGAGTAGGAGAGTATGGGAGGCGGAACAGGACGCGCTTAAGCGTGGAATAGTTCACGGATTGGGGAATTGGAGAATGTCCTTGGATCCAAAGGAGGTTGGTTATGGCAAACGAATCACGCAAAAGACTTTGGCCGGATGAGGACGAGTGGCTCGATTTCTTTCGCGAGCACTTGTGTGGGCATCCGGAGCTTGCCGAACACGTCGCCCGCATCTGGTTCGCTCTGTTCGAGCATCACGATCAGGGACCGGAGGGCGTCCGCAACGCAAGGTTTATCATTAGCCAGGCCTTGAGGCTTACCTATCCGTTTACCAGGTCATACCGGCTGGCGTACCGGCATTACCTGCTGTCGCTTTCGGGACTGGTGAAGCCGGAGGACGAACCCAATAACCTACTGAAGGCGTCGATAGCGAGGATGAGGGCGTCCATCGCCGAATCCCGCCAGCGCCGGAAGCAACCCGAAGTATCGGGTGATTGAGCGATGGAGTCATTTAAAGATTGAACAAGGTCTGAATGCCGATTGCCACCGGTGCGACGGATCTTCGCTGTTTTTCAGAACGGCACAGCGATTGGGAGCTCAGGTGGATCTGCTCAGATTTCCCCGCCTACGATCCCAGCCACAGCCTAGAAGGCCGACAAACAACGGAATCGTTTCGAGAACGTTTGTTCCAGGATCGTTTGTAGTAGAATAAGCACGGGGCCGAGCGATCCGAACGGCAAGATGTCCGAATGCGCTGCGGCCAGCTTACGACGCAGGTGGGAAGGTTAGAGTGGTGATGGAGCCGTTATATCGGACCGATCTTGGGAAGTTGTATAACGCAGACTCGCTCCGGGTTATGGCGGGCTTTCCAGATGGCAGCATTGACCTAATAGTGACCTCTCCTCCGTACGCATTGCATTTCACTAAGGAATACGGCAACGCCACCCAAGCGCAGTACGTCGATTGGTTTCTTCCATTCGCGAAGGAGTTCAAGCGAATCCTCAAGCCCCAGGGAAGTTTTGTTTTAAACATAGGAGGGGTCTGGCGGGCGGGTGCGCCGGTGCGAAGCCTTTATCACTACCGTCTGGTGCTTGCCCTTTGTGATGATGTGGGATTCAACCTTTGCCAGGAATTTTTCTGGGTGAACCCCGCCAAAATGCCGGCTCCGGCCGAATGGGTGAACGTACGGCGCATCCGTGTGAAGGACTCTACTGAGTACATCTTTTGGTTTTCAACATCTGAATTTCCAAAAGCTGACAATCGAAACGTGCTAGGTGAGTACAGCCCGGATATGAAGCGTCTTATTAAGCGAGGCCTCGCGAGCACAAAGCGACCGTCGGGTCATATCATCAAACCATCTTTCGCCGAGGACAAAGGAGGAGCCATTCCCGGGAACGTTATCATTTGCGGAAATAACGAGAGCAATTCCAGCTACATCAAACGATCTAAAGCTACGCACCGAAAAATTCATCCGGCTCGGTTTCCCGCGGAACTCCCACGCTTCTTTATTGAATTCTTAACTGCTCCGGGTGATATGGTCCTTGATCCGTTCGCCGGCAGCAACACAACGGGAATGATTTCCGAGCAACTTGGCCGGAAGTGGATTGCGATCGAGAAAAACACTCAATATGCGTACGATTCCCACCTGCGCTTCCAGCATTCGGATGTTATCGATGAAGAACAAGCCGAATCCAATGCCACGATAGCCCTCCAAAGAAGCCTGTTTGCTTAGCGCACTGGATGGGCAAAACGCCATCCCGGTATCTCTAAAAGTCTCCACGCTCAAGCCGCGTAGTAATCGCAGTGCTGCCCTGGTCTCTAAGAACCTCCAGAAAGGTACGGAGAGGAGTCAGATCCTGGGAGAGTGAGAAGTGCATGTCCACTTCGGCGCCGGAGAAGACTCTGGTGAAGCTCCGGACCTTAAGCGCATACACCCTTTGAAACAGGTATCGGCGTAGTAACTGGTCGGCACGGCGAGCTGAGAGGATGTACCAGTCAGCCGTCAGGATTTCTTCAAAGGTCCTTAAGTAGATCGGGTGAGATTCGCTCGCAAGGTGGTCAACGATCCTATCCTCAAAGTCTCTCGCCGAGGGGCCCTTAGGTGACTGGTGGATCAGCGCCGCCGCTTCCACCAGCATCGCCGGCAATTCGTTTCCTACACTCTCGCCCGACAAGTTCCGAACTCCGACAACAGCAAAAAAGTACGGAAGTTGTTCATCCTGCTGCTTCTGGAGCGCGCTATGGATTTTATATGTCGCAAGGGGAAAACAATCTTCCGGTTCAAGACCGACCATTTCCGGCGCCCGGCGGAAGAGCGCGCCGTGAAATTTGATGTTTATTCGATAAACAGGACGCGCTTTCCCGTTCAGCAGCCGATAGTCAGTATCAGTGCGCCCTTCACGCACATCTACCAATTCGAACTCCTGTGGCTGTACTTCGGAGCGGTAAATACGCTCGAATGCGCGCTCAGCACACTGGCCCAATAGCATTTGGCCAAGTGCTTGTTTAGCCTTTTTCCGGTTTAGGTCGCTTATTTCATTGATGCTCGTTCCGAGCACCTCAGCTAGCGGATCCGGAGCGGCAGCCAGATACTGCAAGGCCTTTACCGTAGTGCCCGAGGCTTGGGCCGCGCGGCTGATTTCTTCGCCTTGCCTGACGGAGGCCAGCCCTTTGAGCTTATGAAGCGGCTTCGGCCATCGATCGCCAAACAGTGAATTGAACAGATCTGTTACTTCAGTATAATTCACCGGTGGATCTCGTCATAGAACCTAAATCTCGTTTGCATTTTTCGCCGGGTCACTGGGCGCGGTCGTCAGTTCAGTTATGCTGGGGCGGGCGGCCCGCAGACCCGCCCGCCGTCGTTGGTCTGTGGATACCGAACTACCTCTTTGGCTTCTTGTGCTCCTGGTATTCGAAAAGGTCCCCGGGTTCACATTCCAAGACGTCGCAGATCCGGGCTATCGTTTCAAATTGGATACCCGCAGTCTTATGGCTGGTCAGCTTCCAAACTACGGAGTTGCTCATTCCGGTTTCTTTGGCCAACCAGTAGGCGCTACGCCCTTTTTCAGCCAACAGTTCAGATAGCCTCAGCATTACGTTCCCACCCATCGAGTACGCAGGTTATCTGCTCCGAAACCGCATGTCAAAATCCATGCATCTCTCTTTGGAGCGTGCTGTCTATTGACAGTACTATTCCCAGAGAGTATAACTGGGGGCGTGACGGCAACCTCGTCGTAGTTGCACAGCCTTGTCGAGAGCGATGCTGGCCGAAAGTGCCCGAGGAGATAGCTACAACCACGGATTGCCGTTGAATAATTCTTTAAAGACCCGAACGCTGATTTTGACGGATGCATCGCAGAACGGTTCCGAAAATCCAACACATTGCTGTCCGCCTAAAGGAGGTTGGGTATGGCAAACGAATCGCGCAGAAGACTTTGGCCGGATGAGGACGAGTGGCTCGATTTCTTTCGCGAGCACCTGTGTGGGCATCCCGAGCTTGCCGAACACGTTGCCCGCATCTGGTTCGCTCTGATAGAGCATCACGATCAGGGACCGGAGGGAGTCCGCAACGCAAGGTTTATTCTGAACCAGGCCTTAAGGCTCACCTATCCGTTTACCCGGTCATACCGGCTGGCGTACAGGCATTACCTGCTGTCGCTTTCGGGATTGGTGAAGCCGGAGGACGAGCCCGCGCACTTGCTCAAGGCGTCGATAGCGAGGATGAGGGCGTCCATCGCCGAAGCTCGAAAAGCAAAACGGGAATTGAAGGACTGACTCGAGCTCGGAATGCGGAATGCGGAGCAGGGGAATTGAAGACTTGACGGATCGGGGCATTAAGGAAATGAAGAGGGAGGGTTGGAACGCGGATTTTCATGGATGCAACGGATCTTCGCGGATGCGTACCGTCGCCGCGTAGGAGCGCCTTCAAAAACACCGAGCCTATCAAAATGGGATATATAGCACAGGGATTAGAAACCGTTAAAACGGTTGGAGAGGGGTTTTCGGGTCGAGTACACCGGGTTGGAAACCCGGTGTTAATGAGAGCAGAGAGAGGGCGAGAAAAGCCAAACGGGAATTGAAGGACTGACTCGAGTTC
>Ga0335078_10017728_pt1 | contig 10587 bp, 9 predicted proteins | sample Lox_Sample_32_FD_206711 | JGI IMG/M metagenome (GOLD analysis project Ga0335078, IMG submission 206711) | Soil microbial communities from Loxahatchee National Wildlife Refuge, Florida, United States - Lox_Sample_3.2 | ecosystem: Environmental > Terrestrial > Soil > Wetlands | place: USA: Florida...
TAGCACTCGGGCTTTGTAGGATTTCATGTCGGAGAGCTTGACGCTGAGCTGAGAGCTTCCGCGCACGACGTGGTTGTTGGTGAGAATGGTGCCATCGCCATTGACCAGGAAGCCGCTGCCGGTGCCTTCTTCGGGATAGAGCTGAAAGAACCAGTCCTGGCGATAGACGCGGGAAGTGATGTTGACCGTTGCCTCGCGCGCCGCCTTATAGATATCGATGTTGTTCTGCTCATCGGGCGAGTAGGCAGAGGCGGCCGAAGCGGGCGCTTGCCAGAGGCGGCCACTCGAAGAGAGCTGCGGCAGGAACTGGGCGAGGCGCCAGTGTCCGGCGGAAGTTATGGTGAGGAAACAGGCCACCAATATGGCGGCCCAGATGAACGGTCGCATCACTTTCATGGTTCGATTCTCCGTAACGCCTGATAGACGGCCTCGGTTTGCCGCAGGGTGTTTTCCTTGGTGCCCGAGGTATCGATGACGAACTGGGCGAACTTGCGTTTCTCTTCGATGGGCATCTGGCGGCTGAGGCGGGCGCGCACCACGGCCTCGATGGCGCCGGGGCGGCGCATGGCGCGCTCCACCTGCTGCTCCTCGGTGCAAACCACGAGAATGAGGCGGTCGAAACGCCGGTAGCTGCCGGTTTCAATCAGAATTGCGGCCTCGACAACGAAGATACCGCCGGGTTTGCGCCGTGCGAACTCGGCGGCCATTTGCTCTTCGCGGCTGATCACGTGAGGGTGCACCAGCGCGTTCAGCCGGACGAGTTGTTCGGGCTGCTCGAAGACCAAGGCCGCCAGGCGGCGCCGATCGATCTCGCCCGCCGGGTCGAGGATGTCCGCGCCAAACTCGCGAATCACGGCGTCGTGAGCTTCGCCGCCCGGACTGAGGACCTGGTGGCCGAGCTCGTCGGCCTGGACGACGAGGCAGCCGAAATCCGCCAAGCGATCGCCGACGAAGGATTTTCCGCTGGCGAGGCCGCCGGTGAGCCCGACCTTCAACATAGGCCGGCCCGCCGTTCGGCGGAGGCGACGGTGTTCGCCATCAGCATGGCGATGGTGAGCGGACCAACGCCGCCGGGAACGGGCGTATAAGCGGAAGCCTTCTCGATGACGCCCTGGGGGTCGACATCACCCATCAGCGCGAAGCCACGCTTGTCAAAAGCGGCCAATTTATCGGCCGCATTGCGGAAGACGCGCGCGGCGAGCGCGCGGTCGGTTACCCGGGTGGTGCCCACATCGATCACCACCGCGCCCGGCCGGATGAATTCCGCAGTAATCATGGCGGGCCGGCCGAGAGCCGCCACCAGGATATCGCCTTCGCGGCACACAGCAGCCAGGCCGGCGGTCTTCGAATGGCAGATGGTGACCGTGGCGTGCTCGTGGAGCATCAGCAGCGCGACGGGCTTGCCGACGATGTCGCTGCGGCCCACGACCACAGCGCGTTTGCCGGCGAGCGGAATGCGGTAGCGCTTCAGCAGCTCGAGGATGCCCGCCGGGGTGCAGGGACGCGGCCCGGGGAGCGCCGCCACCAGGTTGCCGACGTTACAGGGATGAAAACCATCCACATCTTTCGAAGGCGCCACCGCCAGAAGGACGCGTTTCGAATCCACCTGCGGCGGCAGCGGCAGTTGCACCAGGACGCCGTCCAGATCATGCCGTGCGTTCAGGGCATCGATGGTGGCCACGAGTTCGCCGGTCGCCACGCTTTCCGGCGGGCGCAAGGTCTCGGAATAAATTCCCAGGTCCTCGCAAGTCTTCACCTTGTTGCGGACATAGAGCTCCGAGGCTGGATTGTTGCCCACCAGGACGACGGCGAGCCCCGGGGGACGGCCTTTGGCTTTCAAGGCTTCAATGCGAGGTTTCAGCTCGGCTTTGATTTCGTCGCGGACGCGAATTCCGTCGAGGATTTCGGGCATTCGCTACTCATCATAGCGTGAGCCGGGTAGGGTGCCGCTCGCGGCATTCGAGGATTACGCGAGGGCAACGCGACACCGGACGGCGCCGAGTCAACGATAACTATTCAGACGATTCGGTACCCGGGTGATATTACCAGTACTTCAACGAGTTTCCCATTCAGGGTCTAATTACTCACAGTACACAAGGCAAGTGGCTCCTTGAATAGTACTACCTCGGAGGGAACTGAGATGCGTGTTGAAACGGCGACTGCAACGGCGCTGTTAACGGGAGTACTCTCGCTGGCCCCTCTGGCCCATGCGGAGAAGAAACTAACGGTCAAACTGACTCATCCGGCAAGCGCCGGCCATCTGCTGGCTGGAAAGCGGGTGGTGATTGGTCCAGTGACCGGAGCGTGCTCGCGGGAGTTCTCGCAGCTTCTCGAGCCGGACCTGAGCGCCCACGGCATGTACGTGGTATCGAGCGGCGAGCTGAATACTCTGCTCGCCCGGAACCACATCCAACTCGGATCGCCGGTCGATCCGGGCAGCGCCGTGAGGTTGGGGACGCTTTTAGGTCCGGCCGCGATGCTGACCGTGGAGATCTCCCGCTGCGAGATGCGTCCCAAGCCGCCGGGCATACTGCCGACCGTTCCGGCGACATACACGTCGCGCATGGAAGGAACGTTTCAGGCGCAGGTGCACATCATCGATCTGGGGGACGGCAGAGAATCGGGGAGCCAGTCGATGCATGCCGAAGCGGGGAAAGAGAACCAGGGCCCGGGATCTGCACCTTCCTACCCAGGCAAGGACGAGGTCGAGAGCCTGACTCTGGCCCAAGCGATCAGCGAATCGGAGCACTTGTATCTGCCGTGGTCCGAGATGCGGGAAGTGAGTTTCATGGACGACAAGGAGTGCAACTTGAAGCAGGCATTCGAACTGATGAAAGCAGGCGATTATGACGGAGCGCTCAGGGTTTCGCGCGACAACGCACACGCCTGCGCGGCGGCGGCGCCCAAAGTGGCCGCAGGCGCGTGGCACAACCTGGGAGTAGCGCTGATGGTGAAGCGCAACTACGCCGAAGCGGTTTCCGCCTTCGAGAAGGCGCGCGCCCTGAACAGCAAGAATTACAACGCTGCGCTGATCGCCGATTGCCAGAACGACCGGGCGACCGCCGAGGCAGCCAAGCCGATGGCGCTGCCCGAGCAGCCGCACGTGGCGACGGAGAGCGCCATCGTGATGACCAACGATTTCGTGATGAAGCTGGTAGAAGGCAACGTCGCGGAAGAAGAGATCGTCAAGATGATCAAAGACCAGCCGGGCCGGTTTACGCTAAGCGCGGACGATCTCGGCAAGATGAAGGCCGCCGGCACTCCGCCCGCCGTGCTTTCCGCGATGCTCAACAAGCGGTAAGGGCGCGGCGCCAGGTCAAAAAGTGAACCCGACGAGAAACTCGGCCTGGTTCTTGCTGCTGTTGAGAACGCCGGCGAGGTTGAAGTAGTTGCCGGCCCAGCGGGTGAAGCGCAGCTCAGGAGAGATGTGAACGACGATGGCGTGGATATCGACGCCGCCGCCGATGACGACCCCCATGGTGCTTTGACTGGTGGCTGCCGGAGCCGCCACCAGCACGTTGCAAACAGGGACGCCGGTGCCGCAAACCACCTGGCTGGCGGTGTTCTTCAAACCCGACAGGGTGTCCCAGGACACGCCGGCCTCCAGGTAGGGGCGGACGATTCTGGCGGGAAACCGGTACTTGGCGACCAGCGGGAACTCCCAGTTTCCGGACGAACCGGTGCTGGTGACGGCATTGCCGGCAGAGCCGAGAACATTGGTGTAACTGAAATGGCGGTAGAGGGCGTCGAACTCCACGCTGAGACCGAAGGGAAGCTTGAGCTCCACTTCCGGACCGAACAGATAATGGTTGGTGTCAGTGGTGGAAGTGCCCTGGGCCACGCTCAGAAAGTCGGTCAGCGGCAGCCCGGCTTTCAGCCCGGCCGAAAAGGGCTGAGCAAGGGCGGCGCCGCCAGCCAGCAGCAGCAATAATAAAGGCCTCATACATTCAGAGTACGAAGAATCGAAGCGCCGCGTTTCCGGCGCGGGGGGACGAACTTCCGCCCGGGCTCAGAATGTAAAGCCGGCGAGAAACTCGACCTGGTTCTGCCCGCTATGCAGATCGCCGTCGAGGCTGAAGTATTGGCGCGCCCAGCGGGTGAAGCGAATTTCCGGAGCCAGACGAAGGAAGGCAGCGTGGAACTCGATGCCGGCGCCAACGACCACGCCGGCGGTTGTCCGGCTCGCGGTGGTGGGAGGATAATTCGTGTTCTCGCACACCTGGCTGCAAGGTGTCGCGGTGGCGGCGTACTTTTGGCCCTGGAGCACGTCCCACGCAGCGCCCGCCGCGAGATAGGGACGGGCGATTCTGGCCGGGAAGCGGTACTTGGCGACCAAGGGAAACTCCCAGTTGCCGGAAGACCCGGTCGTGGTGATGGTGCTGGCCGCAAACGCCTCAACGTTGGTGTAGGCGAAATGGCGGTAGAGCGCATCGAATTCGACGCTGATGCGGTGCGGCAGCCGAACCTCGACCTCGGGGCCGAAGGCGTACCGATTCGTCATTGCGGTGGTATCGGGCGTCTGCACCACTTGCAATAGATTCGTGAGCGGCGCGCCGGCCTTGATCCCGGCCGAAAACGGCTGGGCCGGCGCAAGCCCAGGGATCAGCAGCAGGACTAGAAAAGTTAGGGGCCTCATCCACTCATGGTACGAAGAAACGGCGTGTCGGCCGCGGCGATGGCATGCTTCGCGACGCCGGGCTGCCGCGGCTGGTCGCGCAGCGTGAGATGTAGGGAGAAAGCCCGGGCCTAGCGCAGGCTGCGCTCGAAGAAATCCACCATCATCTGGTTCATCTGCTGCGCCAGGGGGCCGGTGAGGCCGTGGGTCTTTTGCGGGTAAAGCATGTATTCGAATTGCTTCCCGGCCATTTGCAGGGCGCTGGTGAGCTGGAGGGAATTCTGGAAGAGCACGTTGTCGTCCTCAAAATTGTGGACCAGCATGAGCTTGCCTTTGAAGTTCTTGGCTTTGGGCGGCAACGCGGTATCGCGGTAGCCGTCGGGATTGTCTTTGGGAAGGCCCATGTAGCGCTCGGTGTAAATGGTGTCGTAATTCAACCAGCTGGTAACCGGGGCGCCGGCGAAACCGGCTTTGAAGACGTCGGGCGCGTTGAGCAGGGCGTTGACGGTCATGAATCCTCCGTAACTCCAGCCGCGAATGCCGATGCGCTCCGGATCGGCGAGGCCCATGGCGATCAGGTGGCGCACACCGGCGACCTGGTCGGCGAGCTCGGTGACGCCGAGCTTGTGATAAATCGCGGTCTCGAAATCGTGGCCGCGGCCTTCCCCGCCCCGATTCTCGCACTGCCAGACAGCGAAGCCACGATGCGCCAGCACCTGCTCGACATTGATTCCCGGCCAGGCATTGCGCACCGGCAAGCCGACACCCGGCCCGCCATAAACGGTGACAATCACCGGGTACCGTTTGCCGTGCTGATAGCCGGCCGGCTTGATGAGCCGCCCATAAAGCGTGAGGCCGTCGGGCGTGGTGAAGGGCTCGATTTCGGTGGGCAGAACGTCGTACTCGTCGAGCGCGGCGCGATCGGGTTGGCCGTAGGGGCCGAGATCAGCGCCGTCACCGGAATGAAGGACGCTCTGGGGGGGCTGGTTGAGGCTCGACCAGGTATCCACGTAGTAGCGGCCGCCGGGCCCGATCGAGATGGCATGGTTGCCTGATTCGGTGGTGAGGCGGCGTTTGTTGCGGCCGTCAAGACCGATCACATAGAGGTGACGCTCGAGATGGCTGGGCTCATCGGAAGTGTAGAAGACGCGGCCTCCGGTTTCATCCACTGCATCGATGGCGGTGACTTCCCACGCGCCGCTGGTGAGCGGCTGCACGTCTTTCGCATCATTCGAATAGAGGTAGATATGGCGATGGCCGCCGGGACCGCGCTCACTGGTCCAGAGGAACTGTTTGCCGCCGTCGAGGAACCGGATATCCCCCACCAGGTTGATCCAGTAGGGATCGGACTCTTCGAAGATCGCGGTGCGGGCGCCGGACTCGACATCGATAGAAAACAAGGCGTCGCGGTTCTGCACGCGGTTGAAACGGAGCACGTAGAGGGCGCGCGATCCAGGCATCCAGCCGGCACGGGCGATCAGGTAGGAATCGCGAGTGTCGCCCAGGTCGAACCACCGCGTTGGGCCGCCGGCGGCGGAAACGACGCCCAGGTGAACGGCGGCGTTGTTGTCACCCGACTGCGGATAGCGCTCCGGCTCATACACGGCGCGCAGGCCGAGCAGGTCTTCGTGCGGGTAGAGCGGCTCGGCGTGGGTATCGAACTGGAGATAGGCGATGGATTTTGAATCCGGGGACCACCAGTAGGCCGCGTTCAAATCGAGCTCTTCGGGGTAAACCCAGTCGAGTTCCCCGTTGCCGAGGGTAGCGGAACCGTCGTGGGTGAGCCGGATTTCGCTGTGGGTAGCGACGTCGGCTGTGTAAAGGTCCGGACCGCGGCGGAAGGCAACGGTTTTGCCGTCAGGCGAAAGGCGGGCGTCCCTTTCGGGGACCGGAGTCCTGGTGATCTGATCCCACTTGCCGGTTTCGAGATGGATGACGAAGATGTCGCCGTGGGCGGTGTAGAGCAATTCCCTGCCGCCGGCGGAGAGTTCCATGGCGCCGCGGCCCGCGTGCCGGTTGCTCCAATCCATCGGCGCTTCGTCTGCGGGCGGCTTCACCGCGGCGGCATCGATTTCATCGAGCGAGAGTACGGTTCGGCTGCGGCGCGAGGCGCAGTCGTAAAGAGCGAGGGAATTGCCCTGGCGCAAGAGGAAGCTCCTGCCATCGGGCAGCCACAGCTCCGGGCTGCCAGCGCCTCGCCCGCCGGCGCGCGCAGCCTGGCCGAGTGTTTCCAGGGTGATCGGCTTTTTCTGGGCAAAGACGGACGTCGCCAGCAAGAGGATCAGTGCGAGTTCTCGCATAAGTGTGATTGTACCCACAGCGCCGGGTGTGCGGGCGCGCGGCTTGCCTCAGTATTCCACGCCGAACAGAAAGAGACCCTTGGCGGGCGCGGTGGCGCCGGATTCCTCCGGAAGGCGGTCAAGCTCAGAGATGTTGCCACGGCCGGCCTCGATCAAGGTTCCGACCAGGTTGCGCACCATGTGCTTGAGGAAGCCGCTGCCGCGCACGCGGTAGAGCAGGCGGTCCCCGTCGCGAGCGAGCGTAGAAGAAAAAATTGTCCGCACCTTGGACTGGCCTTCCGCGTCCCGTTCATCGGAAGCGGCGAAGGCGCGGAAATCGTGCTCGCCCTCAAAGGCAGATGCGAGGCGCGCCATGCGGTCTTCATCCAACGGATAGGGGTAATGATGGACAAAGGGAAAATCGAACGGGCTGCACACCTCCCCGCGCGCGATCCGGTATTCGTAAATCTTCGCCTGGGCGTCGAAGCGGGGATGAAACCCGACGTGCACCTCGGCGGCCGAGCAAACGCGGATCGCCGGGGGCAAGAGGCGGTTGACGGCGCGGCGCAGGTTCGCGAGCGGAATCGGGTTCTCGAGGCTGAAGGCGGCCACCTGCGCGAGGGCGTGAACGCCGGCATCGGTGCGGCCCGACCCGGCAACCTGCACCGGCTTGCCCTCCATGGCGGAGATGACCTCTTCGAGCGTCCCTTGAATGGTGGCCAGACCCGGCTGCACCTGCCAGCCATGGAAAGGCCCTCCATCGTACGCCAGAATGAGGCGGATGCGGCGCATCAGGCGGGGCGCGAGCCCGGCTTCACCAGCGGCACACCCTGGCGGCACAGCGGGCATTCCGCCGGCTGATAGGCTGCCGCGGAGAGCGTGGCCAGGGCGACGCGCGGCAGGCCGACGTCCGCGGAGCCTCCGCTGCGGTCGATGATGGAACCGGCGGCCGCCAGGGTCGCACCCGCCGCTCGCAGAACGGAGATCACATCCGCGGTGCTGCCGCCGGTGGTGATCACATCCTCCACCACGCACGCGGTTTCGCCGGGCTCAACCGAGAAGCCGCGGCGCAGAACCATCTTGCGGGAATCGGGATCGCGCTCGGTGAAGATGTGGCGCCAGCCCAGGGCGCGAGCGGTTTCGTGGCCGATCATCAAGCCGCCCAACGCAGGCGATGCCACCACACCCGTGCCGGCGCCGAGCAGAGGCTCGAGCGCCGCAGCCAGCATCTTACCCAGTTTTTCCGCAGCCGCCGGGTGCTGCAGCACCAAGGCGCATTGCAGGTAGCGATCGCTGTGGAGACCGCTGGTGAGGCGGAAATGCCCCTCCAGGTAGGCGCCCGCCAGACGAAACAAATCCAGGACGGCATCTGTCTGGGGCATCACAAACGCCACTATAGCATTCGCCCTGGCGGCAGGCGATTGCCGGGGCGCGGCAACACTTCGGCGGGGCCGGTATATTTGTCTGGCACACACGCATCAATTTGGCGCGCAGCGAGGAGCGGGTTTCGAAGGGCGGGACTGATTCTAAACCGATTCAAGTTTGGAGCACCAATTGCAATGTAGAGTGGCGTGACTAGGATTACTCAGGCCCGGCGAGAGACGATTGGACCCGCCTTAACGCACCTGCCGAAAGAGTCACCTCGCAAGCAACCCTACCATTAGACCTCGCACACCTTCGCAACCGTCTCTCGCGGAGCCTGGCGCGTGGTGGCGCGCACATCGCGTACCATGGTTGCATGGCCAAGGCTATGTTCGATGTGGAGTGTCCCTGCTGTCAGGCGATCCTCAAGATCGATCCCGAAACGCGCGCGATCATCGCCCACACGGTGCCGGAGAAACCCAGGCTGATCGAGGACCTGGCGGCCGAGGTCGTCAAACTGAAAGGCGCCGAGGCGCGTCGCGACGAGGTTTTCCAGAAGCAGGTGGAAGCGCAGAAATCGCACGGCAAGGTGCTGGAGAAGAAATTCGACGAGCTGTTCAAGCGGGTGAAGGACGACCCGGATCGACCGGCTCCGCTGCGCGATATCGACCTCGACTAGCGGCGCGATCCGTAATCGCGGCAAGCGGCCTGACGTGCGCGCGGGGCGGGCGCGGCGGCCGGCTTTCGACGATGGAGCGCGGCCGATGCGGTTGAAAAACACCACCACCAGAGGGGATGCCGCGCCACGACGGCGCCTTGGTTGAGGGACGGTCCGCGAAGGCCGATTTTCGCGGACGCGATTCACAATGCTGTAACGATCTGCGTAGTATCCTCACCGACCGAGGGAAAACATGAGCGCCGCCACAGCGACTATCCTTGATTCGAAGCTTTCGCGTAAGCCGGGCAAGATCGGGGTGCTGATTTTCGGCCTGGCCCTGATCATCGGATTCGTTTACGCCGCGTCGCAGCTGATCGGCGATCTGGGCAACGTACATCCGACTTCGATTTATCCCTTCGTGCTGCTTGGGGTCGCGCTGTCGATCGCGCTGGGATTCGAGTTTGTCAACGGCTTCCACGACACGGCCAACGCGGTAGCCACGGTCATTTACACGCACTCACTGGAGCCGCACGTGGCGGTGGTCTGGTCGGGGATGTGGAACTTTGTGGGCGTGCTGGTCTCCACCGGCGCCGTTGCCTTCAGCATTATCACGCTGCTGCCGGTGGAATTGATCCTGCAGGTAGGCCGCGGCTCGGGTTTTGCGATGGTGTTTGCCCTACTCAGCGCGGCCATCCTCTGGAATCTAGGAACCTGGTGGTTCGGTCTGCCTTCCTCCAGCACCCACACCATGGTCGGTTCGATCATCGGAGTGGGAATCGCGAACCAGTTGCTTTCGGTCAAGAGCGGGACGAGCGGCGTGGACTGGGCGCAAGCCACCAACGTCGGTAAGACGCTGCTGGTGTCGCCCATATTCGGATTTGTGCTGGCGGCGATTCTACTGCTGGTGGCGAAGAAGGTCATCCCCGACAGGCGCTTATATATGGCCCCGGAAGGGACCGAACCACCGCCATTCTGGATTCGATGCCTGTTGATTCTGACTTGCACCGGAGTGAGCTATTTCCATGGCTCCAACGATGGCCAGAAGGGTATGGGATTGATCATGCTGATTCTGATCGGGACGGTGCCTACCGCGTACGCCCTGAATCATGCCATCCCGAACAGCCAGGTGGAGACTTTCATCGCCATTTCCGACAGCGCCAACGCCACCCTTAGCAAGTACGTTTCCCCGGACGCGGTGATCGGCGATCCCGCGGAAGAGGTGACTGCGTACGTCCGCACCCGCGAATTCAAAGACAGCACGATGCTCGGGCTGCGCGAAATGGTGGACGGCGTCAGCAACGAGCTCAACTACTGGAAATCGATGTCCAGGGTGCCGGCGGATCGCGTTCCCAACCTCCGCAACGATATGTACGTGATCAGCGAAGGGCTGCGGCTGATGAAGAAATCGAACGCCGGAGGGATCAGCGCCGCCGACTGGGCCGCGCTGGACAACTACAAGAAGCAGATCGATGGCGCGACCAAATTCATCCCACTCTGGGTCAAGGTTGCGGTGGCCCTCGCGCTCGGCCTGGGAACGATGATCGGGTGGAAGCGCATCGTGGTTACGGTCGGCGAGAAGATCGGCAACGATCATCTCACTTATGGCCAGGGTGCGGCGGCCGAAATCACCGCGATGGCGACCATCGCCGCGGCGGACTGGTTCGGACTTCCCG
>Ga0335078_10017729_pt1 | contig 10587 bp, 8 predicted proteins | sample Lox_Sample_32_FD_206711 | JGI IMG/M metagenome (GOLD analysis project Ga0335078, IMG submission 206711) | Soil microbial communities from Loxahatchee National Wildlife Refuge, Florida, United States - Lox_Sample_3.2 | ecosystem: Environmental > Terrestrial > Soil > Wetlands | place: USA: Florida...
CATGGAAACGATCTGGCGAAACTTTCTCGCGAGGATTTGGCAAAGTATCGTTTGCGCACCGTGGGAATGGTCTTTCAGTCTTTCAATCTGATCCCTAGCATGACTTTGCTCGAGAACGTCGAATTGCCCCTGCGCTTCGCGGAGGTGGAGCGAGAAAAGCGCGATTCATTGGCCCGCCAGGCACTGGACCGGGTTGGACTCACCCCCCGGCTGCGTCATCGTCCGGCTGAGCTTTCTGGTGGTGAACAGCAGAGGGCAGCCTTGGCGCGTGCTTTGATCAATCAGCCACAACTGCTTTTGGCCGACGAGCCTACAGGAAATCTCGACAGCCGCACCGGCACCGAAATCATGAACTTTATTCGCGAGTTCAATCAGTCCCTCGGAATGACCGTCGTGATGGTCACGCACGAGCGTGCTCTAGCCGAACAGTATGCGCGGCGCATGATTTTTCTGGCGGACGGCAAGTTGGTGAACGAGCAGGAAAATGCCGAAGGCAGCGACGCGCCCCTGACGACGCGAGGTACAGCATGAAGCTCTACGACGTGGCCGAACTGGCAGTGCGCAATCTTCGAGAGTCGATTTTGCGCAATTCTCTGACCACCGTCGGCATCTCCGTCGGCGTGGCCTCGCTTGTCGCCATGTTGTCTCTGGGAATCGGACTGCAACAACTAGCGGCGCGCCGCCTGCGGAAATCCGGCCTCTTCGATACCGTCATCGTCAGCTCACGGCGCGATCTTCGCAACTTCAGGCGGGAGCAGGACGAAGGCGGCCCGGCTCCTGCCGAGAGCCCTTCACTGGATGAGCCGGCGCGGCGCGAGATTGAACGCTTGCCTAACGTAGTCGAAGCCTATCCCGACATCCGCTTCGTTACCGAACTGCGCTATGACGACAAGCCGCACCTGACCATCGTAGCCGGCCTCCCGTTCTCCGCCCGCAACAATGACGCCTTCGACGGAATGCAGGGCAGCTTTTTTTCTTCTGAAAAAGCACCCGAAGTAATCCTGCAGAAGTCGTTTGCGGAGGAACTGTTGGGGAAGAGACCCAAGCCCGGTGTCGATGAGACCAATGTTGCCGAACTGGCCAGGCCCCTGCTTGGCAAAGATCTGGTTATGCGATTTGCTGAGCGGACAGCTACACCGCCGGACCCGCAAAACGCCACCCGCGATCCCATCAACCTGCCGAGCTCAGGTTATTCCGTAATCTCGCGGGAACAGAGCCTGAAAATTGTCGGAGTATGCGACCTCGATCCCGACAGCATGCGCGGGCAGGCACGGGCGCGCGTCTTCGTCCCGCTCCAACTGGCTCAGAACCTGCACGTCATGCAGCCCTCGGATTTGCGGGATACAACCAGTCTTCCCGGAGGCGAGCCTGCCTACACCACAGTGGAAGTACGAATCAAGAATCCGAAAGATGTACCGACAGTCGAGGACGCGATCAAGAAAATGGGTTTTAATACCTTTTCCATCGTCGACGCCACGAAGAGCCTGCGGCAATTTTTTGCGGTGCTTGACCTGTTCCTCGGAATCTTCGGCAGCCTCGCCCTCGCGGTAGCCTCGATCGGGATCATCAATACACTGGTGATGGCGATTCTGGAGCGGCGTCGCGAGATTGGAATCATGAAAGCGATCGGGGCCAGCGACCACGACGTGAAAAGCCTGTTCTTTGCCGAGGCCGGCGCCATGGGCATCTTCGGCGGCGTGTTGGGCGTAGCCCTGGGCTGGACCATCGGGCGCGTGATCAATCTGGGTACCAATATTTATTTACAGCGACAACACTTTCCTCCCGAGCAGATCTGGTTCGTACCCTGGTGGCTGGTGATGGGCGCGGTTGTTTTCTCCATCGCCGTCAGCCTGCTTTCCGGCTTGTATCCGGCAAGCCGCGCTGCCCGGCTTGACCCCGTGCAAGCTCTGCGTTACGAGTAGACTGGTCGCATGCGCGTGGCCGGCGTTGTTACCCTGACACTGGTTCTTGCCCTCGCTGCCGGGGCGCAGAGCCGCATCGATTGCAACACCCTGAATAGCCACATCCTGAAAGAAGCTATTCATTACTGTGTTCTGCTTCCTCCCAGCTACGATTCCCCCTCTGCGAGGAATGAACAGTACCCCGTGCTCTACTTCCTTCACGGCCTCGGCGAAAACGAGCAGACCTTGTTTAAGACCGGGGGATGGAATCTGATCGAGGACCTGCGCCAGCAGCACCAGATCGGCGATTTCCTGATCGCCACTCCCGATGCGCAGGCCACGTTCTACGTTAACTCCGCAGATGGCAAAGTCCGATACAGCGATTTCTTTCTGCGCGAGTTCATGCCGTATATTGAGGGCAAATACCGCATCCGCCACGAACGCAGGGCCAGAGGAATCAGCGGCATCTCCATGGGCGGATACGGCGCACTCCGCTTTGCCTTGGCCTATCCACAAATATTTTCTTCGGTAAGCGCACAGAGTGCGGCCCTGATGACCGAATCTCCCCAGGAACTCACCGCAGCTATGCGCACCGGCACGGCATTAGATCGCCTGTTGGGACAGGTGTTCGGCAACCCCATGGATGCAGCTCACTGGCAAGAAACCAATCCGCTCGTCCTGGCGCGCAAGAATAGACTGGCGATCTCTTCGCTCGCGATCTATTTCAACTGTGGGCGGGATGATGAGTACGACTTCGAGGAGGGTGCGCAAGCACTGGACCGCCAACTTCTTGCCGAAGGCATCGCCCACCAGTTCCATCTTTACCCAGGCGATCATAGCGCCGCCTACTTCCTGAGCCATCTTGGAGAGGTAATCCAATTCCACTCGCAACAATTCTTTGGCGGTAAATAACCTGGAAGGGCGGCAGCGCTCTCGACCACCTGTTTCCATCTTTACGGATTCCCCACCTTTGAATCTTTCTCATCCACCTCTTCCGCTCCCGGCATCAGCTTCTTGAGGGGCGCTTTGCGCTTCTCATCGAGTTCCGGATGGGGCAAAGGTTTGCGCGGTAGCATCTGGTCACGCATGGCGGCGTTGTAAACAAAGATTGCTTCCACTGTGGCGGCTTGCGCCAGATCGCCCTCCTGCAAACGTTCGTAAGTATCCATGTTGGAATGATGCGTCCGCGTGTCGTAATCCATATCGTCTTGGATAAACTGGAAAGCGGGAATGCCAACCGCGTCAAACGATTCGTGATCGGTGCCTCCCGTGCCCTGCATCGTGATTGTCGTAACCCCAAGATCCTGCAGAGGCTCCATCCACTGTCGAAACACCGGGACAATCGCGGCATTCTGCTCGACATAAATTCCCAGAATTTTGCCGGTACCATTGTCGACGTTGAAATAACCGGAGATTTTCTGCTGGCCAGGTTCGAGGTGCACTGGGCCGCCCGGCTTGCGCAGCCACTCCGGCAACTTCATCTGATCCGGCGCGGTGGACGTAGGCACATATCCGAAGTGCTGCTTCACATAGCCCGCTGACCCGTACTCGCCCTGTTCTTCTCCGGTCCACAGGCCAACCCGAATTGTCCGCCGGGGTTTCAACGCCAGCGCGTTGAAAATCCGCATCACCTCCATGCTCACGACGGTTCCGGCCCCATTATCAGTAGCGCCGGTGCCCGCGGCCCAGGAATCAAGATGCGCGCCCAACATCACTATCTCGTCTTTCAGCTTGGGATCGGTTCCGGGAATTTCGGCAATGGTGTCGAAACCGTGCTCATGATCGCCGCTGAACCGTGTGTCCACATTCATTTCAATGTTGACCGGAACGTGCGCCTCGAGCAGGCGATAAACGCGGCCGTAGTTCTCAATCGCCATGACTACCACCGGAAACGGAACTGCGTGCTCCTTCATGAAAGCCGACCAGATAAGATTGTCATCATCAAAGATGGTCCCGCCGCTACCCCCGGAGCGTCTACCCGCTCGGCTAGGGATAATTACGCCAAGTGCATGCTCGGAGGCAATGAACTGGACGGTTTTCTCCTTCAGTTCTTGCCTCTGCGGGAAGTTCTTCATATACTCCGAGTACTTTGCTTCCGGGGGTAGTGGGTACTCGATGATCTTCGCCAGCGCTTTCTCGTCCATGCGGGTGAACAGCGGCTTGTCGACCGGTTTTACTTCACGCATGTCTCCCAGCAAGACTATCTTGCCCGAAAGTTTGCCCTGGTACTTGTCAAGATCCTCGACCTTCTTGACGTTCATCCAAATCGCCGGGCCATTCAGGTTCCCATTGCTGGAGGCCGACCACGGAGCTGCCTGGGCGATGAATACTGCAGTATCCGGAGAGGACATTCGCACCCAGGTATTGATCTGCTGCCAGCCCATGCCGAATTCTCCCCAATCTTCCAAGTGAGCGTTGCTGCACCCCATCGCCGCAAACTGATCCCGAGTCCATTCATTTGCCTGTTTCAGCTCCGGAGAGCCGGTGAGCCGCGGGCCAATGTCGTCCATGAGCGCCGAGGCGTATTCCATTACGTGCGAATAGTGCAGGCCTTCGTCTCGAATCCGCTGGTACGCAGTGTAATCAATCGTCTCTTGGGCCGGCTGAGGCTGTTCGTACGAGGAGGGATTCGATTCGTTCGACTTCTTGTTTTCGGCTGCCAAAATCAGTTGCGCCAGACCGACAAAGAGAGCAACAACCGCCGCGTGCCTGGTTTTCCTGTGCATGTTTAAGAATCACCTCACTGGAAGAAGACAACGCAGACTAGCAGATAGAACCCCCATACACAAACGCGGATCGAACGCGGGACAAGCCATCGGAACTGATCCGGAGGGAGTTCCGTCATCTTGAGTGGAGTGAGAGGTTCGCTCGCAAGTCTCTCGCGCGGTCGCAAGGCCGGGTGATTTTACGCGTCGGCCGGTTCAGCGGCGAGCGGGGCGATGATGTGAAGTCCGCATTCTTTCTTTTCAAATCCGGACCAACGGCCGGCGCGGGCATCCTCTCCTGGCCTGATCGCCCGTGTGCAATGAGTGCAGCCGATGCTGGGATAGCTGCGATCGTGCAGCGGATTGTACGGGACTTTGTGTTGCCGAAGATATTGCCAGACCTGCGGTGAACTCCAGTCCGCGATTGGGTTCACTTTCACCAGGCCAAACTTGGCGTCCCATTCAATTTTGTGAGCGCTCGTCCGAAACGCCGTTTGGTCGCGGCGAATACTGGTAATCCAGGCGCTCAACTCCGTCAGCTTTCGGCGTAGCGGTTCGACCTTCCTCACATTGCAGCACTCGTCCGGGTTGTGGCTCCACAAGCGCTCTCCATAGACGCGCTCCTGCTCTTCCGGCGAGAACAACGGATAGACCTTCTCAATTCTGACGCCATAGCGCTCTTCTACCTGATCCATTAAGTTGTAGGTCTCCGCAAAAAGAAAGTCGGTATCGATTGTGAAAAGGCGGAAGTCGCTGCGTATGCGGGACGCCATGTCGATCACCGCCATACCTTCCGCGCCAAACGCCGATGAAATGGCTACCTGCCGCCCGAATCTTTCGAAAGCCCACCCCAGCACCTCACTGGGTGACCAGCGTTCGGCGCTGGCCTGCATTTTGATGATTTCTTCTTTCACCGTGTCACTCCTCGTCATATCCCGAGCTCTGAACCTGCGAAGAAAATGGTTGCAAACCTGGCCACGGAAATGCGGCAGTCGAATCGCCCGCGCCCGCAAAGCGAACAACCTCTCCAACCAGCAGCAAGGCAGGAGAAGGGAGTGGTGGGGCACTGGGCAAGTCGCGGAGAGTCGTACACCGCACCTCCTGCTCCGGTGCGGTGGCGCGCGCAATGATCGCGCAAGGCGTCCCGGCATCGAGACCGGCGTTAACTAGCCTCTCAGCCACGGCCGCATAATCGCGGCCCGGCATGTAGATCGCGATCGTCGCTCCGCTGGAAACGAATTTCCTCCAATCGTCGGTCTGATCGTCCGCCAGGTGTCCGGGCAACAATACCAACGCATGAGATAGATGCCGGTGCGTCAACGGAATCTCAGCCGCCGCAGCCGCTCCCAAAGCGGCCGTAATTCCGGGAACGATTTCGAAGTCGACGTTCGCCCGCCGCAAAGCTTCGATTTCTTCCCCGGCGCGACCGAAAATCAGCGGATCGCCAGCCTTCAGTCGCACTACCTGGAGCCCCGTGTCGGCCAGCGTCACCATCAGGAAGTTAATTTCCGCCTGGCTGATTTTCTTCGTGCCGAAACGCTTGCCGACGTTGTGAAGTTGTGCCCTTGGCGGCGCCAGGCGCAAAATTTCTGGCGCGACCAAATCGTCATGCAATACCGCATCGGCTGTCTTGAGCAGCCGCAGCGCCTTCGCGGTCAAGAGATCCGGATCGCCGGGCCCAGCCCCCACCAGATAAACCTTGCCTTTCATCCCACTTCTCCCTTCGTGCTCGGTACAGTCTCGGAGACCATGACCTCCAGTGCCGCCCGGCTGGCTAGCGAATGCAGCAGGTACCGTTTGCGTTCCGGATCGAGTTTGCTGCGTAACACTTCCCGCCGGGTCTCGCCCAATTCCGCGACCCAGGCGGCATACGCCGGGCCGAACTGTTTCTCCAGCTGTTGCCGCAACTTTTGCGCCAGCGATGGGCTCTGCCCAGAGGTCGAGATCGCTATCTGCAAGTCGCCCCGTCGAACCACAGCCGGGTAATAAAAATCACATTGCTCTGGAACATCCACCACGTTGCACAGAATCCCGCGCCCTTGCGCCTCGCGAAAAACCATCTCATTGGTCTCGAATGACGAGGTGGCTACGACGACCAGCGACACCCCGTCGAGATCCGCTGGCAAGAAGGCACGCTCCTCTAGCTTGATGTGACCGGACCGATCCCACCCGCGCACCTGCTCGTTTGCCTGCAGCGCCACGACGTGAATCCTCGCTCCCGTCTCCAGCAGGCCACTGATCTTGGACTCGGCAATCCGGCCCGCTCCGACCACCAGCACCGTCCTGCCTTCCAGCTTGACGAACATTGGGAACAGAGTCTTCATTTCAAATTTCTCTCTCAACCTTCGATCCCATGGGGCACTGGCCCAGCCGGCAGATCGCGCACCACGGCTTCGGTCAATTGACTGGCGAGAAAACCGCGAAGTTCGGCCTCCTCATGGCGGGCAAAGAAGTGGCGTAGGTTTTCCCCCGTCCAGCGCTGATTCAAGTACGAGCGCAGCAACCGTTCGATGGCATCCGGCACTTCAGCCGCCGCACAGCGATATCCGACCGGCCGCGCGACCCCATGATTCAACCCCACCGCCCCGCCCAGACAGAAGTAGTACGCATCGACCATTCGGCCCTCGACCTTCAGCTTCTTGCCTTCGATTCCGATATCCGCGATCCAGTGCTGGCCACAACTGTTGGGGCAACCGGTCACGTGCAGTTTCAAGTCCTGATCAAACTGGGGCAGCCGCTCCTCCAGTTCCTGCACCAGCCAGCGGGAAAAACTCTTGGTCTCAGTGATCGCCAGTTTGCAAAACTCAGTGCCGCTGCAAGCGATCGCCCCTCGCCAAAACGGCGAAGCCGCGACTCGCAGCCCGGCCGCGTCGAGTTCCTTAGCCAGGATTTCCGTGTTCGCCCGCGGAACATTTACGATCAGCAGGTTCTGCATATTGGTGGTTCGCAATTGGCCGTCGGCAAAGCGATCTGCCAACTCGGCCGCCGCGCGCATCTGATCGGGATAAATCCGCCCACGCAGTACCGCCGCGCCCATGTAGAAATAGCCCGGCGTCCTTTGCGGACGAATTCCCACATGATCGCGATAAACATCCGCCGGCGGTTCTTCCTCGACCGCAGGATCAAGACGAAAGCCGATGCGCTGCTCCAGTTCCCTCTGAAAATCAGCGATCGTCCAGCCATGCCGCAAGAACAGAAATTTCAGCCGTGCCCGCTCGCGGTGCTCGCGCAGCTGGTCTGCGTCGCGAAAAACCTCGGCGATACCCTTGATCACCGGCAGAACCTGATTCCAACGCACGAAGGCATTCAGCCGCGCGGCCAGATGCGGATCCGTTGAAAGTCCGCCACCTACTCGCAAGGAAAACCCCGTCTCGGTTATGCCACCCAAGGAACGATTGACTGCCGTCAAACCGATGTCGTTGATCTCCGGGTAGCTGCACCACACCCGGCATCCCGAAATCGAAATCTTGAATTTTCGCGGGAGATTATAAAAATCGCTGTTTCCCACCAGCATGCGTTCAGCTTCAATCGCCAGCGGTGAGGCATCGCAGAGCTCGTCAGCGTCCACACCTGCCAGAGGGCATCCGGTGATATTGCGGGTCACATCGCCGCAGGCGCCCAGGCTGTTCAGGCCCACACTCCACAGCGATTCAAGCACCTCAGGGAGGGCCTCGATACTGATCCAATGAAGTTGGATGTTTTGCCGGACGGTGATATCGGCAATGCCACGGGCGTACTTTTCGGTCAGCTGAGCGATGGTTCGCAATTGTTGGGAGGTCAGCAGGCCGTTGCCAATGCGGATGCGCAGCATGAAATAGGGCAGAGCCCGCCCCTCACCGCCCTGGCCTGCGACCACCCCGGCACCATCGCCCTGGGTGTAAACGCCCCACCAGCGGAAGTAAGTACCGATCCATTCCGGTGGGATCGAGCCGAAGCCTTCGCGGGCAAACCGGCGGATCTCGCCCAGGCTCTCCCATGGGTTCTTCTCGCGCTTCAGCCGCTCGACCCTCTGCGCCTTTGTCTCTTTGATTGTTTCTGCCATAAAAGTAAAAACCCATCGCCAGTTGATTCTGGCGATGGGTTCGTATGCTGAAAACTTAGAAAATTACTAGATCAGCAACCTCCTCGCGCCAGAAGACACGTTCGCGCAACAACAACAAGCGTGGCTTCCGCGGCGATTCTGGTTGTTCGACATTATGCTGTGCATTCTACGGTTGATTCCGTCTGCCGTCAATGAGGATTTGGATGTTTGCTCGTTACCAACGGTCACAAACAATTTTCGCCGATGCCCTCCTGCACTCGTTCTCCGGCCCAAATTGTTGCTGGAAAGCCTTGATCCGCGGCCCAAAAAGCCGTACTATTCTGCACACTCCCCCGAATGGGTGAGGTGTTCGAGACCCTGCAATCAGAAGACCTTCCCCCAACCTTGCAGTAGCGGAGAATAACCATGACACTCACTCGTAAGAGCCTGATTATCGGATTAGTGGCAACGGTCGTTTTGTTGACAGGCACGGCTGCATTTGCCCGAGTCCCGCTTCGCACCCCTTCCGATAACGGCGCCGACGGTAACGCCAACCAATGGCTCCTCTTCGGGCGGAGCGTAAAGACCACCATCAGCCACAATGGCAAGACGGTGACAATGACCAGCGAGATCGTGTGTCCGGGCTTTGATGTGGAGAATTCTCGTTCCAGTTTCACCCCCAGTCTCTCCGGCAGTTGTGACGGAGGTGCATATCTGTATATCTTTCAGTTTCAATCCAGTTCGACAAATGTGAACCTGAAATTCAGCGGTCTGGGGGACTACACGGCAAGCGCCGGCTCGGCGAACTACGGGGCTATACAATGTGATCCCAACCCCAGCGATAACACTGTTGAGCTGTGCACCACCGATCCGAATGACCCCGATGGCTTGAACCTGCCCGACATTACTTTTACGCAGGTGGGCGCGCATACCGTTAATTTCCTGGTCCCAAGCTTTCCGACCTTTAAGGCTGGAACCGCCGAGCAAGGTCGCGGACTGACCCTGTTCATTCTGACGCAGCAGCACACCCCACTACCCTTTCACGCGTTGACGCTCTCGATTCAGTGATCGGGAAAACCGGCTCGGATGTCAGTCTTTCTTCGACCGACGCGCTTGGGCTTCCGCGCATTTCCTGGCAATAAGCCGGAATCCCAGGCGGGTTGATTCTTCACGCAAGCTCTCAAGGCTTGAACCGGCGGCGCCTGATTCCCCCGCCCGATAATGCAGTTCGCCCTGTGCCAGCCGTGTCTTGAGTTGGTAATACACCAGGCCCATGTTTTTCTCACGCTGCAGGACCTCGGCTAATGCGGCCAGAGCTTTGGGTTTGTCTCCGGCGTTTTCCAACAAACGCGCTGAGGTGATGGACAACGCAATGGTCACCAGTCGATCCTGAGCCGACAGCTTAGCGGCTGCGTCAATCTCCGCCTTTGCCTGGTCAAACTTTCGCTGCTCAAGCAGGGACTGGGCAACCACGTCTCTTGCTCCGGTTTCCTGGTCGGCGTCGTTTTCCGCGTGAAATTCTTCGGCTGCCTGCCGGGCTAGGCTCTCCGCGGCTGCTGATTGTCCCTTCTCCAGCTCCAGGATCGCCAGCGACACCCGGCTGCCGGCAATTCCTGCTTTGTCTCCCAGCTGCGTGTTGATGGCTAAAGCATCGTTGTAGTTTTTCTCGGCCGCGGCCAGATCATCCTGGGCCATGAGCACGTCACCGCTGCCCACCAGCGCGTACGACTGTTCGCGCTTCAGCCCCAGTTTCCCTGATCCTGACAACGCCGACTGCAAGTCCTTCTGCGCCTCCGCCAAGTCCCCCTGGGCCAAGGAAATGTTGCCCAGATTGATCAAGGCATCGATGACTCCCACCTGTTGGCCGGTCTCGTTGGCGGTGGCCATGGAGGCATGCAGAATCTGCCTTGCGCCGGAAAAATCGCCTTGCGATATCAGGTTGGCCCCAAGATCATTCTGC
>Ga0335078_10017730_pt1 | contig 10587 bp, 8 predicted proteins | sample Lox_Sample_32_FD_206711 | JGI IMG/M metagenome (GOLD analysis project Ga0335078, IMG submission 206711) | Soil microbial communities from Loxahatchee National Wildlife Refuge, Florida, United States - Lox_Sample_3.2 | ecosystem: Environmental > Terrestrial > Soil > Wetlands | place: USA: Florida...
CTGGGAGGTGTGGCGCTGGCCGTGGACGGTGCGCTGGATGCGGTTGTTCACACTGGTGCGATGAGCGCACGGGGCAAAGGCAAATCGGGCGCCGCGCCGCAACAGCCGTCTGTCGTTGAGGTCATCACGGCGCCGACCTCGCTAAGCACAACAAGCGATGGGCCGAAAGAACTTCGCCGCCGCCGCCGCCGCGGCGACGGTTCGCTCGAGGAGCGCATCGGCTATCGCTTCACCGACGCGGGACTGCTCGACAGCGCATTGAGCCACATCTCTGCGCTCAAGGGTGCGCGCAACCGCGCGGCCAGCTATCAACGGCTCGAGTTCCTCGGCGACCACGTTCTCGGCTTGGTGATTTCCGACATGCTGTTCCGCGCCTTCCCCAAAGCCGACGAAGGCGAGCTGTCGCGCCGGCTCGCCGACTTGGTGCGCAAGGAGACCTGTGCCGAGATTGCCCGCATGATCGATCTCGGCGCCGTGATCAGGCTCGGCGCTTCGGAAGCCAACGCCGGCGGGCGAACCCGGCCAGCGATCCTTGCCGACGTGTGCGAGGCCTTGATCGGCGCGGTCTATCTGGATGGCGGCTTTGGCGCCGCGGAGGCTCTGGTCGGACGGCTGTGGGAAGCCCGCCTGCGCACGACAGCGCAGCCGCTGCGCGATCCAAAGACCGTCCTCCAGGAATGGGCCCAGGCGCGCGGCCTGCCGACGCCCGCTTATCGCGAGATTGCCCGCACCGGACCGGACCACGACCCGGTGTTCCGCGTCACTGTGCAGCTTCCCAAGCTTGACCCTGCCGAAGGCTCCGGCCGCTCGAAGCGCGCCGCCGAGCAGGCCGCTGCTGCCGCCATGATGGCGCGCGAGGGCGTCAAGCCCGACCGGCTCGATGGCTGAGACGGCAGAACACGCCATTCCCGCCGCGGCCGCCACCCGCTGCGGATTCGTGGCCTTGATCGGGGCGCCGAATGTCGGCAAATCGACGCTGCTGAATGCCCTGGTCGGCGCCAAAATCTCGATCGTCTCGCCCAAGGTGCAGACGACGCGAGCGCTGATCCGCGGCATCGCCATCGAAGGCGAAGCTCAACTGATCTTCGTCGATACGCCCGGCATATTCGCGCCGCGCCGCCGGCTCGACCGCGCCATGGTGGGGAGCGCATGGGGCAGCACACAGGACGCCGACCTGGTCGCACTCCTGTTCGACGCTCACAAAGGCGTCCAGGACGACGACGAAGCGATCTTAAACAGGCTCGCTGAAATCCGGGCCGCCAAGGTGCTGGTGCTGAACAAGGTCGATCTCGTCGATAAGCGGCAGCTGCTTTCTTTGACGCAAGCGCTCAACGAACGCGCGGCATTCGCCGCGACCTTTATGGTGTCCGCGCGCTCCGGCGACGGCGTTGCCGACCTCAGGAGCTTTCTTGCCGCGCATGTGCCGACAGGGCCGTGGCTTTACCCCGCGGATCAGATCTCCGACGCGCCGCTGCGCCAACTCGCCGCCGAGATCACGCGCGAAAAGCTTTATCTGCGGCTGCACCAGGAATTGCCTTACCAGTCGACGGTCGAGACCGAAGTCTGGAAGGAACTCAAAGACGGCTCCGTGCGCATCGAGCAGACCATCTATGTGGAGCGCGAAAGCCAACGCAAGATCGTGCTCGGCAAGGCCGGACAGACCATTAAAGCGATCGGGGCGGCGGCGCGCGCCGACATCGCCGCGGCGATCGCGCAACCGGTGCACCTCTTTCTCTTCGTCAAGGTCCGGGAAGGCTGGGGCGACGACCCCGAGCGCTATCGCGAGATGGGATTGGAGTTTCCGAAGGAGTGACCTCGTCAGCGCCGGGCGCGGCGGCTCAAAGCCTGCGAATCATTGCCAAGCGCATTACATAAACCCCATGCAATGGACCGATGCAGGCATCGTGCTCGGGGTGCGGCGCCACGGCGAGTCGAGCGTCATTCTCGAATTGATGACGCAGGAGCGTGGGCGCCATCTCGGCCTGGTACGCGGTGGTACCGGCAAACGGCTGCGCGGGGTGCTGCAGCCCGGGAATTCGCTGCTCGCCACCTGGCGGGCGCGGCTCGACGATCATCTCGGCAATTACGCGGTCGAGGGCATCAATCTGCGCGCCGCCGGCTTCCTGTCGGCGGCGCATGCGGTCCATGGCGTGACGCATCTGGCGGCCCTATGTCGGCTCCTTGCGGAACGCGAGCCGCACGCGCGCATCCATGGTGCGCTCGAAGCGATCCTCGATGTTTTGGACGATCCCGCCGCGGTCGCTCCCATGATCGCGCAGTTCGAACTCGCTTTCCTCGCCGAACTCGGCTTCGGGCTCGATCTTTCCTCCTGCGCCGCCTCCGGCGCGACCGACGATCTCATCTATGTCTCGCCGCGCTCGGGCTGCGCCGTCTCGCGTGCGGCCGGCGAGGCCTATCGGGACAAGCTCATCCGTCTGCCGGCCTTTCTGCGTGCTGACCAGGAACCGGTTACCGCGGCCGATCTGGCCGACGCTTTTGCACTGACCGGCTTCTTCCTCAAGCGCCACGCCTTCGCGCCCCGCGGTCTCGCCGTGCCCGATGCGCGCGCGCGTTTTGTCGCTGCCGTTATTGTTCGCAACGGCTAATCGCGCTACCCGTCTGCGTCATGATCAAGAAGCTGATTCCCCCCGGTTCCGGAGACGTGCAGGAGATCGCGCTACGCGAAGCGCTCGAGGAGCGTTATCTCGCTTACGCGCTTTCCACCATCATGCATCGCGCGCTGCCGGATGCGCGCGACGGGCTCAAGCCGGTGCACCGCCGCATTCTCTACGGCATGCGGCTTCTCCGCCTCGATCCCGGCGCGGCATTCAAAAAATCGGCGAAGATCGTCGGCGACGTGATGGGCAATTTCCATCCGCACGGCGATCAGGCGATCTACGACGCGCTGGTGCGGCTGGCGCAGGATTTTTCGTCGCGCTATCCGCTGGTCGACGGGCAGGGGAATTTCGGCAATGTCGACGGCGATAACGCCGCCGCCTACCGCTATACCGAGGCACGGCTGACGGAAGCCGCACGGCTGCTCCTCGACGGCATCGACGAGGACGCGGTCGACTTTCGCCCCAGCTACGACGGGGTCATGCAGGAGCCGGCTGTGTTGCCGGCGGCCTTCCCCAATCTGCTTGCCAACGGCGCCCAAGGCATCGCCGTGGGCATGGCGACTTCGATCCCGCCGCACAACATTGCCGAGCTGTGCGACGCGGCGCTCTATCTCATCGAGCAGCCGAAGGCGCGCAGCCGCACGCTGATGAAATTCGTCCCCGGCCCCGATTTCCCGACCGGAGGCGTGATCGTCGATCGGCCGGAAGCCATCGCCGAAGCCTACACGACCGGACGCGGCTCGTTCCGGCTGCGCGCGCGCTGGAGGACCGAAGACACCGGCCGCGGCACCTATCAGGTGGTGGTCACCGAAATCCCCTGGCAGGTGCAAAAGATGCGGTTGGTCGAGCGCATCGCCGAATTAATGAACGAGAAAAAGCTGCCGTTCCTCGCCGACATGCGCGACGAATCCGCTGAAGATGTCCGGCTCGTGTTCGAGCCGCGCTCCCGCAGCGTCGATCCGGCGCTGCTGATGGAGAGCCTGTTCAAGCTAACCGAGCTGGAAAGCCGGGTGCCGCTCAACATGAACGTATTGGTGCACGGCCGCATTCCGCAAGTCGTCGGGCTGGCCGAGGCGCTCAACGAGTGGCTTGCGCATCGGCGCGAAGTCTTGCTGCGCCGCTCGCGCTATCGCCTCGGTCAGATCGAGCACCGGCTTGAAGTCCTCGGCGGCTATCTCGTCGCCTATCTCAACATCGACAAGGTGATCAAGATCATCCGCAATGAGGATGAGCCGCGCCCGGTGCTGATGAAGACGTTCAAGCTTACGGAAGTCCAGGCCGAGGCTATCCTCAATATGCGGCTGCGCAATCTGCGCCGGCTGGAAGAGATCGAAATCCGCGAAGAGGACAAGAAGCTGCGCGCGGAAAAGAAGTCGATCGAGGAATTGCTGCGCTCGGAAAAAGCGCAATGGAAAACCATCGCCGGCCAGATCCGCGACGTGCGCGACAGGTACGGTGCGAAAACGCCGCTTGGCAAGCGCCGCACGAGTTTCGCCGAAGCGCCGGCCCATGACGAGGCCGCGATCGAGGAGGCGTTGGTCGAGCGCGAGCCGATTACCGTGGTGGTCTCCGAGAAGGGCTGGATCCGGGCATTGCGCGGGCAGGTCGCCGACCTTTCAAGCCTCGCATTCAAGGCCGACGACGCGCTCAAGGTCGCCTTCTTCGCCGAGACGACGTCAAAGCTTTTCGTCTTCGCCACCAACGGGCGCTGTTACACCATCGAGGCGGCAAAGCTGCCCGGCGGGCGCGGGCATGGCGAGCCGATCCGGTTGTTCATCGACCTCGAACAAGAGGCCGACGTGATCGCGGTGTTCCGCTACGAAGGCGCGCGCAAGCTGATCGTGGCGAGCAAACAGGGCAGGGGATTTATCGTCGCCGAAGACGAATGTCTCGCCAACACCCGAAAGGGCAAGCAGGTGCTCAACGTCGCGCCGCCCGATGAAGCGCGCGCGATCGCACCGGTTACCGGCGAACTGGCAGCGGCGATCGGCGAAAACCGCAAAATGCTTGTCTTCCCGATCGAGCAGGTGCCGGAAATGGCGCGCGGGCGCGGCGTGCGCCTTCAGCGGCACAAGGATGGCGGCCTCTCCGACATCAAGACGTTCGAAGTGGAAAAGGGCCTGACCTGGACCGATTCCGCTGGTCGTGTGTTCACCCTCTCGCTTAAAGAACTCGCCGACTGGCGTGGCAACCGCGCCGACGCCGGGCGGCTGGCGCCGAAGGGCTTTCCGAAGAACAATAAGTTCGAGGACTCGTCCGGCCGCATGGCTGGAAACGGCAAAAGCGCAGAGCCGTCGTGATTGAGCGCGGGGTTTCACGCCCCGTTTGAGGCCGCGTCGAGGCGCACCACCCAGCCCTCGAGGCCGGGTTTGGCCGCAGGATAATTCTTGAGCACCAGCGGATCGTGCCCGGGCACGATATGGCGCGGTGAGCTCGCGAGCTTTTTCAGCGTCTCGTAACCTTCGAGCACCTCGGCGACATTGTAGGTGATTGGAAAAATCCGCCCCTGGTCGATATGGGCGTAGAGATGCGCGGCGTCGGCGGCGAGCACGACATAGCCGCGTCGGGTCTTCACCCGCACCGACTGCAGACCCATCGAGTGACCGCCGATGCGATGCAAGGATACGCCGGGCACGATCTCATCATCGCCGTCGTGGAAGGCGACGCGGCCGGAAAACACCTTGCGCACCATGGCGACGACATCGTCGGCCTCGAACGGCAGCCGCAGCGCCTGGTGGCACATACAGCGGCCGGTCGCATAGGCCATCTCGCGATCCTGCAGGTGGTAGCGGGCGCGCGGAAACAGCTCGTGATTGCCGCAATGGTCGTAGTGGAGGTGGCTGATAATGATGGTCGCGACCTCCTCCGGCGCGACGCCGAGCACGGCGAGCCCGTCGCGTATCGGCTTGATCAGCTCGCGCTGGCGGCGTCGGCTCATCGGCTCGTCAAAACCGGTATCGACGACGATCGTGCCGGCGGCGCCGATAATCGCCCAGACGAAGAAGTCCAGCGGCTGCAGCACGTCGTGCGGATCGCCGCCGATGAAATTCTCGGGCGAACGGCGCGCGTGATGGCCGTAGCGGATCGCGTAAACCTCGTGCACGTCGTCGTTCATGCGGAATCCCGAGTTGATGCAGGATCTACAGATGCGCGGAGGATAGCAGTGCTGGTGCTATCTGCGTACCGCTCCGCTTTTGCGGGCGATGTTTACTCCGCCCGCGCCCAGCCGTCGGGCGTGAGCCGCTCCTGCGGCAGGAAGCGGCTCTTGTAATCCATCTTGCGGGAGCCGCGCACCCAATAGCCGAGATAGACGTAAGCAAGCCCCATACGCTGCGCGCGAGCGATGTGGTCGAGCACCATGAAGGTGCCGAGCGAACGCGCGGCTTCATCCGGCTCGAAAAACGAGTAGACCATTGACAGGCCGTCGGCGAGAACATCGGTCAAGGCGACGGCAATGAGATCGCCGGCGCCGCGCCGCGCCGTCGAGGTGCCCGGTTCGCGCCGGCGATATTCGATGACGCGCGTCTCGATGTGGCTGTCTTCGACCATCATGGCATAGTCGAGCACTGTCATGTCGGCCATGCCGCCGTCGCGATGCCGCGAATCGAGGTAGCCGCGGAAGATCGCGTACTGCTCCGACGTGGGGACGGCGATTTTCATGTCGCCGACAATGTCGGCGTTGCGACTGAAGATGCGCCGCATGCTGCGCGTCGGACGGAACTCCTTGGCGATCACCCGCACCGACACGCAGCAGCGGCAACCCTCGCAGGCCGGCCGGTAGGCGATCGACTGGCTGCGGCGAAACCCGCCCTGGGTGAGGATATTGTTGAGTTCGCCGGCGCGCTCGCCGACGAGGTGAGTAAATACCTTACGCTCCTCCTTGCCGGCGAGGTAGGGGCAGGGGGAGGGGGCTGTCAGATAGAATTGCGGCGTGTCGCGTGAGTGCTGGGTCACGGGGCGTTGCGGCCTATTGCTAGCCTTTTGGTCTCGTCCGGCCGAGACCGGCCCGACCGCCGCCTAGATTGCCCGAGAAAGGCGGCGCGTCAAAGGCCAAATCTGCGCCACCGCATGACGGCGGGCAGCGATGTCCCGCAGGCGAGGTTTAAGCTAAGCAACAGGGAAACCGCTATGCGGCATTGCTCACGCAGCGCGACGGCCGACTGCCGTACTCGACGGGAGCGGGTGAGAAGTCAACGGCTGGCCTGTGTTCGAATAGTCACTGGAACAGACTTGAGAGTCTTCGCGGAAGTAGATGAGAACTTAGACTACCCGGAAAGTTGAGGCTTACATGCCAAATTGGCCATAGCTCGTCGCCGGCGCCCGCAGCGACGCCGCGCGCGCAGTGTTGTTGATGATGACGGTGCCGACCACCATATCGTGCAGCAACCGCCGGCGCGCGTTGAAAAAGCCGACCACGACGATAAACGGCGTCAGCACGCTGACGCTGACCCAGTAGACAATCGCGTGCACCGCGCCGAGCACGAAGTAGGCCGGCGCTCCGTACCAGGTGCGCATTTCGATCTCCATGGCGCGCATGCCGAGCGTGGCTGAGGCCGGGCTTCCGAGTGTCGCTCCGTAATAGAACAGCGCCCAGATGACTGAGGCGGGCGACAGCAACCAGAACAGCGCCCAGCCGAGACCAAAGGTGATGAGACCGAGAACAAAGATGAACATCGATGCCGCGACGAGCGGCAGCGCAATAATGATCAGATCGATGATGAAGGCGACCACCCGGCGGGCCAGCACGCCCTCAAACAGTTCCGGCGAAGTGTGCGGATCGTAGGCATGCGGCCGCATCTCTGGGGGGATGCCGATGCCGCCCGGTCCAGTATCCGGTCCCGAATTTGAGGTAGATTCGGTCATGAACACCTGGGCTAACGATTTTTGACGTTACAACTCTTTACATTGTAACGCCGGCGGAAATGGGGAAAAAGGCCGGTCATGGTAACGCTGACTGACATCGAGGCTGCCCGGCGCACGATCGCCGGTCACGTCCTGCACACGCCGATACTGGCGGCGCCGCCGCTTTCGGCGCTGACCGGCACCGAGGTGTTTGTGAAATACGAGAATTTGCAGGTTACGAACTCGTTCAAGGAGCGCGGGGCCTGCGTCAAGCTGGCTACGCTCTCGGCAGACGAGCGCCGCCGCGGGGTGATCGCCATGTCGGCCGGCAATCACGCCCAGGCGGTGGCCTATCACGCCCGTCGTCTCGGCATTCCGGCGACCATCGTCATGCCGGTGACCACGCCGTTCGTCAAAGTGAAGGCGACCGAGGCGCTAGGCGCCGTTGTCGTCTTGGACGGCGAAACGCTCTCGCAAGCGCAAGCGCGCGCCCAGGCGATCGCAACCGCGCGCGACCTTGTCTGGGTTCATCCTTACGACGATCCGCACGTCATTGCCGGACAAGGAACGATCGCGCTGGAAATGCTGGAGGAAGTGCCCGAACTCGATGTGCTGATCGTTCCCATCGGCGGCGGCGGGCTTGTCGCCGGCTGCGCTATCGCCGCGCGGGCAAAGAAGCCCTCGACCGAGATCGTCGGCGTGGAGTGTACGCTTTATCCGTCAATGTGGAACGCGATCCACCAAGGCAATCTTCCGTGCGGCGGCGCGACGCTGGCCGAAGGCATAGCGGTGAGCAATGTCGGCAAGCTGACGCTGCCGATCGTGCGCGAACTGGTCAGCGACATCATCCTGGTCGACGAGCCGCTGATCGAACGCGCCGTCAATGCCTTTCTCACCTTGCAGAAGACGATGGCGGAAGGAGCGGGCGCCGCCGGGCTCGCCGCCATGCTCGCCGAGCCGGAGCGGTTCCGCGGCCGCAAGGTCGGCCTTATCCTGTGCGGCGGCAATATCGATCCGCGCATTCTCGCGTCCATCATGGTGCGCGAATTGGAGCGCGCCGATCGCATCGTCTCGTTCCGCCTCACCATCCCGGATCGGCCGGGAATTTTGGGCCAGATCGCGACCCGGCTCGGCCAATTCGGCGCCAACATTTTGAGCGTCGATCATCATCGGCTGTTCCTCGACGTACCCGCCAAGGGCGCCAAGCTGGACGTCACCATGGAGACGCGCGACGCCGCCCACGCCGAAGAGATTTTTGCCGCGCTTGCGGCCGACGGTTATCAGCCGGTGCGCATGCCGAGCGGTACGGCGCTGGAGTGAGCCCGCCCGCAAGCTGCTACAGGGCAATGACGGGCCATGCCCGGCGCTCGACAACCGACGACCGCGTCATCATCGCGGCCATCGAGAGTGCGTCCGGCCGGCAGCCTTCTCGCTCTTTTTCGATCGCTGTTTGCCGCTTACGATCGCAGCGATAGGCCGTCGCTGACGATCCGGATGAGGTCCGCCTGTCGGCGCGCGCGGGTCTTGTTGAAGATCAGCTTGAGATATTGTCGCGCGCTGCCTTCGGTGATGCGGAGCACGGCGGCGGCCTCTTTGACGCTGCATCCGGTCAACAGCTGCGCGGTGAGACGGGCTTGCATCGGCGACAGCCCGAAGATCTGCCGGATCGTATCCCGCTCGGTGGCGGCGCCAGGTCGTGGCGTCATGACAGAAACCATCAGCAGGCGATCGGTGAGGTCGCCGCCATGCGCTTTTGCAGGCCCAGCTGACAGCAACTGCACCAGAAGCGTCAGCGGCGTGTCCGCGTGGTCGGTCTGCAAGGCGATCGTTTGCGGCGCTCTGGCGATCGCACTGCCGTTCGCACCCATGCCGGACAACGCGGCATCCAATTTGTCCTGATCGGCATCGCGGTCGGCGAACAAGCGATTAGCGACTTCGCGTAGCGGCCGCCTGCGGGACAACAGCTCTCGCGCGGCCGCGTTCATTTCGACGATGTCTCCGCGGCCGTCGACGATCAGCACGGCGCGCGGCAGCTGTTCCAGAACCGGCCTCACGGCCAGCGGCACTTGCCGCCGGTGCAATCCGCGCCGGATTGCGAAGGCGCGCGCAAGATGCGGCACCATGCCGCCCAATAAGCTGCAATCGGCGGCGGTGAAAGGTTCGCCGGACCGATCGCGCGTAAGTGCTAGATAGTTCGTGACGCCCTCGCGCTCCGGCACGCCGACCGCCAACGTATATTCGATGCCGAGCGGCTTGAGCGCTTCGAGGTAAGTGCGCGACGCATGTAGCTGCCGCTGCGATACCACCATGCGACAATGCAGCGGCTGCAATGGATTGTCGCGGAAGGCCGGCATGCGCGGGTCTTCGTCCATCAGGGCGGCGTAGCGCGCAACGGAAACCGGATCCCAATTCAAATCGTGCAACACGACATAGTCGAGCGCGCTGCGGCCATGTTCCATCTGGCTGACATAGGCGTTGTCAGCGTGGAATATCGTCGCCGCTGCCGCGAGGAAATCTCGCCACGCGCCGGGATCGAGCGCCGCCGCATAGAGTCGATCCACCGCGGCGAGAAATCGCCCGACCTGTGGATCGGGCATTGGTCCATCTTGAACACGCTCAAGACCCAGCAAGTCCGTCTCCGCGCGGAACCGGCCGGTCCAGCGGCCGTCAGTTTTCAGTACAGCACAGTCGTTGCGCATTTTCCACAAATATGTGAAGAGTATACAAGGCCGGGTGTGGCTGGGCTGGGGCTCGAAGTAAGCTCGATGGCCGTTGCCGCCACCGACGCAATTGGCGGAAGTGGCCGCTACCGCGCGCCGATATCGCCCGGAACACGGCGATCATGTACTTCGCATATTGGAATATTGCGTGAAGCAGACGGAGCGGCCTGCCGAAGTCCAAGCTCCGCTTGATTGAGGTCGCCGGCCTGCCAGTCCGCTAGTGAAAAATATTTTGCAGAAAGTCGAGCGGCCCGGCGCCCGTTTCGGACTGCGATGGCGGGCCGGCCGTGTCAGGCCGCGGCCGCGGCATGGGGACATTGATCTGCGCCACCTGCGTCATCGGTGCTTCGGCAATAACGTGCGGGCGGCGCCGCGGAAGCGGAATCGGGCCGGACAGCGGCGGCGAG
>Ga0335078_10017731_pt1 | contig 10587 bp, 5 predicted proteins | sample Lox_Sample_32_FD_206711 | JGI IMG/M metagenome (GOLD analysis project Ga0335078, IMG submission 206711) | Soil microbial communities from Loxahatchee National Wildlife Refuge, Florida, United States - Lox_Sample_3.2 | ecosystem: Environmental > Terrestrial > Soil > Wetlands | place: USA: Florida...
ATCCAGCGCCATCGGTGGAACCAACGCCATTCTCCCTCTGCATTTCGCGGCTGTCGTCCGGGACCGACTCAATCATCGCGAGAGCGGATTTCGACAGCGGAAGAACATCACTGTAAAATCCATCGATCACCACCTTGCCGGTGGGATCGAACATCGAGGAGATCAGTTGCGCCAGGCGCACGTTCGCATCGGGCATCCAGTTCCCGTAGTTGCCGCTGTGCATGGCGTTTTTTGCCGTGTAGACCGTCACCTGAAGGTTCGCTCCGCCGCGCGCTCCGAAATAGATGGTGGGGAGGCCCGCGGGATGTTCGGGCCCATCGAGGATCACCAAAAGGTCCGCCTTGAGTTTGTCGGGATGCAGCCGGATCGCCGCCGCAAGGCTCGGACCGGAGCCCTCCTCTTCGCCATGCATGAAGATTTTTACGTTTTCTTTGATGTTTGACCCGAGCGCATCGATGGCAGTCAACAGGCATTCGATGGAAACCTTGTCGTCGCCGGCGCCGCGCGCGTAGACTCGCCAGGACGCCGGAAACTCATGGATCCGGGACACGTCGGGGACCTCTTTTCCGCCATGTTCGATGCTGTCGGTTCGAATCACCGGGACAAAAGGGTCGGCTTGTGCCCACCGCTTGGGATCGATCGGCTGGGCGTCGTAGTGGACGTAAAAAAGAATCGTGTGGGTCGCGCCCGGGACTATTTTCTCCCCGTACACGACGGGCGCGGCTTTTTCGAAGGTCCACACTTCGGGATGAAGATCCCGCTTTGCGAACATTTCTTTCAACAAATCCGCGTTGCGGCTCAAATTCGCAAGATCGCCGTGCAGATCGGGAACCGAAAGATACGCGAGATATTCCCTCACGATCTGTTCCTGATGAGCGGTGACGTAGTTCTTTACAGGCTGCAACCGCGGGCTCTGAGCCGAGGCACAGGTCGAGACGGCCAGCAGGGCCGCCGCGAAAAGGGAGTTGTATCGAGGCTGATCGATCAGCATAGGTTTCTTGAAATCACTCGTGCCTCGCCAGAACGGCTCAGATGCGTCACTGGCCGCTCGGCTTCTTAAGTTGAAGCTCGCGATGCAAGACGTAGGTGGTGTCGGTCGGGACGCCGTCTTTGAATTTCACTTTAAGAACCAGTTGATAATAGTGGGGAATTTCTCCCGACGCGTTCCGCATCTGCGCAACCACGTCCTGTGCTAAAGCAGGGTCTGTAAACCACTTGATCGCGCCCACGCGGCCCGGAGTTCTGTTGCTCGTGATGCTTTCCACGTCCGTGGTCCCCAGAGGCCCCGAGGTGTGGGTGACGAGAGCGTAAACCTCGCCATCCTCCGGAATCCCGGTGGGCAATCGATCCCGTAAAATCGACGGTTCGCCGGGTTTGGGATGAAGGATGTGGGTTCCGTCACGATCCTGTATCAATTCCGATTGGACCGGCATGGCGGCGAGCTGCTCGTCAAAAAACCACGGCGCGCCTACGAACAGGATGTTGTTGTCCGCCAGTTGTTGCCAATAGATCAGGCTGCTTCGCGCAAACGTGATGTTTTGCTGCCCGAGCGACAGCAGGCGGCCAATCCCAAATGCGACGTCGACCTCGCCAAAATCGGTGTAGTAGTAGCGAGGCTCGATTTCGATGTTCTTAAATGCCTTCCGGATGGCCGCAACGTCGTTCGAATTCTCGACGTCGCTCCAGCGGTTCAGGGACTTGTCGCGATAATACGTTTCGGTCCCTTTTAACTCCACGAACAAAGGATCCTCAACCGCGACGATTAAGGGGCGATTGGTAAACAGAAATGGCCGCCACAGTTGTTCGAGCGCGGGTGTCCATCCTGGCGGCCGGGACGCGATGGATTTCTTGCGCTCCGCCAGGGTCTGCACCGTAGAAGATGCCGCCCACCCGATGCAAAATAGGAGAACCATCACCGCAATCTCAAGTGCACGCCTTTTCGCGGTTCGGTTGCGCACCTTAACTGGAGTGTCTAATTTTGACTCGCCTTGAGGCAGCCGCTGATCAAAAGTCAGCCTGAAGCGGCCTTTCGGCAAGTCGATGATCGTGGGGTCGTCCTTGCCTTCGGTACGATAAAACTCGGCAAGTTTTTGCCGAAGCCGTCCTGCTTGTAGCCGGACAATGGAATCATGCCTCGGGTCGTAGGACGGCGGCTTACCAAATGCTTCCAAGCCGATGGTGTATTCTTTGAGCTGATCGGCCTGACCTGAAACCGACTTGTCGGCCAGGTACTTCAGCAGGCGTCGAAGCGCGTCTGAGTTTTGAAACGCATCGCTCCGAATGATCCGCTCTACCTGAATCAATACGGTCTCGTCCAAAACTTGCACGTTTCGGGGATTATATCATCCCAGAGGCTGGAGAACCAGGGTTCCCGGCTGGCATCTTTTAGAAGATTGTTTGGTGAGCTAAACGGCATAGTTCGAAATCGGATCGCACGGAACGTTGAATCGACCGCCGGTTCTTGCGACTCGCGCCAAACATTTCTATTGTCAATTACTTACAATGACGTAACCGGTATTTAACCAAGAGTTATCCGTGCGACTCGAGAGTGTTCAAAGAAATGCGGTTAAACTCCTCAAAACCAAGGTCGCGAGATGATCGTTCAAGGAGTAGGCAAATGTTGAGCATAGGACCGAACAGGATGGCTGCGTATCCCGCAATGCCGACTCATTTCGACCTGATCGACATTCAGCTTTTCATAAACATCGTGGAGAAGGCGAACCTGACGCACGGCGCAGAGCACTCGAACATGTCTCCGCCAGCTGCCAGTATTCGAATCAAGAACCTTGAAGAACGCCTCGGAACAAAGTTGTTGTACCGTACAAGCCACGGAGTTTCTCCGACGCCGGCCGGGGAAACCTTTCTCCACCACAGCCGCGTGGTGGTTAGAGAGATCGATAATCTGCGCCGCGCCCTTTCTTTGACGCCTCTTCCCGATGAACGACGGATCCGGGTTTTCGCAAGCGCCGCAGTCTCCGAATTTCTTCCCGATGTGCTCAGTGCCTATATCGTGAGTCATCCGGAGATCGATATCGAGTTGTCTGAACATTCGCCGGCTCAAATCGTCAGAGCGGTGAATGAAGGAACTGCTCATATCGGTATCCTCGAAGGGGCATTTGAATCCGGCGGACTGGAGGTCCTGCCGTACCGCCGCGAACGCCTGGTGGTGATCAGTTCACGGCTGCATCCCCTCGCGAAAGCTCGGCGGGTAGAGTTTGAAAAGGCGCTCGAATACGAGTTCGTTGGGCTCCGGCAAGAAAATTCGATCCAATCACTTCTACGTCAGATCGCGTTCAGTTCGCGGCAGGTTCTTAAGATCAGGGCAGTCGTCAACAGCTTCGAGGCGGTTTCCCGACTGGTGGAGGCGGGTTTGGGTGTTGCAGTGCTCCCGGAAAGCACGGCTCGCAGGCATTCGAAAACGAGCGCGATTCAGACGATCGAATTGACCGATGAGTGGTCGATCCGAAGCTTTCATGCCTGCGTTCGCGCAACAGATTCCCTTCCTAGCTACGCGAGGGACCTGATCGATCTACTCATCGCGGACGGATCGATGGCGAATCAGCAATTAGAATAATTTCGCGTTCTATCAGGGGGCGAACGTCAGAAGGACATTCCCGCGCGCCGAGCCGCCGAACAGGTCCGAGTACCCCGAGGAAATAAACACCATCCCTCCCGCGACGACGGGGCCGGCGCCGCCGGAAATATTGCCGCCTTTTGCCGGGACGCCGTTTACCGTCTCGAATTCCCGGGCTGTGTTGTACTGCCAAATCGACTTTCCGTCTGTGGTCGAATAGGCGTAAATCGTCCCATTACTGGCACTCTCAAACAGAACTCCCGGAATCACGGTCACGGGCGCAGATCCGGACGAGGGAGGATCCCCACGCCAGGCGATCTCGCCGCTATCCAGCTTCACTGCCGCCAATCCTGGGCCTCTTCCGCCGCGAGTGAGCGGGAAGTAAGCCATGGAGTTATCAGCAGCCGAACCCCACATGATGCTGCCGCCTCCGTTATCGATTCCCAGCCCCACCAGCCGGTTCCAGACAATCGCACCTTGTTTGTCGGGATCGAGCGCCCAGCCATTGCCGTCCTTCTGGCCGATTACGATGAGGTCTCGACCTCCCGGCAGCGTGCGGAGGATCGGCGCATTGCCGAAATCAACGTCAGGGCCGAGATCGTCGGGACAGGTCTCCGATTTGTTATCCGTGGGAACGTTGGGGCGATACTTGCCCGGGCAATTTCGGACGTAGGAGTCGGCCGATCTCACCTGTTTCACCCACAGCCGTTTTCCGCTATCCATACTTAAGGCAAGCACCGCGTCGGACTCTTCGGCGGCGGGCTCCGTATATCCGTTTCCGGTCGCCACATAAACAACGCGGCGCTTCAAATCGATCGCAGGCGAGGACCAGATGCCGGCGCCCGCTGGCCCCCAAAGCTGCACGCCGAGCGACGTTCGCTTCGTTGGTTTGGGCTCATTCGGGATGGCGTACGTTTTCCAGATCAGCTTCCCCGTGAGTGCATCGTAAGCGACCACGCTGCCTCGAAACGTGCAACACGGATACTGAGGATTTCCGCCGCCGGACTCTTCCAGCGATGCGACGGGAACATACAGGCGGCCAGCTTCGAGTTTCGGAGCGCCGGTAATCCGCGCGACCGGATGCTTGTCGGCGCGCTCCATCCACACCTTCGCTCCAGTGTCGGCGTTCAGCGCATAGACGTTGCCTTTGATGTCGCCGAAATAGGCAAGATATTTCGCGCCGGTCCGGCCGCCCGGCCCGATCGTGATGGCAGTTCGAACGCCGGCATTGGCTTTGAACGACCACTCGACGCAGCCCGTGGCCGCCTGAAGCGAATAAACGAAACCCGTATCTGCCCCGACGAAAACCTTCCCGCCCACAACCGTGGGCTGTCCGTACGCGGAATTACCGTTGGGAAAGCCGAACGCCCATTTCAGCTTCAGATTCGACACGTCGGCAGCCGTAAGGCCGCCGTTCCGCTGAAAGCGCGAGTTCCCGAGATCGACTCCCCAGCCGTTCCAGACCGAACCCGCTGTAAGACCCTGCAAAGCAGGATGCGTGCTGCACTGATTCTTCATCGCGGACGCGTCGCCCTCAACCGCGGATCCGAATGGGCGGCCGCCCACATAAACAGCGATTACGCGTTTCTCGTTCTCATTCAGCCCCTCGGCATATTGCGCCATGGACCCGGTCGTCATTTTTTCGTAAACCTGCTCCGGAGTGAAGCGGTTTAGCGAGTAGCGATCGGGCCCCCTGCCCGTGTCGTGACAGGTCGCGCATCTGCCAGTGAATGTGAAGATGCCCAAGTTCGTGCCTTGTGCGTGACTCAAGTCGGGCGCGGGCACGCCGCGCTCCGGAGCGCTATGGCCGACATCCTGTGAACGGACTGCCTGGGCTGCAAAAAACGCAAAAGTCCAAACGAAGACAGCAAGCCAACCCGATTTTGATCCGAGCGGCATAGCAGTCACACAGTCTCCTTTGGCATCAGAAGTTAAACCTGGCACCCCACTGAAGCTGCCGCGCAGGTAGGGAACTTGCCGGAATTAAGAACGTCGTAGACAGGATACTGGTGTTTCCAGTCCCCAGTGTAACGAAGTTTGTGATGTTGTAGCCCTCAAAGAACAAGTCCAAACGCTTGCTCTCCGTAATCGAGATCGGCCTGGTGACGCGCATATCGAGGCTGACAGCGGGGTGATGTTGGAGGAGATTGGCGGAAATCGGACCCAGCGGCTTAGCCGTGCAAGTCACGCTCGAAAAGTAAGTGAACCCGCACGGGTTGGCGCGGAACGCGTTAATCAATTCAAGCTGCCCGTTCACATCTCCATAGCCTATTGTCACTGGCAACCCCAGGGGGCGGTCATTGGTGGAGTTTCCGTCACCATCTAAATCGATCCCGGCCGAGGCAGCCACCGGTGGGCCGCTCACGGCATGGAACGCACCGCTCAATTGAATCCTGCCAGGAAGGTAGACAGTCGTCCAGGTGAGGCTTACATTGTTAGGCGTGTTTGTCGGGTTATAGCCATAATCGTCCTTAAAGCGGTCCGTCCCGCTAAATGTGCTGTACCAGGTTACACCGTCTATCAAGCTCCTCGAATATGTGTAGGAAGCCGTAAGAACCTGGAACCCCTTGACCCGGGTGCGATATTGAACTTCCAGGGCATCGTACCAGGATTGCCCGAAGGGCTCGATTGATGCGACCCTGCCTAGCGTCGGAACGGGCCTTGGATTACTCGCAGTAAGAGCGCCAGTAAGAGGGAGATTAAGGTCGGTCTCGCCAAGGTCGTCCAGATCGTGAGTGTGAACGTAGTCGACGTTGAGGGAGGATTGAGCATTGACTTTCCAACTGAAGCCCACCGTCGTGTTGAGCGAGTATGGCAGCTTGAAATCATTCGGAATGATAACCACCGACCGAGCGCCCCCGTTTGAAACGTAGTTGGTCAAACTTTGGCCGTTCAATACCGCCGGGATATTGGGGTAATTCTGCAACTGCAGTGGATTTGTGATCTGAACCGCGGCACCCCATGTCTGTGTTTCGGCGGCGTTGTCCCAATACTCGCGCTCGCGCGTCATGTACTTGCCGAATCCCCCGTGGACCACGAAATCGCCCTTGCCATTTACGTCCCACGCGAAGCCGCCGCGCGGCTGCCAGCCCTCCGCCCAATTGGAACCACGGTTGTTGCTGATGAAGTGATTAATGCCCGGAAATGCCGGGTCATTCAGCAGCGTGTGATAGAACCCGTTGTCGAGCAGATTGGTTTCAAAATCATACCGGAGGCCGAGATTGAGCCGCAAATGCGGAAGGACGCGCCAATCGTCCTGGACATATGGACCAAACGCCCAAGCGTGATGGTAGTAGTTGCCAGCAGTCTGTTGGGTGAACGATATCGGCCAGGTAGCCGGGTTTGCGGCATTAAAAGGATTATCCGATGTGAATACGAAAAGACCATTCTCATAATAATGAGAATAATACGACGTGAACTCTTTCATCGTTTCGAAACCGATTTTGATATCGTGCGTCGATTTGTTGATAAAGAGCGTGTCGGAAATCTCGTGGTTTGTTCGCGGGAAGTACTGAGGCGCCGTGTCGTTCTGGCCAAATGTAAAGTCAAGATACTGGACGGTCGTATTATAGTTTGTCGGCAAAGTCGCAAGATCGTGATACAGGAAAGTGTAGCGCAGGGTATTGACTTCGCTCGGACTGATCACCCAGTTGTCTTCTGCCACCAGGCTGTGAGCCCGGCTATCCGTCGAAGTTCCCGTCGTGTTGGAAGGTGAGCTGCTCGGAATCGTAAAATGATCATAGTCGTATCTTGCGTAGAAGGCGTTGGTATCCGTGAAGCTGTGATCGATTCTGAAATCACCCATTTTTTCCGTCTGAATGTAAGGGTAGTTTCCATTTTCCTCCGCGGCAAACGGATTTTTGAGCGGAAGAGCTTCAATGCCGGCGGTGTGGATATCAAGGTATTCCACGGCTGCAAAATAATGCGTCTTCTCGCGCTTAATGGGTCCGCCCACGGTTGCGCCTCCGCGGAAGAGACTGTACGGTGGAATCACCGTAGCAAAGGCAGGCCTGGCATTCAGATTTACGTCGCGCCCAAAATAGTAAAATGTTCCGTGCAATTGATCGCCGCCCGCTTTTGTGACGACGCTCACTACAGCATTCAAAGCATGTCCATACTGGGCGTCAAACTGATTGCGATAGACCGTAAATTCCTGAATGGCGTCCTGGCTCATGTTGATGATCGGAGTGCCCCAGGTCGCATCGTCAATGGCAGCTCCGTCGATAAGAGTCGTGTAGCCGCTCGCCTGATCGGCGACGCCGCCGAATTTGACAACCGAGTACGGGCTGACGTGCGAAAGATTATCGGTCGACGCGGCGCCGGGCATGTTTTCCGCGATTACCAGGAAATCGCGATTCAAGACGGGAAGCTCGGAAAGCTGCGTGGCATCCATGACGGATTTCGGCTGGGATTTCGTGGTTTCTACGAGTGAGGCCGCTTCGCCCGTGACCGTAACCGTTTGCGTAACGCCTTCCAGACCAAGGGTAAAATTCAGGGTTACGTCGGAGCCGACTAGCAGCGTCACATCTTTCTTGGCAGTGGCGAATCCCTGCGCTTCGACACTGATTTCGTATGCCGCAGGCGGTAAGTTGACGGCGCGATAATTCCCGGCCGCACCCGCTTTAATCGCCTGAGACACGCCGTTGGCGGTGTTCGTGATTGTCACGGTCGCGCTGGGAATCGCTGCGCCCGAAGTGTCCGCCACCACGCCCCCCACGTTGGCGCCAACCTGAGCGTAAACGGGTGCAATACAAAGGACGCAGCCGGCCGCTAAGGCAAGCAAGCGGCTGAGCCGGTAAGGGATCCTACGATTCGCATGCTCAAGATTCATGATAGAGACTGTTCTCCTTGAGGTCCTTGGCAGACCGCGCGGCCGCACCGCGCTCGGCATCCAATTCTCTACTGTTACCCGTAGTCCTCATTCGATCAATTTAAATCTCTTAAAGGCGGCGTTAGCGTACAGTTAATCGCCTGGAGTTAATTGCTCCTTAACGCGTGCATTCATTAGATAAAAAGACCAACCGGGCGTCGGATCCATTAAAGTAGCAAGGGCGGCCGAACGTGACCTGTTTGAACGCCCGACGGAATCATGAATCAGTTGAGAATGCCGCATCTCAAGCTGAGGGGAACCCGTTGGCTATTGTGCATGCACAACAGGGGGATGCGGCCGTTCATGCAATTGTTAAACACACCAGCGACAATCCATGGTTGTACCGGACGCCGGGGGTCAAGACGAACGGCACGCCGATGACATATAGTATCGAAGGGCATCAGCACGTCGTGATCGCCCTTGGGGACAGGAACCGATGCGAGTGTCTTGGCGTTCAGCATGTAAAACACTTGCAGTACTCCGGCGAGCACGTATCCGCTGCCACTAAGCGCGGGTCGAGTTAGAAGGTTCTTTGGAAGGAGATCGTACAATGCTTTTTCTAAAGCGGAGAATGGCGGCGGCGGCGTTTGTTATCGCTGCCGGAGCGCTTTCGTTTGCACCGCGCGCGCTCGCCCAAGATCCTGACGGCGGGGCCTCGCGCGGCAGGCCCATCGCGGCTTATCGCCCTGCGGTTCCGGGCGTTCACGGCCTCGTAACGGCCGGGCATCCCCTCGCCGCCATGGCGGGTCTTCAAGTTTTGATGAAAGGCGGAAATGCAGTCGATGCCGCCGTCGCAGTCGCCACCACGCTGAATATGATGGAGCCGCAGATGAACGGAATCGGCGGGAACGGCTTCATGACCATCTATGAAAAGAAAACCGGAAAAGTGTACTCGCTTGCGATGACGGGCGCCGCTCCAGCGGCTATCAAACCGGAGGACATGACGCCCCAGACTCTCGATTTTGGGATCAAGGCCGGAATTGTGCCGGGAAATTTCGGTGGGTATCTCGCAGCGCTTCAGCGGTTCGGCACCATGAGTCTTGCCGAAGTTGCAGCCTCGGCGATCGATTACGCCGACCACGGTTATCCAATCGATGTATCGCTGGCAAGAGCAATCGCTGGTGCGCAGAAGCGCCTTGCGCAGTTTCCGACAACGGCCAAAATCTTCCTGCCCGGAGGCCGTGCGCCTCAGCCCGGCGAGCTCTTTAAGAACCCCGACCTTGCGGCAACGCTCAAGAAGGTGGTGGAAGCCGAACAAGCTGCTCTCAAGAAGAAGAAATCGCGAGCGGAAGCCATCCAGGCGGCCTTCGATCGATTCTACAAGGGCGATATTGCCCAGGAGTTCGATCGGTTCTTCAAAGAAAACAACGGGTACCTGACGGCGGCCGATCTTGCTGCCTACCACCCCAGGTGGGACGAACCGCTCCATACGACCTATCACGGATATGACGTCTACAGCAATCCGGCGACCTCCCGCGGCGGCTTCGAACTCGAAATGGCGCTCAATCTGATCGAACCTTACGATATCGGCAAATTCGGCGCCGGCAGTCCGGAAGCTCTGCATCTGGAGATCGAAGCCATCGAAGTGAGCAAAGCAGACATTTACCACTATGTAGCGGATCCCAAGTTCACGCACATTCCGGTTGAGGGGCTATTGTCAAAAGCTTACGCGGAGACACGCCGCAAACTGATCGACCCGTCGAAGGCGAGCGCTTATCCGGAGTGGGGCAATCCCCCGCAGTCGACGGCCGAATTGCCTTTCCAATTTTTCCAGCGCCCGGGGCTGCGTGCTTTTGATGACGATTACGAAACCGAACGTGATACAACCAGTTTCTCCATTGTTGACCAATATGGGAATGCTGTCGCCTGCACACCGACGCTGGGTGGGGGGTTTGGAAATGGGGTGGTGGTCGGCAACACGGGATTGCTGCTGAACAACGGCGTCCGCCTGGGATCAACTTCGCCTTATCCGGATAACGTGAATTATGTTCGCGGCGGTCAAATCCCACTGCTCAACAATTCCCCGACGATCATCCTGAAGGATGGAAAACTGGCGATGGTATTCGGCACTCCGGGCGGAGAAACGATTGGCCAGACGGAGTTCGAGATGTTAGTGAATGTTCTCGATTTCCATTTGCCGGTG
>Ga0335078_10017732_pt1 | contig 10586 bp, 14 predicted proteins | sample Lox_Sample_32_FD_206711 | JGI IMG/M metagenome (GOLD analysis project Ga0335078, IMG submission 206711) | Soil microbial communities from Loxahatchee National Wildlife Refuge, Florida, United States - Lox_Sample_3.2 | ecosystem: Environmental > Terrestrial > Soil > Wetlands | place: USA...
GCCTGTTCCTGCATGCGGCGCGCGCGCTTCAAATCTGTCGTCACGAGCGTGCCGCAAGCTATCGACCGCGTTTTCACGTAAGGCGAGCTGACGCCCGATTTGAATTGCATGTTCATCGCTGATCTCACGTGATGTTATCGTTACAGATCGAGCACAAGCGTTTCGCCCGGCATGGCGCGCGAGACGCACACTTGCAGAAAAGTCTGTCTTTCATCGTCGTCGAGCACCTCGTCGCGATGCTCGACCTTGCCGGACAAATATCCGACCCGGCAGGTGCCGCAGCGGCCGCTGGTGCACAGGGTCTTGATCTTGAAACCCTCCGCCTTGAGGACGGCGAGGATGCTTTTGTCAGCCGGCACGGTGTAAGTCTTGCCGGCTTTCTTCAAGACGATGTCGAAAGGCTGATCATGGTGCTCGGCTGTGAGATCGGCGGCGCTGCCCGTGAACAACTCGTAGTGCACCGTGCCTTGCGGCCAATCGGCGGTCGCGGCGATGGTGTCGCGGATGAGTCCGATCGGGCCGCAAACATAGACATGGGCGCCAGGCGGCCGGGTGCCGAGCAGCGCTTTCAAATCGAGGCCGCGTGCGGGATCGCCGCCGTCGAAATGGGTCTTGAGCCGGTCGCGATGCCGCGCCCGGAGCTCGTCCAGAAAAGCCGCCTCTTCCTCAGAGCGCGCACAATAATGCAGGGTGTAATCTCTGCCGAGCTCGGCAAGACGTCCGGCCATTGACATGATCGGCGTGATGCCGATGCCGCCCGCGATCAGGATATTGGCTTCCCCGGCCTCGTAGAGCGGGAAGTCATTGCTTGGCGCCGAGGCCTTGAGGATGTCTCCTACCGCAAGCCTGTCATGCAGATAAACCGAACCGCCGAAGCCGTCGGGCTCGCGCAGCACACCGACGATGTAGCGATCCGCCTCGGGGCAATCGTTGAGCAGAGAGTAGGAACGCGTCTCCTCGTTCGGCAGCTCAATGTCGATATGCGCCCCCGCTGCGAAGGCCGGCAGATTGTCGCCGCTCGCGGACGAAAGCACGATACGGCGAACGCGTGGTGTCGCCGCCTCGATCCGATCGACTTTCAGTTGTAGCAATTGTCCCCCCGGTCTGTGCAGCGTCCGCTGCCCGGGGATTAGCTGACACCGCGCCTGATCCTTCCTTGACATAGATCAAGAAGAGATCAGCCAGTCCGGCACGGATTTAGCAATCGATACCGACGCGCGTTGGCGGCCGCAATTGGCGCAGGCTGCGCCGTTACTGACTCGCCCAAAGAATCCGCGCGATCCAGAGCACGTCGGTCGCCGCAAGCGTGCGGTCGGAGTGCTCGGGATTGAGCGAGCGCAGTTCGATCGATTTCGCGGTCCGGCGCTTGAGTTCTTTCGCCATCACCTCGCCGCTTCGGGTTCGCACCACGACGCGATCGCCGCGGCGGATCGGCGCCGCCGGTGAAATCAGGATCACGTCGCCGTCGCGATAGGCCGGCTCCATCGACTGGCCGGATACTTCCAGCGCGTAGGCGTGGTCGTCGCTGACGGCGGGAAACGCAATCTCGTCCCAGCCTTCGCCGACCGGATAGCCGCCGTCGTCGAAATAACCGCCGGCGCCGGCTTCTGCGAAGCCAAGCAGCGGCACCGCCCGGACCGAGGGAGCGCCGCTGGAATTGATCAGGTCGACGAAGACCTCGACCGTCGTGCCGGTGGCGGCAAGCGCCTTGGCGATCGACTCCGTCGAAGGCCAGCGGGCGCGGCCCTGTGCCGTGACGCGCTTTGATTTGTTGAAAGTGGTCGCATCGAGCCCGGCACGCTTGGCCAGTCCCGAAGCGGACAGGCCGGCGCGGGCCGCCAGACGATCAATGGCCGACCAGACCTGCGCGTGGGTGAGCATGCTTACCCCTCAGCTCCAAGGGATGGTAGGGAATTATTCCTGCATGCTCAAGTCAAGACCGGCGCGGCTTTGTTCGTGGACAGTGCTCGAATGGGGAGCGTTGTCAGTTGTGCAGGCGATTCCGCGCCGATAGGGTCAAAGCGGAAGGCTTAAGTGACGACGATCTACAAAATCTGCGAACGGGCCGTGTGGCAAGCGGCCGAGGCCGCTCAGTCATTGCTCGGAACGGAAGCCGACGAGCGCGACGGCTTCATCCACTTCTCCACCGCGGGCCAGCTCGCCGAGACGGTCGCAAAACATTATGCCGGGAAGACCGATCTGGTGCTGGTCGCGGTCGACGCCGACGCCCTGGGTATGACGCTGGTCTGGGAGCGTTCGCGCGGTGACGACCTTTTTCCGCATCTCTACGGTGTACTGCTGCTCTCGGCCGTGAAATGGGCGCGCCCGCTGCCGGATGAAGTCGACGGTCGCCGCGCGCTTCCGGAGCTGGAGCCGTGATCGGCCTGTTCGACGGGCTGCTCCGGCCGCTTTTGCGAACGCTCGACCCGGAAGACGCCCACGGGATCACGCTCAAAATGCTGAAATTTGCGCCGCTGCTTGGAACCGCCCGCGATGACAAAAGGCTCGCGGTACGCGCCTTCGCGCTGAATTTTCCCAATCCGGTCGGCATGGCGGCCGGATTTGACAAGAATGCCGAGGTGCCGGATGCGCTGCTGCGGCTCGGCTTCGGTTTTGTCGAAGTCGGCACCATCACGCCCTTGCCACAAGCGGGCAATCCGCGCCCGCGGGTGTTTCGGCTCGAGGCCGACGGCGGCGTGATCAACCGGCTCGGCTTTAATTCGCAAGGCGCCGACGCGGTTCTCAAGCGGCTCGCCGCGCGAGCCGGAGCTCCCTCGCTTCCCGCTCCGGCGACCGGGGGAGGCTGGGGAGCGGGAATTGTCGGCATCAATGTCGGAGCAAACAAAGATACGCCGGATCGGGTCGCCGATTACGTGCGGCTGATCGAACGCTTTGCCTCGGTCGCAAGCTATGTCGCCGTCAATGTATCCTCGCCCAACACGCCCGGCCTGCGCGATTTGCAGCAGGCTGCGATGCTCGACGATCTGCTCGCCCGCGTGGTCGATGCGCGCGAGCGCGTGGTGGAGAACGCCGGCCCGACGCCGGTGCTGCTGAAGATCGCGCCGGATCTCTCGCTGTCCGATCTGGACGACATTGTCGGCATCGCGCGCTCGCGCCGGGTCGACGGCATGATCGTCAGCAACACCACGCTGTCGCGGCCGCCGGGCTTGCGCGAACCCGAAATGGCGAAACAGGCCGGCGGCTTGTCCGGCCGGCCGCTGTTCCCGCTCGCGACCCGCATGCTGGCCGAGACCTATGTACGGGTGGAGGATGTGTTCCCGTTGATCGGGGCTGGCGGAATCGATTCCGGCGCCGCCGCGCTCGCCAAATTCCGCGCCGGTGCGAGCCTGGTGCAGCTTTATTCGGCGCTGATCTTCCGCGGCCTCGGCCTGGTCGCCGAGATCAAAGCCGCGCTCCTTGCTGCGCTCGACGGCGACCGCCTCGACAATCTCAACGATCTGGTCGGCACCGATGCCGCCGCCGTCACCGCGGAGCCGTGGCCGGAGTGACTCAGCGGAGCTTTTTCCAGATCAATTCGGCGGATTCACCAGGATTGGCGGTGGAGCTCGCCGCGGTGTAACGCAGCTGATCTCCAGAGAATGCAAACATTCGCTTTTGATCCGTCCCATTCCAGTTCGGGAACGAGCTCTGCTCGATATGGAGCGTCAAAATGCGATTGCTCTCGTCGACGTTATAGGTGCCGAAATAGGCGACCACGCCTTGTGACGCGGATTTATTTTCGTCAGGCGTCCCCAACATCCGGTTATTTGATGCGAAGGGCGGCCGGTCAACGCGCATCACCTGGGTGGCAAAATGGCCGCCGGCGTCGAAATAGAGCAGGCCTTTCGCATCATGGCCGAACGGTTCGATTTTGTGTCCGTCCGGACTGACATAAACAATTGAGCCGAGACTCCACGTTCCGACGAACTTTTGCGTTGCCGATTGCGCCGATGTCTGACGGGCGGTGCCGGCGAAACCCAGCCCGACGCAAAGCGCCGTCGTCATCAAAATGAAATGCGATCGAGACATTGGCAACTCCATCGCGGGAGGCAGCGAATGGACCTTAGTCCGCCGGGCCTTTGTATGATAATCTGCTATTATCCGAACGGGCTGTTCGCGTGGGCAGAACAATGCGCGGCGCGGAATTCGTCGAAATGTCCGCCTTCGTGGCGATCGCCGAGCAGGGCGGCTTCGCCAAAGCCGCAACGCACCTTGGGATCGGCCGCTCGACGCTCAGCCAAAATCTGCGAGCGCTGGAGGAGCGGCTGGGCGTCAGGCTGCTCAATCGGACGACGCGGAGCGTTTCACTCACCGCCGCGGGCGCACGGCTATTGGCGCGCGTGCGCCCCTCACTCGTCGAATTGAACGCGGCGGTCGACGAGCTTGCGGATTATCGGCAAAGCCCAACCGGATTGTTGCGCCTGGTGGTGCAGCCGCCGGTGGGTACTTTACTGATTGAGCCGATCCTCGCGCGCTTTCTTCGTGAATATCCAGGAATCCAATTGGATGTCGCCGTCGTCAAGATGCCCGCAGACATCGTCAGCGAGGGTTATGATGCCGGTATTCGCTTCGGTGAGCAGATCGATCGTGACATGATCACGATGCGCGTCATGGGCGAAGTGCGATTTTTGGTTGTTGCGTCGCCTGATTATCTGGCGCGTCGGCCGCGGCCCAAGACACCGCGAGACTTGCGTCATCATGATTGCATCCGCAACCGGCTGCCGAATGGCGCGATTTTCGGATGGGACTTTGAAAAGAGCGGCAAGGTATTGCATGTCGCAGTCGAAGGTCGCCTGATTGTCAACGACATCGAAATGTCGATCCGTGCGGTGCGCGATGGGCTTGGATTGGCATACTTGCTGCACGACTATGTGGCTTCCGATCTCAAGGAAGGACGTCTTATCCCGTTGCTGGAGGATTGGTCGCCGCGGCTGTCGGGTTTCTTTCTTTATCACTCGAGCCGCCGGCAGATGACGGGTCCGCTGCGGGCATTCATTTCGTTCCTGAAGGGAGAGGCGGTGCGCCGCGGCGTATCCCCGGCCACCCCGCCGCCCGCCGGGGTTTATCCGTCGCACAGGCTGGTCGGCACTTCGCGGCGATGAATGCTGCCTTATCGGCGCAGCGCCGCCGCGCCGGGCGACGGGGCGAGTACCGGCTGCAGTGCCGGCATCAGCCGCCGCCGCTCGCGCCGGGCCGGGATGGCGCGATAGACCTGCTTGGTTGCTTCAACGATATGGACGCCTGCAAACGGCGCCGACAGCGTCGCGCCGGTGCGCTCCCAGGCTACGGCCGAGCGGAGAAACCAACCGCGCGAGATCGGCGGTACGTACAAGGCCTCGCCCCAGCCGGTCGGCGTAAACCAGGTCTCGCGCAACAGGTGCGTGATCTGCGGGCGCGAATACGGCCGGCCGTGGCCGAACGGCGTCGTGTCCATGCGCGCCCAAAGGCCGCGCCGGTTCGGCACCACGGCGAGCAACCGGCCGCCGCCGGCCAGCACGCGCCATACTTCGCGCAACAGGTTGACCGGATCGGCCGAATTTTCCAGCGCATGGACCAGCAGCACCCGGTCGACGGCAGAATCGGTAAGCGGCAGGTCATCCTCTTCGACCAAAGCGGCCAACGCCGGCTTGCTGGAGGGCCAACGCACCACACCCTGTGGTGCCGGCATCATCGCCAGACAACGGTCGGCTTCTTCACGGAACAGGCCGAGATACGGCGTCGCATAGCCGATGCCGAGGACGCGCAGCGACCTCGTATCGCCCCAGCGCGCACGGATGCCGCGGCTGATGAAACGCCGCGCCACCGTGCCCAGCCGCTGGGCGTAGAAATTGCGGAGATCGACGACGTCCATGACACCCTAAATAGCATGGAATGGGTTATCTTTCCGTCGCACCGCCGCATTAACCATGCACGTTGCGCCCTTATCCGCGAAGGCGGATGATGTTCAATCACCAAGCACGAGAAATTACTCATGCCCGCGCAGATCTATCTATTCCCCTGTCTCAAGGACAATTTCGGCGTGCTGCTGCACGATCCGGAGACCGGCGCGACCGCCGCCATTGACGCGCCGGAAGCCGCACCGGTTGAGGCGGCGCTCGCCAAAACCGGCTGGCGCCTGACCGACATTCTGGTGACCCATCATCACGGCGATCACACCGCCGGCATTCCGGACTTAAAGCGCCATTACCAGTGCCGGGTGGTCGCGCCGCGCAAGGAAGCGCAGCGGATCGCCGATGTGGATGAGACAGTCGGCGAGAGCGACGCGGTCCGCGTCGGCGGGCTCGAAGGGCGCGTCATCGAAACGCCCGGCCACACTGCGGGCCACATCTCCTATTTCTTTCCGGCGGATAAGCTTGCCTTTGTCGGCGACACCCTGTTCTCGATCGGCTGCGGCCGCGTCATCGAAGGCAATCCGGAAATGATGTGGCAGTCGCTGCTCAAGCTGCGCAGCCTGCCCGACGACACCAGATTTTACTGCGGCCACGAATATACCGACGCCAATATCCGCTTCGCCAGGACCATCGAGCCGAACAACAAGGCGTTGGCCGCGCGGGCCGAGGAAGTGAAGCAGCAGCTTGCCGCCGGCAAACCCACGATTCCGACAACGATCGGCGCCGAAAAAATGGACAATCCGTTCCTGCGCGCAGACCTGCCTGAAGTCGCCAAGTCGGTCGGTCTCGCCGGCAGTCCGGCCTGGAAGGTATTCGCGGAGATTCGCGAACGTAAAAACAAGTTCTAATGCCGCCGCTCAGCGCCGCGGATGTCATTCGGCTTCTTGATCTGAGACCGCATCCGGAAGGAGGACATTTTCGCGAAACATTCCGCGATGCGCTTTTGGTTAGCCCTCTCCCGCGAGCGGGGGAGGGTAGGGTGGGGGCTAGCCGGGCCGCGGCTACCGCCATCTATTTCTTGCTGGCACGCGGCGAGCGCTCGCACTGGCATCGCGTTGACGCCGCTGAAATCTGGCACTGGCATGCCGGCGCACCGCTCGAACTTGAGATTGCACCGGCGGGCGGGCGGCGTGAGCGTGGGATGCTCGGCTGCGATCTCGCCGCCGGCGAGAGGCCGCAAGCCATCGTGCCGGCTCACGCCTGGCAGGCCGCACAAAGTCTCGGCGACTGGACGCTGGTCGGCTGTACGGTCGCGCCGGGTTTTGAGTTTGCGAAATTCGAACTGGCGCCGAAGGGTTGGCAGCCAGACTGAAGAATTATCTCTCGCCGTCGCGCGAGCTCAACCAGAATTGGTAGCCTCCACGTCGTCGTCATCTTCGCCCAATACTTTGCCGGTCCTTATGTTCACAATGTGAGCCTGCCGGCACATTTCGCAGTACATCGACTCATAAGGACCGTCTTCCGGCTCGAAATTAAAGCTCTCCGGAATGTCTTCGACGACAATGAAGGCCTGAACCATGGCTCCAGTATTCGGACAGCGGTACATGAACGATGTCATTCGCGTCGGTTCTCAGGCAGCGGATGCCTCGGCCGCGAGATCGCGAGCCACTTCGGACCAGCGAAAACCTTCCAGATCGGGCGCCGGATGAAGCGCGCCGCACCGGCGGCACGTTCGCAGCGCTGCGTCGGCTGAAAAGCGGGATGTTTCCTCCGCGTATTTCAGTTGCGACACTGTCGTAGCGGTATCCCACACCTTTCGATGGATTTCGGCGTCGCAATTGTCGCAATACCACGCCACGCCCTCAAGCCCGGCATCCATCTGCTTATAGCGCATCATGACGCTGGTCTCGGCGGGAACGACGCGGTGGGGCGCGCCGGCCGGCACGTAAACAAAGCTTCCCGGCGTCAGCGCAAAGTGATCGACTGCCGTGCCCTTGAACTCGACCGTCGCGGCACCGGACACGAGTGAAAGCAAGGTGTCCTTGCCACAGATCAGGTAGAACGGCTGCGGCCGATCGTTTTTGCTGAGGTGGACCTGCACCTGCTTGTCGTCCGGCAACATCGGCATTTCGTCGTACGGACCGACCTTCGCCCCCTCGCGCAACGCTTGAAATGTTTTTTTCCGCATCGTCGCGCCAAGTCTCAGGCGGGGCGGGCCGCGTCGATGAGAGTCCGCCGCGCGGCCATCGCGGCTGCGCTTTGATCGGCATATTTGTCCCAGCCCCAGGCGGCCACGGGAAAGTCGCGGTTTACATGGCCGCACTTTGAGCAGACGTGTTTCGCCGGATCGTTGTTGTACTCCCCGAAGAGCCCCGGCAATGCCGCGACTGACACAAAGGGGAAATTACCTTCGGTCGAATCAGGATGCGGCGTAGCGTCAAACTCCTTGAAGAAGATTTGTTCGTGGCACTTCTCGCAGCGCAGGCTGCAGCCTTCCGTTTGCACGCCGGATTCGGCCTGCATCTGGGTAATGACAAAAGTGGCGAATGACTTCGGGTCTTTTTCGTTCTTCAAGAACGAATTGACGCCATGGATCAGCGCGCCGACGAAGAGCTGACCTGTTGCCAGCATCGCGCCGTTTGCAGCTAAAGTCATGACGATTTCGTGCTGGGTATTGTGATGGAAGAAATGCCCGTAATCGGCCTCGGGGCCGCCGATCAGGAGTGCGCTGGCCGGCACCATCGCGCCCGGATGCAGATAGGGGAACAAGGGCTTAAGCTGGGTATTGCTCCCTTGCGCCACGTCGAACGCGTTCGCGTGCAGTGGCGGCCGGTCGGGCCGCGGCGGCGGGATGACGAGTTTGTCGTCGGACATGGGAGTCCTCCGTCGATCATTTGCTGTGTTGTTTGAGCATCTGCTCCATTTCGGCGCGCGAGGCGGAAAAGTGCACTTCGTGCGTTTCGTCGATCGGAAAGCCGAGGATTTCCATCTGCTCCTCGAGTTTTTCTTTGGACTCGGCCTCGAACACCGAGACGAGGAAGCCCGATGCGATATTAGCGTAAATTTGCTTGAACGTCGCGATCTTGGCGCCGAGCACGTGCGGCGCGTTTTGCGCCAGTTCGTCGCGCTTTAATCCCGGCGCGCGGTGAATGGTGATGAATTGCGGCATGTGTTCCACCCTGATTTTTGAGACCAAATTTTTGTTCGCGTTCAGATTCTACAGCCCGACCTCCTCGGCCAATCGCTGCGTACGCCGCTCCGACCAGCCGTTGCGGTGCCCGCTTTCGGTATCGAGCGTCCGCTGGATCCGGACGATGAGCCGCTTGAAGGTGTGCATTTCGCTCTCCGTCAGATCGGCCATGGCCAGATCGTTGACGTCGCGAATGAGTGGCGACATGGCCGCCGCCAGCCGCTGCCCGCGTCGCGTCAGATGGATGAAACTCTTGCGGCGGTCTTCAGCCGATTTGGCGATGCTCACGAGCCCCGCCTTTTCCAGCAGTTGAACCGCTACCACCGTGGTCGGACCCTGGCGTCCGACACGTTGCGTCAGCTCGCCGATTGAAAGCCCGTCATCTTCCCACAGCTCGCGCAGATAGCGCCACTGGCTGATGGTGACGCCATTCGCTGCCGCACGCTGGTCCATCACGCCCTGCCACGTTTCGGCGAGCTGGCGCACGTGGTAGCCGACGCTCCGCTCCAACGGGACGAGGCCGGCATCCACATCCGGTGAAACCGGGCGAGAGAGGGCGCGAAGATTGCTCATGCCAATTCGATAGATATCTACTAATCTCAGTCTAGCCTCGACCGCCACACCTGTCAAAGGACCCGAACATGGAAGCCCGGCTGGACCGTCCGATCACGCTGCACATGATGGGTGATTGGGGCATCGCCAATCTGCACCGTATTTGCGGCTGGATCGGCGCCGAGCTGTGGCGGCGGTCGCCGGCCGGCTCGAAGTTCGCGACATGGGCGGGGCGCGGCGGCACCGATGCGATCGACGCGGTGCTCGACGGCGACGTGCAAACGGCGCTGTTTGTGCCGGCCGGTTTCGCGCGCACCATCTTCGAGGGCCGCGGTATTTGTCAGCGCGCCGATGTTGGCCGGCTGCGCGCGCTCGGCACGCTGCCGCAGGATGACCGCATGGTATTCGCGATTGATGCGAAGTTCGGCATTTCAAGTTTCGCCGAACTGCGGGCCAAGCGTCCGGCGCTGCGCCTTGCCACCGCCTACGACGATGGCGTCAACATGGCGGGCTTTGCCGCGCACCGGTTGCTTGAAGCCGAAAACGTTTCCGTGGCGACGATCGAATCGTGGGGTGGCAAGGTCGCACTGGGCGAGGCGCCGTGGGATATCGTTCCGCTGGTCACCCGCGGCGACGCCGACGCGGTTTTATTTGAAGCGGTCATGACGCCCTTTTGGCGGGATATGTGCGCGGCGCGGAAGATGAATTTCCTGCCGTTCGAGGATGCAGCGCTAAGCGAAGTCGAAAGCAAATTCGCCTGGCGCAGGGCGGACGTGTCCGGTGACAGATTTCCCGGTCTGACCGGGCCGTTTCGGGCACTCGATTTTTCGGATTTTTTGCTGCTTTGCCGCGACGATTTTCCCGACGATGTCGCCTATGTCATCGCGGCGCTGCTATGTGAAACGCCGGAACTGCTCGAAGCGCAATACCGGCACATTCCGCCCAAAGACAGTCCGGTGACGTATCCGTTAGAGCCGCGCAAGATCGCAGCGACGCCGATTCCCTTGGCCAAA
>Ga0335078_10017734_pt1 | contig 10586 bp, 10 predicted proteins | sample Lox_Sample_32_FD_206711 | JGI IMG/M metagenome (GOLD analysis project Ga0335078, IMG submission 206711) | Soil microbial communities from Loxahatchee National Wildlife Refuge, Florida, United States - Lox_Sample_3.2 | ecosystem: Environmental > Terrestrial > Soil > Wetlands | place: USA...
CCGAGGCTTCCGTATTCTGAACTACAACAGGGATCTTGATGGGACTACGTCGCACATGATTGGGGTGAAGATAAGCGCCATTGTATTCATTTCCTGCTATATCGAGGGTAACTATAGCATCTACGGCCGCCTCTTTCTTGATAACCGGTGTGCTAGGCTTTCCTCCAGACGTCTCGGGGCAATTCGATGCTATGTGGTCCACGTTGGTTTTGCGACAGCGAAAACAGCCGCGATTATTATGAAGGTACTCCCGTTCCATTTCTGTGAGCTTCTTAAAGTTGGCAGGGGCAGACGGGCTGGAACTGGAGCTGAATTGTGAAGGCTGGGAGGAGCTAGCGGGGGCATGAGTCATGGTACGAGTCATCGTCGCACGGGGACGAGCTTGTTCTAAGGCGCGGGAGACATTGTTAGCTCTGGCGATGAGGGAGTCGAGATCTTCATCGCCAAGGAGTGCTGGGGCGAGGGCAATGCGAGTAGCATCATCGAGGCCCCGGAGGAAATGTTCGTGGACCCAGCGGGTGTCCGTATTGCTGAGTTCCGCGATGAGCGACTCGAACTCGGTTCCATAGTCAGCAGCTGGGCGACGGCCTTGCTTCATGGTTTCGATACAGCGGATGACGGTGACGGCATTATCGGTACGGGTATGATGCTTCTTAAAGTTGGCCAAGAAATTGGCGAGGGGAGGGAGTGGTGTCACGTCGGCATACTTGTTGATGTACCAGCTTTTGGCGATGCCCGAGAGGTAGGTACCAGCCAAACGGGTCTGTTTATTCTCAGGGACCTCGGCCAGATCCATATATTCTTGGATGCTGAACATCCAGTTGCGTACCGAGGTATGGGTCACATCGGTGCCATCGAAGATCACGGGTTTCGAGGGTTTCAAAGCCATTCGTAATCTGTAATGGCCTTCCTGTCTAGGCGCTTCGGTTGGAGTTGGAATGTCGGATAAAGTGGAGCTCTCGGCTGATTCTCGTTCCGAATCCGGGTCGACGGTTAAGGTTGGGAGCGATTCCAATATGCTGGGTTGACGCGATAAAGATGCAGCAGACGCGGTCCGCGTATTGGTTCTCCTCTTGGGAGGTATCGTGACTAGGTCCTAGTGGTGCGAGGCCTTGGAGATGCTCACGACGATGGTGAATCGTTGGGATTCAGAGGTTCAGAGGCAAAGTGAAAAATTGGGATAAACGATGATTTGACAGCCAATTCGCTGGCTTCTGAGTTCAATGGTTCTAGGGACGTTGACTAGGTATACGAGGCGATGGACAAGGCTGTTCGAGTCGGTGTTGAAAAAAAAGTGGAGCGAACGCGTAACTTTTGAAGGAAAACGACTCGTCGTGGGCACAGAGGTCAACAGGACTGAATTCTCATTGGCTTCCTAGAGCTATATATAGTCTGGATAGGACTTCCTAATGTGGCTAAGCTAAGCGGAGGAAGATCGTCGTATGCATTCATTGCAGCGGCCTTCCATCCGCTCGAACAGGTCTTACTATCTGATGACTTTTCTATCTAAAGCAATCAGTCAATGAGTGCAGAGGCGATGTACTTCATCTGGTGGCAGTGGAAGTAAGAAAAGATGTTTGTCCCTGAGATCTCTGGTGGATGGTTGATGTCTACGACGTTCTCCATGAGTTCTAATAGAGAATCGCTTATGTTGAAAGTTGCCATCAAAGGCTATGTATGCGTTCTTGGGTGGAAGAGAAGATCCGAAACATGCAGGACAAAGTCAAGAGAGTGGGACCATCTCATGTATTATTTCTTCAGAGGACCAGCTATTTAACGCCTCTTCAGGTGGAATGGTACGTAGCGAATCATGCAGGTTAGATTGGAGGGCTGATATCATCTTCTCGATGCCGGCTTGTACCTGTGCTTGAACCTCAAGCCATGTAGAGTAAACTTCTAAGAAAGCTCTATAGCAATCAGGGGCCTCTATAGGGCCTCCTTTGGCCTTGAGATAACGGCGGAATGCGCCGCAATATGTTTTTTTTGATGATGGACCGAGCATATTCAATTAGTAAAATATGATAATGACATCTTTCTTTATAGCGAAAGCCGGTGACAAGGGTAAAGACGGATAGTAACCGTTGCAGATAAAACCAAGCATAGCTTTCGATCGTGGACATTAAGGACTACACATTGGGAAGGCCATCATCTCGTACCCTAAAATTAGAGAATACACCAGGCATAATGAACCATTAAAGAATAAAGCAAGAATTCGAAGAGTCCACTATGTACAGCCACAGCGTCCAATCTGTCCTAGTCCGAGATCGTGGAGAACAAGATCGCCCATAATTATGAAGACGAATTCATCCCAGTGTTGAAGTCTTCGTCTCGTGTGGTCTTTACACTGAGGTTTCTGGAGCGACTCATATGGCCTTCGATATAGTCTCTCATAAGTGGACGGCAACTCACAGTCTTCGAAAGCATCATTGTCCTCTTCCTCCTACCATTCATCATCGTCCATCTCACAGGTAAACGGATTGATAAACCCTCCCTCATCCCCGAACCCCTCATCCCCGAACCCCTTAAAGTTGAACCGGGAGTTCAGGTCCCAATCTCTAATTGCATCCGCTCTCTCCATCGCTTGCTGAAACTTGATCAGGGCGGCCTTTCTCCTATGAACCGTCCTTCTAACTTGTTTTTGTAAGCGCTTTGGAAAGGTAAGCTTTCCTTTACTCTCTGTGATGATAAATTGAGGGTGTAATGTCGGTCAAGCCGCCTGTTATAAACATCGTGAAAACTGGTGTACATTGCTAACAGCCATCTCGAATGCGATTGTCCTTTTACATCGCTTGCAGGACTTGGGCACATCCTAACCTTTTTCCTCCTGTATACTAAATGCGTGACCTAAGTAGTAGCCTGCCCATCGTCCAATTATATGAATGGTGCTTGTCTCCTGCTTGCCTCATCAACAAATAGGGGACTTCGGTTGAGACAAGCATAGCCCCATGAGACGATGATGCTGAGATTTGGCACTAAAACCTGTCGTATAATTGGCCATACAGAGCCAGGGATTATGAGAGACTTCATTTCAGTTATGAGGCATTCTTTAGATCAAGATGCTCAAAACATTCCAGTAACACAACCAACTCAATTGGTCATAAACCACTAAGAATTCAGTGGAATACCTCGGTCGAATGAGAGACTTCATCTTATACACAAGCCATAAACAGATCCAAATGCCACCACATCCAATGAATAAACACCACATCTTTAGCTAATTTGACGAATGAACGCTTAACGCATTGTTAAATGAAAACGTCACCCGGTGAACAGCAAAGCACTCGGAATCTTATTGGATCATTGTCTTAGCATCTTCATCTATTTGGGCTCGGTAGCCAAACAACACCAATACTATTGGCCACGAGGTGGGTAGCCTGATAACTGGAATATTATTAGACTATTCAATTTGCATTTTCGCCTGTTAAATAAGGCAGCCAAATAACTTCAATACAATTGACCAAAAGACTTGTTCTTTGTCCATTGTGGTGGGTAGCATGATAGCCACGATACGATTGGTCTTTATACTCAATTGCGGTGGGTAGCAGTGATACTCACACTCTCATTGATCAACAGACTTTGCATCTTCATCATAAAACCATCGCTGAGTCATTTGCAGCCTCTCAGTAATTCCATTGACATAACCATCTCGCGTCCGTCATTTTCCATCTTCAGCGCCACATAATACGATGCCCGGCACACCGGAAAGCCCTAACACCCCCAGTAAGTGGCCCAAGAAAAAGACTAATTGAATTTGGGAACATTCTGTACCAAGAAGCGATGGAAGGTGAGAGTGCAAACATTGCAAAGGTGCGAAGAAGGCTATGTATGATAAACAGTTGCCAATCATGAAACATCTCGAGAATTCTCATGGCATCAGAAATCCAAATAAAAAGCAACCTCAGATGAGGGAGAAACATGCAAGAACGGATATAGAATCGGATGTGGAAGATTCGGATGTGGAAGAGGCCGACAATTCACAAGTGCAATGACATCAACTCGAATTACCTCATGTCGTAGACAAAGGCGAGATTCGATATAACTGCCTCAGAATGGTTCTCGTCCTCGGTCGTCCTTTCTCGGACATCAATCACGAAGTCTTCCATGACTTAATCACTGCATGTCACTGTGAAGCCGAAAAGCTTCTTCCATCTCAGCAGACAGTCCAATGAGACGTCATTAGTCTTCACAAGCAGGGAATCAATGTCGTCTGGAACCTTCTGCAGAGATCCCTGACCAATTGTCATCTATCGTTCGATTTATGGACGTCATCGAATCTTCATTCTTACCTCGTCGTGATCACACATTGGGTGTTGAAAAACTATCAGCTACGACAATGCGCCATCGCACTGAAGAACTTGGACGGACGGCACACTGGCGACAACATCGGCGGATTGGTCATGGACGTGGCAAGGCAATATGGGATCGTGCCCAATCTTGGGTGTTTTATTCTTGATAACACATGGAACAATGACTCCTCCACGAATGTCATTTGCGAGGCTTCGCCAGACCCCATTTTTGATAAGGTTGAGTGACGGTTACAGTGCATTGCACATATCTAGCACATTGCTTTAAAAGCTTTGCTTCTAGGCAATGCTCGAAATTCAATAAATGCTATGGCTTTTGATCAGGAGTTTGGGCTAGGGGACACTGAAGAAGAAGATAAAGACAATGACGGAGATGTTACAAATACGAATGATGATGGTGAGACGTTAGTTGAGAATTTGAAGATCCTTATCAGGTGAGCACATCGCAATAGATGCTTGAGGGACAGATTTCTTCAGCTTAAGCTCGATGAAGGTCCAGGAAATATTATGGAGAGCTATAGGGAATGGGACGAGGTCGGGCAAGTGGTACCCTGGATGTCGAAACTCGGAAGCAAGACACGTTGAAATGGATATTTCAAGATAATCCAAACTGCTCTTCCTCAACGGCGCCGAATAGAAGCCTTGGTCAAGTCGGAAGGTCAATCATCTTTGACTAAATTGTTGCCTGACGCAAATGGGTGGGAGGCTTTACAACAATTCTTGACAATCACATAATCATTTTATGTTCGCACGCAAGAAGTCTAAGCTCAAACGGCCACCATCGATATGTTCCTTCCCGCCTTCGACTCTTTATATAGGACGCTTCCAGACTAAAACAAGATACCCCTTACCGAGTTCATGACAAAAAGGATTCTGCGCTGTCGTCAAAAGTTGAATTTGTACTGCAATCATCTAGAGAACGAGACTCCACTTTATATCTTGGCTGTGGTTTTTGATCCAAGGAAAAAACTGGGCTATTTTCGGAAAGATCGGTCTGACGCCAGACTTAGTGCGATAAAGAAATGTCTGGACAACATCTGACGGAAATTTGTTGCTGCTTCTTCTGAGGTCACACCTACGAATATAGCAGAATGGAGGATGTATATTGAGGAACCAGTCATGGAAAATACCTCAAATTGCATCACTTGGTGGAGTTCAATGATTGAACGTTTTCCACTTCTGGCGAAGTTAGCTTTTTATGTCCTTTCTATTCCTGCCTCATCTGCAGAAGCTGAGCGTTGTTTTAGCAGGTATCTCTGCCGCCAATCTTCACTAATGTACAGCGCCAAAAGAATGATCAGTAAAGAAAGAAATCAACTGAAGCATGATTCCGCTGAGGTGATCGCAATTGTTAAAAACTGGTACAGGCACAAAATATTCCTTCATGAATATGTGTATGCGAGCGAATTGTTTGAAGAATAGTTGAAACGGTTAGCTATAACAAGATAGATCTTAAAAATACTGAATTCTCTATAATTTAGATTTAATCACATTGGTAGTAGCCTTGCTCTGACTCAAGCGTGATCTAAGAATCTCTTTCATTACATAGTGCGGACGCCAAGTTTGAGACAGTTTTGCTTAGTTATGATAACTTCTTATGCTTCCATAAGCCCAATACTGTCAATTAATCATGTCCCGGACGCTGGATACTGTGGTGGATTGAGGTTATGCATAACTAAAGGATCAGTGACGGATTACTCGGACTTTACCAAAATTTTAACAGCATCTCCAGCGCCGAAAGACCCGTTTTCAAATATATACCCCTTTAGACATCGCTGTAGAGATCTCTCTGCCTATCGATGACGACGACGACGATATCTCTATTCTTTAATGACGACGGTATAGGTGTTGCGGACGTTATTGATGTATATGATAGCTGGAATATGTGTGTGGGGGTAGCTGAAATGTGTGTAGGTAGCTGGAATGTACGTGGTAGATAGCTGATTGGTAGCTGGCTACCCACTCTATAACCTTAGGCCAACGAAAATTATATGGTAAGTCAAAGGATTGTGTGGTTTGCGCTCAACAAAGGTTGGGGCCAATGTGGTTTAACCGTTTTATTATAGTGGTGTGGCTGCCGGTACGAGGTGTTCTGACCGATCAAGACTTGTGCTAAGCTTATGCAATAACCACAGGATTGCTTTCGGCAATCCCGGGAGTTAGGTCTGGGAATCGAGACAACCGCTCAGCCACGTTTTCGCATCCCCAAGTTGTCTTATTATCAGCACCGCATCCTGTGCCATTATTATCGTCAATATGCCCTCGGCTCCAAAGAAAGTGGCTGGTACCAACAAGTCCCCTTACGCGTGGACGACAGGGAACAAACGTTCCATTACCCACGTCGAACTCATCGGAAGCGGCGGTTTCGGCGAAGTGCACAAGGTATGAGCAATGCAACTGCCCGTGGCTAAATGATTATAGATGAAAGTTGAAAGAAGTGGTAAAGTAAGTCTTCCGAAACTGTCAAGTACTGATAAGATTTTCGCACGAAAGATTGTTCGAAAGTTCGGCTCTGTTACGGAGGAAGATATCGAAACCGAAGCCAAAGCCGTCTCGGCATTGTGCACTGCTGCGCAATGCAAGTACGTTGTCGAGGTTCTCAACCATAGTTGGTTGGCCAAAGATCATGCCTACTATTTCATAGATATGGAATACTGCATTCAAACGCTGGAGGATTTCATCAAGGACATAGCGAAAGAATCGCAAGTTGGATTGAAACAACAAAATGATTTTGCAATCCTGAATGGCGTTGCAGGGACACAACCGCCTGCCCTCAATGAAGATTTCTCCGTGGTGCAGTCAACTCTGACGGCGGCGGACAACACGCCAAATCTCTCAGCAGATCCCATAGAGCTAGACAACGAGCTACGTTTATCCGCAACGATGTCAACGCACACATTACCCGACAACGAATACACCCCTCACGGGCCGTCTCCCCCAACGTTTCCCGAGGATGATCTAATCGACTGGGAAGCGTTCATAAGGGTACTGAAAGATATTACTTCAGGCTTGATCTATATTCATAGTCAGAAGTTTGTTCACCGGGACCTGAAGCCGAGAAATGGTACGATATTGATTTCATTTCTAATGTGGTCCAGTGCTTTTCTCTGAGCGAGATGATTGTTGGAAGTTGGCCGATTTTGGATCGGCATCTCTAGCAACATCGAAAGGCTTGGTTACGACCAATCTCGTCCGCGGCACCTCGAGTTACCGGGCTCCTGAAGTCCTGAAAAATAAGTGCAACAGCCGAACTGATATTTTTGCCCTCGGCTGCATTATTTTCGAAATTATCACCACTAAACAACTCTTCTCTGGTGACTGGGAAGTGCACGATTACGCTCAAACAGGCATTCCAATCTTCCCTGACCGATGGCCTGTCGCTACCCAAGGGTCCCGTCTCCATGATCTCGGGAAACTCACTTCGACTTTCCTCTCCGTGGAACCGAGAGAAAGACCAGGTGCAGCAGAAGCTCTCCGACAGCTCCTTCGGCTGCGAACGCGCTCGGATTCCTCTAAAGCAAATGCCGATCCGACCAGCGAGGACGACTTTTTTGATGTAGAAAACTCCGGTGTCGATGCACCTGCGACCACTGGCAACCCCACCGTTCAATCAGCGCTTCGATTTCTTGGCGAGACTAGGACGAGACGAGGTTGGTCCCTTTGTCGTTATGCTACTTTGTCGTTATGCTACTTTTGTGTTCACGCTAACTTTTCTTTGTGTATAGCTTCTGCAATAGAACAAAGTATGACCAGCCAGCAACCGCCTGCTCATATTCCACCACAACGTGCGCCGACTTTGTCCATTTTGGATCAAGACTTTGATTCTACCCCTGCATATTATAAACGTCAAAGTGAAGATTGGTTTGCGATCTTTAACAAAAACGTCCCTCGTCAACTCGATGTCTCCCTCTTCCATACCTTTGAACACAACAGCGTCGTCCTGTGCGTCCGGTTCTCCGCCGACGGGAAATACATTGCTACCGGATGCAATAAGTCGACCCATATCCTTGACGTCAAAACCGGTGCAAAAGTCGTTACTCTACTCGACGAGAATGCCGAACGAGAGGGTGATTTCTATATCCGCAGTGTATGTTTTAGTCCCGACGGTCGATATCTCGCGACGGGTGGACAAGATCGTATCATTCGAATCTGGGATGTCCAACGCAAGAAAATCAAACATCAATTCATTGGACATGAACAGGATATTTATTCCCTCGATTTCACTCGCGACGGAACTTGTCTTGCCTCAGGCTCCGGAGACCGAACAGTCAGATTATGGGATATGGAAACGGGTCGAAATATGCTGACATTGGATAACCAGGACAGCGTTACCAGCGTCGCTCTCTCATCCGACGGGAGATTCCTGGCTGCAGGCTCGCTTGATCGAGGGGTACCAGTATGGGATACGGAAACGGGATCATTGTTGGAACGATTTGAGGGTCATAAAGATGGCGTTTATTCTGTTGCGTTTTCACCGCGGGGGAGGGAATTAATTTCGGGATCTCTCGACAGGACGGTAAAGTTGTGGGAATTAAGTGCACCTAGAGGAAGGATCCCCAACCAGGGCAATTGCAAGACTACATTTGCGGGACATAAGGATTTCGTGTTGAGCGTTGCATTGAGTCCGGATGGTAAGTGGGTTGCGTCTGGGAGCAAAGATGGAAGCGTCCAGTTCTGGAATCCTGTGGATGGACAACCACAGTTTGTACTTGAAGGGCACAAGAAGGCAGGTACATCTCATCCCATATGCTTCGATCATTGACTGATGACAGTGATTTCGGTTGCACTTAGTCCTCTTCCGGCAGTGAAGCTGTTTGCGACTGGAAGTTCAGATTGCAGAGCACGCATCTGGAGTTACGAGTTGAACCAATGATCTTTGTCGTCGTCGTCGTCGTCGTCTGATGGAAAAATTGCAGAAGAGGGACAACATACAGTTCTGCACCGTGACATCCATCATTTGCGATTCTACAAGCTAATGGCTGATTTTTGAGCATGAATATTTTACCTATTTATAATTCTCGAGTCAAGTTCATATACTGTAGTGCAGTTTTCCTTATCCCCTTAAATTGTGTAAAACGAGATCTATCTACCCTTTAAACACTGAAAAGAAACACTAATTATAGATTGCACTGCCTTCCTCTACCATCGCCAGAATAGAATCCACAGCCTTGTTGTACATCTCAGCCATTCTTTAAACAATTCCATAGCTATTCCGAACATATCCTTTCATCATAGCCGCCAGAGATAGCTGAGATGAGGTAATTACCCGCGTCACATTTCACCAATCAAATCCTCCAATAATTCTGCAGCCTCTTGATCTCGTCCGATATGACCATATGCTAAGGCGAGACTGTGTTGACTAAACAATGTACTCGGATGATCAACTCCGAGCACAGTCTTTCTGCGCTGAACCGTGTCCTCCAATAATTCTGTGGCCTCTTGATGTCGTCCCATATAACTGTATGCAGAGGCGAGATCGTTTTGACTAAACAATGTATCAGGATGATCAACTCCGAGCACAGTCTTTCTGCGCTTCACCGTGTCCTCCAATAAGTCTGCGGCCTCTTGATCTCGTCCCATACGACTGTATGCAGAGGCGAGATCGTTTTGACTAAACAATGTATCAGGATGATCAACTCCGAGCACAGTCTTTCTGCGCTTCACCGTGTCCTCCAATAATTCTGCGGCCTCTTGATCTCGTCCCATACGACTGTATGCACAGGCGAGATCGTTTTGAATAAACAATGTATCAGGATGATCAACTCCGAGCACAGTCTTTCTGCGCTTCACCATGTCCTCCAATAATTCTTTAGCCTCTTGATGTCGGCCCATATCAAGGTATCTAAAGGCGAGTTGAACGCGGAGTGTATCAGGATCGGGGACTCTTATAGCTGACTTAGAAGGCATCGTAGCAGTTCGACCGGTCTGTGCTGCGTCGCCGATCCGCGGCTCTCTGGCCAGCGTATTCTCTGTTGAACCGGGTTTCCCCAAGTCGTGACTGCTATTTTCGCTCAAACCAACGAAACTTGTCTCTAAAGTGGTTTTCTCCACCGCGGCTGTTAATATTTTTAGTTCATCATGCGATTCTGCTTCTGTGAGAATCGTTTGACTAGTGGTATCCACTTTCACAACCTCAGTCAAAATGCTACTCAGCGAATCTTGCGAAGCTTGAACGGGGTGCAGGATCTGAGAGTTGACTTTCGAAGGAAAATACTTGACGATAATCTCGTCTATGATCTTGCTTAGTGAATCTGTCAATGGCCTCTTTTGATAATCTGATTG
>Ga0335078_10017735_pt1 | contig 10586 bp, 14 predicted proteins | sample Lox_Sample_32_FD_206711 | JGI IMG/M metagenome (GOLD analysis project Ga0335078, IMG submission 206711) | Soil microbial communities from Loxahatchee National Wildlife Refuge, Florida, United States - Lox_Sample_3.2 | ecosystem: Environmental > Terrestrial > Soil > Wetlands | place: USA...
CGGAGGAGCTTTGGCCTACGACGACTTGCGTGAATGGATTGCGGCGCTCGACCGCGCCGGAGAACTGAAACGAATCCGCAGCGAAGTCGATCCCATCCTGGAAATCACCGAAATCACCGACCGCGTCTCGAAGTCTGCATGGGGACAGCCGCCCTCGGCGGTCCAGCCGGGCAAAGACCGGCAGCCAGGTGGCCCGGCTCTTTTATTCCAAAACCTGAAAGGCTATCCCGGTTCGCAGTTGCTCATCAACCAATTCGGCTCGGCTCGCCGCATGAACCTCGCTCTCGAAGTCGATAACCTCGACGAGGTCGCCGACCGCATCCGCGCCTTCATGGACGTGAAGTCTCCGCAGGGTTTCCTCGACAAAGTAAAAATGCTCCCCATGCTGGCCGAAATGGGCAAGTTCTTCCCCAAGACAGTTTCGACCGGCCCCTGCAAAGAAGTCATCAAACGTGACAAATTCTCGCTCTTGGATTTCCCCATCCTGCAGTGCTGGCCCAAAGACGCCGGCCGCTTCATCACCCTGCCCTGCGTAGTCACCCGCGACCCCAAAACCGGCAAACGCAACGTAGGCATGTATCGCATGCAGATTTATGACGAGCGCACTGCGGGCATGCACTGGCAACGTCAGAAAATCGGCGCCGAACACTATCGAGAAGCGTTACGTACCAGTGTGGGGACGGGCGCCCCCACCCGTCCGGCCGAGCAAAGCTCGGCGGCAGCCCGCGCCGCAGTCGACATAATGGCGAGAACTTCCGGCGGCAGCATCCTACCCGAGGGCGACCGGCCCGCCGGCAAGATGGAAGTCGCCGTCGCCATCGGCACCGATCCCGCGCTCACGTTTTCCGCCATCGTCCCCGCGCCGCCCGACGTCGAAGAATATCTAATCGCCGGATTCCTCCGGCAGAAGCCCGTAGAACTGGTAAAGTGCGAGACCGTCGACCTCGAAGTTCCCGCCAGCGCCGAAATCATCCTCGAAGGCCACGTTCACCTCGACGAACTGCGCACCGAAGGCCCCTTCGGCGACCACACTGGCTTCTACTCGCTCGAAGATCTTTATCCTGTCTTCCACGTCAGCTGCATCACCCACCGCAAAGACCCAATCTACTCCACCACCATTGTCGGCAAGCCGCCGATGGAAGACGGCTGGATGGGCAAAGCCGTCGAGCGCATTTTCCTGCCGCTGATGAAACTCACCATCCCCGAACTGGTCGACATCAATCTCCCGATCGAAGGCGTCTTCCACAACCTGATGATCGTCTCCATCAAAAAGTCGTATCCCGGCCAGGCGCGCAAAGTGATGAACGCCATCTGGTCGCTGGGCCAGGCCATGTTCACCAAATGCATTCTGGTCGTCGATGAAGACGTCAACGTGCAGGATCTCGGCGAGGTCACGCTGAAAGTGCTCAACCATATCGATCCCGAGCGCGACATCCAGTTCACCCTCGGCCCGGTCGATTCGCTCGACCACGCCTCCCGCCTGCCCAACTACGGCTCCAAAATGGGCATCGACGCCACCCGCAAATGGCCCGGCGAAGGTTTCACCCGTCCCTGGCCGGATGAGATTCTCATGGACGAAAAAACCAAAGCCCTCGTCGACAAGAAGTGGAAAGAGCTAGGCCTGGAATAGCCCACGTGGGGACAGCCGCCCACGCGAGCCTGCCCTGAGCGGAGTCGAAGGGTCCAGTCGGAGCAAAACTCCGCAGCTGTTATTCGGCGCCTTGCAGCCGTGCTATTCTAGCCTCGTAATGCCGAACGCCAAGCAACAGGTCGAACTGCTGCTGCACAAACTTCCGGAAGACTGCTCGCTGGAAGACATCCAGTACCACCTCTACGTGCTCGACAAAGTGCGCCATGGACTGGAGGACGCTCGCCGGCACGGAACCCTGTCACAAAAGGACGTTGAGCAACGATTGGGTAAATGGCTCGCCGAGTAGTCTGGTCGCCTCGCGCTTTGGCGGATGTGGCCGGTGCGCGGGTGCCCCTGCCTTTCGCGTTTTTTGCGAAGGCTGAGGTAGTTCAGTCCGTCACCATGAAAATCCCCGCCCTGTCTCTCCAAAGAACGGAGAGACGAGGACGGGGCACCCGGGCAGCCCTCACGAGTCCATGCTCCCGATCTTTGCAGGCGTAGAGTGCGCCACTCGTCAATGTCAACACTGAAAGTTAGTTTTCGGAAGCTTGGCGACCTTGAATTCGAATGCTATGAAAACGCAATTCGCCTCCATCTTGATTCCGTGCTGCTCTTAAGGGCGAGGTCTTTTCCGTCGGCGTTCGCACTTTCAGTCATAGCGAGTGAGGAGTTTGGCAAAGGCTTCGCTATCGAGGAAATAATTTACCAAGCTCGCTTCCAAAAAGGGTTCAATGACAGAGACAAGGAATATCTCAGGGCGCTGCTATCAAATCACAAACTGAAGCAGCGATGGTTCGTGAACCATGCGTTTGATTCCCCTCGCTCCAAGCGTCTCATAAAGAAATATCAGAGCATACAAAATGATAAGAACAATGCACTTTATGTCGGGCTGAGAAGAGGCAACCATCACATCGTGGGCCCTTTCTCAGTGTCAAAATCTAAGGCGCTGGACCAAGTGCAAACTATCAATGATGCGTTGATACGTCTGATGGAAGGGACTCTCAGTGGCGATTTCGGTTTCGAGGAAGTTTTTGATCACGTTCTCCGGCAGCGTCGGATCTTAAAAAAGCTCAAGATGGCGGCAGTTGCTTTAAAATCTATGCATGACAAGCCAGCAAGAACTTGAGCGGGTGAACATAATTCAACTGGCTGTTCGGTGCCAGAAAGTGGCCGACGATTCCACCATGGATGAGGCCACAGCGGAGAAGGCTTGGCAACTCAAACGCGATTGGGTTGTACTCGTTGGCCGCGACACTCCACCACTAGCCGATTTTAAGACGCACCAACGGATACAGGAAGAATTAGAAGCTTTGAAAAAACGAATGGTCGAGTTTCTCGTCACCGTACAGGCGGTATCGCTTTTGCTAAATGCCAGTATCTCTCGCCGCTCTGCGACATGAAGGGCCACGGTGTTCCTCACAGATCTTCGGGAGTCAGCCCCGTTCGCTTGGCAATCCGAGCCAGCATCTTCGGCCCAATCTCCTCTCCCTCATGAAATGCCCACGTATAAGCGTAGGGATAATCGCTATGCCGAAGTTTGACGTGGGAACCAGATTGATGGACAGGTTTCCATCCGATCTTCACGAGTGCCTGGTAGACACGGCGGGCCCTGGTACTGGGCCAGTTACTCACGCGATTGCACGAAGTTTGAAGCTGATGGAGCTGGGAGGCTGCTGCTGTGATCTTTCCACGTCGTCGGCGAGTGCGCGCAACGCAATGGCGGATGCCTTGGAAATCGCTTCCTTCTCCGTTTGTCCGTAGGCGAGTGCCCCGGGTACCTCGGGAATCTCCGCGATCCAGCGGCCGTCTACCTCTTGCTCAGTTTCAATGCTGAGTTGCAAGTCCTGGCTCCTGGCGCCCCGTGCTGGTTTGCGGTCGGTCATCACCTTATAGGATGCCCGACGCTGCGACTTGGTGCACGTGACCGAGGTCACGCACGGAAGGACGACGCACAAGCATAACGCCAGCCGCCAGCCAACGGCCAGCCAAATCGTGCGACGCCTTCTATCATGTTGTTAATTCTCCGTGTTCAGGTTGCGTCCCCTCACTCCATCAACCACCACGCCTCCCGATACGTCTCATACCGCCCGCTCCTCGCATCCCCCCGCGGATACACCCGCAGACTCTTCCGCGGCGTGAACGCCCGCACCGGAATCACAAACCACGCATCCTCCGGCACAATATGAGCCACCAGAAAATCGATCTCATCCACCGTGTACGGGATCGCCCGTCCATTCGCATTCCGCTGCGCATTCACCAGATACGCTCCATACTGCATTGCACTCGACGACTTCACCTGCACCCGCCAGAAATGTTGTCCCGAGTGGACGATGAAGTCATAACGGTCGCTGTCCCCGTACGGCCGGGCCACCGCAAAGCCAAGACTCGCAGCTTTGTAAACGAATGCCAGCTCCGCCAGCTCGCCTCGCTTCTTGGTGCAGCGGTCGGCGCGCATCTGTTCTTGATTCTTGTCAAAATCTTTCTGCCGCGATTGGATCGAATGTCTCGCCATAAATTGAGAAAGGCGCAGTTTTTCGTCCGCGCCTTACCTTTCCCGTGGATTTTGATGATTTTTACCGGAGAGCGCAGATCGGGGAGCAGTCCCGATCTGGGGAAAACAAAAAGGGCGCGGGATCAACGCCCGCGCCGAATAATTGCCTATATTTCCAGAATACCAAATCAGGCAGGCAAGTGAGACACGAATGCAAAACTTATTTCGCCCGTCGAATGATCGAGTTGGGAGGAAATGCCCGCTTCCGGGGGCTTGACAAGATTTGGCGGGCAAAGCGTCTTAGCCCAAAAACTTCCCAAACTGGGCCAGATCAGCTCCGCACCAGTTTTTAGCCCTTGTCATTCCGAGCCGTCCGGAGCCGTGCCCGCGCGGCGAGGACGTGTCGAGGAATCCGTTTTTGCTCTTCCCCTCCCAACCGACCATGCCACTCCGCAGGCAGCGGAATCATTTATGCCGTAGAAGAGGAGCCAGTCACGGTCGTTCCGGAAGGAATTTTGTAACCCTACCCGCGTTCTCCTCGTAAGCGTATATAGGAAGAACAAATGCTCCTGCTGGAACAGCAACCCGATCTGCAGTCGCAGTTCGCGCACGGCGATCTTGACGCCTTTGAGGCATTGTTCCGGCAGTTTCAGGCGGAGGTCTATCGCTGGATCGTGCGCATTGTGCGCGATCCCGGAGTGGCCGAGGAGCTCACTATCGAAACGTTCTGGCGGATTCATCGCGCACACGCCCGCTTTGATCCCACGCGCAACTTCGCCGCCTGGGCACGGCGAATCTCTACCAATGTGGCGCTGGATCATTTGAAGAGCGCGCACCCGTACGAATCTTTGCCCGAAGATGTACCTGCGGCAGCTTCACCGAACCCTGGCGTGGAACGCGACCGTCGTGAGCGGACAGCGCGAGCCTTTCGCCAGCTTCCGGCCAAGTTGCAGGTGGCGGCGACGCTGGCGCTGATCGAAGAAGAGCCCTACAAAGACATCGCCGAAGCGCTGGGGATTTCGGTGGGAGCGGTCAAGTTGCGCGTCTTTCGCGCGCTCCGCATCTTGCGCAAGAAATTAGGAGAAATGGGGATCGAACCATGAAGGCACCGAAGGACGACAAGATCGTGGAATTGTTGAAGCAAAGTGTTCGTCCGTCCGAGTCTGCACTGCCGCGCGATCTTTGGCCACAGATGCTGGGCCGGCTGCAGCAGCGTTCGCCCGCGGTGCCGTGGTTTGACTGGGCGCTGCTGGCCGCACTCGCCCTCTGGCTTTGCTTCGCACCGAGTGCGATTCCCCTGCTCTTTTATCACTTGTGATGGAGGTTCTTATGAATACGCATCCTTATTTGCGCGCCTACATGGCAGGAATAGTCGTGCCCACAGTGGTTCTCTTGTTGCTACTCACCGGATTCGTGATCGCGCGCTTCGTCTGCCATGCTCCCATCCCCATCGAGCGCGCCATTATCTTTCCCATGGGGTTGGTACCCAGTTTGTTCGGCGTGTGGAACATGCTTCATCTGTGGCTCCATCCGCGTGCGCTGCCTATTGGCCTGCATGGCGCGATTCTTCCTTTCTTGCTGGCGCCGAGTGGATACCTCTTGGGACGGGCCTTGGGCATTCTCACGCTGGGACCGGAGGGTGTCGTATATTTTCAGTCGATTATCGTTCCCTATGCCTATTTCGCGGTCGGCTTCGTCTTTGGGCTGATCGCTTACTACCTGATCTGGAAATATCTGATTGGCTTCTTTAACCAGATGCTGGGGATTGCCTGAGCCTGCGCGAAAAGCCTATTCTCCCGTGCCGGCGAGTACCAGAAACAGAGAGCGGGGAAAATCGGTGGCGATCAGGACGGTCCCCAGCCGGGAGCCGGTGCTGGCTGGGGTGAAGGTGACGGTGATGGTGCAGCGCGCACCCGCCGCCAGCCGGCCGTGACAGTTGTCGCTCTCGGAAAAGTCAATGCCCGAGGCGGTAACGTCACGAATCGTGACCGTCTGGCTGCTGCGATTGACGACGGTGGCAGTCTTGGGCGGGCTGGTGGCGGCGACGGGCTGGGTGCCGAAATCAATTTCGCCGGGAACAAGCTCCAGCGGGCTGGAGGACGGATCTTTGACGGCAGCGGCGCCATCTTGCTGACGGCCGGCCCCGATCACGGAACAAAGGCAGATCATCGCCAGCCATGCCCGCAGCATTCCCTCTCCTCGCTCCCCATTCTAACCAAGAGACGGCCTGCGGTACTTTTGCTGAATGATTGCCGCCGCCGGCAACGGTTCCGCTGCGGCTTCCGGTATACTGGAAACTCATGCCGATTCTGAAAAATATTACGGCGATTGCCAAAGGCATGGGCATCACCTTCATGGAGATGTTCCAGCCCACGCAGGTGGAGAACTATCCCGACGGCCCCGGGCCGCTCCGCGGTGCGATGTTCCAGGAGCGCTTCCGCGGAGTGCACGTCCTGCAGCGCGATGAGAATGGCCTGGAAAAATGCGTGGCCTGTTTTCTGTGCGCCGCCTCCTGTCCTTCAAATTGCATCTACATCGAAGCCGCCGAGAACACCGCCGAACGCCGCGTCAGCGGCGCCGAGCGCTACGCCAAGGTCTACAACATCGATTACAATAGGTGCATTTTTTGCGGGTATTGTGTGGAGGCCTGCCCGACGGATGCGATCACGCACGGGCATGGATTTGAGATCGCCAGCTTCAACGCCAGCAACCTGGTCTACCGCAAAGAGCAGATGCTCGCTCCGCGGCCCGCGCACATGGGAGCCAATTCAGTATTTAATCAGGCGGAAGTGGCGGGTGGTGCCCCGGCGCAGGGAACGTAGTTTTTTGTAGCGCCCTTTGGGCGCCTTCATCGACCTTCTTCCAGACGCAGCACCATCAGATCTTCGTCGACGTAGGTGCTGCCTACTCGGATGGCCCGCGTGTCCCGGGCGTAAACTTCGAAGCCGAGGGAGGCGTAGAGTTGCCGGGCCGCAGTCTGGGTGGCGCCGACCGCGAGCAGAATCTGTTCCAGCTCCGGATGCCGGCGGGTGCGCTCAATGATCTCGGTGAGGAGCACGCGGGCGATTCCCTTTCTGCGCCACTTCTGGGTGACGTAGACACCCCAGATACGGCCGCGGTGCCGGCATTTGGGTCCTTCCTCCTGAAAGAATCCGGCCACGCCGACGATGGCATCATCGACAAAGGCCGCCAGCACAAAGCTGCGATCCTCCGGGCTGGAGCCCAGGCGCCGGGCGATCTCGCCGAGAGTGAGGGCGCGATGTTCCTCCGGCGAAGAGGAAAAAGCCAGCGGTTCCTGCTCGAGGGACTCGAGGCGAACCCCATAGTAGGCGGAAGCGTCCTGGCTGGTGAGCCTGCGAATCTCGATCTCTTCGGCTGCGGGCACTCGTCCTTCCTTGTACTACTATGAGTCAGACCATGAAGCGTCTACTTTTACTCGCGCTCGGCGGAATTGTTCTGCTCGCAGCGCTGCTGTACGGAGTAGATGATCTTTCTCTGCGCTACAGGATACCGAAAAACCGCGAACCGTTTGGAAGTGTAACCGTAGAGCCGGTGTACGTCATTCACGAAAAAAACGGCAAGACGGAATACCAGTTTGCGCCGCCGTCGGACCAGCCCTGCGTGCGGTCTCTGGTGCCGCATTTCGGATACAGTCCCTGCTGGTATGTGCAACGGCACACGCAGCCGCAAATCGATATTTAGGGCGGGGGAGTGCGAAGTTTCTTTCGTCCCTTCGGGGCTTGTCTTCTCCATCAATTTTTCCCACGGCTTGCGGCGTGGGCTTTATTCTTGCGCCGCTTCGCGGCTGGGAGCACGCACGGTCTTCGCTGGTGTGTTTGGGGTTTCCGGTTACGGCCGTAACTCCAGTGTCGGCCGATGGCTCTGAGAGAATGGGAGCGCAGGCAATTCCGAACTATGTGCGCTGAAAATATGTCCTCCGCGAAACTTCTACCTACAGGCGTGCGCGCCGCGGGTACGATTTTGTTGCTGGCGGTGACGGCGGCGGCCGCGTTTCATCTCGATTTCCGGCAGCCTTTCATCGGATATGGACTGGGCGGTGCTTTTCTGTTGTTCCTGGCGATTAAGCCGGGAGGGCGCCGCATCGCGATCGTCGGCGCCATGGGGACACTGCTGGCGGTGGGGTTGGTGTGGGGACGATTTGAAGGTTTACCCACGCTGCTGGTGCAAGTGATGGGTTCCTTCGGTCTGGCCAGCTTGCTTTGGCTGGGCGGAATCGTTCTGTGGAGAGGACGGGCCAGCGAGCCCGAGGCGTATTGCGCGCTGCTCCCGGGCGCGGTTTTGACCTTTTTGATCCTGGGCGCGTCGTACTCGCTCAATATGGCGTCGATGCTGCACGCCAAAACTTACGATCTGTACGCTTACGTCTTCGACGGCGCGCTGGGCTTCCAGCCGAGTTTTCTGGTGGGGCGGATTCTGGCGAGGAATCCGTGGTTGTTCCCGCTGGTGAAACTGTCGTACGAGGGAATCGTGCTGGCCATGGCCGCGCTCTATGCCGCGTTCATGACCAGGCGGAAGAGACCGGTGTGGGAGATTATTGAGCTGCTCTTTGCCCCGGCCATGGTGGGTTATCTCTTCTTCAGCGTATTCCCCGTATGTGGGCCGCACTATGCGTTTCCGCTGGATTATCCGAATGCGTACCTGCCGTACCGTTTTCTGCATCGTCTCGCGCTGGAAGCCGTTCCGTTGCTGCCGGCATTTCCACGGAACGGCGTTCCCTCGCTGCACATGACCTGGGCACTCATGATCTGGCTGAACACTCGCGGACTTCCGCGATGGATGCGGGCCACAGCGGCGGCGCTGGTGCTGGCGACGGGGTTCGACACGCTGGCTACGGGAGAACATTATCTGTTCGATCTGGTAGTATCGCTGCCATTCACGCTGTGGATGCAGGCTTGTCTGGTGCGCACGGTCAGCTTTCGCAATCCCGAGAGATGGAGACCGGCAGCAGCGGGTTGCGCAATGTTCCTGGCGTGGCTGGCGATCGGCCGTTTCGGACTGCACTGGATGCTGATCAGCCGCGCGATACCGTGGTCTTTAGTCGTGATCTCATCCGCGATTTCGCTCTGGTGGGCGATCCGTCTGCCGGCGATGATTCCCGAGATGCTTCCGTCCGAGCTGGAAGTAAAGAGCAGGTCAGTCGCGGCGGGCAGCTAAGCGTTCAGCGCGACGTTCCATCTCCCAACAGGGTGCGGTTTCCCGCCTTGACGATGGTCGCGGGCGAGGGCGCCCGCGCCACACGTTTAATACTTCCACATTCTGATTTCTGAGCCGCCGCGGTCGAACTGCACGTGGTCCATCAGCTGGCGGATGAGGTAGACGCCGCGGCCGTGATCGCCGTAGAGGTTCTCGGGCTGCTGCGGATCTTTCAGGTCTTCGAGTTTGAAGCCGGGGCCGGGATCAGTCACGGTGATTACGATGTGTCCCTCATGGTCGGTATTCAGCCGGCAATGGATGGTCTTCGAGGCATCGCCATTGCAGCCGTGCAGTACGGCGTTGGCCAAGGCCTCCTGCACCGCCAGGTCGATCTCGAAGCGCTTATTCTCGGGAACGTCCATCTTCAGGAGGATTTCGGAGATGGCTCCGGTAACCTGACCAATGGACTGGGTGGTGGCAGGCACGCTGACGTTCAGTAATTCCGAGAATCCGCTGGTCCCGCTGCCAGCAACAGGTTCATCGACCATGAGGGCTCATTTCGTCTTGGAGGTGGACCGCAAAAACGAGAATTTCACGCAAAAGATTCGGCCGCAGCATCGTCATTGTCGAAAATTTCGAAAAGGTTCAGAACCCCGACCAGGCGCAGGGTCTGGACGGCAAATTTCGACGGTTGCACCAGCTTGATGCTGCCGCCGCGCTGTTTGGCGGAGGCCAGGAAGCGCACCAATAACCCGATGCCGCTGGAATCGATCATGGGAACCTCGGCGAGGTTGATGACCAGGCGGGTATCGCCATTGCCCAGGGCCTCTTCCATGGTCTGACGCAAACCATCGACCGCCGGACCCATGCGGAGGGGGCCGCGAAGCTGGATCAGCTGGGCTTGCGCACGCTTACGGACATTGATATCCAATCAGTTCTCCTTGCGCTGCTGCGGAAGGCGACCCCGAGGAAAAAGGGCGGAGACGGGTTCCGTGGCGCGTGTAAGGTTAAGGGAAGCGCTGGCCTTTTGCAAGTCGACGTGGCGAGCAGTGCGGGTCCGGAGAAGCCAGAGAGTTGCAAGGTCTTGCATAGGCTGGCTGGAAGCGGACGCCGAAAAGAAATTAAGCGCCTCTTAGATTAAAAATTCATCCCCGAGAGGCGAAAAATTTGCCATAATGGCGACTCAGGAGGCGGTATGCGCACTGCGGCCGCTCAGATTCTTCCTTCCCGCTACAGCGTCGTGATCGTCACCACCGATGAGCGGGTACCACCCGAGGCCAAAACCTACCTGGCCGCAGGATACGATCTTCA
>Ga0335078_10017736_pt1 | contig 10586 bp, 8 predicted proteins | sample Lox_Sample_32_FD_206711 | JGI IMG/M metagenome (GOLD analysis project Ga0335078, IMG submission 206711) | Soil microbial communities from Loxahatchee National Wildlife Refuge, Florida, United States - Lox_Sample_3.2 | ecosystem: Environmental > Terrestrial > Soil > Wetlands | place: USA: Florida...
AAAAATGCCCGGATCACCGTGAAGGAGCGGCCCTTCAGGGCCGCGCAAGTCAAGCAAAACCAACGCGGGCTTTAGCCCCGGTGGTCGCCCCCCCCGCTCCCAACCACCATTGTGTGATTGCGGTCACCGCATAATCTGAGGTATTTTCTTACGTTTTCGTTTATCGGACGGCTTTTTGCCTCCCGGACCGGAGCAATCTGCCGAAAAACCGAGGAAGTCGCATCGAGGGTTCCCATGAGCGCACAACTGAATCCAATCGCCAACGCTCCGCAGGGCAAGCTCGATCCCTGCGGATGGTTCCAGCCGGCCTCCGGCCTCTATGCCGCCGCCGCCCCCTCCAACCGCTCGACCTGGCGCCTCGTGCTCCTCGGCGCTCCCGGCGTCGGCAAGGGCACCCAGGCGGATCTCCTGAATCAGCGCCTCCATGCCTGCCACCTGTCGACCGGCGACCTTTTCCGCGCCGCCTCGAAGCAGAAAGAAAGCGATCAGAGTCCGGCCATGCGCTCCGCCATGGACCACATGCGCCGCGGCGAACTCGTCCCCGACAGCACCGTATGGGAGATGGTCCGCGAACGCGCCAACAGCATTCGCTGCTCGGCAGGCTTTGTGCTCGACGGCTTCCCGCGCACCCTCGGTCAGGCGCAGTCCCTCAAGCAGCTCATGGAAAGCGAGAAGATCCCCCTCACCGCGGTCATCAACTACGAACTGCCGCTCTCCGAGATCGTCGCCCGCCTCAGCGGCCGCCGCACCTGCGAAAAATGCAAGGCCGTTTACCACCTGACCGGCAATCCGCCGAAAATCGCCGGCGTCTGTGACCGCTGCCAGGGCAAGCTTTTCCAGCGCGAAGACGACCGGCCGGAATCCATCACCGTCCGCATGGCCGCCTACGAACGCAGCACCGCCCCATTGATCGAGTTTTACCGGGCGCTCGGTCTGCTGGTTTCCATCGCCGCCGTCGGCTCGCCCGGCGACATCTGCGCGCGTACCCTCGACGCCCTCCGGGCCCGGGCCTAGCGCCTATTGCTTCCGGGCAGGGCGCGCCGCCCTCTTGGGCGGCCTCTCATCGTGCTCGTTGCCGCAATGTGGACATACCACCCTTGCATTTTGCTGCTCCATCTGGTGGAGAAAAGTCGAAAATTCCTTCCCGCAGTGCTTGCACAGAGCGTCGAGACTTCGGTCCTTCGTTTTTTTCTGCTCGCCCGCCATTTCGCTTCATTCTAAGCCAACGTTTCCCGCGATGCGACGGGTGCCTCCGCGCCATCCCGCGAATACAATGAAGAACGTGCCCGCCGGTGTCTATATCTCGGTTCCTTTCTGCCGCACCAAGTGCAGCTACTGCAACTTTGCCTCCGACGTCTTCTCAAAGTCTGCCTATGAGAGTTACGTTGCCCGAGTCATCGAAGACATCGCGCACCTCCCCGCAGCCGCTGCTCAAATCGGAGCGGCACTTGACCCGGCAGTCGATTCCATCTACCTCGGTGGCGGAACGCCGTCCATTCTCGATCCCGCGCAGCTATTACGAATCTTCAGCGCCCTGCGCGACGAGTTCGAAATAACTCCCACTGCCGAAATTACCGTCGAGTGCGCCCCCGGCACGCTCACGAATTCGCTGATCGAAACCCTCCTGCGCGCCGGGGTAAACCGGATAAGCCTGGGCGTCCAGTCCTTCGTCGACCAGGAAGCCCACTCCGTCGGCCGTCTGCACTCCCGCGCCACCGTCATCGAGGAGGTCGCGCGCCTGCGCCAGAGCGGCCTCTCTGACATCAACCTCGACCTCATCGCCGGATTGCCCCATCAGACCCCGGAGACTTGGCTGTTTTCGCTGGATCAACTGATCGCGCTCGCCGTCCCCCACGCCAGCGTCTACATGCTCGAGGTCGACGACGATTCGCGGCTGGGCAGGGAACTCATCGCCGGAGGCACGCGCTATCACGCCCACTTTGTCCCCGACGACTCCGCCACCGCCGACTTCTACGGACAGGCGTGCGAGAGGTTGAATTCCGCCGGCATCGCCCAATACGAAATCTCCAACTTCTCCCGCCCCGGCCGCGAATCCCGCCACAACCTGAAATATTGGACCCGCCAGCCCTATCTCGGCTTCGGGGTCGACGCCCACTCCATGCTTCGTGCGGCCGGCAGTCCATCACCCGGCCTCGAGGCCATCCGCTTTGCAACGCCCGACACACTCCATGCCTATCTGAACCGCGCCCCCCTCGCCATCACCCCGGTTTCCGCCCTCGCCGCGCTCGAAGAAAGCTTTTTTCTGGGCCTGCGCCTGAATTCGGGGGTCAATCTCGAAGCCCTCCGCGCGCACTTTGCCATTGATGCCCTGCCCTGCGAAGCGGTCATTCAGGAATGTTTGCGGGATGATCTACTCGAAACGCGGGATGAGAGCATCGTCCTTAGCCCCCGCGGCCGCCTGCTCTCCAACGAAGTCTTCGCCCGTTTTCTCCTCGAGGAGACGAAACGTTGAAGATCGAAATTCAGCCATCCAAATGGACCGGGGAATTCTTGGTACGTCCAACCGTAACTCCCAACTAAGTTATCCACGTTAAGTTCTTACCAGCCTGCTCACAGACTTACAACAAATCCGCTAACAGATTGCGTAAGGCAGCACGTTTATGGGCATGGCCTAACTGCGCGCATCCGACCTAAGTTACTTGGGCATACTCTGCCCTGGTGCCATAGTTGGAGATGCTTGAGTTCCATCGCAAAAAGACGGAACGGGAGCCGAGGAGAATTTACTTGCGGAAACAGAAGGGTTTTTCACTGATCGAACTTCTGATTGTAGTTGCGATCATCCTGATCATCGCTGCAATCGCCATCCCGAACCTGCTGCGCGCGCGCATCGCGGCCAACGAATCGTCCGCCGTATCGTCGGTTCGCACCGTCAACACTGCCCAGATCTCGTACAATTCAGCCTACTCGTCCGTGGGCTTCTCGTCCGACCTGACCAGCCTGGGCGGCACCAGTTGCGCTCCGCCCACCTCCAGCAGCGCTTGTCTGATCGATACACAACTTTCCGGCGGTACCAAGAGCGGCTATTCGTTCCTGATTCAAGGCGCCTCCGGAACCCCCAACATGAGCTATCAGGTCATCGCTTCGCCCATGCAGCCAAACCAAAGTGGAATCCGTTACTTCTGCTCCTTCCAGGACGCAGTAGTGCGCGTCAACCCCACGACCGCCATCTCAACCTGCGATTACACCCAGGCGCCGCTCAGCCAGTAAGAGCAGCCGGCGTTCCGCCCTGGCAATGTACCCGGCGAGGGCTTCGACAAAATAGGCGGGGGAGAAATCCTCCGCCTTTCCTTTGCCCGCCCGGCAAGCCAAGAGCGCGAAAGAGAACTCGCGCACGGACGAGCCCGCCTCGTCTCGCGCCATCCGCGGGCAAAGTGGAAGCCGCCAACAACTCGGCAAGATTGTTCTCGCGCAGAAGTAAATGGAGAAGGAAAAGGAGAAGTAAAAGTGGGAACCGGCCACGTGAATCCACGTTAATTGGCCGATGAGTGCCAGTCGGCGATGGCCTATCCGGCTCCCACCATGTCGAACGAATTTCGAGTCACGATTTCCCAGATGCAGGCTTCGGAAGGCAAGGCTTCGATCCCTGCTTCTCCCGAACTCGCCCATGCGATCCGGAACCGCGCTCGCTGTGATCCGTGCTGCACATTCAGGAGTCCGCCGGCACATAGTTTGGCACGAACTCCCAGCAGCAAGGCGCCGCTCAAGCTCACATTTTTTACCCGCACGACCTCCTCGAACGGGCGTGCCATCCGGTCAATCCCCCAGATGCGCACAGGGAATTCTGCTCTGAGCCGCGGCTCTTTGCGCCGGTCGGTCTTTAACCGATGATTGCTTGGTGAATCCAAGCCAGATCATAGGACGGAAGCGTTCCAGGGAATAGATCGCGTTGGTTATTTCGAGGCGGTTACGAGCGGGGGATGAGTCGCCTTCTGGGCACTGAGAACTGGCATCTGACAACTGGGCACTCCAACTGCCTTCCTAATTCTTCCACGCGCACGAGCCCGGACCATCCGGACTTCCGCATGATCCGCAGGGCCCGCCCCCCGGCATCGGCGACGCCGAACCGCTCTTTGCCGAGACCGCAAACACCGAGAGCTTCGGCTCCAGTTTCTTGCTCTCGCACTTCGGACAAACGGCTTTTTGCTGTCCGTAAACCAGCGCCTCAAACTGGTGTTGGCACTCCCTGCAAACGTATTCGAAGATAGGCATTCAATTGCTCCACGAGTGGGCCGTTTGTCGTCCGCCCCTCAACCGGCCTGACCCGGCAACTGATCTGACGATTGGCGGCCCGAATTCCCGGCTTCTATTTAAAATCAAATCGTGGGCTCACCGCAAACTCCATCCGTCACCAGTACCTTTGTGCCGCGCCGCGGGTTACACGGCGGACACGTCCAGACAGTCGCCAGCTTTCTGCTCCCCCGGCGCATCCACCTGCCCCCGCCAGAAAGCCGCCTGATTGAAGTTGCGCCCGGCGTCCACCTGCGTTGCCACTGCCACTGGCAACCCGATCGCGCCAGCGCCCTGACCCTGATCGTCGTCCATGGCCTCGAAGGATCGAGCGAATCCCAGTACATGCTGGGCATCGCCGCCAAGGCCTTGCGTGCCGGCATGAATGTCGTCCTCTACAACCAGCGCAACTGTGGCGGCACCGAAGCTCTCGCGCCCGTTCTTTATCATTCGGGTCTTTCCAGTGACATCGCGGCGGTCGCCCGCGAAATCATCGCGCGCGATGGCCTTTCCCGCCTGGCTCTGGTCGGCTTTTCCATGGGCGGCAACCTCGTCCTCAAGCTGGCTGGCGAATGGGCCAGAAATGGAGACGCTCCCCCGCACCTCCGTGCCGTAGCCGCCTGCTGCCCGGCCCTCGATCTCGCCGCTTCCGCCGACATGCTCCACGCCCCCTCCAACCGCCTTTATGAAACCTACTTCCTCTGGGCCTTGCGCCGGAGAATGCGCCACAAGGCGCGCCTCTTCCCTGGCCATTTTGATCTTCAGCGCCTCAAGGGCCTGCGCAGCCTGCGCGAGTTCGACGATCGAGTCACCGCCTACTATTGCGGCTTCAACGGTGCGGTCGATTACTACGATCGCGCCTCCGCCGCCCATGTCGTCGGCAACATTTCGGTTCCCACCCTCATCCTGCACGCCGCCAACGACCCTTTCATCCTCATCACGCCCCAGACCCGCCAGAAAATTCTCGCGAACTCGCACATCAGGTTCGTCGAAACCGAAGACGGCGGCCACTGCGCCTTTGTAGGAGCCCGCGGCAAAAACGGGCGAGATGGCGCAAGCCAAAATGCCCCGCCGCGGGACGACGGTTACTGGGCCGAAACCGAGATCGTAAAATTCCTGGAACAATATTGACGTGTTTGGGAAGGGCACAAGTTTACTCGTGCCGCCAACGGCATCTCACAAATGGGTTAGGGAAGGGCACGAGTTTACTCGTGCCGCTAACGACAACCAAAGACGCGGGCTTTAGCCCCCTGAGGGACGCTGTACTCGATTGCTTCACTATGAACTCTGATTTTGACCACTGACTGAAATGGATTCCGACTTCTCCATCGAACTCGGCCGCGAGGATCCAGTCCTCGATTTCCCCTGGACCGACCCGTCCGGCAAGCTGGCCTATGTCGATGTCAAGCGCCATCCCGAGTTGATCGCAAAACTCGAAGAAGCCCAAAGCTTTCCGGAACTCGCCGAATTTCTGGGTTTGGTCAACTCCGCGCGCAGTCCATTCGAGAGCGCAAAGTGCGATGCCTGGCCAGCCGGCGAGCTAAATCCCGGCGAAGACATATACGACGCATCGCACAAGTTTTCGAGTTACGTCGACCTTCTCTGTTCGAGCCCGGAGCTTCGCCGATCCTTGGACTTCCACGAAACGTTTGCCGCCCAGCTGGCCGGCCTGCTGGGCCGCGCTCCCGAAATGCGCGCCTCGGTCGAAATCTGTGTCCGGCGCTGCTTTTTTGCTGCGTCAGAAGAGACGCGGGAAGGGTTCTACTTCACAATTTATGTAAACGGTTTTGGGCAAGACGAGCCTTCCGCGCAAAAGAATTGGGCCATCGCGCTCCGCCTCGCCGCCAACGCCATCCTGCAATTGTCGACTGGCACAGCGCAATAGGAATCATCCGAAGGTTGCGTGCGGGCTCCAATGGTCAGAGCTCAAGGGACGACGAGCTCGAACACAGTTCCGAACTTGTGCGTTCCGCCCACCACGGTTGTACCGTAGAAATTGCCCGCGGCGTCCTGGACCAATGCGCACTGCGGGTTATATCCGTGTTTCCCGCCGAAGTTATAGAGAACGCTTTCGGTTCCGTTCGCGGCCACTTCGAACAGGGTTCCTTTCTTGTGCGTGCCGCCCGCAAAAGTTGTCCCAAAGAGATTACCCTTCGCATCCAGAATCAATCCGGCTTCGGGCGTTGCGCCATCGAGGCCCCCAAAGCTATGTAGAACCGTCTCCTTGCCGCCCGTCGTCAATTGGAATACGGTGCCAAGATTCGCGCTGCCGCCCAACAAGGTCGTGCCATAGAAGTTACCATCGCCGTCTCGAACAAGCCCGCCATATGGACTTCCCCCGTCCGTTCCCCCCGAGAAGGTATAAAGCAACGATTCACCCCCGGCAGGAGCCACCTCAAAAACAACACCACAACCCTGGCCGAAAGAACATCCCGCAACCCCTCCCGACTGGGTCGTTCCATAGAGATTGCCGTCCGTGCCAAAGATTACGCCTCCGATCGGTAGTCCTCCATCGGCTCCGCCGGTAAAGGAGTACAACGTCTTCTCTGTTCCGGACTGCGTGATCTCGAAGACACTTCCCCAGTTTTTTTGGCCACCCCCGGATGCCGTACCGTAGAGGTTCCCCTGGCTATCCATGACCAGCGTGTCAAATGGGTACGCTCCGTCTGGAAGTCCGAGAAATCGGTATAGGACTACTTCGGTGCCCGCGGCAGTTATCTCGTACACAATGCCGCAGCCTACGCCACCGCAGCCGGTGCCGCCGCCATTCGGTGTCGTGCCGTACAAGTTACCATGCGCATCCAGGAGCAATCCGCCGAACGGATATTCGCCATCGCTGCCGCCCGTGAAGCTGTGCAGCACGCTCTCGACTCCACCCGCGGCAAGCTTGAACACACTGCCGAGATTGGCGGTCCCGCCGTTGTGCGTCGTGCCGTAGAAATTGCCCTGGGCGTCCTGGATCAATCCCGCCTCCGGGTAGGCTCCGTCGCCCGCGCCGGTGAAGTCATATAGCACCGTTTCTTTTGGTTTCTTTTGTTTGGCCCCCTGCGCGCCCGTAGCCAAAGCGACGCAAAGAAATGCGGCACCTAGTCCGCGCCACATCCGCCCGCCCCCGCCCCTGCTCCTGTTTGAACTTTGCCCCCACAAACCGTGGCCCTGGCATTCTCCAGGGACGCTCAGGATTTGGTTCGCACTGCGAGATGGCAATGACATAGTTCCCTCGCTCATGAGGTCTGCAGTCTGTGGAAAAGGGCTGTCGAACGGGGCCGGTTGAAAACGGCATTACCCTTTGGGGGCAATGCGACAAAGGGACTCTACTCCAGCGGCCGCGCGCGGTCAACGGGATATTGGGAAGTTACACTTTGAATTATTCAGACGCTAACAATGCACGAGGACCGCGATGTTATGAAGAGTCGAATCGCCGGGACATCTTTCGAAAAGTGGGGTGCCCCAGGTCTCGTGGTTTTCGAGACCTGGGGATTACGGATCGCTGACGGCTGATAGCTGATAACCGATAGCTTGTACCTAGTTAATATCCTGCTTCGCCTCCAGCTTCTTCACCAACCCGCCCACATACACCTTCTGGTTCTCCGGAGCCGCCGCCAACGCCAGCTTCATCTCCGAAGCGGCCTCGTCGAACTTGCCCTGTGAGCAGTACAGCCGCGCCATCCCGGTATGCGTGAACCACAGATCCGGATGCTTCTTGAAGTTCTCGCGGAAAATAGCGGACGCCTCGTCATATCGCTTTTCGCCCTGCAATCCGCGCGCGTACAGGTGAATCTGCAGCGGCGTCGCCAGTTCAAGCGCCCGTTTCTCCGCCGCCGTGGCATCCTGCTTGCGATTCAACGCCACCAGGATCTTCGATTTCGTCATCTCGTTCTCATACCGGTCTTCATTTTCAATCGACTTGTTTTCGTAGTTCAGCGCGACCTCGTAATCCATCTTCTCCGCCAGCAGATAATTCGCCGCCTCATCCCAGCTGAACCAGGTGTACTGCGAGAGATTCCGCAGCTGCTTTTGCAGGCTCGCTTCAACCACCGGATGCACGTCCACCGCCACCTTGAACGGCACCGCGACTTTCTCCCACGTCAGCTCGACTACCGTCGAATCCGCTTTCACGTCATTGAAGTCGTAAGTCAGCGCGTTGTGCATCTCGGCCGCCCGCGGTTTCACGTTCACCCGCAGCGCGTCCTCGGAGTCCTTGTAAGTGAACGATCCCCACGATGTCCAGTTCTTCGAAAAAATGATCGTCCACTCGTTCTCGTTCGGAATCATGTGCAGCCCGTAAGTGCCCGCCGCAAGCGGCTTGCCCTCGATCGTCACCGGATCGCTGAACGAGATGGTCGTGTTGATATTCGCGCCCGCGCGCCACACCTGTCCGTAGGGAACAAGGTTGCCCCAGATCTTGCGGTCGTTCACCAGCGGCCGGTGATACGAAATCGTAATGTCGGTGATGCCGATGCGCTGCGAAACCTGCGCTCGCTGGCTTTGGTCCGGCAGATCGAGCATCAGGGATTGCGCCAGGCTCATGCCGCTCATCGCGGACAACACGACCGCGAACGCCAGACTGAAAAATAATCCTCGCAGAGTTGTTCGGAACATGGGGAATGCCTCCTTCAATTCGTTTGTGGTGGTTTGAGAGGCCCGCAGTCGCGGGCCGGCCCCGGGATCGGCGTCTTAGACGTGTTAGGAGCCACTAAGTAAGCGGCGCGCGAACGGTCCTGCATTTTGTCTGCACGCCGCTGCATATCCATTTTTTGGAAACCCCGCTTATTTCCTTGAATAAATGGTATTTCAGTCCTATACTTTGCCGATTTTCGGGCTGGAAAGCGCAAGTGACCTACAGCTTGACTGCGTTGGTCGGAGACCCAGAAAGACAACGGAGGAATTCGTGAATACCACACTGCGGTTTGTGTGCCTTATGACGTTGGGCAATCTGTTGCTTTTCGCTCAGACTGGATCCCATCCGCGGACCACGCACACCGCGGAAAAATCGGCCATCCACCTGCCCGCCGCCGAGCCGCCAAAGGCCCTGAAAAAAATCTACAGCAACCTCGGTTCGAAGACGGCTGCTTTCAACGATACCGAGGGCTGGGTCCTGTCCGGGCCAAACTCCGGCACCGGCTTCACAGAATTTATGGCTATGCCCTTCACCCCCAAAGCCAATTCCACGCTTGAACAGGTGCAAATCGCCGTTCAGTACGTGAGCGGGGCGAATCAGGTGAATGTGAGCGTTTATGGGGATGCCAGCGGCAGCCCCGGGACCTTGCTCGCTGGCCCGGTCACCGTGACAAACCTGCCAGCCTTTGGAACCTGCTGCACTCTGGCCGTCGCCAGTTTTTCTCCCCTGTCACTTACCGGCGGAACCCGGTATTGGGTCACGGTGGATACGCCCTCCACCGGAACCGGCAGTGACTTCGATGGCGTGTGGGATTGGCCCGGCAAACCGCTCTATCCGCAGGCGCGGAACAAGGGCGCTGGTTGGACTTCCCTGGAGGGAAGTCCCGCGGAGTCGGCCGGCGCAGTGTTCGGTACAGTTCCCTAGCAGACTGCCGGGCAACGCATTTGGGTCCTTGCTTTTGGGTGGCGCAGCTTTTTGGCTGGCACAGCTTTTGGGTGGCGCAGCGCTTCAGCGCTGCGATAAGAGCCTCGTCTCAGCTGCGGCTTTAGCCGCTGAGGTAAAGATAACGGAGGAAAATCTCGTGAAGAAAACCTCAATCGTGTTCTGCCTTTTATCGCTTGGCGCCCTCAACCTGCTCGGCCAGACCGCAAGACTCTCCCTGCATATCGCCGAGAAGTCCGCGGTGCATGTGCCCCCGCAAGCCCCACCCGCCGGCTTGAAAAAGATCTATAAGAACCTCGGCTCCAAGACCGACCTCTACGATGACGCGAACGCCTGGGCGATTTCCGGACCCAACTCGGGCGCGGGCACTCACTTCTTCGCATTGCCCTTTACCCCAAACTCGAACGCCACCGTCGAGCAGGTCGGCGCTGCCCTGCAATACAGCGGCAAGGGAGCGAACCAGGTGAACCTCAGCATCTTTTCCGATAATGCCGGCGTGCCCGGGACGCTGCTCGGCGGGCCCATAACGGTCACGAACCTTCCCGCCACCGGAACTTGTTGCGCCCTTGCCGTCGCCAACTTCTCCCCGCTTTCAGTCACCGCGGGAACCCGGTACTGGCTGGTGGCCGATACCCCTCTGAGCGGGACCGGCAGCGACTTTAAAGGCGCGTGGGCCTGGATTCCGAAGCCCGTCTATCTGCAGGGAGAAAACGATGGTGGCGGCTGGTACGGGTTCGACACCAGCCCGGCCGAAGCGGCCACCGAGGTGCTGGGC
>Ga0335078_10017738_pt1 | contig 10585 bp, 12 predicted proteins | sample Lox_Sample_32_FD_206711 | JGI IMG/M metagenome (GOLD analysis project Ga0335078, IMG submission 206711) | Soil microbial communities from Loxahatchee National Wildlife Refuge, Florida, United States - Lox_Sample_3.2 | ecosystem: Environmental > Terrestrial > Soil > Wetlands | place: USA...
CGGAAATCAGCGCCGCAACATAATCGAGGCAGTGCGGCCGCTGCGGATGCCGGGCGACCTGCGTCTTCTGCCACGGCGTCAAATCGTCATAGAGTTCCTTGAGCGCCAGCGCCGCCTTTCCTTCGAGACGGGTGATCTCATCCGCGATGGCCTCGCCGTCGCTGTTGAGCGCGCGCAATTCCTCGACCTTGGCCTCAAGCTCGGCCACCGGTTTTTCGAAATCGAGATAAGAGCGCATGAGTGGGCGAACCGTGTTCGTCAGAGTTCCGAGGGCGCTTTCGACGATCGGCGGCCTAACTCGCCCGTGGGCACGCTCAAGTCAAGCAAGCGGCCGAGGGCCCGCGAGGCCGGCTTATTCGGCTTTGAGCCCGCGCAATTCTTCCTCGACTACGGCGAGTAATGGTCGAAGACTTGCGTGGACGGTGTCCCAAACAGCCTTGTCGAGGACAAGCTCGTAATTATGCCGGTAGACGTTGCCGGCACCGGCCATCCCCTTCCAGCGAATATGAGGATGCCGCGATTTCATTTCGGGCGGCAACCGGCGTGAAGCCTCCGAAATGATTTCAAGACAGCGCGTCACTGCGTAGACTGTGCGACGATCAGCAAGGAATTGCTCGACCGTCATCTGGCCGATGAATGAGAAGGCGAGCGCGATGCTTTCTCTGATATCGACTAAGGGTTCGACGGCGGACTCAGAAGGCATATATCGAGTCTGCGGTCGCGGTCGGTCGCACGTATGGTTTCAGCGCGTCTTTGTTCACCACATCGACCGGCCCTGAAAATAGCCCCGCAATAAAGCTCTTCAGTTCGACATAGGCGAAAATGTCCAGGCTGGCATTCGGGGCCAACTCGATCATAATATCGATGTCGCTTTGCGGGTCGGCCTCGCCGCGGGCTAAAGACCCGAACAATGCGGCATGCTGAACCCCGCGCGCGCGCAGATCGCCTTGATGACGGCGCAGAACTTCGATGGCTTCGTGTTTGTTCATGGCAAGCTCGATCGGGCGCTCGGATCAGATTTGTATCAGAAAATCATCCGATATGAGATTTCAGTCCCGTCTTTGTCCTTGATATAGACCTGATTGCCGCCCTCGGCTTCCCTGATTAACGCTTCGTAAAGCCGCAACGAGTTCTTGATGACCTCTGCGTAGGACGACGCCTCGGTCCTTTCTCGCAATGCCTTCAACCGCTCCATCGAGCTTTCCGGAAGCTCAAGCTGTACTCGGGTAGTCTTCTTTTCCATTCGTTCCTGTGCCTCGGAAGTAATAGCCGATGATGCATCCCAACGGGGCGGCGACGACTGCCGATAGCGTCTGCAGGAGTTGAAAGTCTCCACGATAGGCGCAAACCACCGCTGCCGCCGCGAGCGCAAGAAGCACGACAATGACAATCGCAAGCGCGATTGTTGATCGGGTTACATGACTTCCCACGCTCTGCTCGTCGTGGCCGGGCTACGACGCAGCAAAAGCGTCTATATCACGGATTAATCAAAGGTCAATCACATTTTGCTGTTGAGCAGACTTTCGTTATTTCTGGGAACGATCGTTCTCCCCCAGCGGATGCAGGTCGCGCACCAGGCTTTTCAAGCGTTCTTCCAGCACATGGGTATAGATCTGCGTGGTCGAAATGTCGGCATGGCCGAGCAGCGTCTGCACCACCCGCAGGTCGGCGCCGTTGTGAAGCAGATGGCTGGCAAAGGCGTGGCGGAGCACATGCGGGCTCAACTGCACGGGGCGCAGGCCCGCGGCGCCGGCCAGCGACTTCAGCTCGCGGGCAAAATGCTGGCGGCTCAGATGCCCGCTTTCGCCGAACGAGGGGAACAGCCATTTCGAGCGGGCGTCCCGTCCGGATTGAGCGAGCAGATTGAGGTAGGCGACCATCGCCCGCTTGGCCGCCTCGTTGAGCGGGACGAGCCGCTCCTTGTTGCCCTTGCCGCGGACCACGATCACGCGCGCATCCTTGCGGGCGGCCGCCATCGGCAGCGCGACCAGTTCGGAAACACGCAAGCCTGTGGCGTAAAGAATCTCGAGCAGGCAGGAAAGCCGCGCCGCGCGCAGCCGTGCCGCGGGGGCGGCGTTCGCATCGACGCTGCCGGCGGCGCGCAACAGCGCGTCGACTTCGGATAAAGTGAGCGTCTTCGGCAAGGCCCGTTCGCGCTTCGGACCCTCGAGCACGGCCGCCGGATCGTCGCTGCGCCGGCCTTCCGCATAAAGAAACCGGTAAAGCTGCCGGATCGCCGAAAGGCGCCGCGCCACCGTAGCCGCCCGCATGCCGCGCCGCGACAGCTCGGCCAGGTAGGCCCGCAGTTCCTCGGTGCTTGCCGTGGCGACGGCACGGCCGATGCCGCGCAAAAATCGCGAAAAATCCGCAAGGTCGCGGCCATAGGCCGCGAGCGTGTTTGCTCCTGAGCCGCGCTCTGCCGCCAGCATGTCGAGGTAGAGCGCAATAAGCAATTCGTCGGCCCCTCGGGCGCCGCGCGTCTTGATGTGCGTTGCTGCGCGGTCACGAGCCATATGACGACTCCATGGGCCCGCCTCAACGCTCTTTGAAGAACCTGTCGGGCGGTATCGAAATCGACATGTCGCGCGTGTGCGGCTGCACGAAATGCGCAAGCGCAAAAACACCGCCATAGACGATCGCGCCGATGATCGCGATGACCGAAAGCAATCGCAGCAGGCTCGGCATGCTCGTTAGGTGCCCGTGCTCATCCCATTGGTGCTAGTGCGGTGGATTTGAAGTTCCTACAGTGAAGCGGCTAGCTCGTATAGGAACTTCAAATCCGAAACCGCACTAGAATTGTAAATTTGCTAGTGTCCTTTCGATTCCGAAATTCGCATCAAAGGGATGCCGCCAGCTTCTGCGAAGTTCGGAATCGGGGCACTAGGAGGCGGGACCGAGTACGATCATGTTCGGTCCGGACTGGCAAGTGATGTAATAAAATCCTGCGAAAGTTGGCCGGACTTTGCCGCGGCCTGCCTCTAGGGTTCCGGGAACGCGGCGGGATCGATGTTAAATGACTGATATAACAGTACAAAATGACGCAAACCGCGTTGCATCGAGCGCGATCTTGCCGCGGCTCGGCCAGCGTTCGATTGTGCTTGTGGGCATGATGGGGGCTGGCAAGTCCTCGATCGGACGGCGGCTGGCGGTTCGCCTCGGCCTGCCGTTTGTCGACGCCGACGCCGAGATCGAAAAAGCCGCGGGCATGAGCATCGCCGATATTTTTGCCCGCCACGGCGAGGCGGATTTTCGCAGCGGCGAAGCGCGCGTGATCGCGCGCCTGCTCCAGGGCGGACCGCAAGTTCTCGCCACCGGCGGCGGCGCGGTGATGAACGCCGATACGCGGGCCGCCATCAAGGCCGGCGCGATCTCGGTCTGGCTGTCCGCCGACCTCGACGTGCTGATGCGCCGGATCGCAAAGCGCAAGAACGATCGGCCGATGTTGCAGACGTCCGATCCGGCGGCGACGTTGCGTCGCCTTTTGGCCGAACGCGAGCCGGCCTATGCGCAAGCCGATATTGCCGTGCAGTCGCACGACGTGCCGCACGATGCGATCGTGGCGCAGATCCTCCAGGCCCTCGCCGGCTTTTTGGACGCTCACGCCGCACCGGCCGAAAAGGATCGCCCATGACCGCAGTTGTCCGCACCGGTCCGACCGTGGTCGATGTCGCGCTCGGCAACCGCAGCTACGACATCGTCATCGGACGCGGCGTCTTGGCCGCGCTGGGCGCGCGGATCGCCGCGCTGCGGCCGGGCGCCAAGACGTTTATCGTGACCGACGACAATGTGAGGCGCTACGCATTGGCGGAGGCCGAAGCAGCACTGAACGCGGCCGGTATCGCCGTCAGCCGCGTCGTCGTTGCCGCCGGCGAAGCCTCGAAGAGCTTTGCGGTATTCGAGCAGGTTTGCGAAGCCATCATCGCCTCGCGCATCGAGCGCGGCGACCTCATCGTCGCGCTGGGCGGCGGCGTGGTCGGCGATCTAGCCGGTTTCGCCGCGGCGGTGGTGCGGCGCGGCCTCGATTATGTCCAGGTCCCCACCAGTTTATTGGCGCAAGTCGATTCCTCGGTCGGCGGCAAAACCGCAATCGACTCCACCCACGGCAAAAATCTGATCGGCGCCTTTCATCAACCGATCCTGGTCGTGGCCGACACCGCGCTTCTCGACACGCTGCCCGAGCGCGAATTCCGCGCCGGTTACGCCGAAATCGCCAAATACGGCCTGCTCGGGGACGCGGCATTTTTCGCCTGGCTCGAGGCCAACTGGCGCGACGTCTTCTCCGGCGGCAATGGTTCCACAGGCTCCGCCCGCGACCATGCCGTCGCGGTGTGCTGCCGGGCCAAGGCCGCAATCGTGGCGCGCGACGAGCGCGAAACAGGCGACCGCGCGCTGCTCAATCTCGGCCACACCTTCGGCCACGCCCTGGAGGCGGCGTGCGGCTTCTCCGACCGGCTTCTTCATGGCGAAGCCATCGCGATAGGCATGGCGCTGGCGCTCGAGTTTTCGGCGCGGCGCCAGGGGCTGGTTGCGAAGGCCGACGCCGCGCGCGCCATCCGGCACCTCGCCGAGGTCGGCCTGCCGACGCGGCTAGAGGACGTTCCCGGCGCGCCACTCTTCGTTGACCAATTGATGGATTTGATCGCGCAGGACAAGAAAGTCAGGCGCGGCATGCTTACATTCATCCTGGTGCGCGGCATCGGTTCGGCCTTCGTCGAGACCGGCGTCGACGCGCAGGAGGTCCGCGCCTTTCTGAGCGAGAAGCTTGCCGAGCGATGACGATTATCGATTGGTTTACCGTCCTGGCGGTCGCGCTCTGTCTGTTGATCTCGGCGTTCTACTCGGCGAGCGAGACGGCGCTGACCGCCTCTTCCCGCGCCGCCATGGCGCGGCTGGAGAAGCAGGGCAATCGGGAAGCCGGCATCGTCAACCGGCTGATGGCGACGCGCGAGCGCCTGCTCGGCGCCATCCTGTTCGCCAACAATTTCACCAATATCGCCGCCTCGACCCTTATGACCGGATTGCTGCTCACGTTTTTCGGCAAGACCGGCGAAGTCTACGCAACGCTCGGCATGACCGTGCTCATTTTCGTAGTTGCCGAAGTGCTGCCGAAGACGGTCGCCTTCAATGCGCCCGATCGCATGGCGCTCGTGGTCGCCGAGCCGGTCCGCAACACCGTGCGGCTGTTCTCGCCGCTGTTGCGGGCGGTCGAGTGGCTGGTGAAGATCATGCTCCGCGCGCTGGGCATGCCGCTCGGCAGCATCCAGTCGATCCTGTCGCCGCGCGAGGAATTGCGCGGCGCGGTCGATCTCATGCATCGCGCCGGCGTCGTGGAAAAGCTCGACCGCGACATGATGGGAGGCTTGCTCGACCTGCGCGATCTGGCGGTCTCCGACGTCATGGTCCACCGCACCAAGATGGTCATGCTCGACGCCGACGAGCCGCCGCAGGAGATTGTCGAGGCGGTGCTGGCGACCGGCGTGACCCGGTTGCCGTTGTGGCGCGGCTCGCCGGACAACGTCATCGGCGTCTTGCATGCCAAAGAATATCTGCGCGCGCTGCATGCGGCGCGCGGCGATCCGGCGAAGATCGACATTCATGCGCTGGCGAAGCCGGCCTGGTTCGTGCCCGATACCACGCCGCTCTACGAGCAGCTCAAGGCCTTCCGCAGCCGCAAGACGCCGTTCGCGCTGGTGGTCGACGAGTACGGCGAGCTGGAAGGCCTGGTGACGCTGGAGGACATCGTCGAAGAAATCGTCGGCGACATCAGCGACGAGCACGATATCGCGGTTCCCGGCGTGCGCGTGCTGCCCGACGGCTCGGTCAATGTCGATGGCGCGGTGCCGGTGCGCGACCTCAACCGGGCGATGGACTGGAATATCCCCGACGACGAAGCAACCACCATCGCCGGCGTGGTCATCCACGAAGCGCGCTCGATCCCGGACCCAGGCCAGAGCTTCACCTTTCACGGCTTCCGCTTTCAGGTTCTGCGCAAGAATCGCAATCGCATCACCGCGCTGCGCGTCGCGCCGTTGGCGCGCAAGGTGACAGCCAGGGCAAGCTGAAAGGGCGCCGATGTCGTTTGCTCCGATCGATCCCGGCGTTCGCATCGGCCACGTGCATCTCAAAGTCGCCGACGTCGATCGCGCGCTGGCCTTCTATTGCGGCGTGCTCGGCTTCGAATTGATGCAGCGGATCGGAGCGCAGGCCGCCTTTGTCTCCGCCGGCGGCTACCATCATCACATCGGACTCAATACCTGGGAGAGCCGCGGCGGTTCGCCGGCGCCGTTGGGCACGACCGGCCTTTATCATCTGGCCATTCTCTATCCGACGCGGGCCAAGCTTGCCGATGCGCTGCGTCGCCTTATCGCGGCAAAAATCCCGCTCGACGGCGCATCCGATCATGGCGTCAGCGAGGCGCTCTATCTGCGCGACCCCGACGACAACGGCGTCGAGCTTTATTGGGACCGGCCGCAGGAAGCGTGGCCGCGCACCGCCGACGGCAAGCTCGCGATGTTCACGCGCCGGCTCGATCTGGCGGGGTTGCTCGAGGAAGCCGACACGGCACAAGCCGCGCAGATGGCCGATAAGTTAGTTGAGCGGAATTGACATTCGCCGCCCGTCCAGTCCCCAGTACGGCCGGCGCGGCTAATGCTTGCCCGGGAAGCCGCCAAGTCCGTTGAACGTCATGTACAGCGAATAGGCGCTCACCGCGATGGCGATCGCCATTTCCAAGACAAGGAAGGCGACGCCGTATTTGTACCAGGGCTCGTGGACCGCGGGCATCTCAACGGGGCTCATCATGCAGCTCCTCGCTCGATGTTGACGGGAATGACTGATCGCGCTCAGGCCTCTTGGCCGGCCAAGCCGCTTTCGAACAGCCCATGCTCTTCGGGATGCCGCTCGTAGCGCGCCGCCCAGAAGTAGAACAGTACGAACGGCACGAACATGTAGAGCGCGACGTAAAAGTACCCCATGTGAATGTTCGCCGAGGAGGCGAAGATCAGCGGGTAGACGATGCCGCCCGCGGTCGACACTCCGCCGATGAAGCCGGCCGCAATCCCGGGACGGTCGGGAAACAGCAGCGGCACGAGCGCGAAGGTGCCGCCGGTGCCGAACGACAGGAAGATGCCGAAGGCCACCAGCACCGCCACCGACCACGGCAGCGAACCGGAGAGCCCGGCCACCGTCAGCCCGGCCATCGCCAGCGTGATCAGGATCAGCGCGATGCCGAGCCAGTGCAGGCGCGGCGCATAAGGCAGTTCCTTGGCGATGAAGGGCAGCGGCGTCCAGCCCCTGCGCTGGAACAAGTCCGACATGAATCCGGCAAACGGCCGGAACAGCGAGGCGTTGAAGGATTCCACCGCTGCGAAAGTGCCCGCGGCAATCTGCAGGCCGGCGACGCCGGAGAAGCCGAGCCCCAGAATGGCGTCGTGGAAGCCGCGCGTGAAATAGCCCGGCAACCAGGCATTCATCGCGATTTCAAGGCCGAACGACATCGCATAGGCGAACATCAGCGCGATCGCGATGAAGCGGCTCCAGACGAAAATCGTGCCGCGCAAGTCGCTGCCGCGGCGCGCGGCGCTGCGCCGTTCCACCGTCTTGGCGGCGCTGCCGCGGACCAGGTACCAGGCCGCAACGGCGAGCGCGATGACGCCGAGCCAGAGGAAGGCGCTGTGATAGTCGGTGCCGAAGATGCGCGGCAGCAGCAATGCGCCGACGCCGGCTCCTACGTTTCCGGTGCCGGCATAAAGCCCCTCGGCGGTGCCGATCTCGTGCGAGTCGAACCATTGCGCGACGTGCTGGATGCCGACCACGAACGAGACTCCCGCGATGGCGACCACGACCCGTTCGGCGAACAGCAATTCGTAGCTTGTCGTGTAAGCCGAGGCGATCGATACCGCGCCGCAGCCGGCAAGAATGCAGGCGAAAGTGCGCGGCGCGCCGAACCGATCCGATGCCCAGCCGGCAATGATGCGGCCAAGCGGCGCCATCCAGATGGCGGAACTCGCGAGCAGACCGAGATCCTTGATGCTGAGATTATATTTCGCCGCGATGCTTGGGCTGAACGCGGCCGTCGAGAACCACATCAGGAAGCACCAAAAAAATCCCACCGTCGCTATGATCAGCTGCTCCACCTTGTTGGAAGGCATTCGGTTCACTCCTCTGGAACTGGGCGCGCCAAATCGTTCGCCGCGGGGCAACTGGCGGTCAGGGGAGCAAAGCCTGTGCCAATCCATGCGTGGGACGGTCGGGCAAAAGCGCGCGTCTCCTGCCCCGTTTTTTCTCAAACGCTTCCAGATGAGCAATCCTGCCGGCCTATCGGATGCACACGCTTTGCGCATTCTGCCACAGCACGAGCGCTTATTGGACGATTACCCGCGAGGCAGAACGGCGAGAATTTGGGCTCCTCCGCTCTCAGAACAAGGAACAGCGGCGGCTGCAAAATCGGTTCTTTTTTTCGAAGCCTCTCGGTTTATTTTTCCTTGCCTACAATTTCTGCACAATGTCGCTTTCATCCGCATGTCAGATTGTCACGATGATGTATTGAATCCAATTGCCGTTGCACTGCGGGCAGTTACGGCACCGCCGCAATTGGCATGAACCTTGTATCGAAAAGCTTTGCATGTGCGCCGTGCTGCGCGTCGCCAATCGATTGTTTGGTCGCTAAGACGACCGCGACGGCTGAATCGAGCGCAATCGACAGGTTAGGGAACGCAGATGACGCCGGACCAGGTGAAGGCAGTTCAGAACAGCTTCGCGAAAGTCGCGCCCATCTCGGAACAGGCCGCCGCCCTCTTCTATGGCCGTCTGTTCGAGCTTGCGCCCGCGGTCAAGCCTCTGTTCCGCGGCGACATGGCGGAGCAAGGCCGAAAACTGATGGCCACCCTTGCGGTCGTGGTCAATGGGCTGAGCGATCTTTCTGCGGTTTTGCCCGCCGCGAGCGCGCTGGCGAAGCGTCACGTGGCCTACGGCGTGAAACCCGCCGATTATGAAACCGTGGGCGAGGCGTTGCTGTGGACGCTCGAACAGGGCCTCGGCGAGCAATGGAACCCGGACCTGTCGGCGGCCTGGAGCGCGGCCTATCGGACCCTCTCCGAATTCATGATCGGCGAAGCCTACGGTCACAGTGCCGCAGCCGAATAAGGCTATGGGCGGCCCGCTCGCCGCCGTGCGCACCACCTGTCCCTATTGCGGCGTCGGCTGCGGCCTCCTGGCGACACCTGACGGCGCCGGCGGCGCCGGCATCTCGGGCGATCCCGCGCATCCTGCGAATTTCGGGCAGCTGTGCGCGAAAGGCTCCGCGCTTGGGGAGACGCTGGCGCTCGACCAACGGCTGTTGCATCCGATGATGCGGCGCGCGGATGGCTTGCTCGCGCGCGTGAGCTGGGAGGAAGCGCTTGACGACGTTGCCAAGCGGCTGCAGGCGATCGTCGATCGCGACGGGCCGGATGCGGTCGCGTTCTACCTCTCGGGTCAATTGCTCACGGAAGATTATTACGTCGCCAACAAGCTGATGAAGGGCTTCATCGGCTCGGCCAATGTCGACACCAATTCGCGATTGTGCATGGCTTCCACGGTGGCCGGCCACAAACGCGCCTTCGGCGCCGATACCGTCCCCGGCACCTATCGCGACATCGACGAAGCCGACTTGATCGTGCTGGTCGGCTCCAACGCGGCGTGGTGTCACCCCGTGCTCTACCAGCGCATGATCGCGGCCAAACACAAGCGCGGCACTCGGCTCATCGTCATCGATCCGCGGCGCACCGCTACGGCGAAAGACGCGGATCTGTTTCTGCCGATCGCGCCGGGCACGGACAGCGCGTTATTCTGCGGTCTGTTGGTCGCGCTCGCCGATGCGCAAGCGCTTGATCACGCCTTTATCGATCGGCATACGACGGGTTTCGCCGAGGCGCTACGACAGGCCCGCGCCATCGCCCCGGACGTCACGGCGACCGCGCGCGCAACCGCTCTCGATGCAGCGGCAGTCGAACGTTTCTTTGATCTGTTCCGCGGCACCGATCGCGTCGTCACGTGCTTTTCGCAAGGCGTCAATCAATCGGCGCAAGGCACCGACAAGGTCAACGCCATCATCAACGTTCACCTTGCCACGGGCCGCATCGGCCGGCCCGGCAGCGCGCCGTTCTCGCTCACCGGCCAACCCAATGCCATGGGCGGCCGCGAGGTCGGCGGACTTGCCAACCAGCTCGCCGCCCATATGGGATTCTCACCCGCCGAAACAGACCGCGTGCGCCGCTTTTGGCGGGCACCGCGCATCGCCGCGCGTGAGGGTCGCAAAGCCGTCGACATGTTCGCGGCGATCGAGCGCGGCGCGATCAAAGCATTGTGGGTCATGGCGACCAATCCGACGGTGTCGCTGCCGCGCGCCGGCGCGATGCGCGCGGCGCTGAACAAGCTCGAACTGTTCGTCGTCTCCGAAAATGTCCTTAGCAACGATACTGTCGCGGCCGGCGCGCAGGTCGTGTTGCCGGCCGCCGCGTGGGGCGAGAAGGATGGCACGGTGACCAATTCGGAACGGCGCATCTCCCGGCAGCGTGCTTTTCTGCCGGCGTCGGGCGAAACCCGG
>Ga0335078_10017739_pt1 | contig 10585 bp, 12 predicted proteins | sample Lox_Sample_32_FD_206711 | JGI IMG/M metagenome (GOLD analysis project Ga0335078, IMG submission 206711) | Soil microbial communities from Loxahatchee National Wildlife Refuge, Florida, United States - Lox_Sample_3.2 | ecosystem: Environmental > Terrestrial > Soil > Wetlands | place: USA...
ATGAAGAGCGTCGAGGTTCGCGTGAAGGGCCCCGGTTCGGGGCGCGAATCCGCCGTGCGCGCGCTGGCGGCCGCCGGACTGCACATTCTGCTGATCAAGGACATCACGCCGATTCCGCACAACGGCTGCCGTCCGCCGAAGCGCCGCCGCGTTTGAGAATTTTGCAGTAAGCGATGGCCGCAAGATTCCGCATTGCGAAATCTCGCAGCTCGCTGCAGCAAAAGCAAGAAGGAAGATGGACCGGGAAGAAGGGTGGCCAAACCTGTAAACCGGTCGTCACCTGAAGTAAAGGAGAAAATAAGTTGGCAAGACATCGAGAGGCAGTCTGCCGCCTGTGCCGCCGGGAAGGGCAGAAGCTGTTTTTAAAAGGGTTGCGGTGCTTCACCGAAAAGTGCGCGATTGAAAAGCGCAATTTCGTTCCGGGCCAGCACGGCCAGTCACGGCGTCCAAAGGTTGCGGGTTACGGCCTGCAGCTGCGCGAAAAGCAGAAGGTGAAGCGCACGTATGGCTTGCTCGAACGTCAGTTCCGCTCGTATTTCGAGAAAGCGGTGCGCGCGAAGGGGCCGACGGGCGAAAACCTGATCATTACGCTGGAACGGCGGTTGGACAGCGCGTTGACGCGTGCGGGCTTTGCCGCATCGCACGCACAAGCGCGACAGTTCATTCTGCACGGCCACGTTACGGTGAATGGCCGGAAGGTGAACATTCCTTCGTATCTCATCAGCGTAGGCGAGGAAATCGCCATCAAGGACAAGATGAAGCAGAACGCCATGGTGATGGATGCGCGCAATGTGGCGCAGAGCCAGAATTCTGTGCCGTGGCTGGAAACGGATCGCGATCAGCTCCGCGCCAAGGTGGTAGCCTTGCCGAAGCGCGAGGACGTAACCGCGACTGCGTTTAACGAGCAGTTGATCGTCGAGTTGTATTCGAAGTAGTTGCGACCGTTTTTGTGGCGGGCCGGCCAGTTTTGGATGGCGGTCATCGCTAGAGGCGGTCATCCTCAGAAGGATGACCCTACACGGGCTTAGTTTTGGGGACCGCTCCGGCGGTCCAGAAGGAAGGAACACGATGTGGAAGGGTTTTCAAAAACCGAAGCGCCTGGCAAGTGAACTCGAATCGCTGACCGAGAAGTACGGGCGATTCTCCGCGCAGCCGTTCGAACGCGGATGGGGCACCACGGTTGGAAACGCGTTGCGGCGCGCGCTGCTCAGCTCGATTGAAGGCGCCGCTATCACCGCCGTGAAAATCGAAGGAGTGCTGCACGAATTCTCCTCGATTCCCGGCGTGGTCGAAGATGCGACGGACATTATCCTCAACCTGAAGCAGGTGCCGATCAAGCTGAACACCGACTTGCCGAAGACGATCTTCGTCAACGTCGAGCATCCGGGGCCGGTCACTTCGGCGCAAATCGAAGAAGACGCGGACTTCGCGGTACTGGACAAGAGCGTGTATATCGCGACGGTCAGCGAAGGCGGCAAGCTGCAGATCGAAATGCGCGTCAAGAACGGCCGCGGCTACGTGGCGGCGGACCGCAACTACGACGAGGACCTGCCCATCGGGTACATTCCGGTGGATTCGGTACACTCGCCGGTGCGCAAGGTCAACTACTCGGTCGAAGCCGCGCGTCTGGGCCAGATGACCGACTACGAAAAGCTGATGATCGAAGTGTGGACCAACGGCGCGATCACGCCGCAGGACTCGATCGGCCTGGCTGCGAAGCTCGTCAAAGACCACATGAGCATCTTCATCAACTTTGAAGAGCCGACGGAAATGACGGAACTGCCGGCGGAAATCGCCAACGATCCGCGGCTGGAGCATCTGGACCGCAGCGTGGAAGAGCTGGAGCTGTCTGTCCGCTCCTACAACTGCCTGAAGAACGCCAACATTCAGACCATTCGCGAGCTCGTGCAGAAGAGCGAGAACGAAATGCTGAAGACGAAAAACTTCGGCCGCAAATCGCTGAACGAGATCAAAGATATACTGACCAAGATGGGCCTCAGCTTGGGCATGAAGTTCGACGAGCACGGCCGGATTATCTGGCCGCCGCTGCCGAGCCAGACGGCGCCGCCGGTGGTGGAAGACACGCTGGGCGGGGGGCTGTAAAGACAGTTGAACGCCGAAAGTTGAAAGTCGAAGGAGGAGGAAGGCCTTCGACTCGCGACTTTGGATGGATTGCAAGAGGTTGAGAGTTCAAAGTTAAAAGTCGAAGGGAGAAAGACCTTCGACTTTTAACTTGGCTGGAGAAAGCCAGGGCTGACCGCTCACGGCGGAAAGCAGATCCCTCCGCCGCAGGCCGCGACCTGCGGGTCGGGATGACAGAATCGGGAGCAACATGTTTTACCGTTCGCTCTAAAGCGCGGCGGCAGCAATTTTCGCAAGATAAGGAACAACGATGCGGCATCTGAATGCACACAAGAAACTTGGACGCAACCCGGCGCACCGGCGCGCGACGCTGCGGAACCTGGTGACGAATCTGCTGGAGCACGGGCGGATCACGACGACGCTGTCGCGGGCGAAGGCGGCGCGGCCGGTGGCGGAAAAGATCATTACGCTGGGGAAGCGGGACACGTTGCAGTCGCGGCGGCAGGCGGCGGCGTACGTGATGACGCCGGACGTGACGAAGAAACTGTTCAGCGAGATCGCGCCGAAGTTTGCGGATCGCGCGGGCGGGTATACGCGCATTGTGCAGGCGGGTGTTCGCGTCGGCGATGGAGCGAAAGTCGCTATTCTCGAACTCGTCGGCTACGAACTGAAGAAAAAAGAAAAGAAAGAAAAGGCTAAGAAGGAAGAACCTGTCGAAGCCGCCAGCTAGCGGCGGCCGAGCCCTGAAGTTTGGGGCGCGGTCAATCGGCACGAATCCAGAAGCCCGCTTCGAATTTCGAGGCGGGCTTTCCCTTTCTCTGTCCCGTCGTCCAAAAAACGGCCGTACCCAGAAACAGAAACGCAAGGGGTAGGCCACCCCCGGCTACCCGCCCAGCGTGCAGCTGTTGACTAAACGTAAACGGTGAGATTACGCTACGGTCATAACCCATGCCCAAACTTCTGTCCGTGAAGGTCCGTGCCGCCGCCCGATGGGTGTACGCGGGCCTTACCCGCATTTACTCATTCGTTCGGCACTTCCCATACGCCGTCCTGATTTCGCTGTTCGCGCTGGCAGTGAGCATATACAGCACGCGCTACTCAGTTTTTGGCATGAAGGCCGCGCAGCGGGCGTATCTGACTTACGAGATTACAGTCACTAACGCCCAGACCGTCCTTGATTCGATTGCGAAGGACAAAGACTTCTTCATGTATTTTCAGCTCAAGGTGACGAACATGGGAAACACCCCGGCCCAATTCGTCAATCCACAGCTTAGACCCGTGCCGGACCCGGACAGACCCCCGGTCATGATGAGTTTCACGGCAACCCCGTTTGATTTAGGGCCGAAGGAATCCCAGAGCCTACCGGGGCAAATTCTGTTTGCCCACAGGAACCACGTCCGACAGATTCCCGGTTTCTCCACCGGATTTACTGGCCAGATTGAATATAAGGACGTGTTCGGCGATTCGGGCAAAAGAACAGTCTGTTATCAACTTGTTTTTGAAAGCAGTCTCAACAGCGGTTTTTGCGGAAGCATCATTCAACAATGGGGAATCAGTGACAAAGGCGTGCGGGGGAATCCGTAAGCAGGTCGGAGGCAAAATGCGTCTAGTGTTTGCGGTTGCGTTTCTGCTCTTGGTCGCCATGCCCACGGAGTCTCAACAAGGATTCAACCTTTCCAGAGACGGTAACGGAATGCTCGAGGCTTGCACTCATTTATTGAACGGCTTCGATTCTCCGACACTTGAGACTACTGGCTCTATGGTCGAATACTCGCACAACACGTTCAAGCAGGGCTGGTGTGCCAGCCATATCCAAACCATGCGCGAGATGGTTGTTTATGACCAGCTTCAGGTGGCGAAAACAGTTGCAGTCCTGAGCGGGGAGAAAGACCCTTCCGTTGAAGAATTGAAGGCTATGGTATCGGGGTCTGCTGAGCTAACCTGCATTCCAGACGAAGTAAAGATAGAACAGTTGACGCGGGTACTGGTGAAATGGCTTCGGGACAATCCTGCACGCCTTCACGAACCGGCCAGCATCCTTACCGTCGAGGCGTTTCATGCCGGATTTGCTTGCCATGAAACGAAGTCTCCAGTAAAGCAGTCGCCAAACTGAGGGAAACACAAACTCACGTATTGCGGCCTTGCAATGCAGCTCGAGAATTGCGGATGACAAGAGGCGCACGGGCAGGAATGCCTGTGCCACCTAGCGAATGACGTGGATGCGGGTGCCGAGTCTTAGCTGCTGCCAGGAGCGGTCGGCGGTGTATATGGTGGCGTGCAACAGGAGACTGATTGCGAGGGAGCGCGGTCTACAAGTGACTCGATTCTCGGGTAGCGGTTTAGGCGACGAGGAGGGCTTGGGGGTTTTTTCTGGCGATGACGAGGAGCTTTAGGGCGGCTTGGCGAGGCCGGCGGGTGCCTTGCTCCCAGCTGCGGACGGCGTTAGCGCTGACATTGAGGTAGGCGGCGAAGAGCGGTTGGCTGGCGTTGAGGGCTTGGCGGATGCGCCGGATTTCGCGGGCGGAGATGGGCTTGGGGCGCGCGGGAACGCGCGTCACGCGCAGATTGACGGTTTGGCCTCGCTCGTAAGCGGCGGCGTCCTGGAGTGCCGCTCGCATATCGTCAAACACGTTGACTTTGATCTTCTTTGGCATGTTCAATTTCCCGAATCTCTCAGCAAATACCACAATGCGATAGGTTCTCCCAGTCCTTACGGACTGGGCTAAATTGTGCCGCGCCTATAGCGCTTGGCGATCGGTTTTGTGTAGAGCGGCCGAGCAGCAAGTCATCGCACCTCAGCGGCTAAAGCCGGATTCAAGCTTCGCCGGTTGCGGCACGACTGAAGTCGTGCCCTCCCTTTGTAAGGTGGTTCGCTCCGGGACGGCTAGGCGGCAGCGACGGGAGTCTTGCGGGGACGGCCTTTGTGGGGGAAGGGGTTGGCGGGGCCGCCGGGGTGGACGGAGCCGGGAAGTGGGTGGCCGGCGATGGGAGGGAGGAGGGGGCGGAGTTTGCCGGCGGCGAGGTCGTCGAGGGCGCGGAGGCGGTTGGCTAGTTCGATGGAGGTGAGGCGCTGTTCGCGGTAGAGCCAGCGAAGGAAATCGCGGGCGGGGCGTTCGCTCTTTTGGGAGTTGCACTCGACACAGCAGGAGACGAGGTTGCGGTAAGAATTGCGGCCGAAGTTGACACGTGGCAGGACGTGATCGAGACACTTCTGCGAGGGAGTGAGGCGGCGCAGACAGTAAAAACAGAGGCCACGTTCGCGGACGTGGATGGACTGGCGAAGCGCGCGCGTTTGCAGGAAGTCGGTTTCTTCGAGGAGGTTGGGAGCGGGAGTGTCCAGCGAGGCGGAAGGAAGGTGGGCGGCGACGGGATCGGGACTGGGCCGGGACTTGATGGGAAGGGAGCGGCCGGAGGACACAGCAGGAATCTCGCTGGGCAAACGGACTTCGATGAGATGACCGAGTTTGGTGCGTTCGATCAGGCGCAGAACGCCGAGAGAAACGAGGCGGCGAACGGCTTCGCGGACCGGTCCACCGGAGACGCGGACCGCGCGAGCGAGCCACTGAATGGAGAAGCGGAGGCGCGGCTTGCCTTCGAGGCGGCTGTGGCGGAGCAGATGAGAATAGATACAGCGATCGAGGACGGAAAGACGCAGGCGCGGGGCGAGAACGTCTTCCATTTGCTTCCAGAGTTGAGCGGCATCGAGGGCAGGGTTGGAGTTGGCGTTGGGCAGTTTGTTGTTCATGTGAGTTCCTAGATTTGAGGATTTCCAGCTTTCGGACTTCGGGCAAAAACGGAACCGGCGCCCCAGGGAGACGTATTTGGGGCGCCGGGTTTGAAAATAAATTTTGGGAACCTCGGAAGCGACGAGGGCCCAGAAGGCCGAAAAAGGGGCAGCGGGACGGCGACCGGAAATGGCCGGTTGGCCTAACACTTTTATTTTCAGAGAGATGAGGCCTTGGAGTGAGACGGGAAAAAAGCGGCTATAAATGGAAAAAGAGAACTGCGCGGACGCAATTCTCTATGTGAATAGTCTAGCAGATTTGCCGGAATTGTCAAGAACTATTTTGAGTCATCGGTGCGGAGCAGCGGGAGCAGGAAGATTATTGAAACAATCGTTTCAGGTATGCTAGGCTTTCCCGGTGGCCAGAACTGCCAACCCGGTGCGTCCCACGGAACTGCTGGATCGCATCGCCGACTATTTTGCGACGCATGGGGTGGCCGATCTGTCGCTGCGGCCGCTGTCCAAGGCAGTCAAATCCAGCCCGCGCGTCCTGCTGTATTACTTTGGCTCGAAAGAGGACCTGGTGCTCAAGGCGGTGGCGAGATTGCGGGAGCGGCAGCGCGTGACTTACCAGCACATGAAAGCGTTACCGTATCAGACGCCCGGGGAAGCTTGCCGGGCGATCTGGCGGCATATGAGTTCGCCGGAAAACGCGCGGCTTTTTGCGATTTCGTTGGAGATTTTCACACTGGCGTTGCGCGAGCCGCAGCGGTTTGCGGATTACCTGCAGGGCTCCGTCGAGGATTGGCTGGGTTTTCTGGCGACGCCTCTGATGCAGAAGGGTTATGCGGAGGCCAAAGCGCGGGCTTACGCTACTGTTGTCGTGGCTGGGTTTCGCGGATTTCTGCTGGACTACTGCGCCACGCAAGATCGCGAGCGCGTGGACCGCGCCGTGGAACTGTGGCTGCAAGCGTTGGATAGAGTTTCGCTGGGAATGAACCAGCCGCTCTAGGAGAAAGACGAACGGGCTGAAGCCTGTTCCACATAGGAGAACGCTATGGAGAATAAACGCCACGCCGCGCTGGGTTTTGTTTTCGTGACGGTGTTGCTGGACATGCTGGCGTTCGGCATCATCGTGCCGATTCTGCCCAAGCTCATCACCGAATTTCTGAACGGCAACATGGCGAAAAGCTCGGAATATATGGGCCTGTTCGTCACCACCTGGGCACTGATGCAATTTTTCTTTTCGCCGATTCTGGGAATGCTGTCGGATCGTTTCGGTCGCCGTCCAGTGATTCTGCTTTCGAACTTCGGTCTCGGTCTCGACTACGTCGTCATGGCGCTTGCGCCGACCATCGGCTGGCTGTTTCTCGGGCGCATTGCGTCCGGAATCTGCTCTTCGAGTATGCCGACGGCTACCGCCTACATCAGCGACGTCACACCGCCCGAAAAACGCGCCAAAGCTTTCGGCATTTTTGGTGCTGCATTCGGCGTCGGCTTCGTGCTTGGGCCGGCGATTGGCGGGTGGCTGGGAGCGATGAGTGCGCGCTTGCCGTTTTGGGTCGCGGCCGCGCTTAGCTTGCTCAATGCGATGTATGGCTTTTTCGTTTTGCCGGAGTCGCTCGCCAAAGAAAATCGTCAGCCGCGTTTGAACTGGCTCAAAGCGAATCCGGTGGGAGCGCTCAAGCTGCTCAGTTCGCATCACGAACTTTTCGGTCTCGCCGTAGTCAACTTCCTCGCCTATCTGGCCCACGAAGTTTACGCCACGGTTTGGGTGCTCTATGCCATGTATCGCTACAACTGGAACGAAAAAGCTGTCGGCATTTCGCTGGCGGTAGTCGGCATCGCCTCGATGATTACGATGGCCGGCCTGGTAGGTCCCACCGTCGCGAAATTCGGTGAGCGCAAAGCGCTCTTTGCGGGTCTCTTTTTCGGTGGACTGGGCTTCGCTCTTTTCGGCTGGGCTCCGTTGGGGTGGGTTTTTCTCTCCGCGATTCCTGTTAACGCATTGTGGGGCTTGGCGGGACCGCCGTCACAATCCATGATGACCAAACGTGTCTCCCCATCTGAACAGGGCCAGCTACAAGGTGCCCTCAGTTCTTTGCGGGGCTTGGCCATGATTTTTGGTCCGCCGTTGTTCGCCGCCACTTTCGCTGCGAGCATTGCGCACGGCCGGAATTATCCGGCCGCGCCGTGGTACTTGGCCGCGGCGATTCTGCTCATCTCGTTGGGCGTTGCTGTCAAAGTGACCGCTGGCGCCGCGGTCACAGGACCATCGACCGAGCAACAGCCCGTTGTCGGTTGAAAAAATCGCTCGAGTCAGTGATGCGCACGGATTTGTCAGACCGCCGCCACGCATGCGGAACACAAAAACCGCAGGCCGCGAGGTGCGCAAAATCGTTCTTGACAAACTAAACTAAACCGTTCAGTATGCTGTCTTCGCGGCCCCAACCAAAATCCTAAAGCACGGCATGCCGTGCCCATCTTTTTCTCCGAGGTGCGCTCGAATGATTCGTGTCGAGAATCTGGTCAAGAAGTTTGGCGATTTCACCGCGGTGGACAATATTTCCTTCGAAGTGCCCAAAGGCGAGATTTTTGCTTTCCTCGGGCCGAACGGCGCGGGAAAAACCACCACCATCAAGGTGCTCACCACGCTGGCCAAGGCCACCAGCGGGACCGTCGAAGTGGACGGGCTGAATCCCGTAACTCACGAGAACGAAGTGCGCCAGCGCTTCGGCATCGTGTTTCAGGATCCCAGCCTCGATCAGGACTTGACCGCCTGGGAAAACATGGACCTGCACGGTGTGCTCTATCATGTGCCCGGTAAAATTCGCCGTGAAAAAACCGAAACGCTGCTGAAGCTGTTCGAACTCTGGGACCGCAAAGACGCTCTGGTGAAGACCTTCTCCGGCGGAATGCGCCGCCGCCTCGAAATTGCCCGCGGTTTTCTGCACACGCCCAAGATTCTCTTTCTCGACGAGCCCACCCTCGGCCTCGATCCGCAGAGCCGCAATCAGCTTTGGACGCACGTCAAGCGGCAGAACGAAGCGGACCACGTCACCGTATTTCTCACCACGCACTACATGGACGAAGCCGACCGCGTCGCCGATCGCATTGCGGTCATTGATCACGGAAAAATCGTAGCCATTGGTAGTTCCGCGGAGTTGAAACAACGAACAGGAACAGAATCGCTCGAAGAAGCATTCCTGAAATTGACCGGCTCGACGATTCGCGATGAAGCCGCAACGTCAGCCGACCAGATGCGGCAGTTTGCCAAAATGTGGCGCGGAGGAGGAGCTCGCCGATGAGTGCGATTTATATTTTGTGGCTACGTGAAGTGAAAAAATATCTCCGGTCGCGGGTACAGATTATTGCGTCGCTGGGCCAGCCGCTTCTGTATTTGCTGGTGCTGGGTTTCGGTCTAGGTCCAGTGTTTCAAAAGGCCGGCCGCGGCAGCTATTTGCAATTCATGGCGCCCGGCATCGTCGGCATGTCTGTGTTGTTCACGTCGGTATTCTCCGGTATCGCCTTGTTGTGGGATCGCCAGTTTGGATTTTTGAAAGAAACGTTGGTTGCGCCCGTGCCGCGGATTCGCATCATGATCGGCCGGACGCTGGGAGGAGCGACCGTGGCCATACTACAGGGCATCCTGATCATGATCGTCTGCCTGATCGCCGGCTTCCGGCCAGTCAGCCTGCTTTCCATCCCGCTAGGTTTCGTTTTTATGGCCATGATTGCCATTCTCTTCGCCGCCCTCGGCACCACCATCGGCTCCAGCCTGCAAGACATGCAGGGCTTCCAATTGATCATGAACTTTTTGGTGCTGCCGATTTTCTTTTTGTCCGGCGCGCTCTTTCCGCTCAACAATTTGCCGAAAGCGTTGGCATTTGTCACCAGCCTCGATCCGCTTTCCTATGGCGTAGACGGATTGCGCGTTGTGCTGATTGGCGCAGGGCACTTCGGCTGGCTTATTGATGCGATCGTGCTTGGCGCCGTGGCGATCGTGCTGCTTGGTTTCGGCGCCTGGCGCTTCTCGAAGATTGAGATTTAACGTCATGGCGCGAGGACTTAGCCAACGGGCTCACAACAAAGTCCTCGAGACCGCCACCAACCTGTTTGCCGAACGCGGTATCGACGCCACCAGCGTCGACGCTATCGCGCACGCTTCCCGCGTCAGCAAAGCCACCATCTATAAACATTGGGCCGATAAGGGCGCGTTGTGTCTCGAAGTCATGATGTACGTGCACATGCTCGATGACGGTCCTCCCGAACGCGACACCGGCGATCTGAAGGCGGACTTGACCGCGTTCTTGCGTTACGAGCCGTCGCGGGAAAAGGCTGAGGTATTGAAGAAGCTTACTCCGCACCTGCTCGCCTATTCGGCCAAGAACCTGGAGTTCGCCAAGGCGTGGAGAGCGCGCGTGATGGACCGCGCGCGCACCAGCTTGAAAATGCTGCTGCGGCGGGGCGTGGACCGCGGAGTTTTTTCAGCCGCGTTGGACGAAGACTTGGGGGTGGCGCTGCTGCTCGGCCCCATGATGTATCGGCATATCTTTGGATCCAGCGTGAATCAAGAATGGTTGGCCGAAGGTGCCGTCGAGTCTTTCTGGAAAGCCCACGCTCGCAATCGCTGGATTCAAGTCCGCTCGACCGTACCGCCGAGCCGGCGCAAGACTTGATGGAGATTGGCCTGATTCTGCAGAGCGGAATGTTCGAGCGGTTTTAGAAATGAAATAAATGTTCGCCCAGCGCTAAACTGGAATTGGATTGCGGTTCGCG
>Ga0335078_10017742_pt1 | contig 10584 bp, 9 predicted proteins | sample Lox_Sample_32_FD_206711 | JGI IMG/M metagenome (GOLD analysis project Ga0335078, IMG submission 206711) | Soil microbial communities from Loxahatchee National Wildlife Refuge, Florida, United States - Lox_Sample_3.2 | ecosystem: Environmental > Terrestrial > Soil > Wetlands | place: USA: Florida...
AGAAATCGTCGATTTGCGATGCGAGTTTGCGGCGCTCGTCGTCGCTCAGCGGAACGTATTCGGAGTCCAAGTCTGCGAAACGGCCGCGCGTGAGCTGTTGCTTGCCGATTCCGAGCTTGTCGTAAAGGCCGTGCAGATTCGGCCGCACCATCAACACGCCGATGGATCCTGTCAGCGTATTCGGATAAGCGACTATGGGATCGCCCGTCACCGCGACGAAGTAGCCGCCTGACGCGGCCAGGTCGCTCATAGAGATCACGGTCGGCTTTTTCTTGCCGAGGATCTTGGCTTCGTGCAGGATGTCGTCGGACGCAGTGCCGTCGCCGCCGGGAGAATCGATGCGCAGGATCACGCCTTTGATGGACGAGTCATCCTCGACTTGGCGAAGTAGCTTCACGAAGCTGGTGGAGGTGAAGTTGCGATCGTCGGCGGACTCATTGCCGGAGCCGGTGGTGATTTCGCCTTCTCCAACAACAAGTGCGATGCGATTGGGCGCTGCGCCGCCGGAACGGGGAGCCTTCAAGTACGCTTTACCGCTGACACGCTCGATGCCGGAGCTCTTGGCGCGGCTCTTCAGATTCTCGATGGCTTGGTCTTCGTAGCCGAGCTGATCCACCAAGCCGTTGGACAGCGCTTCGCTGGCGACGAACGGTCCCTGGTCGACGATGGCGCGGATAGCGTCGCGCTGTTTCTTGCGGCCCTCGGCGACGACTTCAATCAGGTTGCCGTAGTACTGATCGAGAACGGCGTTCAGAACCTCGCGCGTTTCGGGCGTCATATCGGTTCGAGTGAACATGTCGCCCGCGTCTTTGTACTTGCCGGCGTGAACAACGTCCACTTTAACGCCGATCTTGTCGAGGCCGGTGGTTAGAAAAACCGATTCGACACGCATTCCTTTGAGATCCAGTTCGTCTTCGGGGCCGAGGAAAATACGGTCCGTCGCACTGGCCAGATAGTAATCGCGGGCGCTGGGGCTGCGCAGGAAGGTGACGATCGGCTTGCCGGATTTCTTGAATTGCACGATTTCGTCGTGGATCTCCTGGAGCTTCGCGAATCCTACGCCGAGCCCACGCGGTTCGAGAACGATGCCTTTGATGCGCGAGTCGGACGCAGCGCGGCGAAAGATTTCCCAGACGTCGTGGATGGCGAGCGGCGTCTGCGCCTCGAAGAATGGGATCGGAATTTCGGCGGGTGCGATCTCGGGCAGGTCGCCGTCCAGCTTCAGAACGAGCATGGCGGAATCCGGCATGGTCGCGGGGCGCGTAGCGAAGGAGCCGGCCAGACGGACCGCCGCGAAAAACAGGATGACGAGAACCAAGCCCGAAAATAAAATGCCTACCACCAGACCGATGAAGAAGTTTTTCATGTAGACGCCACGCCCGCCCTCATTTTACAACCCCGTGCTAGTGGATCACGATATATCCTAGGCAGTGGACATCCGAACTGACTTATATCATGGGCACTCACGATATCGACACCGTACTCAAAGAGAAGCGGGTCTTCGAACCCTCTGATGAATTCCGGTCCAGGGCGCATATCCGGAGCCTGGCGGAATACGAACGACTCTATAAAGAAGCCGAGCTCGATCCGGAAGGATTTTGGGCCGGGATCGCGCGCGAATTGCACTGGTTCAAACCATGGGATCGCGTGCTGGAGTGGAAGCTGCCGTTCGCGCAGTGGTTCATCGGCGGGCAGTTGAACCTGTCGTACAACTGCCTGGACCGGCACGTCGCGTCGTGGCGCAAGAACAAAGCCGCGCTGTTGTGGGAGGGCGAACCGGGCGACGCGCGCGCGCTGACTTACCAGCAATTGCTGTATGAGGTTTCTAAGTGCGCCAACGTTCTGAAGTCGCTCGGCGTGAAGAAGGGCGACCGCGTCGCGATCTACATGGGCATGGTGCCGGAGTTGGCGATCGCGCTGCTGGCGTGCGCGCGGATCGGCGCGCCACATACCGTGATTTTTGGCGGGTTCTCGGCGCAGGCGCTGATCGATCGCATCAACGATTGTGGCGCGTCGGCGGTGATCACGCAGGACGCGGGATACCGGCGCGGGTCGGAAGTGAAGTTGAAGGATGCGGTGGATCAGGCGCTGCCGCAGTGTCCGACAGTGAAGAATGTTCTGGTGTATCGGCGCACGGGATGCGCGGTTAGGATGCAGTCGGGCCGCGATCATTGGTGGCACGAACTGATGTCGACGGCATCCGGCGAGTGTCCGGCCGAGCCGGTGGACTCCGAGCATCCTTTGTATCTGCTCTACACGTCGGGGACGACCGGGAAACCGAAAGGTATTCTGCACACTACCGGCGGATACTCGGTGGGAACTTACATTACGACGAAGTGGGTCTTCGACATTCGCGATGAAGATACGTTCTGGTGTACCGCGGATATCGGTTGGGTGACGGGGCATAGTTACGTCGTGTATGGACCGCTGCAAAATGGTGCGACGACCGTGATGTACGAAGGCGCGCCGACCTGGCCGGAAGCGGACCGGTTTTGGCAAATCGTCGAGAAGTATCAAGTCAACATACTGTACACCGCGCCTACCGCGATCCGCGCGTTCATGCGGCTCGGAGAGCAGTGGCCGCGTAAGCATGAGATGAAGAGCCTGAGGTTGTTAGGCAGCGTGGGCGAGCCGATTAACCCGGAAGCGTGGATGTGGTATCGAGAGGTGATCGGGCGCGGGCGCTGCCCGATCGTCGATACGTGGTGGCAGACCGAGACTGGGGCGGCGATGATCAGTCCGATCCCGGGCGCGATCGCGACCAAGCCGGGGTCGGCCACACGGCCGCTGCCTGGGATCAGCGTGGACGTGGTGAATCGCGAAGGGCAGACAGTGCCGAAGGGATCGGGCGGGTTCCTGGTTATCAAACGTCCGTGGCCCTCAATGCTGCGAACGATCTACGGCGATCCGGAGCGGTTTCAGCAGCAGTATTGGTCGCAGATTCCGGGCGTGTACTTCGCCGGCGATGGCGCGCGCATCGATGCGGATGGGTACATCTGGTTGATGGGGCGCGTGGACGATGTGCTGAACGTGGCGGGGCATCGGCTGAGCACGATGGAGATCGAGTCGGCGCTGGTGGCGAATCCGGCGGTTGCGGAAGCTGCCGTCGTCGGAAGGCCGGATGAGGTCAAAGGTCAGGCGGTGGCGGCGTTCGTGACCTTGAAGAACGGGCAGACGGCCGGCGAGGAGATGAAGAATCAACTGCGGCAGTGGGTGGCGCACGAGATCGGACCGATCGCGAAGCCGGACGATATTCGGTTTACAGATGCGCTGCCGAAGACGCGCAGCGGGAAGATCATGCGGCGGTTGTTGCGGGAGATTGCGTCGGGGAGTGAGGTTAAGGGGGATACGACGACGCTCGAGGATTTCTCGGTGATTGCGAAGTTGTCGGGCGATGAGGACTAGGCCCTCAGCAGGGCGGCAATGTCAGCGTTTCAGCTTCGACGAGGTATTGTTCCAGGTCTTGCAGGCCTTGGGGCGAGCCGATTTCGTAGAAGCGCTGGCCCACTTCGAAGCCGACCAGTTGGCCGCGCACGCTGAGCTCGTGGAAGAGGGTGCTTAGGTCGAAGACGTCGGCGCGGATGTCGTCGAGCAGGTCGGCGTGCATGGCGGAGAGGCCGTAGTCGATGTAGCGCATGGAGCGGTCGCCGCGTTTGTCGTACAAGGTGACGCGTCCGTTCTGGTAGATGGCATTGCTGCGATCCCAGCGGCCTTGGTTGTGGAACACGGTCATCAAGGCCGGCGCGCCACTTGCGCGGAAGGCTTCCCAGACCGGTGCGAATTGGACGGGAAGGAACGAATCGCCATAGATGACGAAGAAGGACTCGGCTAGCGCGCCCTGATTGCGTGCGAGCCTGAGCGCGCCGCCGGTGCCACGTAATTTCTCGCCTTCGTCGACGAAGCGGATGGAATCAACCGGCGAGGGTTGTGAGGCCCAGTAGTCGCGAATCTTGTGGCCTTGGTGGCCGATGCAATAGACGACTTCCGAGATACCTTGCGCGGCCAGCCAATGCACCTGGTGATAAGCGAACGGGTGACCGCAGACCGGAATCAGAGTTTTGGGACAGGTCTCGGTGAGCGGACGCATGCGCGTACCCAGGCCGCCAGCGAGAATGACGCACTGCATGTTAGTCTCTCGCCACCAACTTGGAACCTTCATGATCGAACGCGAAACGGACTTCGCGCAGGCCTTCTTTGGCCATGGCCTTGCGAAGCGCATCGCGATCTTCGGCGTAGAAGAGCAGGAATCCGCCGCCGCCCGCGCCGACCAGTTTTCCGCCGAGGGCGCCGTTTTCGCGACCGACGTCATACCAGCGATTGATGCCATCGTTGGATGTTCCAGGTGAGCGCTGCTTCTTGTGGAGCCAGTGTTCGTGCATCAGCTCGCCGAAGCGGCGCGTGTCGCCCTTTTCGAGCGCCAGCTTGATGCATAGGCCGAGCTGCTTGATGAAGTGCAGATTGTCGAGCATGGCGGTATCGCCGATCTCGCTGCGGACCTTTTGATCGTCCAGGACAGCGGAGGCGTTGCGCGAGTAGCCGGTGAAGAACATCAGGAGGTGCTCTTCGAGATCGTAGAGCGTGCTGTTGCTGATGTTGAGCGGGCTGACGTCGACCTGGCCGTCCTCGTGAAAATCGAAGCAGGCCAGGCCGCCGTAGGCTGCGATGTACTGATCCTGTTTGCCGACGGGCTGCTGGAGCGTTTCGATTTCGATCTTACAGGCTTCCTCGGCGACGATGCCCGGGTCGACGTATTTGCGCTTGAGGGCGTGAACGGCGCGGAGGAGCCCGACGGTGAATGCGCCGGACGAGCCGAGGCCGGTGCCGGCGGGGATGTCGGCCATGCTGACGATTTCGATGGGCGCGGGGACTTCGTGGAGGCGCAGGGCTTCTCGGATGAGCGCGTGGCGGATTTCGTCGATGGAGACGGCGTGTTCGAGCGAGGAATATTTCAGGAAATATCCGCCGCTGAAGGTTTCATTGATGCCGACATAAATATGTTTATTGATAGCGGCAGCGATGACGAAGCCGCCGAAGCGGGAGTAATAGGACGGCAGGTCTGTGCCGCCGCCTCCGATAGAAATGCGGAGTGGTGTGCGGGAGATGATCATGCGAACGCAGTAGCTTCCACTAAGGTGATCGGCGGGCGGGAGCGTTGGCTGTAGTCTCAAGTGGCGGCGGTTGGAACGCGTTGGGCGCGTTGAGGTAGCCGGTCATGGGAGTGGGGTCGGTAGGGGCGCTGGTGGGTTCGTTTTTGCAAATTTCGTTTTCGTCGCCGGAGGGGGTGCTAGGCGGTTTGTTGCGATCGCGCTGGAGTTGGAGGAGGGCGCGGAGGGCGCGCGAGTAGGAGCGGGTCAGGCGGGACTCCATGCGATGGAGAGCGGTGAGGGATCCGCGGCTGGCGAGGCGCTCGAAGGCGTCGGCGAGAGACTGGTCGGGGGAGATCGGGTCGTCGGAGTGTTCCTCGAAGTGATCGATGGCTTCGGTGAAGAGCTGGGTTTCGATGCGGGCGATGCGGTCGAGGCGCCATTTGGCGGCGACCATTTCGTGGACGAGGTCGAGTTCGACGGGGCCGGTGGGGGTGAGGTGATTGAGGTAGGCGGCGAGGAGGGCGTCGAAGTCCGAGGGGTCTTCGGAGGGGAGGACGAGGGCCTGAGAACAGAGTCCATGTTTGAGGGCGTTTTGGGAGGATCGGGCGCGGCCGGCTGCGGTGATGGGGCCGCGGGATTTGGCGCCGTTGAGGCGAGAGGTTTGGGATTTGGATGGCATGTGGGGATGGTAAAGGATGGATACTCGGCCATGGCAGGGTCTGCGGCTAAGTCACTGCAGAGGGCCAAGATATTTGCAGGCTCGGTTTGAGACTCGGGCGGTGGTGCGCTCGGTGGGGCAGAACGCTTGGGATCGCTGCTCTCTCACGGGTTGGGTTCACGACTGCCAAGGCGCTCGCCGATCTCTTCGTGGGTCAGGAACCGGCCGCGGTCTAGTTGGTGGAGGCTGCCGGTTACTGGTTGCCAGACCCGCGATGGATCACGACACGAGTGCCAGTGTCAGCCGGGATCGTTCCGTGCGAATCAGTTCGCAGTTGTCCAAAACAAAAATACCGGCTCCGTAGCCGTGCCGTATCTGGCAGGCAGCCGTGATTTGCTGCCCTTCTCGCAGAATGCTCAGAGGATGACTACAGTTACCAGGAAATCGAAGTTGGATTCGCCGGCCGGTTTTCAAAAATAGCGATATGAAAGTCGCATCCCCTACGAGCGACTCCGCGGCTCCCTCGAAGGTACCCGAAACCTGAATCCATTTATCCAGACAAGGAATTAGGTACTTCTCAGAGAGAGTACCGCCGTGGCCGTACCTTTCCAGAAGGACCTCCGCATTGTTTAGGAATGTGCGTGCCTGAGTTGATTCGTGCTTTTCCCGCGCTAAAGCGGCTTCAGCGGTGCGCGCCTTTAGAAGTTGGGTACGCCAATTCCGAAAAGACGTAGCTACAAAGACGCCAAGGTAGATGGACCATTTGATTTCAAGAGCGAGCGGCTTGCCTCCAAAGGCTTCCCAAAGAGCGAGAATACTCCAGACGACCAGCAGATCCGCGTAGCCCAAGAAAAACTGTAGTACGGTCACAACGGAATCAAGGAGGCCAGGACGACGATCTTTCATTGGCTCAGCATAACGCATCTCAAATGGCCTGTGATCCTCGAGCGGTCCGCCAGCGCACCCTTCAAGAGATACTCTTCGTCCCAAGCCGCGAAAGCAGTTCGTGCTGACGAGATTCTGCCGGAATACGATTTCAGTAAAGCGGAGCGGAATAAGTACGCGGCGAGGTACGCACGCGGGAGCGCGGTGGCGGTGCTGGAGCCGGATGTGGCAGCGGTGTTTCCTACTTCGAGCGAGGCGAACGAGGCGTTGCGGGCAATTGCGCGGATTGCGTTGAAACGGCGGCGCCGGTAACATTTCGGGCTATTTTCTTCCTCGCTGGTCATGGTTAACCAGGAGCAGCGTGATACCGACGGCTTGTTCGATGGTGTGCGAGCGATCCTTCTGGTCAAGCCGCATGCGCTCGATACTTGGCCGACGCGTCATTTATCTTTACTTGGTTTTCCCGGCGGGCGCTCCCGCGTTCTTCGTTGCCCTCACGCAACGCTCGGCAAGGCGTCGAATTGAATCCACCAGCTCGGCGGGCTCGCGGACTTCGAAGTCGAAGCCGATCCAGGCTAGGAAAGCGCCGAATCCATCGAGCGAGGGAGAGCCGATGCGCAGGAGGCATGACCCGTCGTCGATTGCTTCCAACAAACCGACCGAGGGCGGAATTTTCTCGGTGGCCGTCGCGAGCGGGACTCGCAGCAGCACCGTCACTTGATGCGCATAGGGCGCGTACGCAATGCTGCGCGAAACGAACTTCACGAAATCGCCATCCGGCGCCGGGCGCTGGACGAAGCGCGCGCCGGTTGCGATGCGCCCCTCGATCCGGTCGACGCGAAACGTGCGCCAACTGCCGCGGGCCAGATCCCATGCAGCCAGATACCAGCGGCGGCCGGTGTGCACCAGCCGGTGCGGCTCCACTTCGCGGCCGGTGGACGCACCCTCGCGACTGGTGTACTCGAATCGCATGGTTTCCGAATCGCGGCACGCACTGGCGATCGAAGCAAGAACAGCCGCATCCACCTTGGGCGCTGTATTCGCTATCGGCAACACAAAGGAATGCAGCGCTTCTACACGCCGTCGCAGGCGCGAGGGCAGGACTTGTTCGAGCTTCGCCAGTGCGCGCAGGGAAGGCTCTTCGATTCCACTTACGCTGCCGGTGGCGGCGGTGCGCAGCATGACCGCGACGGCTACGGCCTCATCGTCATCCAGTTGAAGGGGTGGCAGCCGGGCGCCCGCGGCGAGCTGGTAGCCGCCTGCGACGCCGGAGGTGGAATCCACCGGATAACCAAGGCTGCGCAGGCGGTCGACATCGCGGCGCAAGGTTCGGGCGGTGACATCCAGCCGCTCGCACAGCTCCGCGCCCGACCAGTAGCGGCGGGCCTGAAATAGCGACAGCAGACGCAACAGCCGCGCCGAAGTATTCAACACCGCTTTTCAGTTTGGCATAGATTGCGGACCGAATCTGTCCGCAATTCCTGATATCGTTTTCCCTGTAGGATTTCAACAAAAGGAGACTTAGCAATGGCCTTCAGTCAGACGCTTTTACCCGAATTCGACGAAGAGATGAAAAATACGCGCAAGATGCTCGAAGCGGTGCCGGACGGCCGGTTCGACTATAAGCCGCATCCGAAGTCGATGACTCTGGGACAACTCGCGACGCACGTTGCACAGATGCCTTCTTGGGCCGCGACCACGCTGGACGTTGAAGTCCTGGAGTTTGGGCCGGACTTCAAACCTCAGCTCGCCAGCTCACGCGACGAACTTCTTGAGATGTTCGACAAGGGTGTCGCGGATGCGCGTCCAAAGATCGCTGCTGCCAGCGATGCCGATTGGCAGAAGACGTGGACTCTCAAGTTCGCTGGCAAGACGATGCTATCGATGCCGAGAGCGGCGATCATGCGAAGCACGGTGCTGAATCACATGGTCCATCATCGGGCTCAGCTTGGCGTTTATCTGCGGCTGAATGAGGTGGCGATTCCGGGCATGTATGGCCCATCGGCCGATGATGCCGCCTGGGACACGGCCGCAGCCTGAACCTTTCTGCAAGGCCGGCCTAACAGATCGTGCCCATCGAATCGCTGCCGCCGATGGTATCCCGGCGCCGGGTTTTGATGGACACGATCGATTGTTTTGGAACTCGCGATGTAGGTTGCGTTCGAAATTCCAGGATGCCGATCGATTACACCAGTTGTGGAGCAGCGACCCATTGTCTGACAATCTGCAACACGGCCTCGATGAACTCGGTGGGATGCGAGGGTTTCTGGACGTAGTCTACGACCCCAAGTTCAAACGCGGTGCGGCGGTCGTTGCGGTTCGAGAGCGATGTAAAGACGACCACCGGCACGTAGGGGTCGGTGGATTCGAGCACAGACATACCGGACACCGTTGGTAGATTTAAGTCGAGAATTACAAGATCCGGCTGCAGGTTTTTCGCCTCAAGCATCTGGCGCGCTCGCCCGCCATCTGGCGCAAACCGGACATTAATGGGATAAGGCTCATCGGCTAGCGCCTGGCGGATAAGAACGATGTCCCCGATACTGTTATCGACAACGAGTAATTCGATAGGTTTCATGGCGTCCTCTCATGGAAATGGTCCTTGCGGCCCGCTCGATTGCTATCGTGATGTAGGTTGTACTCCTCGTGGACTCCGCTGAGCCAGCTGTGTTTCGTTCTTGAAGGGATAAATATAGGGATTATTCAGGTTGTTGGTGTTGATTTATTACAATACTGTCGGACCCTCGCCAGAATAGGCGGACTGGGGAGCGAAGGTCCTGCGTGAAAGGCGGGCTGAAGATGGCCCGGGTTCGGTCAGTTCGCTTTGCGACGCTGGCGCAGCAAAACAAGCCCGGCGAAGGCGGCGCCCACAAACGCCAGAGAAGCCGGTTCGGGCGTGGCGACGGCGGTGGTTGCCAAATCGATGGTGAGGTTGGCGGTTCCGGCGCCCGTTGCCACGATCTCGTATACCTCTTGCAGCGAATAGGGGCCGGCCCCGGTGGCAATGGTTGAGGTGGACGACTGAGTTCCGATGGCGCTGAAGGTCGCGGAATCCAGAACGGTACCGAGCGGCGGGGAGACTCCGTTGGTGGGGTCCAGAGCTGTGATTAGCGTAACCGACGAGATGTCGCCTTCGATGAGATTGCTGGTGAGGCCGCTGGTGACGGCGATAGTGCCAGTTGGGGAAGTCAGGCCGGTTTCGTTGAACCAGAGGAACAACGTGCCAGGTCCCATTAGGTTCATGGCGATGGTGTCGGTATCGAAATCGCCGTCGGGGAGAGGAGGTGTGCCCGTAGCGGTGCCTGACACCTCGAATGAATCGCTGGCCCCGCAGCAAGGAGTTTCAGGAAGAACAAGCGGGCTGGAGCCGGAATCGAGAATTGTGAATGCCGGGGGGAAGGTAGGTGATTCCCCTCCAGTGATCGTTATGGTATCCGCATTGGCAATGGAGACCGAAAGTATTGCACCGCCTGCAAGCGCCAGAGCGGTTAGTCCGAATTTGCTCATCTTTTCTCCTCAAGGTAAAGCACCTAGCGAATAGGCCACAGTTGGCCTGTATCGGCAGTCTAAAGGGGACCTCCGATATGAGTCAATGAGGGTTTTAGTTAATTCATGGAAATGTAATTGTGTAACCGTGATTAAGATGTTAAATTCTCTAACTATTGTTAGGGATTTGTCACCGTTAGAAATCATGGGAAGCGCGAATGCAAGTTCGACGGGAGGGGTGGCGAACCAGCGGCAATTCGCCTTGGCGATATCTGAAGGATTTTTGAAGAAGACCTGCAAGGTCTCGATGCCGATGGTGGCTTCGAACTCGGCTGCATCTTGCGTGGAAATGCGGAGGAGCGTGAGCGTTGAGGAACATTCGGATCAGGATCCCGTAGAAGGAACTGATCGTCGGCATTTTTTAGAAAGTCTTAGGATCTATGACCGTGCAGCGTGGGCTTTATCGAG
>Ga0335078_10017744_pt1 | contig 10584 bp, 8 predicted proteins | sample Lox_Sample_32_FD_206711 | JGI IMG/M metagenome (GOLD analysis project Ga0335078, IMG submission 206711) | Soil microbial communities from Loxahatchee National Wildlife Refuge, Florida, United States - Lox_Sample_3.2 | ecosystem: Environmental > Terrestrial > Soil > Wetlands | place: USA: Florida...
GAGCGCGCGGTGAAGATGGTGCTGGAGATCCGGGAGCGGGACGGGAGGGGGCACGGGGAGATCGCCCGGGTTGCCCGGCAGCTGGATGTTCACTCGGAGGCGCTGCGGTCCTGGCTGCAGCAGGCGGAAATTGACGGGGGAAAGCGTCCGGGCACGACGACGGGTGACAGGCAGCGGATCGCTGAATTGGAGCGTGAGGTACGTGAGCTCCGCCGGGCCAATGAGATCCTGAAGGCCGCTAGCGCGGGGTGCGTCTTTCTGAGAGGTTCCATATTTCCGGGTGTTCCGGTCATGCGGCGAGGTTGAGGCGCTCGATGGTGTCCTCGTCGTAGCGGGCGAGGTGGTGCTCGCTGCGGTAGCGTTCCTTGTAGTAATTCATGTAATCGTCGAGGTCTCCGTTGACGACGACGGCGCGGATCTTGAGGATGACCTCGGCGCCGTCCGGGGACCATCTCGCGCCTGTAATTCCGAAACGGTCTTCGATGACAAATCTGCAGGCGCCTTCGATCATGCCCGTCGCGATCGGCCATCCGCTGGCCAGTGCCTTGTCATAGCGCATGTGCTTGTGGTTGTTCTCCAGGTAGGTGACGGCCCGGTCCATGTCGGTGAGGCCGGGGTGGCGGGTGCGGGGGTTCGCGCGGGTCTTGGCGGCGACGGAGGCGAGGGTGGCGGCGACGGCTTTCGCGCGGCCGTGCAGGACGCGGAGCAGCTGCCCGTCGGCCCACTGGCTGGCGGCGGCGGGGTCGCCGGGGTGCAGCGCGGCGGCGGCCTTGCCGAGATAGCCGGACACGTGGATGTAGTCGATCAGGACGGGGACCTTCAGCTTCCGGGCCCTCGCGTGCTCCTCGATGGCGGTGATCTGCTGCTTGTTCCCGTCCACGAGGAAGACCCGCTGCCGCACCCGTTCCGGATCGCGGCGGTCGGCCTCGTCATAGGCTGCGGCGATCATGTCCTCGATGGACTCGGTCACCGACGCCGATACCCATTTATCGCGGGCCTTCGGGCCGGGATGCGCCCGGCGGCGGGCGGGCGGCGCGGCGATGTCCTCCGGCTCGCGGACGGCGGGGGTGAAGTCGGCGACCGCGACGATCTCGGCCATCTTCTTGATCCCGGGGCGCGTGCCGTCCTCCTTGCCCGCGCTCTTGCGGTGCTCGGGGCGCATGGCGATGCCCTTGCCGTCGCCCTGCATCATGATCACGTCGGTGCCCGGCTGCTCTTCTTCTTCCGCGTCGCGGGAGCGCCCGGCGTAGAAGTCATCCGTCCAGGCCGCGAGGTCTTCCGCGAGGCCGGCGAGCTGGGCACGGCCGACGGTGACGCCGGTACGGGCCTCGATGACCTCCTGGGCCTGCCCGAACCCGCCGGCTGCCAGGTGGAAGGCCGCCAGGGACCGCATCCCCAGCGAGTACGGGTCATCGGGCAGGACCTGCCGGGCATCAGCCGGGTACAGATTCGGCTCCCGCCGGTTCCGGTAGGCCTTCCGGGTGACCCGGACCGGCCCGAACACGCTGGCCACGCCCCGGCCGTGGCCGTCTTCCACGATGCCGTGCCGGATCCCGGCAGCGCTCGTGACCTCCCCGGCCCGCTCCTCGCGGGCGGCGTCGATATCGAACGTGGCCTGCAGCAGCCGCCGCTGCAGCTCACGCCCCTCGTCCCCGATCACCTTCTCCCGCTCCCCGTGATCGAGGTACCCCGCCTCATCCGCGGCCCACGCCGCCAGCCCGGCGAACTGCTCCGCCGGGGCGGCCAGCGCCGCCGCCAGCTCCCCGTCCAGCGGGGCCTCGCTCCCGTCGTCGCGGACCTGCCTGACCGTCACCGAGAACCTCACCGTCACCGCCGTGCCTCCAGATGCCTCGGGAATGATTCCCGCCCAGCATCCCGGAAACGACCCGGAAACCCGCGGAACCAGCGACCGGGGGCCCGCCCCGGCCGCAGCCCGGGCACACCGCCGCCACCCCCGACGATCAGCATTAATCACTATCCGTAACGCCGCCAATATCCAGAAACACCCAGACTCTCCCAGCGCAAGCCGATTCAACCTGACATAAAAAATATTCATACCTATCGAAAAGACGCACCCCTTGAGAAGTACCGTTTGCTTATCATCGAACTCCACGAAGCAAACCTTCGAATCAGTTCAGAACGCAGAATCGGAGCCAATTCAGCTCCTATATTCTGTCCAGACGGCGAATACGGAAGTCACCGTCCCTCGGAGAGGGTGGACCGAGGTTTCCCAATAGTCCCTCCACGGATCCCCGCTCGTACAAGATCGACTTGACGAAAGTCATGGCTACGGCGCGGCAGTGCCGGCGAAGCTGACGACCCGATCGCCTCTCCCAGAGGTATAGGACCAACCCGTTCCTGCACAAGAGGAACAGGCGCTCCGCCGGGTAATTGCTTACCACGACGGTCCGCCCGAAGAACGATCGAAGGATCACATCTCCTGGTCGCTGAAACACGGTCGCGGTCGGGCAAGTCAGCACCCGCCATCCGGCGCCAATGATCCGAGCGCAATATTCATGATCGGTCTGGTCCAAGAAATAATCCTCACGGAACATCCCGACAGACTCGAACGCCTCACGGCGAATCAGGCAGCCGGCTGACGGGAGCCGTTCAACGCTTCGCGGCGGATCCTCCTCTCCACAACTGGTTTCCGGGGAAGTGCTTGGTGTAATCCAGCGAGCCCCGACGATGCCAACGTGCTGGCCTTCGTGGTCCATGCAACAACGAACAAGCTCTGCGACAGCTCCGGGAAAGATTTCGGTGTCGTCATCGAGTGTCAAGATGTACTCTGCTCCGGCCGCCAGTGCGACACGCACACCTATGTTGAGGGCCGCCCCGATACCAAGATTTCGGCCCTGGGGAAGCAACTCACAACTCTGCAGTTGATTGCGATCGATTGCGCTCCTGATCGCATCCACTGTCGCCGGCTCCGATCCGTTGTCAACGATAATCACCCTGCCCACCTGGTTGGCCACCGCCAGGATCGTCCGCTCGATCGAGGTGTAGCAGTTGTAGGTGATGATGACGGCCGTCACGAAGCGAGCCGGGTCAGCGGCTCGTGCCGGGATCGAGTCGTCAGCCAGAAGATCACGCGCGGTCATTGAGTTACCCCCTGGGATTCGCCCGGCTTCCGGGAGCCGAGTCGCACCTTCCGCAGCACGGTGTTGAGCGCAGCGGCCAGCAGCGCCCGATCAGCAGCGCCGCCCGCCAAAACGGAGACGGTGAGCGTCGGAATACCGCCAAAAGTGGCGGCAATCGCCAGCCGTCCAAGGTCGTTGGGCACGAGCCGAGACAGAAGAACAGCCGCCCCCGTCCCTGCGACAAATGCCGCTGCCGTCAGAACGAGCGGGCGGTCCCACGGGAGGAAGTGCGCCCGGTGCCACAAGAACAACGAGGCCAAGCCGTTGACGGCGAGGACCGCAAGAGCCGTCGCGGCTGCCGCCCCGACCGCCCCCAGGTGGGGGATCAGCGTCGCACAGGCAATCACGCTCACAACTAGTCCGACGAGCGCGTTCCGAACGAGCACCCGGGAAAGGCCCAAGGCGAAGATCGCGAAGGTGTTGAAGCCTAGCAGCACATCGATGGTGACGCCGACGGCGAGGATGCGGGCCGGGAGCACCATGTCGGCAGACCGGGTCCCGAACAGCAGATGCACCAGAGGACCGGGTGCCGCGGCCATGAGCGCCAGCGCCGGAGCGCACAAGACCAGCCCGCACCGGGAGGTCCACCTGGTGAGGTCGAGCAGGTCCGCATCCTTCCCACGGATCCGTGCTGCCGTCATTGCCGGCTGGGCGTAGCTAGCGAGGATGGCGAACAGTGCTCCGATGGCATCAGCGATCCCGGAGACTGGCGCGTACGCCCCTGCCCCTGCGCTGCCATGAAATCCTCCGAGGAAGACCACGTCAAGCTGGGAGACAGCGACAAAGAACGTCGTGCTGGCCAGCACGGCCAGACCGAAAGTCAGGAAGTGCTTGCTGCCCAGGGATCGTTCGGGGCGGGTGCGCAATTGGCTCACCCAGCCCGACCACAGGACCAGGCCGACGACACTGACGCCCACCGCTACCGACTGCGCCGCGGCCATGGACACAGCCGAGCGCAAACCCGCCACCAGCAGACTGATCGTCAATGCCATAATAAGCCCGGATCTCAACGCGCCGGACATCAGAGGGACCTTCGGCTGGAACGTCGCCTGGACGAGGCCCATCGCCGCCTCACGCGCCGGGGCGACGATCGCCACCGGCGCGAGCACGAGGAATGCAGGGACGGCCGGCGACAGGGAGGTTATCCTGCTCATGATCAGTGAGACGACCGCCACAGTCACCGACACAAACACCACCAGGTACACGCTCACCCGAGTCGCGGCCCTCGCAACCATGCTGACCCCCTGGTGCTCATCACAGGTCAGCGCCTCAGCAGTTCGGCGGGTGACACTGCCCTGCAACCCGAATGCACCGACGGGGACGACGAACGTAATAACGCCCGTTGCCAGCGCATAGGTCCCGAAGGAGGAAGGTGACATTAGCCGGACGAGGACCACCGTGAGCGGGAGGGCCGTCGCCGCCGAGAGGAGCCAGGAAGTCAGGCTCCAAGCGCTCCCGGCCAGAATGTTCGACCGGGACTGCTGAGCATTGCGCCAGGGATGCACGGGCTTATCCGAAGCTGTTTGTCGAGGTCGACGTATGTGGCTTGACCGCAGCGACTCCCACTTGAAACCAGGCCGGAGCCATTATGCGGTCGTCGGTGAAGCGATTCAGGCGGCGGAGCCCGACAAACCCCGCGTCCGCGACTAGCTGGTTCAGTGTCCGACGATCATAGAGCCACCTGTGCTGGGACTCCTGACAGTACGAGTACAAATACAAATCGTTTAGCTTCCAGTTGTCGATCTGTCCCGCCAGGTAGGCGAGTGAGATGATCTTCCCGTCAGGGACGAGTACGGTCACAACCCCACCAGGCTTGAGAATACGGTGGCACTCCTTCATCAGGGCGCGGCCGTCGCCGAGCGTCATGTGTTCCACAACGTGACTCATGAGAATCTCGTCGAAGCACTCATCCCGGAACGGCGCGGGCGGGACCCGGGCCAGCACGTCGCCAGGCTTTGTCTCGTCGAGATTGACCCAGCCCACCAGGTCATGTCCACCCGTCCCGATGTTCAGCGCCCGTCCTGAGGCTGCCGGAGGACGCCAGCTTCGCCCGGCCCACCCGCAGTACCTGGTGACTGCCCAGATAGGGAAGCGCGCCAATCGGGAGTACGTCATGGCCACCCTCACTCAGCCCGACTTCCATGTCGTTCGGAGACGGTCTGCCGGATCGAGGTCTCTCCGGGCAAAACGATGTCTGTGCCCTTCAGGAACGCCTCGGCACAGGAGCTCGGGGTGAAGGCGGCACGGGCGGCCGGGGTGACCACGCGCCCGAGCATCTTGCACACGCTTCCGATCAGCTCGGGGGCGGACGCTGTCGCCATCACGTTCACCGCCTCGGGCGAGAGGTGACGCAGATCGTTGGCATTCCCAACCCCCGGGCCCAGTACGAGGGGCCGGCCGGCGGCGAGCGCCTCCGACGCGACGAGCGGCGCCGGGTCCTTGCGGCTCGGCGCCACGACGACGCCGGCAGACGCGAACGCGTCCACAAGGCGTGGGCCTTCCAAGTATCCGAGGTAGTGAACTCTCCCCAGGCGCCGAGCTGTGTCCGCGACCGCGGGTCGCAACTGCCCATCGCCCACGATCACGACGCTGTCAAGGTGCTGCAGCAGTCCGGGCAGAGCCTCGAGCAGGACGTCGACTCCCTTGCGCTGTGAAAGCTCTCCCACGAACAGCGCTCTCCTGGCGGTCGGTGCTGGCAGCGCATGAAGCGCAGAGAGACCGATCGCGTTACGGACCACGGTCGTCGGCAGGCCCGGCCGCAGCTGGTCCACGAAAGCTGCCGCGCCGTCACCGCTCACCAGCGCCGCGCCGCAGCCGCCCAGGAATCGTCGGCGTGCCAGCGAGCTGAGCGGATCCCGGAACGACCCGGTGGCGGCGCCGCTCTCCACCCAGGCGACGGCCGGCACAGCGCGGCGGTGGCACCAGCGCAAGGACGACCACGAAGCCGACAGGTCCCAGCCATCGACGACAACCACCTCCGGGGAGAGCCGATCGAGCGTTCGGCGGACCCCAAAGGAAACATCAAAGACACGCTCGCCATGTGCTATCCCTACGGTGCGCAGCAGCTCCGCCTGGAACGACACGTCCTGCCACGGGACAGACCAGCGGCGCCGCTTGCGGTAAGTGTCCCGGCTGAGTACGACGGCCAGTTGGCCATCGAGATTCTGCCCGAGTTCGTTGAACAACGGCACCCGGTAGGGGGGGAGGATGTTGTGGACGATCACCAGCATCTCAACGACCTCCCCCGGGGCACGCAATACGCTCGTGGTCCCGGGAGGACGGAAGCCCCGGTCCGGATTGGGTCGCCTGGCCGATCACGGTCCTGACGGCACGGGGTAGCGCGGCAAGCTGCACCGCCTGGAGTTTTCGCTTGGCGGGGACCGGGTCCGTGGTGGCGGCCCGCCGCAAGATGCGCGCGAGCGCCTCGCCATTGCGTGCCCACGAGAAAGTAGCCTTCAGCTCCTCGACCTGATCGTCCGGCACGCACCCTTGACGCGTGGCAGCCAACATGGCCCGGCCTAGCCCGGCCACATCGCCCGGCGTGACGAGGCGCGCCCAGCGCCCGTAGAGCTCCCGGTGCGGGGGAATGTCGGACAACACCACCGGGACTGACATGGCCAGCGCCTCCCCTGGCGGCAGCGGGAACGCCTCTTGTCGGCTCGCGCTCACCAGCACTACGGCGCGTTGGCAAAGATCCAGCAATTCGGATTTCGTCAGGAAGCCCGTGAACCGGATGCTCTCTGCGCAGTCCAGTGCGGACGCCAGATCCTCCAAACGCCGGCGCAAGCCGACCTCTAGCTCGCCCCCGGCGATGACCAGCTCATAGGAGTCGCGCAGGCCCCGCTCTGCGGCAAAGGCGGCGAGGACCTCGTCGATACGCTTGTACGCGTAGAGATTCGAGACCACCATTATGGCGTCGCGGCGGATGCCCGTTGCGGGCCGGGGGGCTTGCTCAAGCCGTCCGAGACCCGACAGGACGATCGAGTAGGAGCGCCGGAGAGCGGAGTGGCGCGAGAACTCGGCCGCAGCCGAAACCGAGATATGGACAAGCTCCGAGGCCCGAAGAGCCGAGAGCCAGGCGACCGGCCGCGCGACCGCCATTCGCAGCGATCGGGGAGCGTCAGCCGCGAACAAATGGGGATTCTGCACGCACACCACGGTGGGGATCCCCCGTGACCGCAACGGCGCTGTGGAGCCAGGGCAGTACAGCACCTCGGCGCCCCAGCGCCGAGCCTCGACGGCCAGCCGAGCGTGGATAAAGCGCAGCCGCGCAACGCGGGACCTGGCATCGACCACACGTACCGCGCTGGCGGGCGATCTAAGAGCCTCTCGCAGGTCTGCGGCGACTGCGGCGCGCGCGGCGAACACCAGCAGCGAGATACCCTGACGCTCCAGCTCTGGGAGCTGGCTGCGGAGGTAGCTCAATCCTCCTCCCGGCGCCGTGGCGATGGCCTCCACCGCCACCCGCAGCGGGCGGCTTTCCCTGGGGCGCTCTGCCTGAGCCTGGAGGGCTTTGTGGGCCGTCGTCATCTCAGCCCCGCTCCCGCGGCTCGGAGAACCCAGGGATTCCGCGCACTGGTCTCGACCGGCTGAGCATCCAGATGGGATAGACAATCGTCGCGAACTCGTACAGAGCGAAGAACATGAGCGAGCGGCTGAGCACCGAAAGGAGCACCGCGCCGGTGGCTGCTGCCATCGTGGCAGTTTCCATGCGTTGCCGGTCGGCGGTGTCCGAACGTGAGACGATCCACCCCAGGATCGCGCCAAAGCCGAGAAGCCCGATCAGACCGAAGTTGGCGTCCGCCTCGGCCCACAAGGGAACCGCTGCTCCGGTCCCGGGGACGGTTACCGCCCGGACGATCAAGATAAAGGCTGGGAGGGGCTTGTGTCCCGTGATGAACTGGGGCACGAAGAGCCTCGGCAGCTGGAGATACGACTCGCCGAGGAGGAGACCGGGATGCTGTTGGTGGATCGCCGCGTAGGGCGTGGCGATGTCTATGGAAGTCATCGCAATGCCCTCCAGGCTGCCAATGTCGAATGAACTGGCTGTGACGACACTGCTGGACTGGTGGTTGCCGCGATAGACTTGGACTACGAAGAACGTCATTGTGGTCACCGCCACTCCGGCCAAGGCCACCTTCGTACGCTGTGAGCGCGGGGCGGGTCGGCCCTTGTGGGAGCGGGTCGCCGCCCACATGCCGAACACTCCGATCAGCGTGACCACGATCCGGTACTTGAATCCGAGCGTCGTGTAGAGGAAAAGGTTCAGCACGATGAGGGCGAGGACGCGGAGACGATAGACTCTAAGGCCGAGAAGGCCGGAGGCGGCGATCGCCGCGCCGATCGACACGTCGACCCCTACGCCAAGGAACTGGTAGATGCCTGAGGTGCTTCTCTGGGCGACGCCGGCCGGGAGGGGCCGGAACAGGTCAAAGTTGCCCAATGGCTGGTGAACGCTGATCGTGAAGGCGACGAAGCAGCACAGCCCGATGGCCTCCATGAGAAGCACCCCCCGCCACCACCGGCTCGGCGGTACTGGTGGGCGGTGGTTGTCTCGGGAGCCTTGGCCCCGGACCATGGCATAGACACTCGAGACGAGGACGACTCCGCCGGTGACAGCCAGGGCGGCCGCGGTCGTGTATTCCAGCGCGCTCTTCTCGACCGGGGCGGGCACGATAGGCGAGAAGGGCTCCCCGGCGGCCAGGGCCGGGGCCCAAGATCCGTATAGAACCAGGACGAATGCGGACAGCACCCCGGCTGACAGCGCCCCGGCCGTCGCACTCCCCGGTCGGATCAGGAGCCACACAGCGATCGACAGTTGTAGCCCGGCGTTGATGACTAGCCAGAGTGACCCGAACCCGTTCTCGATCCCTACCAGCGAGGAGCCGAGCAAGCTCGCGGCCATCGCGCCAGCGATTGGGACGGGTCGCAGGCCCACGCTGACAGGCATGGGTCGGCCATAGGCCTCGTGCGGGAGCCATGCAGGGGCCGGACGGCGAGAGCTCATGGAAGGCGAGCCGAGGCCGTCAACGCCCGCGCTCCGAAGACTTGACCCGTTGCCTGAAGTCAAGAAGATCGGCCTCACCTATACGCTGGCCAGGGGTGTGGTCCCGCAGAGCCTCCAGGGCGCAGAAACGCATAAGGCTTACCGGCAGTTTGGTGCCACGGATCCAAACGCAGGTGGGCGCCAAGATGGTTCGAGCATAGAGGACGAACGTCATCCTCCAGACCGGAAATGCCCAGCGCGGCAGGTAACGTTGCTGGAACATCAGCTTGTTCCGATAGCTATTGTAAACGAACTCGGGTGAGCTGTTTTTGTGGCTTGCTTCTCCTCCGTGAATGCAGCCGATAGAGGGTTCATAGCGCAAACGGTATCCTGACTTTCGGACGCGGAGGGAGTAGTCCAACTCCTCTTGGCCGAAGAAGTACTCATCGGCGAGCAGTCCTACGCCTTCGATCACATCGCGTCTCGTGACAGCAAACCCCAGCGAGATGAAAGTGACATCTGCGGCCAAGTCACACTGGCCGCGGTCCCGTCTCCTCGCGCCGAAGACGTTGGCGCCACCTCGCCACCGACGGAACCGTCCTCCCCCATACCACAATCGGCCGTCTGGGCGGAGAATCTTTCCGGTGAGCAGGCCGATCGAGTGGTCGTTCCGCACCATGTCGACGGCCCTGAGCAGGTCATCAGCAGATAGTCGAGCGTCGTTGTTCAGGAACACGACCACGTCATACTCGCCGCGCGCCAGTACCCAACACAGCCCTGCGTTCGTCCCGCGAGCGAAACCCTCGTTGTTGGGCAAACGCACGATCGGCACATCAGGATGGACGCGTGCGATCAGATCCGCCGAGCCGTCGCTCGAGCCATTGTCAATCGCTACCGCCTGCAGTTCCGAGGCGCCGGTTTGCAAACAGGCGAGACAGCCGAGGGTCTCCGCGGCATTATTCCAGTTGAGAACGAGCACGGCCGTCTTTCGGCATGCGGATTTCTCATGCCGATCCAGGTCACTACTGGACTGATCCTCTGTCTCTTCCCTCATCGGCCTGCCCTTTGGTTGCTCTCGTTCCTTCGACGAGGCGTCAGCATGCGGTAGCAACACGCCTCCGGTTCAGGACCGTTTCTTACAACTCTCGCATCCTCTCCTGCGCTCGCGCTCCAGCGGCCAGTGTTGCGCGCATCGAGGCCATAGGTAGGAATAGTAGCGGACTTACAGTCAGCGCGTCCACGGTTACCCATGAACAGGGCTGTCTGTTATGAGCCAGCCTCGAATGCGGGCTGGTTGCACCCAGCTTGTGTAGAAATGTTCTTGATCACAGACGGTCCAAGCAATCGGGTTTAACAGTCGACACGGATTTACGTCCGAATCGGACATTGCCGGGGATGATCTTCCTGTAGTGAAAAGCTCTCGCGACACGCGAGAGGACAGGAGAAAACGTGGCCCCG
>Ga0335078_10017745_pt1 | contig 10584 bp, 8 predicted proteins | sample Lox_Sample_32_FD_206711 | JGI IMG/M metagenome (GOLD analysis project Ga0335078, IMG submission 206711) | Soil microbial communities from Loxahatchee National Wildlife Refuge, Florida, United States - Lox_Sample_3.2 | ecosystem: Environmental > Terrestrial > Soil > Wetlands | place: USA: Florida...
GGCTTCTGTCGCACCATGAGCTTCCCCGAATGCAGCTCGGCCAGCACAGAATCGCTGACCGGAGACGAGGGGACGGGCTCTCCGGCGGGCGTGACCACCTCGAATCCCTTCTTCGCAATGTAACTCGGGTCTTTCTGCACGGCTGGAACGATCTCCGCGCGCTGGATGCTGGGCGGCACGTTCCAGTACGGACGGAAGATGACGTAGCGCATGTCCTTCTCGAAGACCGGCGTCTTGTGCTGGAAGGCCTTGCCAACGATTACGTTCATGGCGAGCACGGCGTTGCCGGAGCCGTCATAGGCGCGCAGGCGGAACTCGGGGATATTGACCACGATGGGCGGTTCGGTAAAGCGGTCGGGCAGCCAATGCCAGCGTTCCAGGGTCAGACGCAGTTGTTCCACGCGCTGGCTGAGCGGCGTGTTGAGGTGGCGGAGCGTCTGGGCGTCCAAGCGGCCGTCGGCTTTCAAACCGTGGCGCGCCTGGAAATGCTTGACGGCATCCACCAGCGCGCCCTGATAGAGACCGGAACCGGCGGGAACGGCGGCGCTCGCAGGCAGGTCGCCCAGCAGACGCAGCAGGCGGGCCAGCCGCGGGACCCCGTCGTACGAAGTGCCGGGCGCGACCGGTTTGGCCGCGGACGGGAGCTGTTCGCCGTCGTCCTGCCTGGCCAGTTGCAGGTAGTGCTGCAAGGCATCGAGAGTGCGTTTGTACTCGGCGAAGGGCGGGCCGATCTGCGCCAACTCGGCGCTCATGTCCCTGCCGGCGACCAGGCGCTCGCGCAGGAACGCGGGCAAGTCATACTTCTTCTCTTCGACGCTCAAACCGAACTGGAAGTGCTGCGGATTGACTTTGCCGATGTGGAGGTCGGAGATGTATCGCATGACGCACACCGTGAGAGCCGCGTCGAAGACGGCCGTGTCGTGGGCGCCGGGAGCGCCGCTGAGGCGGGCGAGGCGGCCGGCCCAGAGGGAGCTGTCATAATCCTCGGGCTCGACGCCGCGGAGGTCGGCCTGCTTCAACAGGTCGATCAACGCCAGCGCCTGGGGCGTGGGCCGGCCGTCGCGGCTCCAGGCGGGCGCGTAAGCCTGGGGCTCGTAGAAATTGCGGATGTGCTGGCGATAATCGGAGAAATCCGGCCAGCGGAGGTCGGGCAAGTGTCCGTCGGCGGCAATGGCGCGTATCTGGGAGGAGACGTCGGCGGGCCCGGTTGGCTGTGCGAACGCCGCCGCCGCGGACAGGGCCAGGGTCAGCAACCACACGGTTTTGCGCATATTGACGTGACGGTGCATTTACTCGACGGGCAAGGGGTCGCGGAACCCGCGGCGCAGCACGCGGATGCGCGCGGGATGACCGAGGTTCGCGTCCGACTCAAAAACCGCGGGCAGCAGCTCGCGCACGCGGCTGAGGCGAACCGGTTGGCCGATGGCATCCACCGGGTTGACGATGGCGACTTCCCGGGGCGCAATCGCGATCAAGAGATCGCCCACATCGTAGTGTTTCAGGATGCCGGGAACCGTGATCTCGGAGAGGTTGCGATGCAGCGGCGCTTCCAGCGCCATGCGGTAGGAAACCAGCGAGTTCTCGACAATCACGCGCGTGATGCGCCCGTCGAGCGCGGCGGCGTGCAACGCGACCAATCCCAGCGCCCCCCTGCCGTAGAACGTGATGGACGAGGCATCGACGTCGGGGCGGGACGCCAGCCAGTTCACCACCCGGAGGACGTCATCGGCGCGCATGCCGATCAACGTCTTGCCCACGATGATGGCCCGCAGGTTCACCGCCATGTACGGTCCCAGAGCGAATTGGGTGGATTGCCCGTTCTGGGCATCGATGGGCGTGCCTCTGGACTGCAAGGCGATTACGATGTGGCCGGATTTCGCCAGGCGCGAGAAATCGGGAGAGGCGGCTGTCCGGTCCACGGGGACCTCATCCAACAGGACCATCGCCGGCTTGCGCCCCGCGCCCTCGGGCCGCGCCTCGATGGCCTTCAACTCGATGCCCGGCTCGGTTGCCAGGGAGAGGGTCTCCAGACGATAGCCGTCGAGCGCCTGCTCGTTGATGACGCTCACCGCCGGCGCCTCACCTTGCGCCGCCACGGCGGCGGTCTGCCGCACCTCCGAACGGATTCTCTCCTGGAACCGTGCCAGCGAACCGGCGGAGTCGATGGTTTGCGGCGGCGCCGTGTGGCCTTGCGCCCGTTCGCGCGTCAGGGCTTCCACCGTGCGGCTGTTGAGCGAGGTCGAAACCTGCCCGGTTGGGGTCACGGTCAAGTCGTCGGCGTCATTGGGACGAAATTGCTGGAACTCTCTCGGCGAGGAATCCCCGGTGAGCTGGCCGGCAAGGAACGTCAGAATCTGGTTTGAGATGGGGCCGAGATTGCCGTGGCCTCCGGGCCCCGTGATCCATTGCAGATTGCCTTCCGCCCCGTAGAGGCCGTAAAACCGGCTGGCCTCCTCGTAGGTCTGCTGCGCGCCGGCGAACGGGAACATGTCCTGAGTGGTGGAGACAATGGCGTATGGGCGCGGCGCGGCGAGTTCCACCCAGTCGGCGAAGTCGAGCCCTTCGGCGGCGAATCGCGGCAGAGTCTGTTCGGCGTCCTGAGGCCCTTGAGTGGGAAACAGCTCCTTCAACGAGGTGATGTAGCAGGCGGAGGCCGCCGCGCGGATGCGGGAATCGAGCGCCGCCAGGTAGGCCGTGATCGTGCCTCCTCCGGAGCAGCCGAACGCGCCGATGCGGTTGGGGTCGACATCCGCGCGCGCCGCGAGATAGTCGACGCCGCGCATGCCGTCGTTAATGAAGTATCGAGAGACGTGGTCGCCGATGAGCAGCGCGGTCAAGCTGGCATGCTCGTGCTCGCCGAGCCGCTCGATCTTGGAGTTCTCCAGATCGGGATCGTAGTGCTGCATCCGCTCGCCCTGGCCGAGCGGGTCGATCACCAGGGCCACGATTCCCTGCCGCGCAAAATTCGCCGCCCAGTTGTATTCGCTCTGCTTGCCCGGGCCATGACCGGGAGCGATCACGATCGCCGGAAATGGGCCCCGTCCGGAGGCGGGCACGTAGACGTTGGCCGTCACGTAAAAGTCCGGCAGGCTTTGGTAGGCGATGTTCTCGATGCGAAAACCGTCGCCCGCCACGCTTCCGAACTGTTTGGCGGACAGCGGGCCGGAGCGCTCCGGCAGGCCGCCGATCCGATCGAGAATCTTGCGCCGGACCTCGGCTTGTCTCCGGTCGGCCTCTTCGCGCGTGTGGATCCGGGAGACGGCCTCGGCGCGTCGATCGGCTTGGGCGATGCCGACGCCGTTGAGATAGGAGTTGAGCTTCTGAAGCGCCTCGGTAGGTTGAGCCTGCGCGGCGGCGGCGGCGCCCAGAAACAACAGCCAGAGAACGGTGTGGCGGCCGAGCGTGGTTCCAGCAGCGAGGGCCATTTTCAGATCATTTTACATGAGAATCACGGAGCCGCCGCTGCTCACGTGGCACGCTCCCTGACGGTCGCGGCCCTAACGCAACAGAGCCGCAACCGCGAGGGAGTGGTCCGCCAGGTCCTTGACCGCTCCTGCGCGGGACTTTTCAGTCCCGCCGGACCGGTGGGCGGACTCAAGTCCGCCGCAGACTAAAGTCTGCCCCACGCACCTAGAGCGACCGCAGGAAGGCGAGCAGATTGTTCTTGTCGGTTGGCGAAAGATTGTCGAAGCGCTCGATGACGGAGTTGGCTTCGGAGCCGGGGCCTTTGTGAGCTTCGATCGCGTCTTCGAGAGACTGCAGCCTCTGCCCGGGGCCGACGCGGCCGTCGTGGAGGAAGAAGATGCGTTGGCCGAGGCCCCACAACGGCGCCGTGCGGAACTGATCGCCGGTGGCCGCGCCTTGCGTGATGCCATCCGCCAATCCTTCGCCCATGTGGTGGACCGCCAAATCCGAGAACGGCGCGAAGGTCACGTTGTTCAAGGCAGCGATCGAGGATGTGCCGGTGGTGAGCGACGGGGTGTGGCAGAGTGCGCAACCGATGCCCGAGTTTGTGCCCGGTGAATCGGGGATGATGGTGGGGTCCGAAGGATTGGACGATACCAGGTTGGCGTTTCCCGGCACCAGGGATGACGGGACCTGGAAGAGAGCCGCGCCGGCCGCGATCTGGGCCGCCGTGACGGTCGCGGTGGCCGTCGAATAACCCTCGGGATGCGCCGTGGGAGGCGCGTTCAGGCGCATGAAGATCGCCACCCGGGTGATGAACGAGCTGATCTCATTCGGATTGCCCGGGGGCGGCGGCGGACCAGGGGTCACGGCCTGTTCGATGCCCGTCAGGTCTTCGGGGGTGGGATTAAAGGTGCAGCCGTTGACGTACGCCTGCTGGTTCGGGAGAGGGAACCGTTCGTTGCTGAAGAGTTCGTTGGAGACCCCCATCTCCACATTCGACGCTTCGCCAGTGAACAGGAGCAGCGATTTATTCTGCGCCTTCCAGCCGAAGCGGGCGATGCTGCCGTCATTCCCGCTACGGTTCACCGTTCCGGCAATCCCGAGGACCCGCTTGGCGAAAGCATTGGCGTCAAGATTGTTCAGCAGCTCCTCATCGGGAGTATTCTCCATCAAGCCGGAGCCGAACAGCGGAGTCGGAATGCGGAAAATGATGTTGTCCCGGTCGCGGAAATCGTTCTGGGGAAGGGAACACCCCGGCGCGTCCGTGCGGCCCTGGATGGAATAGAGATCGTGAACGCCGCCATCGGGGGTTCTTCCGTCCGCCATGAATTGGAACCTCGCTTCCCGCGTCGGCCCGTTGAGCGTGATGAAGAAGGGAGGGATATTGGCCGCGCCATCGAGCGCAGCGAGCGCGAACTGCTGATTCGGGACGTTATTGGGCACGTTCCCGAATTTCCCCAGGTTCTTACCTTGTGCCGCGACGCTGGCCGGATTCGGACTGGTTCCCCCGGGAGCCGGGTTGGCGTGACACATCTCGCAGGAGTTTCCGTTGAACGTAGGCCCCAGGCCCGAACCCGGTTCGCTGTTGACGGTTCCGGAGACGGAAAACACTTCCCCAAACAGTTGACCGCCGTCTTTCCAGGCGGCGCCCTCGTTGCCGTTCGCTCCGCTGATGAGGCCACCGGCGTCGGGTCCGCCGGATCGTGGACCTGGGTCCTGAACGCCCACCGCCGTTCTCGGGCCGAGCGTTTGCGCGGAAACGAAGGCGGCCCAAGCCAACATGCAAACGAGAGCCACCCATAAGAACACGGCGGCGGGGCGTCTGGTAAAGCGGTACGGCTTGGAATTTGACATAGTTTACCCTCCCCAGGTGAATCCTGGTCCGATTGGGAACAAAAAGCCTCTATCGTGTGGGTTGGTACAAGAAACCGGGAGGGCGCGCGTATGCTAAGATCGAGAAGTGTCGCTACACACTTGGATTCGCTGCCCAAACGGCGATCCAGGAGATCGGCCCTCTCCCACGGCGGGGGCCGATTTTTCATTGTTAGTGCCGGACTGTTACCCCAGTATTTCTATCCTCCGCTGTATGGTAAGTCCCTGGTAAGAAGCCCTTTAGTACTTCCGTTGAACCGAGCTTATTCTCGCCTAGACCTTTGCTCCATGCAAGGACTTAGTGGTTGCGAGGAATGACTTTTTTCCCCGCTGCTGGGAGTCGAACTTAATATGTGTCGATTAGTATGAGGCGGAGTATGACCGTAAGTAAGCCTTCTTCAGCGGTCCTCGGGGACGCGGTGACGCGCGAGCAATTCCACGGCTTGCGCGTTTCCGGCGCGCTGGGCGGCCCGGGCGTGATGCCAGGCGGCGGCAGGATCGTCGCGCACGGCGTAGATTTCGGCGAGGGCGACGTGGGCCTCGGCGTATGCGGGGTCGAGGCGGACGGATTCGAGCAGGAGGCCGAGCGCTTCCTCCGGCCGGCCGCGGATGCGATAGAGCTGGGCGAGGTTGTGATAGGGCCGCGGGTTGGCGGGCTCGCGCGCGATCCAGGCGCGCTGCTCCTCGACGTGCCGCAGGGTTTCCTGGTCGAGCGCGAACTCGATCACGTCTTTGCGCCAGAAGCTCACTGCTCGGATCCTACCAGAACCAGGCGGACGTCCATCACGTTGGTGTGAGTCGGGCCGGTTTTGACCAGGTCGCCCAGAGCTTCGAAGTAGCGGTAGGAATCGTTGCGGTCGAGGTAGGCGCGGGCATCGGGCTTGCGGGCGAGGGTGGCGCCGTCCGCCAGCGCGCCCGCGGCATCGGTGGGGCCGTCGGTGCCGTCGGTGCCGGCGCTGAACACCACGGTGCGCGGCATGCCGGCGATGTCCAGGGCGGCGGCCAGCACAAATTCCTGGTTGCGTCCGCCGCGGCCGTCACCTCTCAGTGTGACCGTAGTTTCGCCTCCCGTAATGACACAGGCGGGGGGCCGGATGGGGCGGCCGGTGGCGGCGATTTCGCGGGCGATGGCGGCGTGCATGCGCGCGATCTCGCGCGTCTCGCCTTGCACCTGACTGGAGAGCAGGAGCGTGCGGAATCCCAACTCGCGGGCGCGCCGGGCCGCGGCTTCGAGCGCCAGGCGGTTGCTGCCCACCACGGTGTTGCGCACGCGCGCGAAGAGAGGATCGCCGGGCTTGGGAGTCTCGGGCAGCTCGCCGCGCGCGCCCCGTTCGAGGCGTTCGCGCAGCGGCGCTGGAACCTGTGCCCGCAGCGCGTATTTGTCGAGAACCGCGAGAGCCTCGGCGAAGGTGCTGGCGTCGGGCGCGGTGGGTCCGGAACCGATGGCGCCGGGCGCGTCGCCGATCACATCGGAGAGCAGCAGCGCTTCCACGCGGGCCGGCGCGGCGAGGCGCGCCAGGTGGCCGCCTTTGATGCGCGAGATGTGCTTGCGGACGGTGTTGATTTCGTGAATGTCGGCGCCCGAGGCCAGCAGCAGCCGGGTGGCGGCCTGCTTCTCCGCAAGCGTGATGGGCGCGGCCGGCAGAGGCAGCAAGGCCGAGGCCCCGCCCGAGATGAGGCAGATGACCAGGTCGCGCGGTCCAGCCGATTCGACCAACCGCAGGATGCGCCCGGCGCCTTCCACGCCGCGCGGGTCGGGCACCGGGTGGCCGCATTCGTGAAGCTCGATGCGGCGCAGCCTCGAGCCGGAAGCCTCTTTGACGTTGAGCCAGCCGGCGGCGACGCGGCGGCCGAGGACGCGCTCGGCCGCCGCGGCCATGGACACGCCGGCCTTGCCGGCCCCCACCACGTACACGTTGTCAAACCGGGAGAGACGGAGTCGTTCCAGGTGCCGGGTCACGGCGGCAGCCGGGTCGGCGGCCGCCAGCGCGGCGCGGAAAATGGCGAGCGCCTGGCGGCGCAGCCGCGCAGGGGTGGACGCGGGAATCGCCGCACTCATTTCAGATAGGGGTGACCGAGGATGGCATTCACGGCCTCGGCCGGATCGTCGCCGTGGATCGAAACGTGGACATCGGCGAGCGCATAGGCATCGCGGCGGGTTTCATAAAGCACCGCGAGATTCTCCAGGTCGCGCGCCAGCGGGCGGTGCGAAGCCTGGCCCACGCGCCGGGAAACCATGTCGAAGGGACAATCCAGCCAGACGGTGATGCCGTGGTCTTGCAGAAGCCGGCGGTTGCCGGGGTGCACGAAGGCGCCTCCGCCCAACGCCAGGACGGCCGGCCGGCCATGCTCGACCCAGCGGGTATGCTGGCGGAGGATTTCGCTTTCGATGCGGCGGAACTCGGCCTCGCCGCGAGAATCGAAGATCTCCGTGATGGTGATCTTTTCGGCGGCCTCGATTTCGTCGTCGGTATCGAAGAAGCTCCAGCCCAGACGGTGCGCCAGCAAGCGGCCGATGGTCGATTTCCCGGAGGCCATGAAGCCGACCAGGTAGATGCCGGGCGTGCCTTTCAGTTTCAGGTTCATGCGGTTTGATTGATGCCGGCCATCCGCGCTTCCACGAAAGAAGGAAACAGGCGCATGGCCAGAATGACGAGCCAGCCGGAGCGCGGCGTCACCACGGTGCGGGCATCGCGCTCGACGCCGCGGCGGATGGCCGTGGCGCACTCCGCCGCCGTGATCGCAAAACGGCGTCCGCTGAGGATGGCGTCGGGAGCGGGGCCGCCGCGGGCATGCTGCTGAAACGCCGTCCGGACGTATCCGGGGCAGACGATCAGGGTGCGGACGCCATCGCGCCGCAATTCCATGCGCAGGCCTTCGGTCAGCGCGCCCACGGCGAACTTGGAGGCGCTGTAGAGAGTCAGCCAGGGCAGCGGCACCTTGCCGGCGATGGAGCCGATGTTGACGATCATGCCGGCGCGGCGGGCGCGCATCTGCGGGACCACCAACTGGGTCATCCCCAGCAGCGCGAAGAAATTCAGTTCCATGAGGCGGCGCGCTTCTTCCAGAGAGGCATTCCAGGAGGGCAGGTACAGCCCGGCACCCGCGTTGTTGATGAGGATATCGATGGCGCCGAACCGCTCCAGCGTGCGCTCGACGGCGGCGCGCCGCGTTTCCTCGCGGGTGAGATCGCCGGGCGTCAGAAGGGCGTCCGGCCCCCCGGCGGCGCGCAGGCCGTCTTCGGAGCGCGCGGTCAGCGAGAGCCGCGCGCCGGCGCGGGCGAACTCCGCGGCGCAGGCGGCGCCAATCCCTTCAGAGGCCCCGGTGATGAGCGCTACTTTGCCTTCGATCCGCATACGCGATTGCTGCTCCCGCGCGGGAAACGCCATAATATTAGCATGTCGTCGGGGACTATCCCGCTGTTTCCGCTGCAAGTGGTGGTGTTTCCGAGGACTTCTCTGCCGCTGCACATTTTTGAAGAACGCTACAAAGAAATGATCGGCAACGCCATCCGCGACAACTCCGAATTCGGCATCGTGCTGGCGCGCGAGGACGGCATCGTGAACGCCGGCTGCACGGTGGTGGTGGAGAAACTGGCGCAGATGTACCCGGACGGCCGGATGGATATCGTGACGCGAGGCCGCCGGCGCTTCGAGATTCAGTCGCTCAACGAAGAGAAGGACTACCTGCAGGCCGAGGTGACGTTTTTCGATGACGACGACTTTTCGCCGGCCCCGGAAGAAATGCGGAACCGGGCGCTGGCGCACTACCAGGCATTGAGCAAACTCGGCGCGGTGCGCGACTCGGGGGAACCCGATCTGCAGGACCCGCAGCTCAGCTTTCAACTGGCGCAGGCGGTGCCGGACCCCAACTTCCTGAGCATGCTGCTGCGGCGCCGGTCGGAAACCGGGCGGCTGCAGGAACTGAACGGATATCTGGAGCAGTACATTCCCCGCCAGACGGCCATCGAGCGCGTCCGGGCGCTGGCCCCGACCAACGGCCACGGCGGCCTGGCCTCCGGGTCGTAGGCCGCCCTCGCCGCCCGCCGATGCGCCAGCAACTGATTATCGACGCCGACGACACGCTGTGGGAGAACAACATCTACTTCGAGCGCGCCTTCGACGAATTCGTGGAATTCCTGGACCACTCGTCGATGACGCCGCGCGAGGTCCGCGACGTGCTGGACGAGATCGAAGCCGCCAACGCCCGCATTCACGGCTACGGCTCGCTGAATTTCGCCCGCAATCTGAAGCAGTGCTACCAGCACCTGGCGGAACGCGAGGTGCGGGAAGAGGACCTGCGCACGGTGATGGGGTTTGCCGAGCGCATCCTGGACTGCCCCATGGAAGTGATCGAAGGCGTGCCGGAGACGCTGGAATACCTGTCTCTGCGGCACGACCTGACGCTCTTCACCAAAGGCCACGTCGAGGAGCAGAGGCTGAAGATCGACCGCTCCGGGCTGGCCGTGTTCTTCCGGCACACGGCCATCGTGCGCGAGAAAGACACGCAGGCGTACCGGAAGCTGGCCGAAGAGCAGGCGCTCGATCCGGACCACGCCTGGATGATCGGGAACAGCCCCAAGTCCGACGTCAACCCGGCGCTCGAAGCCGGGCTGAACGCGGTCTTCGTCCCGCACGCGCACACCTGGGTGCTGGAGAAGGAGCAGATCCGTCCCGGCAAAGGCCGCCTGCTGGTGGTGGAGCGGTTTGAAGATCTGCGGGAGCACTTCTGATTCGCGGGGCAGGCGGGTTACCAACCCGTCGCAGGTTGCCAACCTGCCCCACATGCTTCGTATAAAATGGTGACGCCATGAAACACACAAGAACGCTGGGGGTTTTCCTCTTCGGCCTGGTCCTCTTCGCGCAGCCTTCGGATCGCCCTTCCGATGTGCTGGGGCTGGCCTTGGTGGGCCACCAGGTGGCAGACCTGGAACGGTCCATCAAATTTTTTGAGGCCATCGATTTTAAAGTGGCCGAGGGGCCGGGCGGCTGGAAGGTGGACAAGGAGCTGAACCGGCTGGGCAACACACCGGGGGCCGAAACGCGGACCGCCGTCATGAAGGTGCAGAGTTCCGTGTCGGATGTCCCCTTCACGCTGGTGCTGCGTCAATATCGCGGGATCCAACGCCAGGACTGGAGCGGGAACAATACCTGGGATTTGTTATCGAGCCATATCGACCTGACGGTGGACGGCAATGTGAGCGACCTGTTGGACAAGCTGGAAGCTCAGAATCTGCTGGTGATGCCGAAAATCAATGGGCTTCCCAATCCCCGCCGCCAGGAGGGGTTCCGCCGCTACGCGTTC
>Ga0335078_10017746_pt1 | contig 10583 bp, 6 predicted proteins | sample Lox_Sample_32_FD_206711 | JGI IMG/M metagenome (GOLD analysis project Ga0335078, IMG submission 206711) | Soil microbial communities from Loxahatchee National Wildlife Refuge, Florida, United States - Lox_Sample_3.2 | ecosystem: Environmental > Terrestrial > Soil > Wetlands | place: USA: Florida...
ATGTACTCGGCGCAGGCCGAGTCATTGCCCCCAAGGCCGGAGTAGTAGCTCGCGTTCAGCAGGAAGAAACCCGCGAAACCGAGATTGGTGTAATTGGGAGGGCCACTGTTTACGGGGACGAATACCACCCGCTCTGCATTGCCTGTGCCGCTGGCGAGATACTGCGCATAAGTGGTCGAGGTGGTATCCGTGTCTTCGTCGACGACGAGCAATTGGCTCTCGCGGGCCAGCGGGTGGAGGCGGAGTTGCTGAGGTTCTTCGGACAGGACGCGTTGCAGCGTGTCCAGGGAGATTGCGGCGCGTCCAGTGCGGGGGAACCATCCTTTTGACCGCTGACCGCTTGTTCGTGGCGTTTCTCGGCACGCGCGCGGCCATGGCCGTCACTCGTAAACTCTATTCGAATTTCAGGTGAAGGCTGCCGCACCCAAAAGCGTGCGATGGCTTTGGACAGCGTTGAGCGTTCTGCTCATCGTGGGTCTGGCTGCGTACGTGTATTTTGTTCTGACAGGCAGCTATGACGCCCTGGTGGCGGTATTCAACATCCCGGGTTCTACTTTCTTCATCGTGGTGACGGCGACGGAGGTCTACTATGCTTATCGCGCCCGGGGGCTGTTCGAGCCCGCCGAGCCGATGCGCGCGACCTGGACGCTGATCCTGCTGAGCGCGTGTTGCCAGTTGTCCGGCGCCGCGTTTACCCAAACGTTGACCGCACCGATCTCATGGAATCTTCTGGTCATGGTGAAGATACTGCAACCTGAGCGGCCGCAGCTCTTGCACAGCATCGGAGTGGTTTTGAGCGGACCGGTGGCGATGGCTCTGCTGGCTGCGGGGCTGATGCGCGTCATTGTTCTGAAGCGCCGGTTGGGGCTGCTGAGCAGGCTGACGCCGTTAGACACGTGTTTTATCGCCGCCATTCTACTCTTTACGGGGCGCCAGTTAATGGATATTGCCGGGGTTCTGTTCGGCGACCACGCGCGGCTCACCGTGATTCAGGTCATCCTTTGGTTCACTGATCCCTTGCTGGCACTTCTCTTGATTGAGGCGGTGTCGATTCGCAGATCGGTGTTGAACATGGGACAAGGTTTGGTAGCGCGCTGCTGGGGCGTGATGGCGCTGGGCGTAGCGTTTACATCAGCCGGCGACGTTATTTTGTGGGCAGAGAACTGGGGTTATATTCCAGTGGTCGTCTCGCCGCTGGGATGGTTCATCTGGTTTTTTGCGGTGACCGCTTTTGCCAGCGCACCTTGCTACCAGGTGGAAGCGGCGCGCGAAGCCCATGAAGGCAGCTATGCGGCGCGGCAGATGCGCGGCTAGCGGAGCAGGGAGGGCTCAGGGCCGGCCGGCGGCCTGGATGAGTTTCTCGACGTGCGGCGCGACCATGAGGAGCAGTTCGGCGCGCGATTTTTTGGCGCCGTCGAGGAATGCCTGTTGCTTCTCCAGCCACGCGGCATCCGGTTTGTGGCCGTTGGCGAGGTACTCCAGGGCTTCGAGGCCGGCGGATCCGAGTGCGCTGAGGTCCTTCGAGAGCGGAATCAGTTCTTGAAGCAGGAATGAGCTTTCGAGCGCAGGTTCGAGGGCGGCATCGTTGGCGCGCCAGAGGGTCAGCCAGTGGCGGAGCTGATCTCGGCTGGATGAAGCATCGCTGCCGCCGGCCAGGGCGCGGTCCACCAGATTGCCAAACTCACGCGCCACGTCGCTTTCGGGGCGTGTGGCGTCGACCAGGCGGTTGAGCGGGGTGAAGCTGGTGTATTGCCGGGCTTCTTCGCGAGCGTATTCTTTGACCGGCTCGACGACATCGGAGAGCGTGGCAAGCGGGCCGACGGGATGATCATCCGCCAGCCGCTGGATCATGAGATGGTGGGACGATGCGTGGCGCGCGCCGCGCCATTCGAGGTCGCGGCTTACCACAGCCAGGCGGCGGTACATGGAAGCGACGTCTTTCACCTCCTGCGGGGACCAGAAGCGCTCGGCTATGGCGGCGGCGCGCGGCCAAACGCGCATGTCCACGTTCAGGGGCGTCACGTACTCTGACCACATGCAGGCTTCGCCGCCGAGAATGCGCATCTTTTGTTCGGCGTCGAGACCGGCTGACTCGTTCTCGAGGGGGTCGACGGCGTAGTGGTAGGCTGCGGAGTGCATGAGATCGAGATAATAGCCGGCCGACAAGATTCCCATGTACCCGAGCCGGGCGGCGTCGGACAGCGACTTTTGGCCGCGCCAGGAATGCACCACGATGTCCTTGGGCAGAGTGGGAGCGAAGATCTCGTCCCAGCCGATGACCTTTTTGCCGTGCTCGGTGACGATGGGCTGGAGGCGCGAGTTGAAGTATGCCTGAAGAGCAACGTTGTCTTTGAGGCCGTGCTCGCGCATGAACGTCTGGATCTGCGGATTACGATCCCACTGCTTGCCGTTCACCTCGTCGCCGCCGATGTGGAAGTAGTCGTCGGGAAACAGCGCGGCCATCTCGCCGATGAAAGCATCCAGGAACCGATAGACTTCATCGCGGGTGGGATCCATGGCGGGATCGAAGACGCCCCATTTCCGCTCGATGGTGTAAGGTCCGGGCGCGCTGGCGAGCTCCGGATGGCCCACAAACCAGGCCGTGGTGTGACCCGGCATGTCGAATTCCGGGACGACGCGGATTCCGCGCTCGCGGGCAAACTCGATGACCTCCCGGATTTGCTGCTGCGTGTAGTAATGTCCGTCGGATCCCATCTCGTGCAGTTTCGGGAAGCGCGTGCTCTCCACGCGGAAACCCTGGTTATCGGAAAGGTGCCAGTGGAGCACGTTCAGCTTGAGCGCCGCCATGGCTTCGAGGTTGCGGCGGACGACATCGGCGGGCATCCAATGGCGGGAGACATCCAGCATCAGACCGCGCCATGAGAAGCGGGGCTGATCGTCGATCTGGATGGCGGGTGCGGCAAACCCGTCTTTGTCAGCTTCGACGAGCTGAAGGAAAGTTTCCAAGCCGCGGAGAATGCCCAGCGGATTGGGAGCCGTGAGACGGGCGCGATCCGCGGTCACTTCGAGCCCGTAGGATTCGTCTTCGCCGAGTTGTTGCACCGGGGAAGATGCGGCGGCGGTTGCAATTTCGAGCGTGGCTCCGGCAGCATCCGCGCTTAGATCTCGCGTGAGGGGCATCCCGGTTTTCGATTCCAGATGTTCGATCAGGCGCACGGCGGCGCGCTCGAGCCGAGGCTCGCGGTAACCGGTCAAGGCAATGCGAAACGACTGGTCCACCTTGAGCCTGCCCTGACCGGGTACGACGTGCGCGGGTTGCGGCATCAGGTTCAATTCGCCATGTGCCGTCGGCAACAATGAGCTCGACGCCAATAACCAGCCACCCAGTTTGAGGATTCTCATAAGAGACCAACCCACAATGATAGGCTAAAAAGAATGGAAGAAGAGGTTCTCGCGAAGGCGTATGACTCGCGCCTGATGCGCCGGCTGCTCAGTTACCTGCGGCCGTATACCGGTTACATCGCGCTGTCGCTGGTGTTCCTGTTTGTGTATTCGGCGCTCCAGGTTTGCGGGCCGCTGTTAACCAAGCTGGCGGTGGACCGGTACTTGGCGCCGGGGGGCGTGAACATTGCAACGCCGGTTGACCGCTATCTGCCGGCCGACAAGTGGCAGGGGCTAACGCTGATTTCGCTGTATTACTTGTTTGTGCTGGTGGGCGGGTTTCTTTCGGCGTTCGGGCAGACTTACATCATGCAATACACGGGGCAGCGCGCGATGTTCGACTTACGGCGCGAGCTGATGTCCCATTTGCAGCGGCTGGATATCGCGTTCTTCGACCGGAACCCGATTGGACGTCTTGTAACGCGTGTAACCACCGACGTGGAGGTGCTGAACGAACTGTTCGCTTCGGGGCTGGTGACCATCCTGGGTGATGTGCTGACACTCGGGTTCATCGTTGCGGTGATGTTTCGCCTGAGTCCGCCGCTAACGGCGATCATGCTGGGGGTCATGCCGCTGGTGGTTCTGACCACGATGCAATTCCGCCGCACGGTGACGCTGAGTTACCGGCGCATCCGGATCGCGATCGCGCGCATCAACGCGTATCTGCAGGAACACGTCGTGGGAATCGTTGTGCTCCAATTATTCAACCGGGAGCGCAAGAGCGGCGAGGAGTTCGAGCGGATTAACCGCCAGCACATGGAGGCCTTCAAAGACACCATCACGGCCTACGGCTGGTTCTATCCGATCATTGAGTTCCTGTCGATGCTGGCTATCGCTTCGGTGATCGCGTACGGGGGCCGCAGCGTCGAGATGGGAGCGTTGAAGATCGGCACCATCGTCGCGTTTCTGCAATACGGGCTGCGGTTCTTCCGGCCGATTCAGGACCTGAGCGAGAAGTACAACATTCTGCAAGCCGCGATGGCGTCATCGGAACGGGTGTTCAAGCTGCTGGATACGCCGGCAGAGATTTTGCCGCCGGCTGCGCCGCGTTCGGTATCCGCGTCCGCCGCAGGCATTGAATTCGACCACGTGTGGTTTGCGTACAAAGGAGAGGACTGGGTGCTGCGTGATGTGAGCTTCCGGATTGCGCCGGGTGAAACCGTTGCCATCGTGGGCCACACCGGGGCGGGGAAGACCACGATGATCAGCCTGATGCTGCGCTTTTATGATGTGCAGCGCGGCGCAATTCGCATCGGCGGCGTGGACATTCGCGAGGTGGACCCGCTGGAACTGCGGCGTCAGTTTGGTGTGGTGTTGCAGGATCCGTACCTGTTCACGGGGACGATCGAAGAAAACATCCGGCTGGGCACCGACGGCATCGAGCGCGACGACGTGGAAGCAGCCGCCGAACAGGTGAACCTGATGGATTTCATTCGCTCGCTGCCGGACGGATTCGAGCAGCCGATTCGCGAACGGGGCAACTCGCTTTCCACCGGACAGAAACAACTCATCAGCTTCGCGCGGGCGCTGGCGCACCAGCCGCGGTTTCTGATTCTGGACGAAGCGACATCGAGCGTGGACACCGAGACTGAGTTTCGCGTGCGCGAGGCGCTGGCGCGGATGGTGGAGGGGCGGACGTCGATCATCATCGCGCACCGGCTTTCCACGATTCAGCGCGCCAACCGCATTCTGGTGATGCACAAAGGCAAGCTGCGCGAGAGCGGAAGCCATCAGGAGTTGCTCGCGCTGCGCGGCATTTACTGGAAGCTGTACCAGTTGCAGTACAAGGACCAGGAACGGGCGGCGGTTTCGCCGCAAGATACCGGGCGGCGGATCGAAGAGAAGGTGACAAACCCGTAGGCAATCGGTCCAAACTCCGCAGGAGCTGGTCATGCTGAATGATCTCCGATACGGTCTGAGAACGCTGCGCCGCAGTCCTTTGTTTACCTTGGTGGCGGTATTGTCGCTGGCGCTGGGTATTGGCGCGAATACGGCCATCTTCTCTTTGCTGAGCCAGGTGATGTTCCGGATGCTGCCGGTGTCGGAGCCGGAGCGGCTTGTGGTTTTCCACACAGATGGGCAGCGCGAGGGCTGGACGTCGAGCGACAACGGCGAAGCGGTCTTCTCCTATCCGATGTACAAAGATCTGCGGGATCGCACCCAGGTCTTCAGCGGCGTGATTGCGCGGTCGAGCGCGCCGGTCAGTGTTTCCTATGGCGGACACACGGAGCGCGCGCGCTCGGAGCTGGTGTCGGGGAATTTCTTCGAAGTTCTGGGTGTTCGGCCGGCGATTGGGCGGCTATTCACGCAGGACGATGATGGAGCGCCTGGCGCACATCCGGTGCTCGTGCTCAGCTACGGTTATTGGAAGCGGCGGTTTGGCGGGAACACCGGCATCGCCGGTCAGACGATAGATATCAACCGGCATCCCATGGTGGTTGTTGGCGTGGCTCCGCAGGGATTCCACGGCGTGCTCGGTGGAGACACGCCGGACGTGATCGCGCCGATCGCCATGAAACACGAGATCTCACCCACCAACGATCAGGGACTCACGGACCGTTTGTTCCGCTGGCTCAACATCTTCGGACGCCTCAAGCCCGGAGTGTCCATGCCGAAAGCGGAAGCGGCCATGGCAGTGATCTACCGTAGCGTTTCCGAAGAAGAGCTGTCGCAGATAAAGCCGCTCGACCAACGTGGCCGAGAGCGCTACTTGGGGCAGAAGCTCGAGCTACGGCCGGCGGCGCAGGGCATCAATCCGTTGCGCGCGGATTGGGAAACGCCGCTGGTGGCGCTGATGGCCATGGTGGGATTGGTGTTGCTGATCGCCTGTGCGAATGTCGCGAATCTGCTGCTCGCTCGCGGCGCGGGGCGCCGGAAGGAAATCGCCATCCGGCTGGCGATCGGGGCCACGCGCCTGGCGATCGTGAAGCAACTCCTGGTGGAGAATCTTCTGGTGGCTGCCGCGGGCGGGGTTGCTGGTTTGTTGGCGGCAAAGTGGGCCACGGGTGTGCTGCTCGGACTCCTGCCGGAGGACGCGACGGGCGGCTGGCTGGCGGCCAGCCTCGACGTGCGCACCCTGGGTTTCAGCCTGGCGCTTACCGCTGTTACTGCGCTAGTGTTCGGAGCGGCGCCTGCGCTGGAGTCAGCGCGCGCCGACGCCGGGACGGCCCTGAAAGACCAAACCGCCGGGCTAAGTGCGAGCCAACGCCAGGCACGCTTCCGAAAAGGCTTCATCGTGGTGCAGGTGGCGCTGTCATTGCTGCTGCTGGTGGGCGCAGGCCTGTTCTCGCGGAGCCTCTACCGGCTCATGACAGAAAACCCCGGATTTCACGCTGAGAACCTGCTGCGGTTTTCCGTGGACCCCAGCTTGAATGGATACGACTCGACGCGTGCTTGGGGTTTCTACCGCGACTTGCGCGATCGGCTGGCGTCACTGCCGGGTGTGCGAGCGGTGGGATCTGCAAGTGCGGGTCCCTTCGGATATTCGAACCGTTCAAGCAACATCACCGTGGAGGGCTATAAACCGGGAGAAGATGAAACGGTGGGAGCCTCGCGCGAGGGCGTGAGCGCGGGCTACTTTCGCGCGCTGGGCATCCCCCTGGTTGGCGTCCGCGAGTTCACCGAACGCGACGGCGTGGCTGCACCGAAGGTCGTCGTAGTGAATGAAGCGTTTGTGAAGAAATATTGCGGCGGTCACAATGCCATCGGCTCGCACATGGCGTTCGGGGCCGGGAACAACCTGGTGTTCCGCGAGATTGTCGGCGTAGTGCGCAACAGCAAACACAACGGCTTGCGGGAGGAAGTGACGCCTTTTGTCTATGTGCCCTACTCGCAAGACGACCGCCTGGAACGCGCCGCCTTTTTTGTCCGCGCGCAGCGCAACGAGAATGACCTGGGCCCGGATGTCCGCAGCCTGGTGCGCAGCATGGATACGAACCTACCGGTATTTGACATGCGGTCGATGACTGTGCAGATCGCAGATTCGATTTACCGGGACCGGCTGGTGGCGATTCTTGCCAGCGCGTTTGGCTTGGTGGCGACGCTGCTGGCAGCAATCGGCTTGTACGGCGTGGTGGCGTTCAACGTGGCGCGGCGGACTGCGGAAATAGGTTTAAGGATGGCGCTGGGAGCCTTGCCGGGCGAGGTGCTGGGGCTGGTGATGAAGGAGGTGGGCTGGCTGGTCGCGGGGGGCGCTCTTATTGGACTGGCCGCGGCCGTGGGGCTCAGCCGCTACGTCGAATCGCAGTTGTTCGGCGTGAAGGCCAACGACCCGATCACTTTTTTGCTGGCTGCTTGCGTGCTCGGTTTGTCGGCGGGGCTGGCGGGGTTCATCCCTGCGCGGCGAGCGGCGAAAATCGATCCAATCAAGGCACTGCGGTATGAGTGAGGCTGCTCACTTCGGAGCGTTGCGGTAGGCCTCATCGAGAAGTTCAACGACGTGCACGACACGCTGGCCGCGTCCGTGCAGCCGGACGCCGGCCTCGAGTTGCAGCATGCAGCCGGGATTGGCCGTGGCGATCACCTGGGCGCCGGTTGCATTCACGCTCTGCATTTTCTTTTCGAGCACCGACATGGCCATCTCATTTTCGATGACGTTGTAGATTCCGGCGCTTCCGCAGCACAAATCGGAAAGCGGCATCTCGCGGAACTCCACTCCCGGGACGGCCGAGAGCAACCGCCGCGGGGGGATGCGCACTTTCTGGCCGTGCGCGAGATGGCAGGAATCCTGGTAGGTGACCGTGAGGGGCACCGCGGTCATGTTGCGGTTTAGCTCGATGGATGCGAGAAATTCGTTCACGTCTTTCACGAGCGTGCTGAAGCGCCGGGCCTTTTCGGCGTAATCGGGGTCGTGATCGAGCAGGTCGTGATACTCCTTAAGCGTCGAGCCGCAGCCGGCGGCGTTGGTGATGATGGCATCGAAGCCGCCGTTGAGGACGGCATCGATGTTGCGGCGTGCAAGTTTTCGTGCCTCGCTCCTCATTCCGGCATGAACATGCAGCGCGCCGCAGCAGTTTTGTCCGGCGGGAACCACCACTTCGCAGCCGTTCTTTTGCAGCACGCGCACGGTGGCTTCATTCAGGCGCGCAAACGAAACGTTGGCAATGCAGCCGGCCATGAACGCCACGCGGTAACGCGGCTTACCGGTGGCGGGAAAGGTCTCGCCGATTTTGCCGAAGAAGAACGGAGGCTCGGCCGGCGGCGCTAGCTGCTCCAGGCGCCCGAGCTTGCCAAGCAGTTTCCACAAACCCGAACCGCGTACCAGCTTTTGCAGCCGGCTCGCCTGATACAAGTACGCGAGCACGCCGGCGGTGGTCATGAGGCCGGGCGATTCGAGGAGTCTTTCGAAGACGAAGCGCCGCATGAGGCGCGCCGGCAGCGGACGGCGCAGGCGGCTCTGAATATCGGCGCGTGCCGCTTCCACCAGGCGCCCGTACTGCACGCCGGAGGGACAAGCGCTCTCACATGCCCGGCACGCCAGGCACAATTCGATGTGTTCGACGTACGACGGCCTGACGGCCGCGCCGTTCGCCACCTGCACCATCTGATAGATCCGCCCGCGCGGAGAATCCATTTCGACGCCGAGTTCGCGATACGTGGGGCAGGCGTTCAGACACAGGCCGCAGTGCACGCAGCGGTCGAGGTCCGCTTGCTGCGGCCGATCAAAGGAGGCGAAAGAGTCGTCCACGGTTCAAAAGATGATTCGGATCAAACATGTTCTTGATCTTCTTCATCATCTCAAGGTCACTGCCAGGAGCAGGCCACAACTCGAGCTTGGCGCGCTGCTCGTCGGGAGCAAATTCGATGACGGCTTTCCAGCCGCGCCGCCCGGCCGACGCCATCCACTTTGCCGCAGCGTCAGCGCGTGTGAAATAGCCATAGCAGACTCCCGAACCCGCGCGCGCGATCGCCGCCGTTTCCAGCGATGCCATCACTTCTTTGACCTGGGACAAGGTACAGGATGCGCGCACCACCGCACCCTGAGCAAACTTCTCCAGAAAGTGCGGCGTGTATTCCTGCACCTGACGCCAGAAACGCGACTCCTCCACGTTTTCGAGAACTGTTACTCCGGGGGCGGCAAACTCGCGACGCGCGCGCTCCACGGCGGCGGCGTTGCCAACCATCTGCAACGCCAGCCCGTAGCCTTTATAGCCGAGCTGGCCCGCGGCCGGCGGGTTCAGCAAATCGATGGCGGCAGGCGCCATCACGCCTTTGAGGACACGGTCGCGCGTGGCCAGAGCATCATCCAGGGTATCGAACGGCAGAAGAAAACTCACGGCGGCTTCGGGCCGGGGAAGCAATTTGAAGTTGACCACGGCGATCGCGGCCAGCGTTCCGAATGATCCAATCAGAAGCTTGCCCATATCGAGGCCCGCTACGTTCTTGACGACCATGCCGCCCGACTGCACCAGCTTGCCTTCCAGGGTCGCGAATTTCATCCCGATGACGAGATCGCGCGCCGTGCCGTAGAGGCGCCTGCGCGGACCGCTGGTGTTCGACGCCAGAACACCGCCGATGGTGGCCGTGTCGGAAAACGGAGGGTCGAGCGGAATCATCTGGCGATTTTGTGCCAACAGGCTGCTCAATACCGCGTAGCGCATGCCTGATTCCACGCTGATGGTCAAGTCGCGCGGCTCGTACTGGAGAACGCGAGTCATTGCCGCCGTGGAAACAGCCACGTCCGCCGGCTCGACGGGCCCGCTCATGAGATGTTTGGTAGATGCTCCGTTGAGCGTGATGGTCCGGTTTTGCGCGGCCGCCGACGCCAGCACGACGGCGAGGTCCTCCGGGCTTCGCGGACAGAGCGCCTCGCGCAATCCGACTTGTGTGGACTTGTCAATCTCCGGCAAGCCACTACTTTACGCCGTACGGTGGCCCAGCGCAAAATGGGGACGCCACATCGGGCCGAGCAGAAGCCGGGCCGCAGCCCAAAAGGGTCGGCCGCACGCAGGACCCTGTGGGGTCAGCCCTTCAGGGCTGCCGCGGGGCTTCGGCCCCGCGTATCAACAACATTCTGGTTCGAAGAATGTCCAAACTCCAGCGGGTCGAGCAGTGTTCGGCACCCACAACGATCAGCGTACGGAAGTCCACGGCCGCTCGGAACGCGAATGCGTTCCACCACGTACCGCAGACTATGAGACTTCTGCTGCTGTTGGTGCTGGCCACAAGTGGAGCGTATGCGC
>Ga0335078_10017747_pt1 | contig 10583 bp, 6 predicted proteins | sample Lox_Sample_32_FD_206711 | JGI IMG/M metagenome (GOLD analysis project Ga0335078, IMG submission 206711) | Soil microbial communities from Loxahatchee National Wildlife Refuge, Florida, United States - Lox_Sample_3.2 | ecosystem: Environmental > Terrestrial > Soil > Wetlands | place: USA: Florida...
TGACAATCCCGGCCGCAAATGGTGCACCGGGCGGACGACCGCGATCTGCATCCAGTCGAGCTACAAGCTCGAAGGCAAGATTCCGATGGGCATCATGCTGGTGAACAAGCTGCGCGACAGCATCAAGAAGGTCGCCGACCACATCGACTTTCAGAGCGAGCTCGCCGCGCTCGCCCCCGCCGATCTCGATCAAGCCGGCCTGCAACAGTTGACCGCGCTCGACACGCCGGTTTCCGGCGTGCTCGAACAGAACATCTTCCACGTCAACGAGATCCTGAAATTCGGCAAGTTCTTCGCCGTGTTCCAGGCGCATCCGACCGACCCCGACAAGACCGTGGTCACCGCGTTCATGGCATTGGCCATCAAGGCGAGCGTGCTCGACGAGAAACGCGGCTTTGAGAGAATCCCTGTCCTGCGCAATCTGGTGCCGGCGCAGGTGTTGATGGGCCAGTCGTCGTTCAACTCCGGCAGCTCGATCAGCGCCGGCCTGCCCAAATACGCCCGCAACGAGATCAAGACCGTTGCCGGCCTGCTGGCGCAGGACAAGCCGCCGAACTAGCGCGGATTGATCGGCGCCGCGGCGCAGGGCATGGTGGCCCCGCAATGCACGAAGTCGATTTCTCCCACGAACATGTCGAGAGCGCGGCCGAGCGCGCCGCGATCGCGCGCTCGATCTGGGACCAGGACAACGTCGCCTTCACCACCGTCGGCATCGATATCGGCAGCTCGACGTCGCATCTGCTGTTCGCCAAGGTCGCCCTGCAGCGGCAGTCGCAGGGACTGTCCAGCCGCTTTGTCGTGGTCGGCCGCGACATCGTATGGCGCTCGCCGATCCTGCTGACGCCGTTTCTGCCCGACGGCACCATCGACGCGGCCGCGCTCGGCGACTTCATCCGCCGCTGTTATGGCGAAGCGGGCCTGACCCAGGGCGAAATCGACTCCGGCGCCGTCATCCTTACCGGCGAGGCGATCAAGCGGAAGAACGCCCGCGCCATCGACGAATTGTTCGCGGCCGACGCCGGAAAATTCGTCTGCGCCACGGCCGGCCACAAGCTCGAATGCCGGCTTGCCGCCCACGGGTCGGGCGCGGTCGCGCTAGCGAAGGCGCGCGACACTTGCCTGTTGCATGCCGACATCGGCGGCGGCACCACCAAGCTCGCCTTGATCGATCGCGGGGTTATTCTCGGCTTGTCGGCGTTTGCCGTCGGCGGCCGCCTCGTCGCCACCGATGCCGGCGGCGCCTGGACCCGCATCGACGATTCGGCGCTGCGCGTCGCCGAGGATTTACAGATGCCGATCTCGCCGCGGACGCTGACGGACGAGGCAGTGCGCCGTCGCCTCGTCCGACGCCTGGCTGCGGTGGCCGCCGACATGATCCTCGGCGCGCCGCTCGATGGGCTCGGCCGCTCGCTCCTCCTTACCGAACGGCTGCCGGCCGGACCCTTGCCGACCGGCATCAGTGTCTCCGGCGGCGTTGCCGAATATCTGTTCGGCCATGAGACGGAGGAGTTCGGCGACATCGCCAAAATGCTCGCGGCCGAACTCGCCCGCGAGCTCTCGACGCGCTCGCGGCTGCCGCTGATCGATCCCGGCCAGCGCATCCGCGCCACGGTCATCGGCGCCTCGCAATTCACGGTGCAGGTCAGCGGCAAGACGATCTACCTGCCCGATCCGTATGTGCTGCCCGTGCACAACGTGCCGGTGTTGCGCGTCGAGATCGATCCCGAGGGCGAAATCGATCCGTCGCACCTCGCCGCGGCCTTGCGCGCCGGCATGGACGAGATCGACATCGATGGCAGCGGACACATCGCGATCGCCTTCGGCTGGCACGGCGATCCCGAATATGCGCGGCTCAAGGCGGCCGGCGAAGGCTTGCTGACGGCGCTCACGCCGCTCGCCGAACGGCTGAAGCTGTTGCTGCTGATGATCGACGGCGACATCGGCAAGACATTCGGCCGGCTGTTGCACCGCGAGTTGCAATGGCCGGGAAAGATCGTGTCCATCGACGGCATGGACCTGCATGAGCTCGATTATGTCGACGTCGGCGAATTGATCGCGCCGCCCGGCGTGGTGCCGGTGGTGATCAAGTCGCTGCTGTTCGCATAGGTGTCATGCCCGTAGCCGGATCGTCCGCTTTCGCAGTCGACGAGGGAGCGTATAAGATGACCGGGCGATAAGATGACCGGCCGGGATGGCGCGGGAGGAAAGCATGAACATCCAGGAACGACCGCAGCAGAAAGCCCGCTACGGCGTCGATCCGTACCTCGATTGGCTCGCGGCCGAAGGCATCCCGGTCACCGAGGATTACGGCGTCTATCTGTTCGACGCGCCGACCGCGCCGTGGCCCCGTTACGGCGTCAAGGGCGGCGCCGTGCATCTCAAAGGCCGCGGCGATTTCGCCAATATGTTCGTGCTGGAAATTGCGCCCGGCAAATCCACCGCTCCGCAGCACCACCTCTATGAAGAGGTCATCTACGTGCTGGAAGGCCACGGCTCGACGCAGCTTGAACTGGCCGACGGCAGCAAGCGCAGCTTCGAATGGGGCGAAAAGAGCCTGTTCGCCATCCCGCTCAACGCCAAGCACCGGCATTTCAATGCCTCGGGAACGGAGCGCGCGCTTTTGGCCTCGACCACAAACCTGCCGATGGTCATGAACGTGTTCCACAACGAGACCTTCGTCTTCGGCAGCGATTTCGATTTTTCGGAACGCGCCGGCAAGACCGGATATTTCTCCGGCGAAGGCGACCTCATCACCGTGCGGCCGGGCAACCACATGTGGGAAACGAATTTCGTGCCGGACCTCACCGCGATCGAGCTTAAAAGCTGGGGCGACCGCGGCGCCGGCGGCACCAACATCATGTTCGTGCTGGCCGACGGCACCATGCACGCGCATATCTCGGAAATGCCGGTGGGCACCTACAAGAAAGGCCACCGCCACGGCCCGAGCTTCCACGTCATGTGCGTGATGGGCCAGGGCTTCTCGCTGTTGTGGTACGAGCAAGACAGGGACTTCCGCCGTATCGACTGGAAGCACGGCATGGTGCTGGTGCCGGCCGACCGTCAGTTCCACCAGCATTTCAACACCGGCCCGGCCCCGGCGCGCTATCTCGCCACCGCCGTCGGCGGCTTGCGCTATCCGACGACGCTGGCAAACCGCATCTCGCTCCTGGGCGCCGGCGGCGACGACTTGCCGGCGGTATCGAAAAGCGTCAAGGACGGCGGCGACCAGATCGAATACGAAGATCAGGACCCGCGTATCCACCGCATCTGGCTGGAAGAGATGCGCAAGAACGGCGCGCCGCCGAAGATGGAAAAATTCATTCCGACGCCGGAGGATCTCAAGGCGGCGGTTTGACGGCTAGGCCGCCGCGCGCGCCTTGTCGCCGCTGGCGAGCGAGGCGAGCGCCTCGTCGGTCGATTGCACGTCGCCGAACAGGCCGTAGAAGATCGACAGCGCGGCGTTGTGCTCCTCGTCATTGTGGGTGGCCGTGCCGTCGGACACCATCACCACCTTGAAATTGAGCATCATGGCGTCGCGCGCGGTGCTTTCGCAGCAGACATTGGTGGCGGTGCCGGTGACCAGGATGGTGTCGATGCCGCGGTCGCGCAACAGCCGCTCGATATTTGACGAGCCCTGAATGAAGGCGCTGTAGCGCGTCTTGGTCACTTGCGCGTCCTCGGAGCGGATATCGTTGGCATGCCAATAGGCGTAGCCGTCGCCGTCGACATCCATCGCCGCATAGCGGCGCTCATAGCGCTCCGGCGTGTGCAGGTATTCGTGATAGTTCGACCAGCTTTCCCGCGTGTCGCGGGTGCCGTTGCGGACCCAGACGACGAGCCCGCCGCGGCGGCGCAGCTCGGCGGCGAGCCGATTGATGTTTGGCACGATGTCCCGCGACGCCGGCACTTCGCCCTGGTGGCCGGGCTTGCAGAAGTAGTTCTGCATGTCGATCACAACCAGCGCGGCCTTGCGCGGATCGATCTCGTCGAACGGATGCGCTTTGCCGGTTCGGGCGGTCATGCGCGCGCGGGCGGCGTCGGAGAGGGCGATCTTGTGCATCCTGGTTTCCTCGACTAGTCGTTTTGCCGGTGGCTTGGTTGTGCCAAGCTTGGCATAAAATCTGCCCCCGAGCGAGGGCGGAAGGGACGATATGCCGGCCAGTTGGGAATTCTGGATCGATCGCGGCGGCACTTTCACCGACGTGATCGGCAGGCGGCCGGACGGCTCGCTGGTCACGCACAAGCTCCTGTCGGAGAATCCGGAAGCCTATCGCGACGCCGCGGTGCACGGCATCCGCCACCTGCTCGGACTGACGCCAGGCGCGCCGATCCCGGCCGAGCAGATTGCGGCCGTGAAAATGGGCACCACGGTCGCCACCAACGCGCTCCTGGAGCGCAAGGGCGACCGCACGCTTCTTCTCATCACCAAAGGCTTCCGCGACGCGCTGCGCATCGGCTACCAGGCGCGGCCGAAGATTTTTGCCAAGCACATCATCAAGCCGGACATGCTGTACGAGCGCGTCGTCGAGGTCGACGAGCGCGTGCGCGCGGATGGCACCGTGGAACGGCCGCTCGACCTGACCGGCGTGCGCGTCGAGCTGGAGCGCGCGCTGGCGGACGGCATCGGCGCGGTGGCCGTCGTACTGATGCACGCCTACCGCTACAGCGACCACGAAAGGCAGGTCGCGGCGTTGGCGCGCGAACTCGGTTTTCCGCAAGTGTCCGCCAGCCACGAGGTCTCGCCGCTGATCAAGCTGGTCGGCCGCGGCGACACCACGGTGGTGGATTCCTATCTCTCACCGATCCTGCAGCGTTACGTGAATCAGGTCGCCGGCGATCTATCTTCTCCCTCCCCCCTTGTGGGGGAGGGTCGGGGGGGGGGGTCGGGAGGCGGCGCGCACGCGTCGACGTCTGCACAGAACCTCTCGACCCCCACCCCCAGCCCCTCCCCCCAAGGGGGAGGGGAGCAGGTCCGGCTGATGTTCATGATGTCGTCGGGCGGACTGACGGCGGCGGAATTGTTTCGCGGCAAGGACGCCATCCTCTCCGGCCCGGCGGCCGGCGTGGTCGGCATGGCCGAGACCGGACGCGCCGCGGGGTTCAAGGAGCTGATCGGCTTCGACATGGGCGGCACCTCCACCGACGTGTCGCATTTCGCCGGCCAGTACGAGCGCGCCTTCGAGACCGAAGTCGCCGGCGTGCGCATGCGCGCCCCGATGATGCTGATCCATACCGTGGCCGCCGGCGGCGGCTCGATCCTGCATTTCGACGGCGCACGCTTTCGCGTCGGACCGGATTCCGCGGGCGCCAATCCGGGCCCGAAATGCTACCGCCGCGGCGGCCCGCTGGCGGTGACCGACGCCAACGTCATGGTCGGCAAGCTCATCCCCGATTTCTTTCCCAAGATTTTCGGTCCCGCACAAAATCTGTCGCTCGATGCCGACGCAGTGCGGGCGGCCTTCGCGGCCATGGCCAAGGAAATCGGCGACGGGCGGAGTCCCGAACAGGTCGCCGACGGCTTCATCAAGATCGCGGTCGAGAACATGGCCAATGCGATCAAGAAAATCTCGGTGCAGCGCGGCTATGACGTCACCCGCTATGCGCTCAATTGTTTCGGCGGCGCCGGCGGCCAGCATGCTTGCCTGGTCGCCGATGCGCTCGGCATGACCCGCGTGCTGATCCATCCATTGTCCTCGCTGCTCTCGGCCTACGGCATGGGGCTCGCCGACATCCGCAGCGTGCGCCAGCAGGCGATCGAGGAGCCGTTCGGCGACAAGGCGCATGCCGCGCTGAAAAGCGTGGTCCGCCGTCTGGCGCGCGAGACCAAGGACGAAATTGCCGGTCAAGGCGTCGCTGCCAAGGACATCGCCACGCACGTGCGCGCCCATATCCGGTACGCGGGCACCGATACGCCGCTGATCGTCGAGGCCGGCAGCGACAAAAAGCCGGCCTCGCTCGCGAGCATGAAGGCCGCCTTCGAGCGCGCCCATAAGGCGCAGTTCGGCTTTGTCGACCGCACGAAGGGTCTCGTCATCGAGGCGATCTCCGTCGAGGCGGTTGGCGGCGGCGCGACGTTCAAGGAGAAGCCGCGGAAGCTAACGCGGACGAAATTGCCCAAGCCTGCCCGCCGCACCCGCTTCTTTTCCGGCGGCAAATGGCATCGTGCGTCGGTCTATACGCGCGATCAGCTTGTCCCCGGGCACAAGGTCAAAGGACCGGCCATCATCATCGAGCCGCACCAGACCGTCGTCATCGAGCAGGGCTGGCAGGCGGAACTCACGGCGAAGAACCATCTGGTGCTGCGGCGGGTGCAGAAACTTGCGCGCACGCGCGCCATCGGCACCAAGGCCGATCCGGTGATGCTCGAAGTGTTCAACAACTTGTTCATGTCGATCGCCGAGCAGATGGGCGTTGCGCTGCAGAACACCGCCTATTCGGTGAACATCAAGGAGCGGCTCGATTTTTCCTGCGCGGTGTTCGACGGCAACGGCTCGCTGGTGGCCAATGCGCCGCATATGCCGGTGCATCTGGGCTCCATGGACCGCGCGGTGGAGACCATCATCCGCGAGAACAAAGGCCGGATCCGCCCGGGCGACGTTTACGCCATCAACGCGCCCTATAACGGCGGCACGCATCTGCCGGACATCACCGTCTGCACGCCGGTGTTCGCTAAGCAGACGACAGACGACAGACGACGGACGACGGACAGTCGAGCTTCGCGTCGGTCCTCTGTCGTCCGTCCTCCGTCGTCTATCTTATTCTGGGTGGCGTCGCGCGGACACCATGCCGATGTCGGCGGCATTTCGCCGGGCTCGATGTCGCCGAACGCCACCACCATCGAGCAGGAAGGCGTCTATATCGACAATTTCAAGCTGGTCGAGCGCGGCCGGTTCCGCGAAAAGGAAACCTATGCGCTGCTCGAAGGCGCCAAATATCCGGCGCGCAATCCGCTGCAGAACGTCAACGACATCAAGGCGCAGATCGCCGCCAACGAGATGGGCGTGCACGAGCTGCGCAAGATGGTGCGCTATTTTACCCTGCCGGTGGTGCGCGCCTATATGCGGCACGTGCAAGACAATGCCGCAGAAAGCGTGCGCCGCGTGATCGACCGGCTGCACGACAGCGCCTTTGCCATCGAGACCGATCAGGGCAATACGATCAAGGTGCGAATTAGCGTCGACAAGAAAAAACGCGAGGCGACCGTCGACTTTACCGGAACGAGCCCGCAGCAACCGTCGAACTTCAATGCACCGGAGCCGGTGACGCGCGCCGCGGTGCTCTATGTGTTCCGCGTCATGGTCGACGACGATATTCCGATGAATGCCGGCTGCCTGCGGCCGATCAACATCGTCATTCCGAAAAAATCGATGCTGTCGCCGGAATTTCCCGCCGCCGTGGTCGCCGGCAATGTCGAGACCTCGCAGGAAGTGACCAATTGCCTGTTCGGCGCGCTCGGCGCCATGGCGGCCGCGCAAGGCACCATGAACAATTTGAACTTCGGCAATGCGCGCTACCAGTATTACGAGACGATCTGTTCGGGATCGCCGGCCGGGCCGGGATTCCCGGGCACCGACGCCGTACACACCCACATGACCAATACGCGGCTGACCGATCCGGAAATTCTCGAATTCCGCTATCCGGTGCTGCTGGAAGACTTCCACATCCGCAAAGGCTCCGGCGGGCGTGGAAAATGGAACGCCGGGGACGGCATCCGCCGCACCATCCGTTTCCTGGAAAAAATGGAATGCACGATCCTGTCCGGCCACCGCCGCGTGCCGCCGTTCGGGCTAGAGGGCGGCAGCGACGGCCAGGTCGGCGAGAACTGGGCGCGGCGCAAGGACGGGAGCATGGAGCGGCTTAATGGCTGCGACGCCACCGAGATCGACGTCGGCGAAGCCCTCATCATCCAGACGCCGACCGCAGGCGGCTACGGCAGATCGTCGAGCTGAGACGGCTTCGGTCCGTCCGGCTTGACCGCCACCGCGCGGCGCGCCGCCGCCTCGATGATCTCGAAAAAACCGAACGCCAGAAGGCCGAGCGCGGCAATGCCGAGCAAGATGCCGCCATGGGCTTGATGCTGCATGGCGCGCAGCACGCCGGCCAGGCTCACCGCCTCGAACGAATTGGCGTCGTAGGCAGCGACGCCGAGGTAGACGCCGACCATGAGAAAGACGAAGGCGCGCGTCATAATGCCGAACGATCCAAGCACGATGGCAACGGCGCGCTGCTCCCGCGTCGCATCGAGCGCTTGGCGATAAGGCGCGCGGCAGGCTTTGACCGCGAGGCCGCAGGCGACAGCGACGAAGCCCGCGGCAACGAGGGCGATCAAGACGCGCCCCAGCGGCTGCGCCATCACCCACCCCGTCCATTCCCGCGCCGACTGGTCCTCGTCGACGCGGCGATGGTGGAAGGTTATGCGCACCGTCGCCGCGGCGAGTGCGACATAGAACAGGCCGCTGCCGGCGAGAACGAGACGGCGCATCAGACCGTAGATGCTGCTGCCGTGCAGATCGACGTCGAAGATCGACTGCAGGAAGCGCCAGCCGGCAAAGCACAAAAGTCCTGCCGCCAGCGCCCACAAGACATAACTGCCGAACGGGTGTTGGAATATCAGCTCGAGCGCGTCGCGAGCGCCTTGCGGATGCGCCCCCAAGCCGCCGGCGGCGAGCAGCGCGAAGCCGCCGACGATCAGGAAGACAATGCCGCGCGCGGCATAACCGATCCGCACCATCCAGGGCAGCGGGCCCGTGGTTAAGTGCTTGACATGGATGACTGTATTGGCGCCCTGGTCCACGCGCTGACAAGCGGCTTGGCCCGCACTAAGTTCCAAGCGCGGCCGGGCGGCCAATCACGACTTTTTGCGCGAAACCGAATATTTCATATGCGCCGTGCCGCCTTGCCAATAAAACGTGAAATCGGCGGCGGCGCTGCCACCGTCCGGCAGGGGTAATACCGCGCTGCAGACGACCTGATCCTTGCTCGACGATACCGTGGTGATCGGGTCGTAACGGGTCGGCTCCATCCGCAGCTCTTTGAGGACGTCGGCGAGCGAGTGCGTGGCGCGGTCGGAATCGCAGGCCGGCAGGACGAAATGGTCGCGCAAGCCGCGATAGATCAGCACGGCGGCGACGGCGGCGGCCGGAATACCGATAAGCCGCAGCGCGAAGCGATAAGGCTGCGGGCGCTCGGGCGGCGATCTCCGTCCGGACCAGCGCCGGGCGCGAAGGGGAGCCGATGGCTTTGGCGGCGAGTCGTCGGGCATCGCCGCAAGTTACTACAGCGCCTTGACGATCTCTTCCGTCATTTTCTTGGCGTCGCCAAGGAGCATCATGGTGTTGTCGCGATAGAACAGCGGGTTGTCGATACCGGCATAGCCGGAGGCGAGCGAGCGCTTGTTGAACATCACCGTGCCGGCCTTCCACACCTGCAAGACCGGCATGCCGTAGATCGGCGACTTCGGGTCGTCTTCGGCCGCCGGATTGGTGACGTCGTTGGCGCCGATCACGTAAGCGACGTCGGCCTGGGCGAATTCGGAATTGATGTTCTCGAGCTCGAACACCTCGTCATAGGGCACGTTCGCTTCGGCGAGCAGCACGTTCATGTGCCCCGGCATGCGGCCGGCCACCGGATGGATGGCGTATTTCACCTCGACGCCGGCGGCCTTGAGCTTGTCGGCCATCTCGCGCAGCGCATGCTGCGCCTGCGCCACCGCCATGCCGTAGCCGGGCACGATGATGACTTTCGACGAATTCTTCAGGATGAAGGCGGCATCCTCTGCCGAGCCGATCTTGACCGGGCGGTCGCCCGCCGCGGCGGCCGGGCCGGCCACTTCGCCGCCAAAGCCGCCGAGGATCACCGAGATGAACGACCGGTTCATGCCCTTGCACATGATGTAGGACAGGATCGCGCCCGAGGACCCGACCAGCGCGCCGGTGATGATCAGCGCGGTGTTCTCCAACGTGAAGCCGATGCCGGCGGCGGCCCAGCCGGAGTAGGAGTTGAGCATCGAAATCACGACCGGCATATCGGCGCCGCCGATCGGAACGATGATCAGAACCCCAAGCAAAAACGAGGTCGCGGCGATCAGCCAGAAGGCGAGATGCTGCTGCTGCTCGAAGAACCAGACGATCAGCGCGATCAAGCCCAGGCCGAGCGCGATATTGATGACATGGCGGCCCGGCAAAAGAATCGGCTTGCCGCTCATCCGGCCGGAGAGTTTCAGGAAAGCGATCACCGATCCGGTGAAGGTGACGGCGCCGATGGCGACGCCAAGCGACATCTCGATCAGGCTCTGCGCGTGGATTGCGCCTTCGGTGCCGATGCCGAAGGCGGACGGCGCATAGAGCGCGCCGGCGGCGACCAGCACCGCGGCCATGCCGACCAGCGAATGGAAAGCGGCGACCAGTTCCGGCATCGACGTCATCGGCACCCGGTGCGCGATCACCGCACCAAGCCCGCCGCCGAGCGCCATGCCGAGCATGACCAGCCCCCAGGCGGTCACGTCCGCCGGCGGATGCGCGGCCAGCGTGGTGGCGACCGCGATCGCCATGCCAATCATGCCGAACAGATTGCCGCGCCGGGAC
>Ga0335078_10017748_pt1 | contig 10583 bp, 11 predicted proteins | sample Lox_Sample_32_FD_206711 | JGI IMG/M metagenome (GOLD analysis project Ga0335078, IMG submission 206711) | Soil microbial communities from Loxahatchee National Wildlife Refuge, Florida, United States - Lox_Sample_3.2 | ecosystem: Environmental > Terrestrial > Soil > Wetlands | place: USA...
GCCGGTTTCCTGGTAATAGCCCTCGACCGACTTGGGCAGGTCGAGGTGCGCGACAAATCGCACATCGGGTTTGTCGATGCCCATTCCGAACGCGATGGTGGCGACCATCACGACGCCATCGACGCGCTGGAAGCGCGCCTGGTTTGCGGCCCTGGTGCGCGGGTCGAGCCCCGCGTGGTAGGGCAGCGCCTCGATCCCGCTGGCCACCAGGAATTCGGCGGTCTTCTCGACCGAGGCCCGTGACAGGCAGTAGACGATACCCGCATCCCCCGCATGCTCGGTGCGCAGCAGTCCAAGCAGCTGCCGCCTGGGCTCGTCCTTCGGCACGATGCGGTACTGGATGTTCGGGCGGTCAAAGCTCGCCACGAAATGACGGGCTCCCCCGAGGTTAAGCCGCCACGCGATCTCCGCGTGTGTGGCCTCGGTCGCGGTCGCGGTCAGGGCGATACGGGGCACCGCGGGCCAGCGCTCGTGCAGCGCGGACAGGGCGAGATAGTCGGGCCGGAAGTCGTGCCCCCACTGGGCCACACAGTGCGCCTCATCGATGGCGAAGAGCGAGATGTCGCCGCGGTCGAGCAGCCTCAGGGAGGCCTCGGCCCGCAGGCGTTCCGGCGCCAGGTAGAGCAGGTCAAGTTCGCTGGCGAGGAAGGCCGATTCGACATGACGGCGCTCGCCAGGGTCCTGGGTGGAATTCAGGGCACCCGCCCGCACGCCAAGGGCCGCCGCGGCGTCGACCTGATCCTGCATGAGCGCGATCAGCGGTGAGACAACGACGCCGGTGCCCTTCCGCACGAGCGCGGGGATCTGATAACACAGCGACTTGCCGCCACCGGTCGGCATGAGCACGAGCGCGTCGCCACCTGCAACGACGTGATCGATGATCTCCCGCTGGCCGTCACGAAACGAGTCGTAGCCGAACACCCGCCGCAACACCCGCGACGCTTCGTCTACCTCAGAGCCGATTTCGGGGGAGGCCACCCCGGTATCCTACGAAGACCTTGACCCCGGTTCGAGGTGCGTGACGAACCGTGAGCACCGATTGACTCACCGGATCCGTGGCGGCCAGGTGCGTGGCCTGGGCGCAGCCAGCCGCACCACCGATAACGGCCCCGACGACGATCAGGGCGGCCGTGCCGGTCACGACCCTTGCCCTGCGCTGGGTACGGATGAACCAGGCGAGGCCGAAAAGGGTGAGTACCGAGGCAACGTAGAAGTTCAGCCGCAGGCCGAGGAAATGCTCCGACGGGTCGACGCGCAGCCACTCCTCGAAGATCCGGAACGCCGAATATCCGGTCACGTACAAGGCAAACAGCCCAGGCGGCCGGACGCCACGGTGATGACCAAGCCACACGAGCGCCGCGGCGAGCGCGAGGTCGAAGATCAGCTCGTAGAGGAAGGCCGGATGGAATGTCGTGTACCGTCCGTAGCTGGGGGGCCGGTGCGCCGGTGAGATCTCCAGGCCCCAGGGCAGGCTGGTCGGCCCGCCGAAAAGCTCCTGGTTGAAGTAGTTGCCGATGCGCCCGATGCCCTGGGCGACGAGCAGCGCAGGTGCCACGGCGTCCATGAAGACCGGCACGTTCGCGCCGTGCCTGCGCAGCCGCCAGATGCCCACGACGGAGGCAAGAGCGATCCCGCCCCAGATGCCCAGCCCGCCGTTCCACACGGCAAACGCTCCCCACCAATGCGGCGGGATGTACTTGGGCGTGGTGATGTCGAAGTAGATCCGGCCGCCGATAATCCCGGCGGGCACGCTCCACAGCGCCACGTCGGCGACGAGGTCCGGGTCGCCGCCCTGGGCACCCCAGCGCCGCCGGGTAATGATGATCGCCAGCGTGATCCCAACCACGTACATGAGTCCGTAGAAGTGGATTTCGAGCGGACCGAGGTGGACACCGTTGACGGGCGGGCTGGGGATGTGCAGCGCCATGCGGCGATGCTAGCTAACCGCGCGTTGGGCCCCGGCGCCGGAACCATGTCCGATGAGGCTAAGGTTTCCATGGCAGGACACGGCGCAGCGAATTCGGACGGCCTTGGAGGAAGGGACCGTGGCAGGCGAAGGGCTCCATAGCGTAATTGCCGAGGGGTCGGGCGGGCGGCCTAAATTCGATACCACCGTGGCGCACATCGCCCGGGTCCAGGATTACTGGCTGGGCGGAAAGGACAACTTCGCCGCCGACCGTGAGGCCGGCGAGCAGGCCATCGCCGCGTACCCCGATATGGTCACCTCGGTGCGGGCCACCCGGGCGTTCCTGGCGCGCTGCGTCCGTTACCTGGCCGGCGAGGCCGGAATCCGCCAGTTCCTCGATATCGGCACCGGGATTCCCACCGGGAACAACACCCACCAGGTCGCCCAGTCCGTGGCGCCGGAAAGCCGGATCGTCTACGCGGACAACGACCCGGTCGTGCTGAGCCACGCGCGGGCGCTGCTGACGAGCAAGCCCGAGGGGGTCACCGCCTGCGTCGACGCCGACCTGCGGGACACCGGGCACCTGCTGGCCGAGGCCGCGCGGATTCTGGACTTCGGCCAGCCGATCGCGGTCATGCTGGTGGCGGTCCTCCAGTTCATTCCAGAAGACCACGACCCCTATGGGATCGTGACCCGGTTGCTTGCTGCCGCGCCTTCCCGCAGCTACCTGGTGATCGCCCACCCGGCGAGCGACATCGAGGCCGAAGCCATGGCCGACATGGCGAAGCGCCTCAACAGGTTGATGGCCCAGCAGGTCACGCTCCGCGGCCACGACGGCGTATCACGGTTCTTCGGCGGCCTGACGCTGCTGGAGCCGGGCATCGTGCGGGCGCCGGAATGGCGGCCCGCCTGCGAACTCGAGGCCGCTAGCGCATCCACCACGTGGAGCGGGGTGGGCCGCAAGCCGTAGTGATCACCTCCGCGCCCACTGGTGACCCGCCACCTGGCCAGCCAGCCGTTGCCTCGCGGGCCAGCGCGGACCGTGGCAGGCTCGGGAATATGACAAGCTCCGACGCAAACCCGGCGTGTGATGTCGCTCACGGCCGCGTGCCGACCCGGCGGAACGGGCGTGTGCTCATCGCGGTCTTCGCCTCACCAGTCGCCGAGTACCTGCTGCGCTACGCCAGTGATGCCGGGTTCCGCACCGTGCTCGTGGAACCTGACGAACGGCTGGCACAGGCAGCACACGAACTCGGCGGCACCGGGGAAACGGGTGGTAGCCGGGAAACGGGAAGCACGGGAGTGAATGCGGTGGTGACCGCGGTCTCGGGGAGCCTGGACGAGACGGCGGACGTCGTGGTCACCGACCACCACCGGCCGGAACTCGGCGCTGTGCTTCGCGACGCGCTGGCCGGGACGCCGCGCTGGATCGGCGTGATGGGCAACCCGCGCGTTCCCGCGCCGCACATTCCCGCGCTCACCGCACTCGGCGTCCAGCCGGAAGACATCGCGCGCGTGCACCGCCCGATCGGCCTCGACATTGGCTCGCGGACACCCGCCGAGATCGCGATCGCCACCCTTGCGGGCCTGATCGCCGGTCGCAACCGCCGCCCCGGCGGATTCTTCTGACCTGCCAGCGTGACAGGCTGCGGCATTGCACCACGGGTACGTTCGGTTACTGAGGCCTGCGACGGCGGGGCGGCCCTGCCGCGCCCGCGCGGCAGCAAACGACGAGGCGGGAGGCGAGTCATGCCACAGCCACAAGGTCAGGAGCTCGCGGACATCCGGGCGCACCGCGTGGAATTGCGCCACCGCTACCTGCGGTCAGCGGGGCAGCGCCCGCAGACCACGGTAGAGGGCGTGCATCACATCGCCCTCATCTGCCGCGACGTCGAGGAAACCATCCGGTTCTACCAGGAGTTCCTCGGGTTCCCGCTGGTGGAGCTCGTGGAGAACCGTGATTACGCGGGTTCGAGTCACTTCTTCTTCGACATCGGCAACCGAAACCTGCTGGGTTTCTTCGACTTCCCTGGCCACGATCACCCGGCGTTCACCGAGACGATCGGCGGCGTCCAGCACATTGCCATCTCGGTGTCGGCGGAGCAGTTCGATGCCGCGAGGAAGCGGTTCGAGCAAGCAGGCGTGGACTATCTGGGGCCCGACCGGGGGGTCTCGGACAGCATGTATTTCCGCGACCCCAACGGCGTCAGGCTCGAGCTCTACCGTGAGGAGCTGGGCGTCTTCAACGGCAGGCCGTTGCTCGCCTGAGGACCAGGAACACAGCGCCCACCGCCGATGTTCATCCTGATGCGGGGGAATGTCCGTGCGGCGCGGGTACCTGACGGCGGCCCGTGGCTATGTGTTGATGTAGTAGGCGAACGAAAGACAATGGCGCAGTGCATCACGTGCGGGAGCGAGCTGCATCCCGAGAGAGCAGACAAGTACGACTACTGCATGGCGCGCGAGTGCCAGGACAAAAATGCCAAGGGTTTGACCATGGTGGCGGTCGGCGTGAACAAGGCGGCCGACCAGTACCTGATACTTGATGAGCGTACCCGCGAGGAATTGGCCAGCGGAAAGTACCATGACCAGCGACGAGGTTCGTTCGGTACCTCCACGCGGTCATCCGGTGCCGGGGCGGCTACCCGCGCGGCGGACGCTCCCGAGGGTGCCAGGCAGCCGAACCCGCCCGCGCGCCGTCAACCTCCCCGTAAGGTGGCCCGCCGACCGTGGAGCAAGTCGCAGGAGAGGCTAGCGGTTCTCTATAACCAGCAAGGACTGCGGCCCGACGAGATTGCGCAGAAGCTGCGGTTGAGCACGTACCTGGTCACCCAGATCATCCTCGCCTCGAGAAATCGGGGAAAGCTCTGATGCCACCGGCACCGGTCAGGACTTCCGGGCGGAACTGAACACCAGGCTGAATTCTTCAACCGCGCGGATCACGCAGTCCGTCGTCGCGACCGCATCCACCCGGACCGCCGCCGCGGTACTGCGGCTCGCGGCGAGGGCGTGCGCGTCCCGCCAGACGGCCTGGCTGACCGAACGCCCCGAAGCATGGTCGACCAACAGCACCGCGCTGCAGAAACCCTCGGTCTCCGCCAGCAACGGCACTGCGGTGTCCCCGAACACCTCGACCGCATCCTCGATCTTTGAGGGTTCGACATCCATCCGCGTCAGCTGGGCTCCAGCCCCGCCGGGCATAGGCCCCTCCAGCTCAAAGATCGGGACGCGGTAGTCCTCCACGGTGACCGTTCCCGTGTTGGCGCGCCGCACCAATTCGAGGCGGCCTGGCGCCGCCATCCTCTCGCTGTCCCGCAGCGCGTCGGCCGACACCCAGAACGACTCGAGTACCGCGACACCGAGTTCCGGGTTCGCCAGCAACGACATGCCCAGGTTGCCCCGCTGCATCTGGACCGCCGGGCGAACCTCCGCCTCGATGTAGCTGATCGCGTCACCCAGCCGTAGCGGATCTACGGTGATCTGGTTGAGCCGGACATGCAACACGGCGACTCCCGGCGCGGCCGCGCGTGACCCGGGGCCTTGCTACCCTCCGTTGCAGCCACCCTAGCCGCAAGAGTCACGCTCCCCCCGCGGCCACAGGTGTGTCAACCTGCAAGATCGTGTAGCACGGCGGGATCCAGCGGTCGATGAGCAGCCTGAGCTGCCAGGCGAGGCCGGGCGGGACGGCGACGGCTTCGCGGCAGTCGAGTAGCGAGACCGCTATGATGTCTGAGAGTGAGCACCAATCGCGGCGCCATGGTCATCGGCACCCGCCCCGAGGCGGACATGCTGGAGCTGGAGCTGGAGACTCACCGCCGGGAGCTGACGGGCTATTGCTACCGGATGCTTGGCTCGGGCTTCGAGGCCGAGGACGCCGTGCAGGAGACGATGGTCCGGGCATGGCGGGGCATCGACGGCTTCGAGGGGCGATCGGGCCTGCGGTCGTGGCTCTACCGCATCGCGACCAACGTGTGCCTCGACATGCTGCGAGGTCAACAGCGCCGGGCCCAGCCGATGGACTTGGGGCCGTCGTCGACGGCAGACTGCGTCCTGGCCGCGGCGGCGCCTGAGCACACCTGGATCCAGCCCGTCCCCGACACCCGGGTGCTGTCGGCCGAAGACGACCCAGCTGAGCTTGCCGCCACCCGGGAGACGATCCGCCTTGCCTTCGTGGCGGCCCTGCAGCACCTGCCGCCCAGGCAACGAGCGGTACTGATCCTGCGCGAAGTCCTCCGCTGGCAGGCCAGCGAAGTGGCTGAACTGCTCGACACGAGCGTCATCTCGGTGAATAGTGCACTCCAGCGCGCCCGGAGCACTCTCAGCGCCCTCGACGTGGACGTTGAGTGCGCCGAACCGACCGCATTGGACCCCGGGCAGAGACAGCTTCTCGCCCGTTACCTGGACGCCTTCGAGCGCTACGACATCGCGTCTCTCGTCTCACTCCTGCACCAAGATGCCACGTTCTCGATGCCGCCCTACCCGATGTGGTTGCGCGGGCCGCTCGAGGTCAGCCGGTGGTTGCTGGGCCCGGGTTCGGGGTGCCGTGGCTCCAGGATGGTGACGACCGCGGCTAATGGCTGTGCGGCGTTCGGCAGCTACCGCCCCGCCGTGGCGGGGATTTACGAACCGTTCGCCCTCCAGGTGCTCGAAATCTCGGGCGGACGCATGTCGGGGATCCACAACTTCCTGGACACCGGGCTGTTCGCGGCCTTCGGCCTCCCGCCCCGCCTCGAGCGGTAGGCTGTCGGCGGCGCGGCGGGATCATTGCCCTGGCCCGTGAACCGCGCCAGCCCATAGGGTGGCCTCCGGACACGGGACCAGACGTCCGCGCCGCGAACCGGACGGCCCCGGGCCGCTGCGGCCGGTAAGTACCAGGAAAGCGCCATGCGCTGTTCGACAGGACGCACTCCCGGCCTTGCCGCCACGGCCTGTCAGGAATCGCCGGCCTGGTCCTGAGCCCCGGACCCGGTGCTGAGATTCATCAACCGGTCCTCGAGCTGGGCCCACATGTGGCTGGACGCCGCCAGCGGGCCGAGGATCTGCTCCAGCACCACGAGCTGCTCATCGAACGCCGTCAACTGCGTTTTGAGTGCCTCGATGCTGCGTCGCTGCGCGGTGACCGTGGCGGCGATCGCGTTAAGCTGCGCCGCCGTAATGGCGCCGGGTACCGGCAGGCTCCGCAGCACCGGCAACGAGGACAGAGCAGGCACCGACGGCATGGGCACACCCAACCCGGTGAGCCCCTCCAGCTTCGCGTTCAGTCCCCGGATCTGAGCGATGAACTCCTGCGTCAAGCCGGGAACCCCACCAGAGGTACTGTCCTGATCATCGGCCACGAGTTTCTCCTTTCCGGAGAACACCGTCTCCTGGTGCGGGTCCTCCACAACAAGGACGGCCGGTGTTTCCTCGTCTCAACCTAACGCCGATCAACACAGCACCCCGACGTCAGGTCGGAAAGAATTCACCGGCCGTACACCTGGCGGCAATCTTTGGATTTCCGTGAGGTCGGGTGCGGATGCGTACCCTCGCGGGATGAGCGAGATGGCCGCATCCCCACCGGCGTCTGGCGTTCTCACGGCGCTCGATGACTCCAGGATCACCCGGTTCCAGTGGAAGATCATGTTCGTCTCCGGGATGGGTTTTTTCACCGATGCCTACGACCTGTTCGTGATCGGCATCGTGGTGGCGCTGCTGAAGCCGGAGTGGAACCTGTCCACGGCCCAGGTGTCGCTGATCAACTCGATCACGCTGCTGGCGTCGGCGGCCGGCGCGCTGGTGTTCGGCCGGATCGCCGACATCCTGGGGCGCAAGCGGATCTACGGCTACGAGGTGCTCATCCTGGCGTTCGGGGCGCTGGTGTCGGCGCTGGCGCCGGGTTACTGGTTCCTGATCGTCTGCCGGGCGATCCTGGGGTTCGGCATCGGTGGTGACTACCCGGTGTCAGCGACGATCATGAGCGAGTACTCGGGGAAGCGGTCCCGCGGGAAGATGGTCGGCCTGGTGTTTTCGATGCAGGCGCTCGGCCTGATCGTCGGCCCGCTGGTGGCCTCGATCCTGCTGGCCTCGGGTATCTCGGACGGCTACGTCTGGCGGATCTTGCTCGCGCTCGGCGCCATCCCCGGGCTGGCGGTGTTCTACCTGCGGCGGCAGATCCACGAGACGCCACGGTTCGCGTTGGTCGGCGGCGCGGCGGACGAGGCGCATGCCGCGATCGCCGCCGCGACCGGCTTGGCGGCCGGCCCGGGAGCAGCCGGCCCGGGAGCAGCCGGCCCGGGAGCAGCCGGCCCGGGAGCAGCCGGCCCGGGGGCAGCCGGCCCGGGGGGAGCCGGCCGGGGGGCAGCGGCGGGCCCGATCGGCGAGTCGAAGGCGCGGCACCCGCAGGGCGCGCTGGAGGGCTTCAAGGTGATCGCCCGCAGCCGCCGCATGCTGGCCTGGGTCATCGGCACCGCCGGGTGCTGGCTGCTGCTGGACTTCTGCTACTACGGCAACACCATCTCCTCGCCGGAGATCCTCAAGCTGATCAACCCGCACGGCAGCCTGCTGCAGAACACGCTGCTCCAGCTGGCGATCTTCGTGGTGTTCGCGCTACCCGGCTACGTGGTCGCGATCCTGCTGCTGGACAAGACCGGGCGCAAGAACATCCAGGCTCTCGGCTTTGCCATGATGGCGCTGTGCTTCCTGCTGATCGGCCTGATCCCGGGCGTCACCGCGTACGCGGCGCCGTTCGTGCTGCTGTTCGGTGTCAGCTACTTCTTCACCGAGTTCGGGCCCAACACCACCACGTTCATCTACCCGGCGGAGATCTTCCCGACCGAGGTGCGCACCACCGGGCACGGCATCTCGGCCGCGGCCGGCAAGATGGGCGCCTTCGCCGGCGCCTACCTGTTCCCGCCCATCCTCGCCTCCTCGCTGGGCCTGCGCGGCGCCATGGTCATCTCCGGCGTGGTAGCGGTCGCCGGGCTGCTGCTGACCGTGGCGGTGCTGCCCGAACCGAAGGGCAAGACCCTCGAACAACTGGAAGAACAAGCACTCGCCCCCGAGCTGAGGCTGGAGCCCGCATGACATACCGCATCGTGGCCGGGGTCGACGGCTCGCGGCACGGCAACGCCGCGCTCCGCTGGGCGCTCGACGAAGCGGCCGCCCGCCACGGCCAGGTAACCGCCGTGTTCTCCTGGCAGTTCCCCTTCCTGTCCATCCCCGGCGCCTTCGACCGCGAGGAACTGGAGCAGGCGGCCAAAGAATTCCTCATCGAGACCGTCAGCGCCGTCGCCCCAGCACCCGTCGTCCCGGTCCACACCCTCGTCGCCGAGGGCGACCCGGCCGAATCCCTGATCGCCGCCGCCGCCGAAGCCGACCTGCTGGTGGTCGGCATCCGCGGCCGGTCCCCGTTCGCCGGGCTGCTGCTCGGCTCCGTCAGCCAGCGCTGCGCGGCCGGCGCCCCGTGCCCCACCGTACTGGTCAAAATGCCCGGCGAGAAGGCGGCGGCCACCGTGCCAGGACCGATTAGCCGCCGGGCCTGGTCCGGGCTCGGTCACCGGGGAGACACCGGCTAGGCGTGGGGGCGCAGCTGACATCACCACCGGTCGCCGCTGCCCGCGAAACGCAACTGCATGGCATCATCCTGGCCCGGCGGGGCATTCCGCGCCTGCTCTGGCATCTCGGTCCGGGAGAACGCAGATCACGCCTACGCTACCTGGCGCGGTAATCGAGCTATATCTTGTCACTGGGCCCCTGGGGTCGTAAGCTACCGATATATCTTGATCGTGTCGCGATGGCCAGGACGGGAGAGCGGGATGTCGGCAGCATGTTCGGGAGCCGGGGACTTCGATCCCCTCGATGTCGTCAGTTGTGTGAGCGAGATGCTCGGCCGGGTGCAGGACGTTGTGGCCAGGATGTCCGGTGGCCCTGGCCCGGCGCGCGGCGGACCCTGGGACCGGGACTTCGAACGGCCGGGAAGCCGAAGGCAGCAGGCGGGCGCTTTCGGCGGCCAGTGGGGCCGCTGGTGGCCGGGGCCGCCGGGCCCGCCCGGCTCATCACGGGGCTCGAAGGTCGGCCGCGGCGATGTGCGCGCGGCGATCTTGGCCCTGCTGCGGGAGGGTCCGCGCAATGGGTACCAGATCATGTCCGAAATCGAGGAGCGCAGCGCTGGCGCCTGGCGGCCCAGCCCCGGCGCCGTCTATCCGGCGCTGGCCCAGCTCGCCGATGAGGGCCTGATCGCAGGTGAGGAGTCCGGCGGCCGGCGCACGTTCAGCCTCACCGACGCGGGCCGCAGCTATGTCGAGGAGAACCCCGACATGGCCCGAGGCGCGTGGGAGTCAATGGCCCAGCAGGAACCAGGCGACGTGCCCGGCCTGTTCGCCCAGGCCGCACGGCTCGGCGCCGGCATCGTGCAGGTGGCCCAGGCCGGTACGCCCGGGCAGATCCACGCCGCCGAACGGCTACTGGAACAGACCGGGCGCAGGCTGTACCAGATTCTGGCGGACGACGACGCCGACGCCCCTGACGGCGAGCGGGACGAACCGTAGCAGCCGGACGAGCGAGACCATCGGGACGAGCGGGACCATCGGGGGAACCGTGGCAGACGAGCAGGACGAACCGTAAAGGACGAGCAGGACGAGCAGGACGAGCAATGGACGATCGTATCCGGGCTTCAGACGCCGACCGAGACCGCGTCACC
>Ga0335078_10017749_pt1 | contig 10583 bp, 9 predicted proteins | sample Lox_Sample_32_FD_206711 | JGI IMG/M metagenome (GOLD analysis project Ga0335078, IMG submission 206711) | Soil microbial communities from Loxahatchee National Wildlife Refuge, Florida, United States - Lox_Sample_3.2 | ecosystem: Environmental > Terrestrial > Soil > Wetlands | place: USA: Florida...
CGTGTTTGCCCGCTGGACGGGCAGTTGCATCGGCGCCGAGACAATCTGCGCCGTCAGGATGTCATTCACCTTCCACCCAAATCCATTGTCGCTGCCGTAGCGCTCGATCAGGGTCCGCGGCGCCATTTGTGGAGTGTCATGACAAAGCAGGCATCTGGGATCCTTGATCGGCATTGGCCGGGCTATGTAAAGCACCCGGCCATTGGGCGTGTCGCGCACTCCGACCATCTCCTTCCTTTCCGGGTTTTGCTGGAAGTAGTGGACAATATCGGCCTCCCAGTCGTTTGCGCGATTGGCCGGATTGGTGGGATTGAGCGTGGCCTCGCGGTACGAGTAGTCAGGAAACTTCACGCGAAGCTGCTTGAAGTATTCGTTGGCCGAATACGCGGGCACCGACTGCGGTAAAAACGAATACTTCATCTGTGTGTCGAGCAGAGGTTTGATCTGGCTAACGGTGTAGCTGCGCACCGCCAGTGCGGCTTCCGTCATGATGCGCGCATTTTCCAGCACTTCCTCCCTGGCGTTGCGCTGCAGCAGGCGGTTGGAGACGTACCCAGTAGCCAGGAACCCGACCGCAAATACCAGCAACAGGACGAGGTTGAATTTCACGATCAGTTTCAAGTTCATCACCTCCTGGGTTCTTGATCGGGACTCCCGGCCGCTGCCGGCGGGGTTTTCTGCTCGTATTTCTCGGGGTGCAGGATCGGGTCCCATTCCGGGTAATCGCGAAGATGTGACTCTAACTCCCTCCGGAATTCAGCATCCTTGAGTCGGGGCTGGAAGCGTTCCACAAAGCCCCGGCGCCATCGCTGTCCTATGGTCAGCCAAGGCTGAATCTCGGCATAGGTGACCTCGTTTTCTCGCTGTGGCTCGATCCGCTTGCCGGCGAAGCGGGCCAGACGCGAAGGCAGCGTGTCGCGAAACGCCCGCGGCAATGCGTCCACGAAGGCGGAACTGGGCCGGGCAGCCGGAATGACCGCCTGGCCGGCACGCCGGGAGAAGAACTGTCCGCCTTTGGCGCTGGCGGGACGTTCCACGTACCCCGCCGGACTTACGCTGCTGATCCCGGCTGACCCCGATTCGATATAGATATCGGCCGCCTCGCCGCCGGCGTGTAGCACGACCGTGCCATCGTGGGTCGTGGCCGCCAGCAGTGGGCTGGCATAGACGTAGGTGCCGGCGTTTGCGCCGATCTCGCCCTTTAGCCAACCGCTCAGCACGAACAGTTCCGCAGTTTTCGCCGCGTGGCTGAAGATGAACATTCGGGTAGAAGGGCCCAGCGCCACGACCGCGCCCCCGGGCAGCTCCATTTGGACAAATCCCTGACCGGAGCTTTCCACGATGTCTCCCCGGTTCAGCTTCATGCCTTCGATTCCCCGCCAGACTGCGGCCCCTCGGATCACGCGCAGGCTGCCCTCAACCAAGGTGATCGTGCCGATGTCTTGCGCGGCTGCGGGAAGCTGGAGCAACAGGCATACAACCAGCAATCGCAGCGCCGAGTCATGGAAACGTCCAAGCATGACACCAGAAACCGAAGAGGACCGCAGGAAAAACCGCCTCACACCGCAACCCAGACTGCCAGCGGCGGCCGGCAGCGAGGAGAGGCTATATACGCAGGGCTGCATTTGTGTCAAGGGCCTTACCTCTGGCAATCCCCTCAAGGTAGTTGTCGGACGCCTGAAGGAAAAAGTTGCGCCCGGAATTGCTACCTAGTCAGCCTGACATTCCGCATGAGCTCCTGAAAGCGCGGGTCGCCGCGCAGTGGATCGTAGCTAGGATCAACTTTGAGGGCGGTCAGAGCGCTGGAATGGTTCAGGTAGGCTTCGTGCAACCAAGCCAAGGCCTTGTCGTGGTTGTTCAGGCCAAGCTCAGCGATAACCATTGGCGAAGGATCGAGCTGCCGGCGACCAACCACATGTTGCAGCCTTGCCATTGCCTGCCTGGCCTTCTCCGGTTGGCCCGAGCGGCCATAGGCATACACCCGCAACGACCAGACCCAGGGAGTATTGTCAACACGACTCCAGCTTTCTATATCGGCGAGCGCATCCGCGAAGCGTCCTTTTTCCACGTAGGCGTAGGACACCATGTGGGCCCGCGGAAAGTTCGGTTCCATATCGAGCACCGTGCGGAACTGCTCGATGGCGCGATCATACTGACGGGAGAAGTAGAAAATGGCGCCTTGGTCTGTAGCAATGATTAGCGAGAGCGGATCCAGCCTGCGTGCCTGCTCGATCTCCGGAAAAGCCTCATCGAAGCGACCCTGCAAGGCCAGATGCTCGGCGTACCAGTGGTGGGCCGTGGCATAGTTGGGATCCAATTGGATGGCGCGCTGGAATTCCTTCTCCGCGGTTAACCAGTCCCAATCATAATCCTGGGCGATTAAAGCCAGTGACGCATGGGCCTCGGCCAGGCTTTCGTCAAGCTGCAAAGCGCGCTCCGCTGCCGCCCGCGCCTTGGGCATGAAGACGGTGGCGGGAGCCAGACTGTAACCGCTCATCAGTACGTAGGAATCGGCCAGACCGGCGAAGGCATGGGCGTAGTTAGGGTCCTTGGCAATGGCTTGCTGAAAACACTGGATCGCCTGCTGGATCCCCCTAGGCGTCCTTTTGCTCCAGAAGTAGCGGCCCTTGAGATACAGGTCGTGGGCTTCGTACGTTTCAGGCGAAAGCGCGGCCTGGCGGGTTGTGCTGATCCGCTGGCGGCCACCCAGGGTGAGTTGAATCTCGTCGGCGATCTCCTGCGCGATCGTGCTTTGCAGAACCAACAGGCTGGTCAATTCGCGGTCGTATTGCCGCGCCCACACGTGGGTCTGGTCTTTCAATTGAATCAACTGGGCCGTAATGCGCACTTTTTGGGAATCGCGTCGGACGCTGCCCTCCAGCACGTAGTCAGCGCTCAAGTCTTTTCGGACATGTTCCAGTTGTTCCTGCTGGTTTTTGTAGCGCATGACGGAGGTGCGCGCGATGACTCCCAGCCGCTGGGGATCGAGCCGTCCCAGTTGCGCAATCATCTCCTCGGTGAAGCCGTCGCTGAAGTAGTCTTGGCCGGCATCTCCCGTCAGGTTCACGAAAGGCAGGACGGCGAGCACCACTCTCTGGCCAGACGGCTGGGGCCGAGGCCGTAGGAAACGCCGGCCCACATAAATTGACGCCACGAGGAGAAGTATCGCCGTCCCTACCCACAGCCACTTTCTTCGTCCCACTACCGTCGGACGGTCCGGGGTGGTAGCGGAGCCCGCTGTAGCTGGTACCGCCTCTGCCGTAACCGCCGGCCCGGCCCCGCCATTTCCGTTCGTGATTTCACGCACGTCGGCAGCGAAGCGGTAACCGGTGCCCGGCACCGTAACGACATAGTTATGGTCCCGCGCGGTCTCACCCAGGCCTTTACGCAGTAGGAAGACATTCTGCGTAAGGTTACCTTCCTCCACATAGGAGTCAGGCCACAGCATTTCGATTAGCTCGTCTTTGGAGACAACCTTCCCGTGTCGCTCAACTAATGACACGAGAATCTCCATCGCCTTAGCGGTGAGCGGGACGGGTTGGCCGTCACGCCAAAGCTGGCGTTTTTGCTTGTCCAGCCGATAGGGACCAAACTCGTACAACTTCTTAGCGTCCAAGCTCATACGCGCGCCGCCGAGAAAATTTGAGAATCTTTGATGCGGCTCCTAACGACATTTGATTCCCAGTTTCTCCAAAGTAAGAGCCCTTCGGGGGCGAAGGCATTTGTTTGCCGGGGGTGGGGAGCGTAGTGTACCACGACTCTTTAGCCATGTCGTCTTTTGCCTTCCGTTTCCGATTACCTGATTAAGAAGCCCAGATGAAGCTTTTCTCCCCCTGGGCGAGAGTCTTGGGCGCGAGGCGAAAGCGTTGCCAGAGCGGCTGGTTTGTGTGGCCGGGAAGGGCGACAGAGGGATTGGCCCGCTCCCGGGATGGGGGTTCCAGAAACGCTCTTTTAAGTACTTCCACGGATTCACAGCGGGTTGAGGCTTGGCCACATCGCACCAGCCGCGAACAGGAGGGGAACGAATGTTCCCGCGCATCGCTCCAAACCGTCCCGAGCCACAAGAGTGTACCCAAGCGATGTCCGCGGCCGTGGCCAGACTGATCGAGGCCAACCTCCCCTACGCTCATGCGATTGCGGCCGAGGTCATCCGGAAACTACCGCCTGAATTGGACAAAAAAGATATCCAAGGATGGGCAGAATTGGGCCTTGTCGAAGCGGCGAACTCATTTGACCGCACACGTGGCATCCAGTTCACCACCTTCGCGCATTACCGCATCAAAGGTGCCATCTATGACGGCTTGCGCAAAATGGGTTGGTATCCCAAAGGCCAGTACCGGCGAATGCGGTTTGAAATGGCCGCTAACGAGTATTTGCGGGACGCTTCCGCGGATCCACCTGTCGCCGCTGCGCCCGAAGCGCAATTGCAAGACCTGAAAGACCTGACCGGGAACCTGATGAGCTGCTACATGCTTTCGCTGGAAGCTCTGGACGGAGAGCCCGCCGATTCCAGCCAGCTTTCCGCGGAAGAGGCGGTTGTCCGCAATGAGCAAAGGAAGAACCTGAGAAAGTCTCTCGCGCAATTGCCGAAAATAAATCGCCAGGTGCTTGAGCATTGCTATTTCAAAGAGCTGACGTTCGAAGAGATCGGACGCAAGCTGGGCATGTCCAAGTCCTGGGTCTGCCGCCTTCATGCCAAGTCCCTGGAAATGCTTCGCAAAGTGCTGACCCAGGGGCCTGCGGGCCGGTCTCCCGCAACCTTTTCCGACACCATCCGATAACTGTAGATGTCATGGTCGATCCCGTCGTCGCCAAGGCCGTAAAGTCCCTGGATTCGGCTACCGAACAGGGTGCGGCAAGCCCCGCCAAGACGGGCGAATCCAAGTTTGATAAGGTGCGTTCGCGCTTGCTGGACGAGCAGGCCGAACGGACCGAGATCCCGCCAGAGGTAAAGCAGGTCTCGGCTGAACAGCAGAAAGCGCTTCAGGTTGACCTTTCGCAGCGCGTTGAAAAGATGGGAACCACCTCTCCCACAGACCTCTTCGCGGCGAACATGAAGCGTGCACAAGCGGGAGTCGAGCACTTGACAAGCCGTGTAAACGCCCTGCCCAAGACACCCGCGTTCGAGCCCTTTCGCCAGCGGCTGGCGAGCATCGACGCTCAGTATCAGCAGGCCGGGCAGCTCGTCAGCTCGCTTGACGGCAAACAAAGCCCGAGCGATCTGATGAAGATTCAACTGCAGATGTATCAGCTCACGGAGAACGTGGAGCTTATGAGCAAAGTGGTGGAGCAAGTGACTTCCGGGGTGAAGTCCATTCTTCAAACGCAAGTGTAGGTACCTGCAGTCGCCACCGAGGGATAAATTGCGTCGGCCATATCTCTTCAAGCTGCTGATAGTCCTGGGCCTGGCGGTTTTCTTGAGCGGGTGTGTCACCCACAGCCTGCGCACCGGCCTGAGTGAGGAGGACGCTCAGGAAATCGTCGTGCTGCTGAGTGAGCATGGCATCGAAGCTTCATCCGTCAAGGCAGCCGGCGAGAAAAAAGGCGAGGACAAGTGGAACGTGGTCATTCACGGTGGCGACCAGAACCTGGCCCGCGCCTGGCGAGTGCTCGAAGAAAATGGTTTGCCGCGCGAGAAGGAGAAGGGCCTCGAAGACGTGTTTGCCAGCTCGGGGATGATCCCGACGGCAACCGAGGAAAAGGCGCGGCTGCTGGTGGGCATTTCGGGAGAGATCAACCGCACGCTCAGGTCCGTGGCCGGCGTGGTGGACGCTCACGTCCTGGTAGTGCTGCCGGAAAGCAGCCCGCTCTTAGATAAGACTGAGCGCGTGCCCCCCACAGCATCTGTCCTCATCAAGTATCGCGGCAATGACCTGCCGCTGAGTGAAGCGGACGTGAAAAAGCTCGTGGCTCGGGCCGTAGAAGGGTTGCAGCCGGAAAACGTGGCCGTGGTGTACAAGAAGATCGAACCGAAACAGGCAGTTAACCGCAATTTCATTCCTCTTCTCGGCAATCAGGAGTTCTTGCTGGCCTCGCTGGCCTTGCTGGCGATCTCCAGCATCGGCTGTCTGGCGCTGGTGGCGAAAAGCCGCTGGCAACGATCGAAGATCGAAACGCTGCAGCGGCAGTTGCGGGCTGCCAGCGAGCATCCTGCGCCGGCGCGGCTGCCAGAAACCCCGGCTGCGGCGCAGGCGGCGAGGAGAAGTTGAACCTAAACGTTTTTTGTTACATCGGGTTGTTGCGATTTCCGGAGCAAATGGAGCCGTCTATTGCTCTCTTGCCGGAGGAGCAGCGAGCGCAGGCGACGAAACTGCTGGCGACCACGAAAGACGTGCCGAAGAATGAGTTGCTGCAGAGATGGTCGAGACTGCGCCGTGACGAATACGCGGCCATGTGCCGGAGCACGTACCAACTGACAGGAATCCGGCTGGATGAGATGTCCCCTTCTCTTCGAGATTGGTGCGTTTCGTGGTTGGGCGATCAAAATGGATGAAAAGATCCCAGATGCGGGCTCGGCTCCGGAAAAGATATTAGTTTCCACGCCCAAGGTCTTGAAGCGTGAAGTGTACGAGGCCACGCGGGACGCGCGAGACGTAGTAACGCTCGCCCAGGAAAAAGCCAGGCAGATCATCGAAGACGCGGAGCGCAAGCGAGATGACATCCGCGAGCAGGCCAGACAGGAAGGACATGCCCAGGGCCTGGCCGAGTGGAACCATATCCTGGCGACCGCGTCCCGGCGCGCGGACCAACTGACGAAGAGCTGGGAAGAGACCATGCTGCGGCTTTCCGTTCGGGTGGCGGAAAAGATCATCGGCGAACAGCTCCGGTTTCACCCCGAGACCATCGTCGAGATCGTCCGGCAAGTCCTGAAAGATGCTCGCCCCGGGAAGCACCTCGCGATTCAAGTGAACCCGGCGGAGGCGCAGAGAGTGCGGGATCGCGTCGACAGCCTGCAAGGCCCCGGCGTGAGCAGCGAGATCGAGATTGTCGCCTCGGCATCCGTCTCCCCCGGTGGCTGCGTGATCGAAAGTGAGCTGGGCATCATCGATGCGCGTCTGGAAACGCAACTGAAGTGCCTGGAAGATGCCCTTGTGCGCGGCGTGCCCGCGGACTAGCGGGTCAAGAAAATGGCCAGCCATGTTGCCGACATTCGCCGATATCTCGACCGCATCGAGCGCGCCTCGCCCGTACAGGTGCGCGGCAGGGTGAAGGAGGTCGTCGGCCTTCTGCTGAGAGCGGTTGTACCGGAGGCCTGGATCGGCGAGATGTGCCTGATCCGCAACCCGCGGTCGCCATCGCCGGTCAAGGCCGAGGTGGTTGGCTTCCGCGACGGCGACGTCCTGCTGATGCCGCTCGGCGAGTTGGTAAATATTGGCCCGCATAGCGAGGTCGTGCCCACGGGGAACTGTCTCACGGTGAAGGTAGGAGATGGCCTGCTGGGGCGGGTCTTGAACGGTCTGGGAGAGCCCATGGATACAGAATCCAAGGGGCCGTTGCCGTGCGAAGAGGACTTCCCGGTGCTGGGCTATCCGCCGGACCCGTTGAAGCGGCAGCGCGTGACCAATCCGATCTCACTCGGCGTCCGAGCCATCGATGCGGTGCTGACTGCTGGCGAAGGGCAGCGTATCGGCCTGTTCGCGGCCGCCGGCGGCGGCAAGAGCACGCTCCTGGGAATGATTGCCCGCAACACCGAGGCCGACGTCAACGTGATCACGCTGGTCGGCGAACGTGGCCGCGAGGTGCGTGACTTCATCGAACACGATCTTGGCCCGGAGGGAATCAAGCGCTCGGTAGTTGTCTGCGCTACCTCCAACGAATCTTCCCTGGTGCGTCTGAAGGCAGCATACGTTGGAACCGCGATTGCCGAGTACTTTCGCAACAAGGGGCTGAAAGTGATCCTGATGATGGACTCGGTCACGCGTTTTGCCCGAGCACAGCGCGAAATCGGCCTGGCGTGCGGCGAGCCGCCGGCGCGCGCCGGATATACGCCTTCGGTCTTCGCCGAACTGCCCAAGCTCCTGGAGCGCTCCGGCAACTCCGACAAGGGCTCCATCACCGCCATCTACACCGTGCTGGTCGCCGGCGATGACATGAATGAACCGGTGGCCGACGAAGTCAGATCGATTCTGGACGGGCACATCATCCTGTCGCGCGAACTGGCGGCGCGCAATCACTATCCCGCGATCAACGTTCTGGAGAGCGCCAGCCGCGTCATGGGCGCGGTCACAAACCAGGAGCATCGTCTGGCCGCCGGTACCCTGCGCGACATGCTGGCCACCTACAAGAAGAATGAGGACCTGATCCTGCTCGGAGCCTATAAGTCCGGCGCGGACAAGCGGGTCGATGGCGCGATCGCCAAGATCGAAGAGATCAACGGGTTCCTGAAACAGGGGACAGATGAGAAATCCGATTTCGCCGGTTCGGTGGAGCGCTTGCGCAAGATGTTTCCGACCGCCGCGAACTCGTCATGACGCAGTTCACATACCGGCTGCAGCCTCTGCTGGAGCAAAAAGAAGAGGCAGAAAAGGAGGCTGAGCGGGAGCAGGCCCGGCAGGAGCAGGAGCTCCAATCCCAATTGGCGGCGCTGCGATCTCTGCAGCAGCGCGAGCGGGAGTTGGTGGAAAAACGCGAGCAGTTGCGGCGTGAACTCCTCAGCAAACCAGGCGAACACGGAGCCCTCACCGCGCGGGAAGTGCTGGCCCGTTCTGAGTACGTGCAGGCGGTTGGCTTCGAGATCGAAGAGGCGAGGAACGATGTCCTCGCACAGCGTCAGCTCGTCGAGCAGTGCGAGATACGGGTGCAAGAGGCGAAACAGCGGGTCGCGGAAGCCCGGCGTGAGGTCGAGGTGCTGACCAAGCATCGTGCAAAACAGGAAGAGCGTTTCCTGCGGGAACTCCAGGTCCAGGAGGAACGCGCCCTGGATGAGATCGGCAACGCATTGTACACGAACCGGAGACGTCCGATATGAAGGTCACCGACCCACAGCCACCTGCCAGCGATCCCAACGTGAACGCCGATGACGTCAATTCCCCGCAGGGCAGCGACAGCGATCAGCCCTCGTCCTTCGCCCAGGTCCTGGCGAGGAAGCGGGAGACGGAACAAGATAGCGCCCAATCAAAGAGCAGCAAACAAGCAGAAAACGCCCTCGACCCAACCGCCGTCGCGGCGCTCGCACAGCAGCAAGTTCCATTCGAGCAGTCGTTCCAGGCTGCGCCGGTCGAGAGCAAGCGCGCGGTTGGCGTGCCGGTCGCGCTGCAGGATCTAGTTCGCGAAATCTCGGTTGCAACCAACGCGGCGGGGAACCAGCAAGTGCATATAGAGCTGAACTCGAACGTGATGAAAGGGCTTCATATCGTCGTCGAAAGGAAGGATGGAGCCGTGGCGATCCAGTTTCAAAGCGCGTCCGACGAGGTGGCGAGGCTGCTCTCAAGAAACGCGGACGCACTCTCGCAGGGTCTGGCGGAGCGTGGCGTGAATGTAACGGATATTCACGTTACCGGTCCTCGCGAATTCGTCCGCGTGCAGGACAACAAAGGACGTTCAAGCCCCAGCGGACGCTGGCAAAGTGGAGGACGAAGCGGCAAGCGGTAGGTGACCATTCACATGCAAGCGGCACAACGGTCTCATCTCACGTCCTATCGCTTCGAGGATCTGCCGTCCCTCACCCACGAAGAGGTCCTGCTTTGGAATTGGTATTGCCGCGCCGGCCCGAGCCGGATGGAGTGGGCGTCATGGCTGGCGGAGATTTTCGGGCATCTTCTCGAACGACCCGCTGGGCAGCAATTGCAGCTTGTCCAGACCCACTTGGTCGACGCCCATCTGGGCGAGAAGGTCCTTAGTTTTGGATCGAAGCAGGAGCTGTCGATCGGCCGCGGCGCCGACAACGACGTCGTACTTTCAGCCCAGTCCATCGCCAGCCAGCACGCCCGGCTAACTCTGAAGGATGGCCAGCTCTATCTCGAAGACCTGGGCGGCAAACTCGGAACCTACTTGGGGGATGAGCGAATCCAGCCCAAGGCAACTCACCGATTGAGGAATGGAGATCAATTCACCGTCTTCCCCTACCGCTTTCGTGTGGTGCTGGAGCAGTGTTGGAGTCCCGAAACCGACGTCGCTATCGGCGAATGCAGCGTACAGGCACTCAGCCGGGCGGGATTCTTCCAGACCTCTCCAGCGGGATGGATCGTCTTCGTGATCAACGCGCATCCCAGCAACGAACGGGCACTGCTGGAGGCAAGCCCCAGCTTCCTTTCGAAGCTACAGCAAAGGATGCTCGGACCGCTGGGGCTGGAAGAGACAGCCATCAGGGTTCCGTCCGACGACGCCCTTCTTGGATTCACAGTGCTTGCCATCCTCGAGCACCTGAACCGCCGACTGAAATTTCCAGTTCAGTTTTCCTTAGGGAAAGGGACGCAGAGCGCCCTGGCCGATGCTACCCGAGGAATGTTGCTGAGCTTCGCGGTCGAGATTGGTGGGTTGACCGGCCATTTCCGAATTTTCTTGCCGATGGAGTTTCTCTCCAACTGCAAGCCAGATCGTCCTAGCGAATCGAGGTCGGATTACCCAGCCGGGCTGTGCTGGAG
>Ga0335078_10017750_pt1 | contig 10582 bp, 10 predicted proteins | sample Lox_Sample_32_FD_206711 | JGI IMG/M metagenome (GOLD analysis project Ga0335078, IMG submission 206711) | Soil microbial communities from Loxahatchee National Wildlife Refuge, Florida, United States - Lox_Sample_3.2 | ecosystem: Environmental > Terrestrial > Soil > Wetlands | place: USA...
AGCAGACTCTTCAATCCCTGCCGCACCACGGGATGATCGTCGGCGATCAAAATGCGAACTGTCATTCGATTTCCCGTCGGGGGAGGGCCAAATCGCGACCAGTCGCTCGTCACCGTCGAATTCTAGTCCACTCCCCTCCCCTCGACGAATACAGGGTTTCCTGTATATTTTCCTGCCTCAGGCGGAGAGCAAACAAACCACCCACTTGCCAGCTGTAGCGCTGCTTCCCGAAGTTAAACCGGGATCATGCCCCGGCCAGAAACGCGGAACTCTCGTTGGGCGGAACAATTTCGAAATCCGGGACAGAGCTGGTCAGCTCCAGCCTGTCTCTTACGGGGCGTGTAGGATTAAACAGCTTGAACCGTATAGCGTGATCGTGGGCCCAGCGCTGCAGAAACATCAGCATGCCGAGGCCGCCGCCTGCAATCGCGGACACGCCGGAGAGGTCAAGCAGGATGGTGCGGGCGTCTGTTTGCGACGTGACCGCAGCGCGCAGCTTGAAAGCAGAGTCGCTGCGCACAATTCTGCCTTCGCACTCAATAATCGCCAAATCGTCAACATTTTTTATGTGGATATTCAGCATGAACGCCTCACTCTCTGGTCTTGCTATTTACCCTGAAAGCACGCGTCGTGCCATCAACCATCTAATTGGTGGAACATGGGGTTGGTCGTATTTGTGCCGAGAAATTTTGGGGAGATGGGGGAACATTCGCGCTACGGAAGATGCTGTATCTCGCGTGGGGCCAGGCTGTAGCCAAAGCAGGACTGCGGAAGCCTCGGCCAACCCTCCCATTTGCAATAGCATCTTGTGACTGTGCCGAATCGGATGCAGGTATTTCCTGGAAGGACTGGTTTCTCTCCGCCGCCGCTCGTTTACTCGATCGTCTTCGTCGCGTTTTTCTTTCTTTTGCTTTTGTCGTCATCCGCTCGAGTGCGCGCGCAAGTGCAGCCGCAAAATTCCCCGGCAGCTACCGCCCCGCTTGATAGCACGTCCAGCCAGCCTGACCAAGACAATGGTGTCTTCGTTTTCAGGAAAGAAGTGCAGGAGGTAATCCTGCACGCCACGGTGGTGGACGAGCAGCGCCACCTGGTTCCGAGCCTCGACCAGAACGCCTTCTCCGTCTTCGAGGACGGAGCCAAGCAGGCTGTCACCTCATTTCATCGCGAAGACGTTCCCGTTGCTATGGGAATTGTGATTGATAATTCCGGATCCATGCGCGAAAAACGCGACAAGGTAAATGAAGCGGTCCTCAACCTGGTCCGCGAGAGCAATCCTCAAGACGAAATCTTTGTTGTCAACTTCAGTCAGGATCCGTATCTGGATCAGGACTTCACCTCTGATATCAACCTGGTGCGGCAGGCTCTGCAAAAGGTATCCATGGGCGGAAGCACCTCTCTCTATGACGCGATGGTAGCTTCTTCTATTCACCTGAGGAACAACACTCATCTTGATAACAAGGTCTTGCTTGTCATTACGGATGGTCGGGACAATGCGAGTCGCGAAACGTTGCAGGAGGCCCGGCTACGCTTGCAACAACAAAATGCCCCCACACTTTACGCGATCGGCCTGCTGGGCGAAGGGCTCGACGCCCCAGACCGCGAAATCCTGAACAGCCTGGCGGAGAGCACGGGTGGAGCTGCGTTTTTCCCGGCGACCTTGGACCAACTAAACGACATCAGCCGATCGATTGGCCACGATATTCGCAGCCGCTATGCGATCGGGTACAGGTCGGCGAATCCAAATCCGAACGGCGGATATCGTGCCATTCAGGTGCAAGCGCAGGCCGCCGGCTATGGCCAGCTCACGGTTCGTACGCGAAAAGGCTACTACCCGGGGGAAAACTTGCGCTAGCGGACCGGGTGCTCTCTATTACCTGCGGGAACTAACGAGCAATCCTCGTATTGTTGGCAACGCTGTGAAGGGTCTCATAGCAACGGGCTGCTGGAGCTACGAAGTTGGAGCAACCTGGGACTCGGCGCCAAAAAATGTCTTCCCGGCAAGAAGCTGATCGATGGCGCGAACCAAATCTCGGGCGGCCTGCGATTTAAGTACGAAACCCTGCGCTCCCGCTTGACGAACTTCGACACCCAGGCGACTCGATTCGTGCATGGTGAAGATCAGAACAGGGCAGCCGAGACCCAGCTTGGAGAGGCGGGAAGCGGTTTCGAGCCCACTGATCTTAGGCATCGTAATGTCAAGGATCACGAGGTCGGGTTTCAAAGCCTTTACCGCCTCAATCGCCTCTTCGCCGTCACTGGCTTCGCCGCAAACCTTCCATTCCCTTTGCGATTTGGAGATTAGCCTGCGGATACCCTCGCGCACAATCTCGTGGTCATCCACAATGAGAATCTTCGCAGACATAGGTCGGATCTCTAAGTTGGGGGTAACGGATTCAAGAACGCCGGTCGAGCGTCTCGGACGATGGTTCTGAGGCCGGCACCACTGCACTGACTTTGGTGCCACCTTCGTTCGATTCCAGTTCCAGTCTTCCCCCCAATTGCCGGACGCGCTCGCTCATTCCCCGCAAGCCAACTCCGTGGGCTCCCAGCCAGTCCTTTCCGGACTGTTCCAGGAGTTGCGGTGGAATCCCATTTCCCTTGTCTTCAATTTCCAGAACGCCGGCTCCGGCCTTCATCGCCAGCCGAACGTGCGCTGTCCGGCTCCCGGAGTGGCGATGCACGTTAGTAAGGCTCTCCTGGAGAACGCGAAACAGGGCCAACTCCGAGTCGCGCGGCAGACGGTCAAAGTCCTCCTCGATTTCGAGAGTGGTGCTGATTCCGCTGCGCGCGGAAAATCCCTCCAGGTACCAGGGGATCGCCGACTTCAAGCCCAACTCTTCCAGCAATGGAGGATACAGCAGATAAGATACGGTTCGGACTTCGGTAATGCAGTCGTCCGTCAAATGAATGCACTGCTTGAGATCTTCTGAGGCTTCGGTACTCGGATCTCCGGCAAACGGGAACAGAGAGGCCAGTTTCATTTTCAAGACGGTGAGATATTGCCCGAGGCTGTCGTGAAGATCCCGGCCAATGCGCCGGCGCTCCTCATCCTGACTGCGCAGCAGATGCAGGGACAACTGCCGCAGTGATGTTTCCGAATTGTGGAGCTGTAGCTGGGCTTCTCGCCTTTCAGCGACTTCTCTCTGCAGGGCGCGTTCTGCCTGCATCTTTTCCGTGACATCCCGGGTGACTTTTGCAAAACCGAGCAGCTTGCCGGACTTGTCTCGCACCGCGGTTATGGTGACGCTAGCCCAGAATTTTGATCCATCCTTGCGCAGGCGCCAGCCTTCGTCTTCGACTCGGCCATCCTTGGCAGCGATCACCAGCTCCCGCTGCGGCTTTCCATCGCGCACATCCTCTTCCGGATAGAAACAGGAAAAGTGTCTGCCGATGATCTCTGAGGCTTCATATTGTTTGATCCTTGCCGCACCCAGATTCCAGCTGCTGACGTTGCCCTCGGGGTCGAGCATGAAGATCGCGTAGTCCTGCACCGCTTCCACCAGCAGGCGGAATTGTTCCTCGCTCCTGCGCAGCGTAAGCTCCTTCTCCAGCACCTGAGCCTTCTGCTGCAGTTGAGCAATGGAGCGAAGGCGTTCCTCTTCGCTGCCCAATCCCAGATAGCTCTCGCTGGGAATTACTCCCGAATGTTGGCCGCACATCTTTAGAAAGGGCTCAATATGTCTTTCATTGTTAAAACCTGTCATCGGGTAGGCGCAAAGCAGCGAGAACGAGTACTGGTGAGCAAGGCGATTCCACAGCTGTTCAACCCGAATCGCTTCTTGCGGCTTGCCATCGGCCCAGAGCAATGCCACCAGCTCGCCAAACACCGCCACGCGGCGATCCGGCTTAACCGCACTGCGGGCCTGCGCGAGGACCCGGCCGATCAACTCATGGAAGCGCGTCTCATCTACGACTCCGTTCACCAGGCACCGCGACAGAGTTTCGCCGGCGTCCAGTGTGATGTATCGACCTTGCATGGTTGCTTTCATGGTGTCGAGTCCGCGCGCGGATAGCCTTCTTTCCAGCTCTCCACGATGGGCCGCGGTTGCGACCACCAGGGCCGCTTCTCCCACCGCAAGAGCTCCACCGACAAAGCGGCTTAACACGTCGATGAGAAATTGGTCGTCCGTGTATAACTGGACGACATGACCGGCTTGATCGCGGGTTGGCGCCTGCTCGACTGAGGGCAACAGTTGAGAGCTGAGATTGGACATCGCTAACTCCGCCGGAAGAGTTTCGTGAGCTGCAATCGACTGCCAAGAATGATCTCGTCGGCCGAAAGCCCGCGTCTATACGGGGGATACTGTATAGCACGCGCTTGCATTCCCAACCACGGGCAGCCCGGGAGTCACCCGCCGGGCTTCGCCTGTAAGCTGCTTAATGGCGCTTGAAATACTGCACTGCGCGCTCGTGCGCTTCAGCCGCCTTCCGTGTGCCGAAGGTGCCAAGATTGCGTCGACGTCGAGTTTTGGGATCCTTGCGGCGAGAGTACAAGCGGTATTGACCGGATTTCAGTTTGCGAATCATAGAAAACCTCGCGCAGCTTGGATGCTCGGCTGCGGGCCGCGGTTTTGCGTAGCCCTCTGTTCGATGATCGAACGGGTCGAGACTTGCGGGTGAGAATCCGCGAGTGGCGAGGTATCGGCCGGTTAGCCGATACCTCGCTCCAGGCGTCCTCCGTCGTGGCCTAGCCTCTCGGCCTGGGCTCAGAGGGATGCGATGGTTGTTGCCGCTGTTGCAAATGTTGCTGCTGTTGCATGTGTTTTTGTTGTAGTTGCTGCGTCTGCTGTGCGTGCCGCTGTTCTACCTGCTGCCGTTGCGCGTCGTTGGCCTTCTGCTGTTCCAGCCGCTGGTGCTCCTGGTCTTGCTTCTGCTGCAGCTTTTGCCGTTCCTGGTCTTGCTTGGCGTACAGTTTGTTCTGCTGTTGCTGGTATTTCTTGTCCAGCTTTGGATTCCCGGTATTCGGTGGAGCGGGGCGCTCCGCCGGCGGCAGGTCGTTAGGATGCACTACGTTGCCTGGACGGGGAACGTTGTTCTCCGGTCGTCCTGCTGTTCCCCCGCGTTCTACCGCGGGATGATACTCTCCGCCAGCCTCCCGGGCGGCTACGATGTCGTGACCCTTGAATTCCCCCGGACGAGCCGTGGCCGCAATCGGGGGCTTGCCACGATTAACCGAAGCGCGCAGCTCGGGATTGCCACGCGCAGCCTGAAGATGCTGGTTTTGCGCGGCCACGGGCGGAATGTGTCTCTCGCGCTCCACCGCTTCTTCTTCCGGCGTGGCACGCGCATTAATTCCGCCATTGCCGCCGTTGAAGCTCACCCGATTTATGGTCGTGTTGTGGATCACCGTCGTGTTGTAGACGTTGTGAATATTGACGACGTTCACGTTATTCACCGCACGGTTGTAGAAGAAATGCCCGTTATCCCAGCGCCCTCCCTCATAGCCCACGCCAAAGTAGCCAAAGCCATAGGCGATCCCGCCATAGAAGCCGACATGTGGTCCCCAATAGCCCTCGTGGAAAATGAACGCACTGCCTCCCCAGCCCCAATAGCCGGGAGTCCAAAGAAATCCAACTTCCGGAGCCATCACCCATGTGCCCGGCACCCAGTAATAATCGTTGACATCGTAGTCGTAGGCCCAGTAGCCGGGCGTCCATAGGTAGCCTTCGGCGGGGCACGGCGGCTGTTCATAGACGGGCAGCGGAGGCGGCCCGATGGTGATCGATATGCCGATTTGCGCGAACGATGAGGCGGATAGCGCCAGCATCACAATCCCGAACAACAGCGAACGAATGAAGCGAATGGTCATACAGTTTTTCTCCTCTTGCCCATCATCCTTCGTTTGCCCGGTGTGGCGTGCAGCTGAGGTTTGGGCGGATGGCGAGGCGTGAATTTTCATCAAGACGCCGGGGCCCAGTATGCCATCCGCAGCTACGCTCGAACTAGCGGGCTGCGGCGGCCCGCCTGAAGTACTCGTCAGGCGCTCGTTCATTATTTACAGGAATCGCTGATCTTTTGCACGTCAGAGATCTTCATGCGTCCATGCTCCGAAGTATCATTCCTCAGGCGGGTATCGGCAGGCGCATCTTTTGTGTCTTCCTTAAGGTTGTGCATGGTAACATCCGTGACCACGCCGTTCGCGGAAATCTGTTGTCCCACATGGTCGGCCAGCGACACCCTGCTGCTGCTCACCTCCCACATGCTACCGTCACTTCCGGTGAGTTCAAAGTGGCTCGTGCTATCGCCCTTGGACAAGCATCCGACAACCGTTCTGGTCTCTGCTTTCGACTTACTGGTTGAATCGCTCGCATCCTGCGCCAGCAACCACGACGTGCTCAGGCCGACCAGCACCACCAAGAATATCCAACTGCCCGGTCTCCTTCTCATCATGTCCCCTCCTCAGACGAGCTAGTTCGTCAGGTTCGACCTTCGCAGTGCCGCTCCTGATTCTGGCCGCGACTTGGATGGCATTTCGTCCCTAACAGTTGTTTTCCGGTTGTTTTCCCGGGACAAGCCGCGGAAGGACAAGGAGTTCGAAGAGTCTTCGCTGGTCACCAATGACTGCGGCCGCATCTAACCCCCCGCCATGCGACCGGCCTGCAAAGTCCTCGCCCGCTTTATGACATGTTTGGCAGTCGTTTTTCTGTGCTCATCCTTGAGTAACTGCTATTCGGTTTTGACTCATGAAGAAATCGTCGATCTGCTGTGGAAGGATCAACTGCAGCCGTTGTTGCGGAAGCGTTTTCCGCAGGCGACGGATGAGGATCTGAGAGAGGCGCATTCGTACGCATACGGCGGTAGCGTGATTCAGGACATGGGCTACTATCCCTTCGGCAACAAATATTTCAGCGACCTGGTGCACTACGTTCGCACCGGAGATTTTGTTTCCGCGCTCCTCGAGCAATCTTCGGATCTCAACGAGTATGCCTTTGCGCTGGGCGCGCTGGCCCATTATGCCTCGGACAACAGCGGGCATCCCACTATCAACCGGGTCGTCGCCATCGACTTTCCCAAGCTCCGGGAGAAGCACGGACCGGAGGTCACCTACGAAGATGATCCCAAAGCCCACATCCGCACCGAGTTCGGCTTCGACATGCTACAGGTGGCCAAGCGCCGCTACACTCCGGAGGCATACCACGATTTCATTGGATTCAATGTCTCCAGGACGGTTCTTGAGCGGGCATTCTTGCGAACCTATGGCATAAAACTGCAAGACGTCATTCCCGATGAAGACCTGGCCATTGGCACATTCCGGCGGGCGGTCAGCGAGGTAATCCCCGAGATGACCCGGGGCGCTCTGCGATCGCGGCGTGGGGAGATCGTCCGCGACACGCCAAATTTCAATGAAAAGAAATTTCTCTATCACCTTTCACGCACCGATTATGAAAAGGAATGGGATCACGACTACCAGAGGCCGGGACTCGGGGCCCGGCTCATCGCGTTTTTTCTGAAGATCGTGCCCAAGATTGGTCCCTTCAAAGTGCTCGATTTCAAGATCCCTACCACGCAGACTGAGGACATGTACGTCGCGAGCGTGAACAAGACCGTCAGCGACTATGCAACCTTGTTGCGGCAGCAATCCCGGGGACAGATTCACCCGGCAAACCTGGACTACGATACCGGCCGTGAAACTCATCTTGGCGAATATTCGCTCGCGGACAAGACCTACACCCGCCTGCTCGATGATTTATCCAAGCAGGGTTTTGACCATGTGTCGAATGAGCTGCGAGCGAACATTCTCGCCTTCTACGCCCATCCCGAACTGGCGGCAAAGCCAGCGAAGGACAGCAAGTCCTGGCGAAAGATAATGGGTGAACTGGATCAACTGAAATCTAGCGTCCAAGTAGTCTCCGGAAGCGTGAGCACTCCCGAATGAGCAACGCCGGAGCCAGAGAGCGTGCCTGATGTTCCGGCCTGTGCCTCGGATGTCATATTCGAAGCGCCTGAATCAGGGGTGAAAGGGCGGGCGGCGCGGAGTTTGGGTCGTTTCCTCAGCTTAGGTCTGACGGAAGCGGAACGACGTCAGGCCACGCTTCCCGCAGCGGCCCGAATACGGGCGCCAAACCAATCTGGACGCTGCAGAGACTACGCCATGGTGAGCAAACTCTGAATACTTCCGAAAAGGGAGTCGACGCTCTCCGACTTCGACTTCACGGCGGTAACTCCCGCCGCGAAGGCTTCCCGCTCGATCTGCGCATTGCTGAAGTTCGTGAACATCAGAATTGGCACTCTCGGCAACAGACGCTGCAGTTCACGCGCGGCTTGAAAACCGTTCATCACCGGCATCGAGAGATCCAGCAAAACCAAGTCGGGGTGGAGCTGCAATGCCTTGTCGATGCCCTCTCGTCCGTTCTCTGCCTCACCACATACTTCCCAATCGTCCCGACGCCCCAACAATGCGCGCAGGCTACGCCGCACGGCGGGACTATCGTCGACGATCAGGATGTTTTTCAAATGCGCCCAATTTCGTTCGTCCTTGCCGATTCTCCCGCTCTGGCAGCCAGGTCGCAATACCGCTAACACTGTACGCCAGCAGACATTTCCCGAGCCAGACACAACGAAATTTCCATACCTTCCCGGCGGTAGTTTTTGCTACTCTTGAGGGTAGATGAGGCCGTTGAATTGCCCTACAAATGGGCGGAGCAGCGGGCGAAAGTCCGGGCAGGTCGGATCCACCTATTTGTCGTTTCCCGGTGAAACCGAAACAACCGCCGAACTGTGGGCCTCGAACGGAGCTGGATGGCGGCCGAACATTCTCAAGCGGGACCTGACTTCAACCGCATAGTCACCAGGAGCGCAGTCACTCGTTACGCTGCGGCAGTGCTGGCGACGATTGTCGCCCTCTACCTGCGGGACATTCTTACTCCATTTCTTGGATCGACCAATCCTTATCACACGCTTTGGGCGGCGGTGGTTTTTTCGGCCTGGTATTGCGGCCTCGGACCCTCCATTCTCTCAACCCTTCTCGGTCTCGTCGGGGTCGGGTATTGGATCCTGCCGTCATTTCACTTTCATCCCGCCGCGCCTTCCTTCAACCTGAACGCGATGATCGGGTTCGGCTTGTTTTCCGGGCTGATCATTGCCATGGGCGAATCCAACCGTCGAGCCGGCGCGAAGCATATCGCCGCTGAACGGGAAAAAGAACGTGCCAAGGCTTTATTCGAGACCTTCATGGACAATAGTCCGGCCGCGACTTACTTGAAGGACGAAGAAGGCAAATATGTCTACGCCAACCGCATGATCCGCGAGCGGTTTCATCTCCCCTCCATCGTCGGTAAGACGGACTTCGATCTGTTTCCCGCCGAGATGGCCTCTGAATATCGTGAGCATGACGCTCTGGTCTTTGGGGAAGATAAAGCTCTCGAATTCGTCGAGCACTCCATGGAAGCGGATGGAGAGCATACCTGGCTGAGTGTGAAGTTCCCGATGCATGACACCGACGGCAAAAAACTCCTGGGCGGAAAGTCTCTCGACATTACCGACCGCGAGCGTGCCGAGCAAGCTTTACGCGAAGCTCGTCAGGAGCTGGCACAGCGAGTCACGGAACGCACCATCGAACTGAGCCGGGCCAATCAAGGTCTCCGTGAACTTTCTGCCCGGCTGCTGCAAATGCAGGATGAGGAGCGCAGGCGCATTGCCCGCGAGTTGCACGACAGCGTTGGTCAAATGCTGGCCGCCATCAGCATGAATATCGCGCTGGTGAAAAGCGAATCCGACCGGCTCAGTCCGGTTATCTCCAGGGCCGTTCTCGAGAACGAGCAGATGATCCAGCAGATCACCCGCGAGATTCGTACCATCTCCCATTTGTTACATCCTCCTCTCCTCGACGAAGCCGGCCTGCGGTCTGCACTCAGCTGGTTCGTTGAACAGTTCAGTGAGCGCAGTCAGATTGCAGTTCGTCTGGAAATCGCGCCCTCAGTGGACCGCATGGAACCTGAGGCGGAGACCGCCATTTTCAGAGTGGTGCAGGAATGCTTGACCAATATTCACAAACACTCGGGCAGCCCCACAGCTCTGATCCGGCTGAACCAGGAGGATGGCCATCTCCGGCTGGAAGTTCGCGATTTCGGACAGGGTATCTCGCCTGAGAAGCAGTTTGCCCTCACCTCCACCGCAAAGACTGGAGTTGGACTTCGGGGTATGCGCGAACGTGTAGGTCAACTTGGCGGAGTCCTGGATGTCCATTCCGATAACACAGGGACCATGATCAATGTCGTCCTGCCCGTATCACTGTCGTCGAACGCCCCCAGCACTACCGAACGAGTCGCCTGATTTCGTCAATCCCCCCGCTCGTGTTAGTCGTTATTCCACCCTCTTTGGCGCCGACATGGAGTCTTCTTTCTGTGCCGCGGGCGAAAGCGCCTGAGGCAGGGAAATATACAGGAAACCCTGTATTCGTCGAGGGGAGGGGAGTGAACTAGAATTCGACGGTGACGAGCGACTGGTCGCGATTTAGCCCTCCCCCGACGGGAAATCGAATGACAGTTCGCATTTTGATCGCCGACGATCATCCCGTGGTGCGGCAGGGATTGAAGAGTCTGCTGCGAGAGCATCGGGACTGGGAGGTGGTGGCGGAGGCGGC
>Ga0335078_10017751_pt1 | contig 10582 bp, 8 predicted proteins | sample Lox_Sample_32_FD_206711 | JGI IMG/M metagenome (GOLD analysis project Ga0335078, IMG submission 206711) | Soil microbial communities from Loxahatchee National Wildlife Refuge, Florida, United States - Lox_Sample_3.2 | ecosystem: Environmental > Terrestrial > Soil > Wetlands | place: USA: Florida...
TCGCAGCGAGTCCGCTCTCGGCCTCGGTATCCGATCAGGGCCAGGTGAACGGCAAAGGCACCCGTGACATACCCTTTCGCCCGGGCCAAGCGGGCCTGATCTCGGTGGAAAGTACGCAAGCAAATCTTCCTCACACACCTAATCCCGGCTCGGTGTCCTTCTTTCTTCCGGGCGCAAACGTTCCGATCTCCACGAGTTCGTCTTCTGGAAGCGACGGTGCTCTGCGCCTGAGCTATACCGCCAAGAGCGCAGATTTGGGGGTGCCCGGCTACTGGAAATGCCGAATAACGAACCAGGCCGCGCTCAATATCACCTTTGATACCACCATTGCCTATAAAGTGCCCCGTTCATTCCCCGTCGGAGCCATCATGGGTTATCACAACCAGCCCGATCTTCCCGTCTACGATTTTCTGGCCAAACAATTCACCATCTGTGACCGATGGTTTGCATCCTTGCCAACCGATACGTGGCCTAACCGTCTTTATGCACTGACCGGTGGTTCTGGCGGGTTAACCACAACTCCCTCTGATAGCGATGTGGAACGAAATCCACCGGGGTATGTGTTAAAGACAATCTTTGAAATGCTGCAAGGGCTAGGGGTCGACTGGATGGAGTTCTTCTCGGATTTGCCGTTTTCCCTGATATTCCGCACCCTGGCCCAGGACGCCGAATACACGGCGCGAATGCGGACCTTGGTGGAATTTGCGAACCTTGCGAAAACCGGCGATCTGCCCTCCGTTACGTGGATCGATCCTAACTATCAGGACGTCCCGGACGGCATCTCAAAGGCTAATGACGACCATCCGCCCGGTGATGTATGCCTTGGCCAGCAGTTTATAGCGGAAATCTACGAAACCTTATCCAGCAGTCCCGCATGGACGAAGACCTTGCTGCTGATCACCTACGATGAGCACGGTGGTTTCTATGACTACGTGACTCCACCAGGCACTCCATCGGCCCCCGGCGCGCCGCCTGCCCCTGGCGGTCCACCCGACGATAACCCCAGCCTGACCCGCTACGGGGTTCGCGTGCCGACCTTTGTCGTGTCACCTTGGGCACAACCGAAATACGTTTCTAAAGAAACCTACGATCACACCAGCATTCTGGCAACTATCCTGCGACGGTTCTGCATCGGGCCTGCCGGAAGCGCACCCAGCATGGGCGCGCGCACCGACCATGCCAGTGATGTGGGCTCGCTGTTGTCCGCTGACTCACCGCAAGCGGTGGCTTCCGCTCCGACGATTGCATCTTGTCCCAATGCCCCTTCGGCCGCATCGACCACGCCGGGCTCCTTTGCAGCGATACTGCGTAAGACGCTCTTTAAATTCTAAAGTCAATCCCCCCGATCCCGAATTGTTGCGCGGCATGGGCGCACCCACTTGCAGGGTCGTAAGCCTCCGCTTATACGAGCCGAGAACACACCGAGGATACCTCGTGTATAGAGGATCTACTCATCCTGGCATCGGGCGTTTGGGGCAGGACGCCCAACAGCCATACATGGCAGTGTCCCGCTTGCGCTCGATGCCCCATTTCGCTAGCGGTTGGCGGTCGAGCAGACCACCAATCAATACGGTTCGCGCCGGTTCTTGGGTGAGGAACGGAAACGTTTCAGTTCATTCCAGGTCTCGCCTGCCCGTTAGCGAATAGTACCTGTCACTTCCCGAGGTGAGACTCAGGGCTGGCGCGGGCGATCCGTGCTTTCACGAACCGCGCCAAAATGGTGGTTTGTTCTGTCTCCGTCTTCGGCGATGGTCAGCAGCCCCTCTTGAATTAAACGTCGAATCAAGGTGATTTTCGAACTGCCACTGAGCACTTCCGGCAGTTCATCCACCCGGAAACTACTACGGGAGGAAATAAAATCGAGTGCGGGAGCTACGAAAAGCGGAGCACGCAGGCGGTGGGCGCCGAACACAATGCAGGCGCGATTTTCCTCCCGCACCACGCGTGTCCGCAAGCCGGGACGTCTAGCAATCATAGTTGCTCCCCGCACGTCTCCTGACCGCTCGACCGCCCGGAAGTGGCGGTCAAAGGCTTGGGGCGTGAGGTGTGGTGGCAAACTCAAGACGCGCTCCACGGCGTGGGCGGCCACATCCCCGCCGGAGATGCTCTGGAAAAGCCGCTCCAGTTCGATTCCGATCTGCGCCCTCGTCGCGGGGTTGTGAAGTTCGGCGGCGGGAATTGTACGACGGAAGTCCAAGCTGTGGTCTGCGGCCACGCGCAGCGCCGCGAGTAGCAGATCAAGCCAGCGAGTCGGGTGAATTCCCAAAGTCAAGTGCATCGACAGTTCGGATTCTGTGGCGCCGGCGTGAATGAATCCACGGGGAACATAGAGGAGATGCCCCCGCGCGAGCGTCGCCTGAAGCAGAGGCTCTCCCAACTCCGTCGGCTTGATCTCAACATCCGAGTCTTCGAGCGGCAGATCGTACTGCGGTGGATACACTTGCCAAGTTTTGCGGCCATCCATCTGTAACAACAGAGCGTCGTGCCCGTCGGCATGGGCCGGAAAACCCCGCGAGCGCGCCGGCGAACAATACAGGTTTACGCCGATGCCATATCCGGTTTCATCCGCAACGGCAGCAGCCAGACGCGCCACGGGCGCCGAGCGCAGGTGAAGCCGGTTGACCACCACGGTCCATCCCTGCGCGTAGGCTCGATAAACTGCGGGTACGTCAGGGCGGCCGTCAGGCCCGCGTGCGATGGAGGAATCTTCCACACGCCCGGCAACCGCACGTACTAATCGCAGTCCCTCCGCTTCCGCGCCCGACGGCGGCATTAGGGAAATGATGGCGTCCAGGTCATCAATGGACGGCAGTTCGCTGCACCAGACCGGCAATTCCCGGACCACGTGCAGCGGCTGTCTTTCCCAGTAGTCCGACCAGAACGTGCTGGCAGTAACCGGGCTGAGAAGTTCGTTAAGCACCTGGATCGCCCCCTTGCGGCGGGCGCGGTTCACGTGCCCCCCTGAGTTTTTCCGGGCTTCTTAAGGATCCGTTTTCCGCAGCGCCCGATCACTTTGATCCCCGGGCATGAATCACCGTCTCACGCCACGGCTTCCACAAACAGCGAATAATGCTGTTCGCGGTACATGGCGCCAGCGACCGCGCTCGCGTCATCGTGCCGCAGCTCGGCGTGAGCGCTTTGCATATACGCGCTACGCTCCACCTGCCGAAAACCGGCGTTATGGAGCAAGTGGCGGAGCGTTTCGAAATCGTAGCCAAACTTGTGACCGGCAAATCCGAATTCGGGGCCGGCCCCGGCATAAGCCAGAAAATCCTCCAGGCGCGTCGCCGCTTCCGGCCACCATGTCCAGGTCTTGCGGCGGCTGGAGAAGAATTCACCGTCCTGCTCAACGTAGGCACAAAGGCACTTCTCAATATCCGGCACAATAACTCGAAGCATGCCGGAAGCGCTCAGCACGCGGCGAATCTCGCGTACCACATTCAGCGCCTCATGCGGATAGTAAAAATGTTCGAGAGTGTGAGAGAGGAAGGCGAAGTCGGCGGCGCCATCGGCAAAGGGCAATCCCCACCTGATATCGAGCGCCAGTTGCGCGGGGTACCGATCTATATTGAGCCACCCATCCAGCGGGTACCGGCCCGCACCAATGTGCAGCTTCAGATGCTCCACATCGGGGCCGATGCCGAGCTTATCCAGTTGGGCCCGCACATAGCCTTGGCGGCGGGCACATAACTCGCCGCGCAGGGCGTCAACCGCAGCAAGCGCCGACTGAATGCGGGCAGCCACGCTGATCCCGCTTTCGCGGACGATCTCGCGCAGTGTTGATGGATCAAAAGCATCCAAATCACCGGCGATTGAATCGAGAGCCCGCGCCAGAGTGACAACTTGCGCAGAGGCTGCTCCGGCATTGGCGCCCCCCCCACTCGCTTCCGAAGGCGGTTCCGCGGGGATGAGCACACCAACTCCTTGCAAGGTATCGAGCGGCGCCTCTGGAAACACCTCCAAGGCTTCTCTCTGCTCCCGAGGGCACCGGAAGAAAGCCAGGACGCTGACGATCTCCATCGAGTCGAAAAGCAGATGAGCAGGGCGGAAGGCGGTGTGGACGACGATCCTGCCTTCCTTAAATCGAACAACCACATCCGGCGAAACCACTAATTTAGACGGCTCCATGTTGTCCCATGCCGGCGTGTCAGCGGATTGTCGTTCGCCGCCTGCGTGCGAGGTCACCTTTCCTGCCCGGCACTACAATCGGCCCTACTGCTCATCCGCCGTTCTCCTCATTCCGCCGGAGATTCCTTCCAGGTCGTCGTCCCGCAATTCGGGTGCGGAAATCGACTTGTCCGCTTCAGCGTTCTTGATCACTTCATCCTCTTTGACGTCCGATTTTTTGGTGTCACTCATCGATTGATACTCCTTTATGCATGCGCGGTGCATCGACGGTCGCAGCATTCCGCGTTCTTCGCCCAAGGATTGAATTGTAGCGTTATGGCCCTTACCTCTACTCTATACCGCCGAACCGCCCCGGTCAACCGATTTCCCACCCCAATCCGCCGATAAGGGCGAGTGTTGTAGGGGGACGGCTTCCCGTCCCCTTTAGCGGGCCGTGGGCACGCGGGTAGGGCTTGCCCGGGGCAAGTCCTACCCATACACCACCTGGGTGACGTGGGGTTGAGCGCAGGAATACATGGATATGCGCTGTGGCACACGATTCTCATTGGTGTTTGCTGTTGGTGGCCTTTGCTGTTGTTTTTCTGGTTGGGGGGAAGTTGTCAGGGACATGGTGTAGTTGGTCTCATTTGAAAGCGACTAGGAATTAGCCCGCCAGCCGCTTACGCGAAACCAGCCAGTCGTCAACCCAGAGGGAGACTGGCGCGAACCGCCGGCGCACCAGTGCCACCATTCCGGGCAGGCGGGGCACGGTGTGAAAGCGGACGACCGCGTCGGGGCCGAAGTGGTCGGCCACCGCACGGTACCCTTGGAGGAATCCGCCCACCAGTGCTCCGGTGTGCCAAAGGTCGTGCCGGATGTACGCGGATTCGCAGTGGAGGAGTCGCCGGGGATCTTGAGAGTCCGGGCTGAGCAGCACCCAACCCACGACTTCACCATGCTTGCGGACAGCGATGCTGATTCGGGAGTCAATCAGTCCGGTCCACGAGTCGGGAGACAAATAGGGACTGCAGAGAGGTTCGGCGCTCAAGCGCTCGATGGCGGGCCTATCCGCGGCGGTAAGTTCCGCCCATGGCGCGAAGGAATATGCGGAGTTTCGAAGCAGTCGCCCTACCCCTGGCCATTTCGCAATGGCTTCGGCGAGGGCGCCACAGCGGCCGACAGACCGCACTTCGGAGAGTTCGGCCTCATCCCACCCGCAGCTCCGCAGAGTTGATTGAAAAGCGAAAGCTCCGGGGAGACGGCTGGAATGATAAGCCACTATGGCTCGACATCGATTCTCTGCGAGTGCGTGCTGGCAAGCCCGCAGCAGAGACCCGCCCACACCTCGACGCCACTCGGAGTCGTCAACCATCAGGGAGAGAAGGCGGGCATCCTTCTCGCCGTCCGAACAACTGGCGAGAGCCAAGCCGATCGCGCGGAACCCCTGTGAGGCGCCGAACACTATGATCCCGTCATGTCCGGCAGCGAGGAGCGATCGGTATCGCGGAAATGTCAAATGCGCGAACGCCTCGGCAGATTCCCATAGCCGTTCGATTGCAACGTCCGTCAGCGAAAGCGACGCGGGTGCCACGGTATCCTACTTCTTCCCATGCACGTTTCAACCCCCGGATGCCCTACGGCATGCAGTTTGGCGGGGCGGGCCAACTCGAAACCGCCCCCCGCGATTGCCGTCAGCCGTGGAGGGCGCGGTTCATGCAATACGGACGTCGAACCGACGTGAGATGAAGCCCCTTACTTCTTCGGCTCCCACACATTCAGAACTCCACCCGTCACGGCGTCAAGCGATGCGTCGCTTAGTTCCCCAGCTTTGTGGGCAGAGGGAAGGATGTAGTTCATGGTGCTCGCCGTGTTTTCGTGGACCCGCACAGTCAATCCCGGCGGAACTGCAATGCCGAGTCCCGTCAAAGCCGAATTAGCGTCTCGTAAGAGCAGCGGCTTGAATGCTTCATCGGTATTTATCTTTTGGATAACACGATTCACATCGGATGGCGTGGGCCAAGTTTGGTCGCTCATGGTGTCTCCTCTATGATGTGGATTTGGGGAACCCTCGCACCAAGGTAACATGTTCCATGAGTACTCGCAATCAAGAACACAGACTTGGAGTAAAGCGCATGATATATGCGAGTGAGATGCTCCGCCGTCTCGTCCTGTCGGATCCTTGGATCTACCGGGTGCTTGCTATCGGGGCCTGCGGGGCGAAGTCCGTCGCGCTGCCATGGCAATCTGCGGCTTTTTGGGTTGTTGATGTCACGGGTTATAGCGGGACGTAAGGAAGAGTCGCGGACCGCAAAACGGGCGATCCAGCTACCAGCTTTCCAGAGGGTCTGCGGCTTTTCCCTGCCGCAAGCCGCAAAGCAGTTTCTTGCATTCTGCGATACTTCGATATACGTTAGCCATTCAGGGGCAATCGCCAAATCGAACGGATCCCACAGCGGCCCAATATCAAAGCACTACCACGGCGCATTGGCAGAACCGCCAGTTACCGCCTCGTGCCCAGGTTTGCCAGGAGCCCCACGATGCTCAAGTTGTGACTTCAACCGACTTCAACGGAGGACACAGTGGCCACTTGCGGATTTAATCTGCCGCGTCAGCAAACGGTCTCAGACCCCCAGGACGCTCTCTCAATTACGAACCAAGGTCAAGGTGCGGCCCTGGCGGGAACGAGCGCCGGAGGGACCGGAGTACATGGAACCAATGGCGCCGGGAGCGGCATGGTTGTTCCCGCCGTCTGCGGCGTGCGCGGCGACTCCGACAATAATATTGGCGTTCACGGGACCAGCAACGGCGCGGGCGTGCGCGGTGAAAGCACTACTGGATTTGGCGTACACGGCGGCAGGCAGTCCAATGACGGCGTGATGGGCGATGGCGGGGGCAACGGGGTACATGGGGTATCAACCAGCGCCGCCAATAGCGGCGTGCGTGGAGAGAATCCCTCCGGCGGTTATGGCGTCAGCGGATTCGCCAACACCGCGGCCGCCGACGAGCCGGCTGGAGTCTGGGGAGAGAATAGCGGCTATGGACCCGGCGTAAGGGGTTGGAGCCGCGGAGTTGGGGTGTACGGTTCCGCCGATTGCACGGGCGTATACGGAGTGAGCGACAGTTTTCGCGCCGTGAGCGGAGAGAGCAACACCGGCGTGGGCGTGTACGGGCGCAGCAACACAGCCGAAGAAGTGCGTGGCGAAAGCATCCAAGGCGACGGCGTTCACGGCGAGAGCCAAGCAGCGGATCACGCCGCAGTGGCGGCAATCAATCACGCCTCAGGCTTCTTTGGCAACGCCCTCTTTGCCCACAGCGATAGTGGCAATGGCGCCTGGGCCGAGGGGCGCAACGGGATTATCGCTAAAGCGAACTCGTCAGCGACGAACAACTCCGCGGTGTTTGGGTATACCCAAAGCAATCGATCCATTAGTGTCTACGGGTGCAAGGATCCGGGTTTACGTGGGTATGCCGCCCATTTTTATGGCGCGGTAATGGCGGGCGGCAGTCTACAGAAACTCGGCGGCGACTTAAGGATCGACCACCCACAGGACCCCGAGGGCAAGTATCTTTTACACTCTTTTGTCGAATCGCCCGAGATGAAGAACGTCTACGATGGCGTTGTGGGGCTTGACGCGAGAGGCAAAGCCGCCGTGAAACTCCCGACTCGGTTTGAGGCCCTGAACCGCGACTTCCGTTATCAGTTGACTCCGATCGGCGCGCCCGCTCCGGACCTGCACATCGCCAGGGGTGTTGCCAGGAACTTATTCACCATTGTCGGCGGTAAGCCGAGAATGCACGTTTCGTGGCAAGTCACCGGCATCCGGCAGGACCGCTGGGCGCAGACGAACCGTATCGTCGTCGAAGAGAGAAAAGCCCCCGAGCACTACGGGTACTACCTTGCACCTTTAGCTCATGGCAAGCCGGCAAAGAGAGCTATTGCCGAAAGACATCGGCCTGACCAAGGCAATTCCAGAGAAACTAGAAAGGGAAAGGAAAAACCTCGGAGCCGCAGATGACGTGCCGAGTGACCGACCCTGGGAAGGGCTGCCCTCCGGTGTCCCTGAAGGTTACACCCGTGGGCACCGAGACCCAGCGCCCCGGGATTTCTGACGTACGTGGAAGAACCGGCGAAGTTGTCAGCGGACGAGAAGAAAAGAAGCTAATTGTTAATCAATGTCCGTTCTGGGCACAGGTAAAAGCGGAACCTATGCCGGTGCGCCGTTTACATTCCAGCTCCTGCAATCGAGCCAAATGTAAAAGTCCGAGCGGTAAGCGCTACTGCGCGCCACGATGCTACGCCGCCTGGAAGACAAACGTCGGTCAGCGCTGTTGGCAATCAAGATGATCCGCAGTGACGCTCTCTACCGCCACAACCAAAGTACAGAATGCGAGTTCACGGGATTGGAATGAGAAGTCGTCCTTTCGCCGAAGGTAATAAGACTTCCGGTTCGATTGGTTTTTCATTCCCAAAGCAACAGCGACGGCAAGCAAGCCGGAGCTGCCAGCCGCAAATATTCGTAGCCAATGCCGGCCATCCCCTGATGAAACGACGCAAGATAGGGAGCGTTTTTCCATCCCAATTCGTAGCTCCGCGGGGGTTGGGAACGTCGCAGCATCGTAGAACCTATTTTTCGAGCCTCTAGGAGATACACCGGATCGCCGAGTTCTTTAGCGGCTACCACCAACGCCTCGACGCGCCCCATCACGCCGCAGCATACCGTGTCCGGTTCCTCCATTGCAGCTAGCCGGGTGGCGCGCAGGCCATGGGAAATATCCTCACGGACCTGCGGAGTATCGAGAATGGGAAGCGCAGCCAAGCGGCTCAATGCGATCCCTGGGGCTCCGTGGCACCAGGATTTCTTGTGGACAGGACCCTGCGCGGTGGGGCCGGTGCGGAAGTCCGGCCAGTTGTAAACCTCAGGCAAAAAGACGCTGGTTTCATAAGCCTCGGCCTCCACCGCAGCTTCCCTGAACGAACTCTCGCCGGTGGCTTCATAGAGCTTAAGCAGCGCATACGCGATCCCGGCGGCGCCATGTGAAAACCCGGTCAGCATCTCTCCTTTGAACGTTTTCCACGCCCTCGGCCCCTGGCGACTTTCCGACCGATGCTGCAAGAGATGCTCCCCGCACCGGGCGGCCTTAGCGAGGATCTGCGGAAGCCGTGTCATCCTATAGAGCGCCAGCAGAGCCAACGCCGCTCCTGCGGCTCCCGATATCAGGTCGAAGTTGCGGTCCGCGGCAATGTGCTCAGAATCGAGCATTTCGGCAAAACGCCGGGCATGGTGGAGCCACTCCTCTTCCCTCAGGAACTCACTGGCTCGGACGAGTGCATAGACGACGGAGGATTGGCCTGCCCCAGCGCCAATGCCCGGCTCGAAGAGCGTCTGTGCATAGTCGGGCCGTATTGCGTCCCGGACAACTGTTCCCAAGACAGAGCGAGCCAAGGTGGCCAAATCCGCATCGCCCACCCGATTTTGGACCGCGGCGAAGAACAACGCCACGCCGCATAGTCCGTCGTACAAGCGCGGGGTCATTGGCTCCAACTGCCACCGCTGGGCCGCGTCGTAATAAGCGAGCGTGTCCCAACTCACGCCCTCGTCAAAGTAGCGTGCGGCCCGGCGAATCTGCTGGGCAATGCGATGCGCTTCTGCCAGAAAAACGTCCGGGCCTGCCGCGTCGTCCCCCAAGACCGCGGAGTCTGTGGAATCAGTGTTGCCTTCCAAATACTGCTCGCCCTGTTGCAGCTCGAACGCAGTGCGCAGGAAATCCATTTGGCGCTTCAAATCCTCCTCGCTCAAGGCTTCGAAACGCCTTTGGACTTGGGAAAACCCCGATTCGCGAAAGAACTGCGGAATCGATCCACCACCTTCGAGAAACAGATCGTCGCTTTCCGCCGCGTAATGGAAAAGGGGGATGTCCCCTTGGAGGAGGCTTCTCCGTTCATCGGCCAAAATCGGCCAATTGAACGGCCGCTCCTCGGCGTAGAGCAAGGGGCGGCTGAACAACTCCAATTCGATGCTCGCGTCCATGCCATGCCGGAGGCAACGCGGAGAAAGCAACCGCTTCAGCATCGAAGCGTAGATCGCCGTGTCCCTGAACAAAAAACGCAGCCCCAACCAGTTGCGCAGCGGCCCCTGGGGGCCCAGCATCTCGGCTCCCCGCGCTTGGAGGAAGCTATACATCTGCTCGAACCCCGCGACCATCTGGTCCACGTAGAGCGCCGCCCGCACCTTCTGGCCACCCAGGATCACAACATTGTGGGTGGGCCGGTTGGAAACTGGCTCCGTTCGCAGTCGCATGCCGTCGGTGTTAATGTTCTCCCAAACTTTCTTTCGCCGGTGGGTCAGTTGAACCTCACCTCCGCCCAGCCCGCTGATATCGTAGCTTTCACCCGAAGGCCGGATCTCCCAGCGCGGGAGCAAGGCGGTACGGAACACTGAGTCCTCATAGAAAGAACGGCCGGCAAGGAGCAGCG
>Ga0335078_10017752_pt1 | contig 10582 bp, 3 predicted proteins | sample Lox_Sample_32_FD_206711 | JGI IMG/M metagenome (GOLD analysis project Ga0335078, IMG submission 206711) | Soil microbial communities from Loxahatchee National Wildlife Refuge, Florida, United States - Lox_Sample_3.2 | ecosystem: Environmental > Terrestrial > Soil > Wetlands | place: USA: Florida...
TCTGAAGTCCGTGCCCGTGACGCGGGTCAAAACGCTGGCGGAGCAAGTCGATACAGATATTGTCCCCGAGCGACTCGTCGCTACTTTGTCAGAATTCTTCGGGGCGCTGGGGGCGGCGCTCGCCGGAATCGGACTCTACGGTCTACTGGCTTATAGCGTGGCGCGCCGCACCAACGAGATTGGTGTCCGCATGGCATTGGGCGCTACGGCCGGCGACATAAGCCACCTTGTGTTGGGAGAGGCGGTCGGAATGCTGTGCGTCGGGTTCCTGGTGGGAGCGTGCCTGGTGTTATGGGGCAGGCCCCTGGCAGCCAGCTTGCTTCCAGGTTTGAAACCGGTGAGCGCCGGTCCACTCGCCTTGGCGGGCATTGCCATTGCCGCCGTTGCGCTGTTGGCCTCATATACGCCGGCGCGACGCGCAACTCGCGTGGACCCAATGGCAGCGCTGCGATGCGAGTGAGGGAGATATCCCATGATCCCATGGGATCGTTTGTTTAGCCGCCGCAACGGACCTCACGTTCCGGCGAGGCCCTCCTTCCTTTTTCTGGACTTTCAGCGCAGAGGCCGAACACACGCCTCCCAGCGTCACCTGAAGCATCGGGGCCTTCTCGCTGCCACCGCACACATCCGAGCCTTAAGCGGTGAATCTCGTTTATACGAAGACCGGAGAACAGCCATGTGATCACCAGTTCTTCGCGTCAGACACGTAGGCTCCTTCTCTGCTGCCTGACCGGCAACACCATGATGAGGAGCAGGACCGGGGCGAATGCCATCAACAAAGGACCGGGGAGGATCCACATCGCTTTGTCCAGGCTGCGATGCAGAGTTACAAAGATCCGGTTTATCCCGGCGCTGCCCAGAGCACCGCTCTGCGCCAGCCCGCGCCATCAATAACGGCGCACCCACTATTTATTGAGCAGGCTCGGGCGGTAGCCGCTGGAGTCGTCGCCGGGGGCCTTGGGCATAGTGTTCTGGATGATTTGCAAGTCGTTGGCGGCGTCGGACGCGTGGAACGTGTAGCGTTTGGCGCCCGCGATCTCAACGAAAAATCCCTTCCCGGAATCCGCCGCGCCCAGTCTCTTCACCGCAGTCAGGGGGTAGTTAAACGAGTCGGTCCTGTTGCTTGCCTGGAACTCGATTTTACCCTCTCCGACGGTCAGCGTGCCATTGCAGCCGCCCACCAGGTGTTTATGTTCGACGTCCATCGAGGCCACGAGCTTCGGGGTAACGCTCACGATGTGCCCTGCCGAAAAGGTGATCGTCTGCTTGAAGTTATTATAAGGCTTCAACACGATCTCGACCGCATGATCGCCCGGAGCCAAGGGAGTGATCTCGAGGCGTCCTTTTGAATCGGTCTGCCCCGACGCTTGGCCGTCGACGATAACCCGGGCGCCCGCCACCGTCTGGACCACCAGTTTTGGCGGGAGCAAGGCAGGAGCTGCCGCGGCGCCGGTCATGGCGACGTCAGCGGCGCTCAAGCGAACGCTTCCGCCAGCCACGAATTCCTTTTGCAGATCTTTGGGCGTGAACTGATCCCGCCGCAGTCCGACGGTATGCGCTCCCGGCTTGACATTCGACGCGGTAAAGCTGCCATCCGGTTGAACCGTGCCGAGCGAAACGCCATCCAGCAGGACATCCGTAGAGGGCATAGCCCCCGCGATGACCAACGTTGCCGCCGTGGGAACGGCTTCGAGTGAGAAGATCAGTTTCGAGGCCTGGCCTTTCACAATATCAACCGTCTGGGTCGGTGCCTGCTGAAAGCCGTCTTTGGCCACCGACACCGAGTATTGCTTCGGCGCCAGATTGGCGATCACCAGTTGTCCGTGTCTGGTGAGGCGCGTATAGGGCTTGCCGTTCAGGAGAACCGTAGCTCCGTCCTGGCCCGCCACCACCAGCAGGTTGCCCACGTCGCGATCGGCGCTCAGGAAAACCATCAGAGAAGGTGCGGCGGTCAACTGGAAACTGATCTTCTTTGCGTCCTGCCCGGTGCCCACTTCAAGGTCGTGCGTGCCTGCAGCGAAGGCGGGAAGCGTCATTCCGATGGGGCTCAGCGAGCCGATCGACTTTCCATCCAGGGAAGCATCGATGGGGCCGTAGCTCGCCACAAGCTGGCCATTCCGCGGGCCGCTGGTGACCGCGATCGCCTTCAGGTTCTGGGTTGCGAGAGCGCCCTGGACGAGCGGCATCGAGTCCTGCGCGCTGGTCACTGAAAGCTTCACCAGGGAGGTGCCGTCGCCGATCTCGAGCGCGTGCTGGCCCGCCGAGAGTTTATCAAGACTGAACTGGCCACCTTCGAGTTGACCCACGGCGTTTCCATCCAGGGTCACCGTCGCCTTTTCAAGGTCCGTGTAAACCCGCACATCCGGCAATTGCGGTACCGGCGCAGGAGCCGGTGCGGGTGTGGGCACGGTCACAGCCTGCCGCGGCGGGGGTTGTTTTGGAGAGCGGCGCACCAACTGTACTGCAACTGTGGCGATTACCACGACGGCCACGACGGCAACCACCCACAGCATTTTCTTGCCCGCCGGCGGCCGGACGGATCCGTCCAACCAAGGCTCCATGGGCGGGGGCTCGAGCCGTGGCTCGTGCGGCTGACTTGGCGGCACGAACGGGGGGGCCGGCGGCGTCACGGGAACGGTCGGCGCCGGAGAAACCGCAGGCCGGGCCGGGGCTAGCGAGGCCGCAACCGGCGCGGCCGGACTCGCGAGTTCGGGAACTCGCACGGCGCCTGCCGCCGGCGGCGCAACTTCCGGGGGCCCTTCCGGCGAGACAGGCGGTTTGGCCGGAGGCGAAGGCGCGGCAACAGTCGGCGCGACGGCAACCCCTCCAGCCACGGCGCCCGCCGGTAAGGCGGCCTCCGGCGCGGCGGTAGTGATGGGCGGGATCGATTCCAGGGCCTCGATCCGCGTGGTATGGCGGCGGTGGGCGCTCGAGACTGCGGCTTCGAATTCGGCATCTCCGCGGTAGGGAACGGAGAGCGATTGCATCTCTCCAGCCATCGTCCTCAGCACAGCGGGTTCTGCAACCTTTTGCGCTTCGCTGTTGAGGCGACGCAGCTTTTCCAGGTCGCGATGGCGGGTCTCGCGATGTCGCGTGTCCTCGAAGTCCTTCGCCAAAGTGCTGTAGAGTTGCGAGAGGCGAGGGTCGGCGGGATGAGTCGTCAGAGCTTCCTTCACTTGAGTGAGAGCCCCGCCGATGTCACCCTGAGCCTGGGCGCGTCGCACCTGGGCGACGCAGAGTTGGATGAACTCCTCTTTCTTGCGATCCTCGGCAAGGGTGCGCAGGCTCTTGGCGAGTCCGTGTCCGGGATCGAGATTGAGGGCTTCTTGAATCAGCGGTTCGGCGCCGCGCCAGTCCGTGTCCAGAACGGTTCGGGCGCGGTCCACCAGCGCCTCGATAAGGGCCTGCTGCACGAGGGTGCTGCGCTCGTCCTGGCGATGGGCCTTGCGCAGCACCTCGAGGCCTGCTTCGAACTGCCCCGCCTCCAACTTCTCCTGGCCCTCCGCGAGCGACCGCGCGGCCTCGCCCACCTTGGCTTTTCCCAGTTGAATTAATTTCTCGAGTTCGGTCAACTCGGTATCATCGGGGAATTCCAGGCTGGCCTGGCGCAACGAACCGAGCGCCCGGTCGTAGTCGCCCGCGGACATCTGCTGGTCAATTTGCTTCACCCAGCGCGTCTTGGCCTCAACGCGAGTCTGCTGCTCGCGCCGCTTGCCCAGCCGGTCGATCTCGAAGCTGAGCCCCGGGTATTGGCTGTTAATGGTTCGCAGTATTTCCCACTGAGCTAAGGCCTCGGTAAACTGGCTGCGCTCCTCGTGCAGGCGCGCCTTGGCGACGATGGAATTCACCAGATCGCGTTTTTCGCGCGTCAGGCGCAGGGCGCGTTCAAAGTGCGGTTCCTGGGGATGAAGATCCAGGGCTTCTTTGAGGATGTCAACCCGCGTATCAAGATTCGGTTCCGCTTCCACGCGGCGATCAACCTCGGCAATCCGCGCCGACAGTTCCTGCCGCTGCTTCTCGTCGATGTCAAACTTCACAGCTTGAAACAAGGCATGGCCCGGGTACTTCGAAAGGTACTGATCGCAGACGGAGAGAGCGGCAGCAAACATACCTTCCGCAAGCAGTTTTCGGGCCTCCGCGTAAGCGCTGTTCATCGCGTCGTGCTCGGACCGGACCTGGTTGTAAAGCGAGCGGTAGGCGGCAGCCCTTTCGGGCGCGGTGGAATCGGGTGCCTTCTCATCGAGCGCCATCACCTGCTGCAGTTTGCTCAAGGCGGCACTCACTTCGCCGCGGCTCCAGGCATCGACGGCCCCCTGGTAAAGCTGGTATTTTTCGGTGTGGACCCGCTGGTACTCCTGTTCCTGCCAGTCAACTTCGCTTAACAGCTGCCCCACCCGGCTGTCCTTCGGTTTCAGTTGCAGAGCGTTCTTGAGCGCTTCCCGGGCGTGAGCGTAGGCGTGGTTGGCGATGTGCTGGCGGGCCAGACTCAGCCAATCCTCGGTCTTCCCCGCGCTCCTTTTTTCCTCGATTTCATGCTTCAGGCTCAGAGCGCCGGCGTGCGAAGCGTCGAGTTCGAGCGCTTCCTGCACCTTCTGCAAGGCCAGCGGGTACTCCTGGCCTTCCATGCGGGTTTTGGCGCTCTCCAGCAGTTGCTGAATGCGCTTCTGGCGCAAGGCCTGATCGACTTTGACGCGCAGCATCGCCATGTCGTGGTCGATGTGGCCTTCCGCTTCGAGTTCCTCGAGGATCTCCGTGGCGAATTGATAGTCGGCCTGCTCAAAAGCCTTCCTGGCGCGCTCCAGGCGCGGCCGGATTTTTGCCGGGTCGAAGATCTCGATCGGCTCGTTGCGCAGGGCGCGCTGCAAGGTGTCGCCAAAATCACGCGCCGTCGAAAAACGATGGTACGGCTGCTTCGCCATGGCCTTGTGGATCACCCTGGCGACGGTCGGGCTCACGGCGGGGTTGAGGTCGGAGGCGGGCGGCGGAACGTGATGCACAATCGCCTGAACGATGTCGCGCTCGGTAGCACCCTCGAAGGGACGGCGTCGCGTCAGGGTTTCGAAGGCCACCACGCCCAGCGCGAAGATGTCGGAGAGGGCAGTCGCAGCCTTCATTTCGGCCTGTTCCGGAGCCATGTAGAGCAACGTGCCTTTGAGTCCGGTCCGCGACCGGCTGTCCGCCGTATGAGCCATTCCAAAATCAATAATCTTTACCGAGTCATCCCCCAGGACGATAATATTCGACGGCTTCATATCGCGGTGGACGAGGCCCTTCTCGTGCGCGGCGTGGAGTCCGCGGCAAGTCTGAGAGATGATGTCGACCGTCCGCTCGACGGTGAGGCGATGGCTCGAGGATTTGATCAACTGGCCCAGGGACACTCCCGGCAGCATGGGCATGATGAAGAAGGGTTTGAGGCCGCCTTCGAATTCAAACTCGCCAATGTCGATGATTTCGACGATGTTGGGATGATTGATGTGGGCCAGAACCTCGTATTCACGGTGAAAAAGCTCGAGCGCGCCGGGATCGGAGATGTCCAGCAGGGTCTTGATGGCCACGTCGCGCCGTAACACGGGATCAAAGGCCTTATAGACGATTCCCATCCCACCTTTGCCCAGAACTTCCTTGATCTGATAGCGTCCTTTGAGAATCGCGGGAGTGTCCATGTGAGGTTACCTTGTCGATTGTTGGCCAGCCGTCGGGCCGGCCCGTTCCCGGAAGGCGCCCGGCGAGAGAGCGCGGCCGCTGTGGCGTTTCGAGATTAACTCAACCGGCAACCAGAAGCAAGCAGGTGTGGAAACCGAATTATGGGAGGCACAGAGCAGTGCGGAGGATGGAACAATTTCGCAGCCGGACTTGCTGTGGCTTGGAGTGCGGCCGCGGAGCCTGCAAATCTGCGGCCTTCACGGTGTGGTCCTGTTTCAAGGCGACAGCTCCGCTGCCGCACTCCAAGCTGAATTTATTTCTTATCCACCATGGCGTCGATGACGGCTTCGCTGACACCCGCCTGCTTCAGTTTGATGAGCGCATCAGGCTCGGTGTCAAAGGCGCAATTACTGTTCGCGATCTTCTTGATGATCACGCTATCCGGCAGCTTGGCTTTCACCAGCTTGACGACGTCGTCGTTGCTGAGCGTGGGCCCGGCGGGAGCGGCCGGCTGGGCGGCGTCCGCAGCGGCAGCCGGAGCTTGTGCCTGGTCCTGCCCCTGAGCTGCGCCTGCCTGTTCATCCTGCCCGCCCTGCTGTTGATCTTGCCCGCCCTGCTGCTGCCCCTGACTCTGTTGCGCGTCACCGCCGTTGTCGAGCTGGAACACTTCACCGATGGTGTCCTCGATCTTGCCGGCATCGCCCTTCTCGAGGAAGCCGGACGGAAACTGGAAGTCAACCTCAGCCTTGTAATAGGTGGGGGGATCGGTCTTGTTGCAAGTGTCGCAGGCCACGACGCCAAAGGCGATTTTCTCGTTCTTCAAGTCGACGGTGATGTTCGAGGGGTACACCTTTTCGCCCTTCTTGAAGAAGCGCGTGTCCGATGTGTTCGTTCTCGAATCCGACACATTGCTGGAGCCGGGGATCTTGTTCTTCAGGAAACCGCCGATCTTCCCGCCTCCTCCCCGGCTCTGGGTGCACCAGCCGCTGGGCGGTTTGAGGTTGGCATTTTCATATTTGGCCGGACACCCTTTAGGGCTCGCATACGGAACGCCCAGGATTCCGCCCTTCTGGATGGCGAGCACGGTGCCTTCCTCGATCACCGTTGGACCGTTCGAGTCGGACCCCATCTTGACGGTCTTATACTGCGCCTGAAGCTGCTCCTGCAATGAGGCAGTCTGCTGTCCGGCAGCAACGCACCACGGAATTGACGCAGCGAGAACGAAACAGACAACTGCAACGGTCTTTGCGATTTTCCATCGCATGATTTTTTCCTCCGTCAGAGTTTGTTTGCGCTATCTACTGTTGGGGGCACAACGCAGGGTCACCCCTGCAAGTGGCGAGGGGTGGCCCCACAAACCACCCCTGCAGCCCGATTCCACAAGAGTCCAATACGCACAGGCGTCAAGGGCGGCAATCAGCGCCGCCCGCAACGCTACTGGTTCTGTGCAACCTGCGCCACCGTCTGATCGGCCTGCTGCTGTTGCTGTGCAAGTTGATCCGCGGCGCTCGAGTCAGGAGCCGGAGGTGGAACTTCTCCACCTGTCGTACCGGTGTCCGGAGGCTTGGGCAAGCCGCCCTGGCCGCCCTTGTCCGCCAGCGTTTTCAGCCCGGAATCGAGCTGCGCCCGGAACTGATTATGCATTTCCTGCAGATCCTGGACGTTGATGGCCACGGTCTGCCCGGTGGGGCAATCCGCCTTCTTGGTGCTTTGGATGCTGGCCGTGACGGTTTGATTGGCATCCGGCGTGTCCGACAGGCGCATCACGACGTCACCCGCAGTAAGGCTGCATTCCTGGCCGCTCGCGGGCACCGCCACGTCGAGACTGGTCGCCACCACGAAAACACGCTCGGCCGGATTCAAAGCGTCCGGCACTTCTTCAGCCGCGCCAGCGGCAGCGGGCGCGGGCGCAGCTCCCTGCGGAGCAGCCGCCGCAGCCTTTTCGGCCGCCAACTGCCGTTGTACCTCGTCCGCAATAGCCTGCTTGATTTCAGGCGTCAGCGGCGTCTGGGCACTCGCCTCGGCCGCGCCCTCGGCAGGGGGCGGAGCGTTGGCCGCTGCGGCTTGCGCCGCTGCCGCATTGGCCGCTGCCTGCGCCTGGTACGCAGCTTGCAAATTGGCCGCGATCAGGTAATCCGTCAGCCAGAGTGAGGCCGTGGCGTACACCGGGTAGGGAGTGAAGTATCCGCCGTAGACCCCCCACCAAGGCGAGCCCGCCCAACCCCAGGCCGCCGGACTGTAATAAACCGGTGCCACCCAAGGGTTGTAGGCCCAACCGTAAAAAACGGGATGGTAGTAATAACCGGGAGCATACCCGTAGAAGCGCGCCCCGTGGTAGTAATAGCCGCGGTAAACGTGCACATAGGCATGTCCGTCACGGTAGTAGGTTCGTTGATAGTAGGCCCTGCCGCCGCGGTTGAGGTAGGGGCGCTGGACGTAGCCGCCTCCGTGCCCGTAGGTCACGATGGTACGGCCGTTGCGCTCCGCTACAACGGTTCGGCCCCCGCCGTGAAGACTTTGATGAATAGTCATTCCATTGGCATGGACTTCGGCAACTCTGCCGCCAGGACGACGGCTCACCTGCGCCGTACCGCCACCTTTGAGGGAAACGTTCGACACGCTGCGCTGGGGCACGGTCGAATGACCGCCCGCCCCTCCCGGCCGCATGCCCGCGTTGGCCGCCGGATGAACGCCCGCATTGCCCGCAGGATGAACTCCCGCGTTGCCTGCGGGATGAACGCCCGCGTTGCCTGCGGGATGAACGCCCGCGTTGCCTGCGGGATGAACGCCCGCGTTAGTCGCGGGATGAACGCCCGTATTCGTCGCGGGCCGCATGCCTGTGTTCGTCGCGGGCCGCATACCCGTATTGGTGTTCGGCCGCATGCCCGTGTTCGTCGCGGGCCGCATGCCCGTATTCGTCGTGGGCCGAACGCCTGTGTTCGTCATAGGCCGTGCCCCGGTGTTAGTGGGTGTCCGGTTGTTGGTCGCCGGCCTGGCGGTGTTCGCCGCCGGATGCGGTGCAGGTCTCGAAGGCGCAGGCTTAGGCGGCGGAGAAGAGTTCTTTTTCTGGCCGCCCCAAACCAGCGCAGAAGTTAATATCAGCGCCAAAAGCACTATCAGCTTCTTGGCAATTCGATTGTCCGACATGTTTAGCCTCCAGATAACTTCTTTGTCGTGTCCGCGGTTGATTGCCCGCTTCATCGGCCGAAGCGGCAACTCCCTGGGAATTGCAACATCCTGTAATGCCATACCAAAAACATCGGTCGGGGCATTTCTGCCTACGGTTGTGCGCTCTGGCCGGAGACTTTTTCATAGGCCGCAGTAGCCGTCGGCCACATATCGAGCAGTTGGTTCCGGTCAAGATGCACACCGCCTCCACCGCCCGGCGTCTCAGCCCTCACCGCACCACTTCCCCCCTTCAGTTTGTAGCGTGCCGCCCCAACCAGAATCTCTGTAACGGCAATCGACGTCTGGCCGCCGCTCATCAATCCTGCACCAATGACCTCGGTGCCGCGGTCGAGTGGAATGGGTCCAGGCTGCGGGACCGGAAGAAGCAGTTTTCCCTGGAACCTGAAATTCCCGTCCGGCTGGATATTGATGGAACTCACGACAATGAAAAGGCGGGCGGCGGGATCAAGCCAAAGCTTGGCCGGAGGGCCGCCGCTGGCAGCAGGCGCCACGTTCTGCGGCGATGATGGCGGCAAAGCGGCATTCGTCGCCGCATCGCTCGCGGCCTCAACGGGGGCGGGTGCCTTGCGCTTTTTCGAGATTGGAGCCTTCGCAGACGGCGCCGCACCGGCCGTTGAATCCGCGGGGGACGGCGAAGAGGGCTGCGCGCTCCCGGCAGCCGGCTGCTGGTCCGTGGAAGCGGCAGGTAGCTGGCCAGAAGCGGAGGCATCGTTGGTGTTCTGTGGACTCGCCGGCTGTGCAGGTGTCTTGGAATTCTCCGTGGCCGCCTCCGTCCGCGGCGCTGCCTGAGTGGCTCCCGCTCGCGCTTTCAGCAGGCGCGACAATTGCAGTGCTCCCACCGCGAGTAAGGCAAGCACCGCCAGCGCTCCGAGAATCATAAAAACAACGCGATTGTCTCTCGAGGCGGCCGGAGGAGGAGTCACACCAGGTGCAAGGGGCGGTGCTCCCGGGCTCAGATAGGGCGTGGTAGGTTGAGGCTGCGCCGCGGGCGGCTGGCCGGATGGCGCGCCCAAGGCCGCAGTGGCGGAAGGCGCTGCGCCCGTACCGGCGCCTTCTCCGCCCAAGTCCGGCTCAACTGCTCTCGCCGGAGCTACCGGCAAGCTCGTCACTGCACCGTGTACAGTCTGCAACGCGAAGCGGAATGCCTCTGCCGACTGGAAACGCTGAGCCGGATCCTTCTCGAGCGCGGTCATGATGATGTCATTCAGCGCCTTGGGCAATTCGGGCTGAGTCTCGATGGGGGGAGGAGGCGTTTTCTGCAAGTGGGCGACCATCAGGTCGTAATCGCTTTGACCTTTGAACGGCCGGGATCCGGTCACCATCTCGTAGAGAGTAACGCCAAAGGAATAAAGATCGGAGCGGTGGTCAAGAGCGAGGCCCTGCACTTGCTCCGGCGGCATGTAGTAAAGCGAACCCAAGGTGGTACCGGTCATCGTCAGCTTGCGGTCCGTGGCGGACTTCGCAATTCCAAAGTCCATCAACTTGACGATGTTCTGGGGGGTCAACATGATGTTGGCAGGCTTGATATCGCGATGGATAACCCCTTGCCCATGCGCGTAACCGAGGGCGGAAAGCACCTGGGAAGCGTAGTCGATCGCATCGGGGACGGGAAACGCGCCGCCCTTCAGCTTCTCCTCCAAGGTTGTGCCTTCCACGTACTCCATAATCATCAGAAGCTGGTTTTCCAGGCGAAAAGCGGTGTGAAGCCCGGCAATATTGGGATGATTCAAGCTGGCAAGGACCTTGATTT
>Ga0335078_10017754_pt1 | contig 10582 bp, 6 predicted proteins | sample Lox_Sample_32_FD_206711 | JGI IMG/M metagenome (GOLD analysis project Ga0335078, IMG submission 206711) | Soil microbial communities from Loxahatchee National Wildlife Refuge, Florida, United States - Lox_Sample_3.2 | ecosystem: Environmental > Terrestrial > Soil > Wetlands | place: USA: Florida...
ATTGTCGAACCGAAAAGTTTCGCGGGATTGTTCGGCGCGGCTCCGTCGATTGCGCTGGCGAGCCTGGGTCTCACCATCGTAAGCCGTGGGGCAGCGAACGCCGCGATCGAATGCCGCAGCATGCTGATTGGCGCGGTCGCTTTCGGCTGTTATAGCGCGACCGTCACGCGGTTGCTCGCGCGCTGGCGCATGCCCGCGATGAGAGCGGCCATCGGCGCATTGGGCGTCTGGTTCGCGGTGGCTTACGGGCTGTGGTTCCTTGTGCTCGATTGAACCATGCTCGGGGCGATCCGGATCGATTTCACCAATCTCAAGCGGGCGCGACGGCAGGATTACGCAATCCGTTTTCTCTCCGGTGGCGTCATCACTATGAGCGCGGGGTTCATTGCCAAGCACGGTGGGTCGAGTCAGGGCGGCCTGTTTCTCGCATTCCCCGCGATCCTTCCGGCGGCGGCGACGCTGATCGCCAAGCACGAGTGCGAGGAGAAAACGCGCAAAGGGCTGCAGGGCGAAAAGCGCGGGCGCATCGCCGCGGCGCTCGATACGCGCGGGGCGGCGCTGGGGAGCGCAGCCATGCTGGCCTTCGCGGCGGTCGCATGGTGGTCGCTTCCACGCCTGTCGCCGGCCGCGGCTGTTCTGACCCCGACGGCGATCTGGGCGATGGTCGCGGTGGGGGCGTGGGTGCTCCGCAAGAAGCTCGGCTGCGGAGGGCGGAGGAGAATGTGAGCGTTAGGGGAGCGGCTCGAAGCGGGTTCTGAATCCGTCCGTTGCGTAGCGGTGGCCGGCGGTGTCGATGAGCAGCGCCTCGATTTTCGCGGCGCGCGCGAGTCTGAAACCTTGCTCCGGCCCCAGAATGAAAATGATCTTGTCGAACACCACGCCTTGCTCTGCCGTCGGCGCGATGACGGTCACCGCGCTCGCCGCTGTGGCGGGCCATCCCGTGCGCGCGTCGATGATGTGGTGATAACGGACGCCGTTGACGATGCGGAAGCGCTCGTAATCGCCGGAGCTCGCCACGGCGCAATCCGATGCGGGAACACGTCCGATCAGCTTTCCGCGTCCCGCGCGCGGGTCCTGCAGTCCGATCAGCCACGGCGCGCCGTTGCGCGTTCCCGATAATCGCAAGTCGCCTCCGCCGTCCACCAACGAATCGGTGAAGCCCTCGCGCGCAAGCAGCTCCGAGGCGCGATCGACGGCATAGCCTTTGGCGATTCCGCCCAGCCCGATGCTCATGCCGGCGCGCGGCAGAAAGACGCGATTGCCTTCGATCTGGATCCCGCGAAAATTCACGTAGCGCCGCGCGGCGTCGACTTCGGCTTGCGAAGGAACTCGGAAGTTGTCGTCGAAGTGCCAGATGTTGGCCATGCCGTGCCAGGTGATGTCGAAAGCTCCGCCGCTGAGCTCGCTGTAGCGATTGCTGCGCTCGATGATGGCGCGCAGCTCCGCGGGGACTTCGACCGGATGTTTTCCCGCGGCAGCATTGATCGCCGAGAGCGGCGAGTCGGGGTTCCATTCGCTCATGAGCCGGTCGATGCGGGCGAGCTCGGCGTACGCGTCGTCAATGGCGCGACCGGCTGCGTCGGGGCGGCCATGGTCGGCGACTTCGATCGTCCAGGTAGTGCCCATCAGCGGCCGCTGAACGCGGATGACCGAGCCGGCGTGTTCCGAAATGGAAGCGGCGCGCAGAGCGAACAGGACGACCACGATCGCCGCGACAAAGAGAGTGTTCCTGAGCGTCGGCTTCACGCGTTATCTTCGGCACGCCGAGTGCCACGCTTCCGCGAGACGAAACCCGAGCAAGGTGACGCGCCTCGCGATCACGGTTTTGTCAGCCGCCTCGCGTCAGCGAGCGCCTCGTTTTGACCGTTCGACATCGAATGGCACCCCGGTTGCGAATGTGCAGGCTGCGTATGGCGACGGGCGTTCCAAGCACTGAGTTAGCGCCATTTGCGCTCGACGCGACGTTGCGGATTGCGGGTTTTGACGCATGCGGCTGGGTCTTTAAACGATGATTGAGTTCTTGATCGGCGGCGCATTGATGGGCGGAATCGGCGTTCTGCTGGCGATCGCGCTGGCGTATGCGGACCGGAAACTGTACGTATTCGAAGATCCGCGCGTGGATCAGGTAGACGCCATGCTGCCGCATGCCAACTGCGGCGCGTGCGGGTGCGTGGGCTGCCGGATGTTCGCGGAAAAACTGGTAGCCGGAGAAATCGCGCCGGGGAAATGCACGGTGAGCAGTCCGGCGGAGATCGCGGCGATCGCGGCGTTTCTGCATGTCGATGCGGGAACCGAAGAGAAACGCGTCGCGCGGCTGGCCTGCGCGGGCGGAGCGCACGTGGCGCGCAACCGCGCGCAATACTGGGGCGTCGAAACGTGCCGCGCGGCCGCTCTTGTGGCGGGCGGAGGAAAGGCCTGCGCGTGGGGCTGCCTGGGCCTGGGCGATTGCGAGCGCGCCTGCGATTTCGACGCGATCCATCTTGACGCGCAAGGCCTTCCCTGGGTTACCGAGGCGAAGTGCACGGCCTGCGGCGATTGCGTCGAGGCATGTCCGAAAAATCTGTTCTCGATTCATGCGGCGAGCCACCGGCTGTGGGTCGCGTGCAGCAATCGCGCGGCGGCGACGGAGGCTGAGGCATGCTGCGAAGTCGCCTGCACAGCGTGCGGACGGTGCGCGGCGGACGCTCCCACGCTGGTGCGGATCGAAAACAATCTCGCGGTGATCGATTATTCGAAAAACGAGCGCGCCACGCGCGCCGCGATCGAGCGCTGTCCCACGGGCGCGATCGTGTGGATGGATGAGCGCGGCCCGCGCAAGGGCCTGGAAGCCAAGAAAATTACGCGCAGGTCCGCGCTCCCGGTGGAGCAGGCGGATCTGGCGGTTTTAAGCGAGGAGCAAACGTGAATCACCCGACGTTCAAATATCCGGGAACGCGCGAAGCCATGGACGGCAACACCGCCGTGATCATGTGCGAGCGCGAATCGAGCGACGCCGCAGGCGCCTACCCCATCACGCCGTCAACGCAGATGGGCGAATACTGGGCCGAGGAATCGGCCAAGGGTCACGTGAATATTTCGGGCCGGCCGCTGATCTTCATCGAGCCGGAAGGCGAACACGCCGCGGCCGGCGTCACCGCCGGGCTTTCGATGACCGGATTGCGCGCGACCAATTTTTCCTCCGGCCAGGGCATCGCCTACATGCACGAATCGCTGTACGCGGCGGCGGGCAAACGGCTGACCTATGTGCTCAACATGGGCTGCCGCGCGATGACCAAATCGACGCTGAACGTCCACGCCGGCCACGACGACTATCACGCCATCGACGACACGGGATTTTTCCAGCTCTTCGGGAAAAACGTTCAGGAAGTCTGCGACCTGAACATCATCGCGCACCGCATCGCCGAGCTGGGGCTCACGCCGGGAATCTGCGCGCAGGACGGGTTCCTCACCACGCACCTGATCGAATCCCTGATGCTGCCCGAGCGCGAGCTGATCGCGGAATTTCTGGGCCGCCCCGACGACATCATCGAGACGCCCACGGCGGCGCAGCGCATTCTGTTCGGTCCGCGGCGCCGGCGCATTCCGGAATTGTGGACCGTCGACAATCCGGTGATGCTCGGGGTGGTGCAGAACCAGGACGCTTACATGCAAAGCGTTGCGGCGCAGCGGCCGTTCTTTTTCGCGCACATCGCGGGGATCGCGGACGCGGCCATGCAGGAATTTTTCCGGCTCACCGGGCGGCGTTACGCACGCGTTTCGACGTATCGCGCAGATGACGCCGATTACCTGATCCTCGGCCAGGGAAGCATGCTGGTGACGGCGGAAGTGGTTGCCGATTACCTGCGCGAGACGCGGCGCGTGAAGGTCGGCGTGGTGAACATGACCATGTTCCGACCGTTCCCCGGCGACCTGCTCGGCTCGATTCTCAAGGGCCGCAAAGGCGTCGCGGTGCTGGAGCGCACCGATCAGCCGCTTGCCGGCGATCTTCCGCTTATTCGCGAAGTGCGCTCGGCGATCGGAAAATGCGTCGAGAACGGGCGCTTCGCCAACGGCTCGGTTCCCTTCCCTGATTACGCGAGCTATGCGAAATCCGAGGATGTTCCGCCGCTGTATTCGGGATCGTACGGATTGGGCAGCCGCGACCTTCAGCCGGAGGGTTTGATCGGCGCCGTCGAAAACATGCTCCCGGACGGCGCGCGCAAGAAGTTTTTTTATCTTTCGATCGATTTTGCGCGCGAGAAACCGTTCACGCCCAAGCAGGAAATCTACCAGGTGCAGGTAGCCGACGGCTATCCCAAAGCGAAAGAGCTTTCGGTGCGCGGCACCGAGAATCCCAACCTGATGCCCAAGGGCAGCATCACGGTGCGGTTTCATTCGGTGGGCGGATGGGGCGCGATCACCACCGGAAAAAATCTGGCGATGACGCTGTTCGATCTGCTGGGCTATCACATCAAGGCGAATCCGAAATACGGGTCAGAGAAAAAAGGCCAGCCGACCACCTACTATTTGTCGGCCGCGCCGGAGCCCATTCGCGTTAACTGCGATTACATTTACGTGGACGTGGTGCTGTCGCCCGATCCCAACGTTTTCGCGCATTCGAATCCCCTGGATGGTTTGAAAAAAGGCGGCGTCTTCATTCTGCAAAGCGCGCTCGAAACGCCGGAAGCCGTGTGGGCGAGCATTCCCGAAAAATTTCAGCGCATCATCGCCGACAACGGAATTCGCGTTTTTTATCTGGATGCATTCAAGATCGCGCGCGAGGAGGCCACGGATCCCGAGCTTCAGTTCCGCATGCAGGGCATCGCGTTCCAGGGTGCGTTTTTTGCGGCGTCGCCCGTCGCGCAGTTGACCGAGGCGCAGCTTTTTCAGGCGATCGAGGCGCAGCTCCAGCACAAGTTCGGGGCCAAGGGCGCGCGCGTGGTGGAGGACAATCTGCGCGTGGTGCGGCGCGGTTACGACCAGGTGAAGGAGATCGCCGACAAGCGCGTGGTCGCCGCGTCAGCAGCGCAGCTTCGCAAATCGCCGGAGCTGCCGGTGATGCTGAAAGGAACTCCCGCGAGCGCGGCTCCGCTCACCGACATTCAGCGCTTCTGGGAGCAGACCGGGAATTTCTACGCGACCGGCCGCGGCAACGACAATCTCGCCGATCCGTTCATCGGGCTGAGCTTCATTCCCGCATCCACGGGCGTGTTTCGCGACATGACGGGCGTACGCTTCGAGCATCCGCAATGGATCCCCGAAAATTGCACGGCGTGCGGGTCGTGCTACACGGTGTGTCCCGACAGCGCGATTGCAGGGCTGGTGCATTCGCCGCTCTCTATTCTTGAAACCACGTTGAAAAAGATCCCCCAGGATTTGAAATTCCTGCCGCGCGCGATCCGCACGGTGGAGCAGAAGCTGCGCGCGCATCTTGCGAGCGCGGGGAACAAGTCTGATATTGCAGCTTTGTTGAATGAGGCGATCTCCGAAACGATCGGCGGTTATCGCGACTCCGAACGCGGAGCGGTCGAACAGGAGTTCGACTGGCTGCGCGAGGCGCTCGGCGGATTCAAGCTCGCGGCGACGCAGCCCTACTGGTTCGCGCGCGAGCGCAAGCAGAAAAGCACTGGCGGGCTGCTTTCGATCACGGTGAATCCGTACGCGTGCAAGGGCTGCATGGAGTGCGTCAAAGTGTGCAACGACGACGCGCTGCGGCCCGTTCCACAAACGTCGGAAAGTGTCGCGCAACTGCGGCACAACTGGGATTTCTGGAACGCGCTGCCGACGACTTCGCCGGAATTCATCCGCATCGAAAATCTGGATGAAAAAATCGGCGCGCTCGAGACGCTGCTGCTCGACAAACGCAATTACCTGTCGATGTCGGGCGGCGATGGCGCGTGCCTGGGATGCGGCGAAAAAACGGTAGTTCACCTGTTCACCGCGACCGTGGAAGCCCTGATGCAGCCGCGCGTGAAGGCGCACGTCGCAAAGCTTGACGATCTCATTTCACGACTGGATCAGCATGTCCGGCTGAAGCTCGCCGGAACCATCGATCTGACCCGCGGGGATCGTATCGAGCACGCGCTCGACGAATTGAAGAACCAGGACGTCACGCTGGCGAGCTTTTCGGAAAAACTCGATGAGCGCCACTCCGGTCCGACGCTCGATGGTGAATGGCTGCGCTGGGTGGTGCAACTGCTCGAAAAGCTGAAGCACCTGCGCTGGCAGTACACGGAAGGAACCACGCGGCGCGGGCGCGCCAATATGGGCATTCTCAACTCGACCGGCTGCACCTCGGTGTGGGGATCGACGTATCCCTACAATCCGTACCCGTTCCCGTGGGCCAATCACCTGTTCCAGGATTCGCCTTCAGTGGCGATGGGAGTTTTCGAAGGCCACATGGCCAAGATGGCTGAGGGATTCAAAGCCGTCCGCATGGCCGAGATCGAGCTCGCGGGCGGGTTCAAGAAAGAAAAACACGCCGATTTCTTCACCTACTTCGACTGGAAAAAATTCAGCGATGAGGAGCTGCGGCTGTGCCCGCCGGTGGTGTCGATCGGCGGCGACGGCGCGATGTACGACATCGGGTTCCAGAACCTTTCGCGCATGATGATGTCGGGAAAACCGATCAAGGTGCTGGTGCTCGATACGCAGGTGTATTCAAACACCGGCGGGCAGGCCTGCACGTCGGGATTCACCGGCCAGGTTTCCGATATGGCGCAGTTCGGAAAAGCGATGCAGGGAAAAGAAGAGGTGCGCAAAGAGATCGCGCTGGTGGGCATGGCGCATCGCACCACTTACGTCCTGCAAGGCTCGATTTCGAATGCGACGCATCTCATTGAAGGGTTCATCGACGGGCTGAATTCGCGCCGCCCGGCGCTGTTCAACATCTACAGCGCGTGCATGCCGGAGCACGGCATTGGCGACGACCTGGCGGAGCATCAGAGCAAGCTGGCGGTGGAATCGCGCGCTTATCCGCTGCTGCGCTATAACCCGGATAAAGGCATTTTGCCCGAGGAATGTTTCGATCTCGAAGGCAATCCCGCGATCGACGGCGATTGGCCCAGCTACACCATCGAGTATGTGGACGAGCAAGGCAATGCACAAAAAATGGACGCGCCGCTGACGTTCGCCGATTTCGCGGTCACCGAAGCGCGCTTTCGCAAGCAGTTCCGCACGGCGCCACGCGACGCCTGGAACGAGAACATGATTCCGCTCGCGGAATTCTTAAATCTTTCCGCTGAAGAGCGCGACGGAAAATTTCCCTACATCTGGGCGGTGGACAAGAAGAACCGGCTGATTCGCGTGATTCCGGCTGAGCCCATTGTTCGCGCATCGGAAGACCGTCGCAATTTCTGGCGGATGCTGAAGTCGCTCGCCGGAATCCGGCCCGCGGTCGACACGAAGCAGATTGCAGAGCAGGCGCGCGCCGAGTTCGCGCAGTCGCTGATGGCGCAGATCGCGGCCATCGCCGGGAACAGTACCCCCGTCGCCGCTGCTCCGCCGCGGATCGAAGCCGTCGCGGCCGCTCCCGCCGCTCCCGCCGCTCCCGCGACCGGAGATGGCGACGGCTACGTGGCGCCATGGATCGATTCGGCGATCTGCACATCCTGCGACGAGTGCACCACCATCAACCCCAAAATTTTCGCGTATGACCAGAACCGGCACGCATACATAAAGGATGCGAAAGGCGGTCCGTACCGCGACCTGGTGCGCGCCGCCGAAAAATGCACGGCGCAGGCCATTCATCCCGGCACGCCCTTCGATCCCAACGAAAAAGATGCCGACAAGCTGATGAAACGCGCGGCGAAATATTTATGAGCTTCCTTCGCCGCAACGGTTTTGCGCACGGCGTGCACGTGCCGGATTTCAAGGAATCCACGTGTCACCTCCCGATCCGGCGGCTTCCGTTTGCGCCAGTACTGGTGATTCCTCTTTCGCAGCACACCGGCGTGCCTGCAATCGCGATCGTGCGCGAAGGACAGGAAGTGGTGCGCGGGGAGCCGATCGCGAAGCCCGGCGGATTCGTTTCCGTCCCCATGCACGCGCCCGCGACCGGACGCGTGGAGCGGATCGCGCTCGCGCCCACCGGACGCGGCGATGTTTCGCCCGCAATCTACATTCGCCCCTACGCCGGCGCGAGCCAGGAGATCCTCTACGGAGCGCCCCGGGAAATCGACCCCATGACGCCGGACGAGCTGATCGCCGCGGTGCAGGAAACCGGCGTGGTGGGACTGGGTGGCGCGGCCTTTCCCACGCACGTCAAGATGAAGCTGCCCGAAGGGAAGCGCGTCGACACGGTCATCGTCAACGGATGCGAGTGCGAGCCGTATCTCACGGCCGACCATCGCGTGATGCTGGAGCAGCCGAATCAGGTTCTCGCCGGCGCGCGCATCGCCGTGAAGGCGCTCGGAGCGGAGCGCGCGATCGTCGGCGTCGAGGACAACAAGTTGGACGCGATCGAGGCTCTGCGCAAAGCCGCGGCGGCGATTCCGAACATCACAGTCGCCTCCGTTCCGGCGAAATATCCGCAGGGAGCGGAGAAAATTCTGGTCCAGGCGCTGCTCGGCCGGGAAATTCCCTCGCGCGGGCTGCCGAGTGACATAGGTGCAGCCGTTTTCAACGTCGCCACGCTCGCCCAGATCGGCGATCTTCTGCCGCGCCATCAGGGGTTGATCGAGCGCGTGGTGACCATCGCGGGACCGGGTGTCGCGAAGCCGGGTAATTATCTCACCGCGCTCGGAACGCCGCTGCGCTGGGCGCTCGAACAGGCGGGCTGCGCGGCCGACGTCGCGTCGGTGATCCTGGGCGGACCCATGATGGGCGCGGCGGCGGGCTCGCTCGACGTTCCGCTCACCAAAGGCGTGACCGGGATTCTGGTGCTCACCGCGCGCGCGAGATCGCGGCGCAAGATTCACGCCTGCATCAAATGCGCGGCGTGCGTCGACGCCTGCCCGATGCATCTCAATCCGTCGCGGCTCGGTTTGCTCGCACGCAAGGAGCGCTACGAAGAGATGGAGCGCGACTTCCACCTGAACGATTGTTTCGAGTGCGGAAGCTGTAGCTACGTGTGCCCGTCCAACATTCCGCTGGTCCAGTATTTCCGGCTTTCGAAGCAGATGAATCGCACGCGAAAGGCGGCGGCATGAAGCCGGTGATCGAGCTGCGCACGTCGCCGCACATCCATTCGCCGCGCTCGGTCGAGTCGATCATGCGCAACGTAGTTTACGCGCTACTGCCGGTGTGCGGCTACGCGGTGTGGCTGTTCGGCGCGAGCGCGCTGGCGCTCATCGCGACCACTACTGCCTCCTGCATGCTGACCGAATATTTTTTCTGCAAAATTTCCGGGCGCGAATCGTCGCTGGGCGATTGGAGCGTGGTCATCACCGGATTGCTCCTCGGCCTGATCCTTCCGCCCGGATTTCCGCTATGGATGGCCGCAGTAGGCGCGTTCATCGCCGTGGGACCGGGGAAAATGCTGTTCGGCGGGCTGGGATTTAACGTTTTCAATCCCGCGCTGGTGGCGCGCGCGTTTTTGCAGGCCGCGTTTCCGGTGGCGATCATGGGCTACACGCCGGCGCTCGCCCTTCACCGTTTCACCGAAGTCGTCCCCACCACGTTCGCCCTGCCGCTGATCAAAGCGCAACCCCTGACAGACTGGATCGCCCGATCGCGCGTCGACGCATTTTCCGGCGCGACGCCGCTCATGCTTGAAAAATTCGACCACGTCCATACCGAGCTGTTGCCGCTGATCCTCGGCCCGCGAGCCGGCTCATCCGGTGAAACTCCCGCGCTTCTGATTCTGGTGTGCGGCGCATATCTCATCACCCGCCGCATGATGGACTGGCGCATTCCCGTGGCGATGCTCGCGAGCGCGTTTGCAACCAGCGGGGCGTTCTATCTCGCCGATCCCTCGCGCTACCCGCATCCGCTATTCATGCTGTTTTCGGGCGGCATGATGCTGGGCGCGATGTTCATGGCTACCGATCCGGTCAGCTCGCCCGTCACGTCGCTGGGCGTATGGATCTACGGAACGCTGATCGGGCTGATCACGATTCTGATTCGCTTGAAGGGCGGCCTGGCGGAAGGCGTAATGTACGCGATTCTGCTCGCCAACGCGGTTTCGCCGCTGATCGACAACGTCACGCAGCCGCGGACTTATGGACAACGACGCGGCGCTCGCAAGAAAGAGGCCACCACGTGAGCAACGGCGCGCAAATGATCCGGCTGCTCGGCGCGGTGTCGCTGGTGTGCGGGCTGGCGATCGTGGCCACTCAGCGCGGAACCCTCGCGCGCATCCGCCACAATCAGGAAACCATCATGCGCGAGTCGGTCGCGCGGCTGCTTCCCGGCATCCACAAGCAGATCATCTACGGAATCGCGGCTTCCGGCCAGCTTACGATTCTCACGGGCCTTGAATCCGGCGGGCCGCGGTTCTTTGCCGGATACGACGCCGACGGAAATTTTCTCGGCGTGGTCATCGAGGCCAGCGAGCGCGGCTATGCCGACGTGATCTCCGCGATGTACGCCTATTCACCGGACACGCAAACGATCACCGGGTTTCAAGTGATCGATATGAAAGAAACACCGGGGCTGGGCAATA
>Ga0335078_10017755_pt1 | contig 10582 bp, 6 predicted proteins | sample Lox_Sample_32_FD_206711 | JGI IMG/M metagenome (GOLD analysis project Ga0335078, IMG submission 206711) | Soil microbial communities from Loxahatchee National Wildlife Refuge, Florida, United States - Lox_Sample_3.2 | ecosystem: Environmental > Terrestrial > Soil > Wetlands | place: USA: Florida...
TACAATCGTTGCTCGATGCTTCGTTTCGGGCGATCCTCAACAAACACGGCCTGAACGACGCGGAGGGTGCGCACGCGGCCGCTGCCCGGTAAAGCGGGGCGGACCACGCTTGCTGTGCTATCTTGCGATGAGTCCATGAAAGCCGGAAGCATCGCAATCCTCCTCGGCGTTACAGGGGTCGTCTTTGCGCAAAACGCCGCACTACCGGAAGGCCCCGCATTCATGAGCCAGCCGCGCAGTTTCTATGCGTTCCAACATATGGATCAGCTCGGCTTTCGGACGGATACGGTTCACAAAGGCGCCGGCGTGTTCCCTCTGAAGGATGCCGCCGGATCGTTCACCACGAGCTACGAATGGCAAGGCAACCGCTACACGCTCGAAGATTACTTTCAGCGCAGTTTCGTGTTGGGATTTTTGGTACTGCACGATAATCAGATTATTCGCGAGAAATACTTTCACAATGCCAGTCGCGAATCCCGATTTCTGTCGTTTTCCGTCGCCAAGTCGATCACCTCCGTCATGATCGGGCGCGGCCTGGAAGACGGAGAAATCGGAAGCGTGAACGATCCCGTGGTGCGATACCTGCCTTATCTCGCTTCGAGCGGATACAAAGACGTCACCATCAAGAACCTGCTGCAAATGGCGAGCGGGGTGAAATTCGACGAAGCCTACCTGGATCCGAAATCCGAGATCGGACGTTTCGGCGACGCCCTGTTTCAAGGCACTGAGTCGTTCCGCGACTTCGCGGCATCCATCCAACCCAAGCTCAAGCCCGGAACTAAATTTGAATATCAAAGCGTTAACACCGAGATCCTGGGTTTGATCCTCGAACAAGTCTCCGGAAAACGTCTGCACGAATATATCGAAGAGAACCTGTGGCGCAAGATCGGCGTCGAGAGCGACGCTTTCTTGTATCGCGGCCAGAAGCAGCCGGATGAATGCGCGTTTGGATGCTTCAACGCTACCGTTCGCGACTACGGCCGTTTCGGCTTGATGGCGCTCGACGGCGGCAAGCTGAACGGTGAGCGCGTGGTTTCCCAAGCTTGGATTCGGGAATCAACACGGCCCGACGCGGCGTTCCTCATGCCGAGCGCCGCGAACGGCAACCTCGGCTACGGGTATCAGTGGTGGATTCCGGCGGGCGACGAAGGCGCTTTCATGGCGATGGGGATCTATGGGCAAATGATCTATGTCAATCCCAAGCGCCACGTGGTCATCGTGCAGACCAGCGCATGGAAGTTGCCGGATGAGGACGCAAGCTGGGCAGAGAGCGTGAGGCTGATGGACGCGGTGGCGCATCAAATCCGCTGACGCCTGCCGCGTTCAATAAAAAACCCTCGGCCCGTTTTTCCGGACCGAGGGGTAACTAGGTCAACAAAGTGGCAATCGGCCGATAGCGGCTTACTTGCCAGGATTCGCCTTCAGATCGGCAATGGAAGCCTTCAGCAGGCCCACGGTGTAGGCCATGTTGTGAATTCCAAAGCTGCCATCGTGAGTAACGAACTGATAGTTGTAAGCTGCTTCCAATTGATGCAACGTCCAGGTGGAATCGATGCTGATGGACGTCTTCGCTGTGCCCACGGGAGGCAGCAACACGGCCAGATCGGCCAGCAGATGCTGGACTTCGGTTTGTGCGCCGTCGATCTTGCCGTCGCCATCATAGTCCATCAACGGGAAGTCGAACTTGGTGATCTCCGGACCATGGCAGGTTTGGCAAGCGCCTACCATTTCCTCGGCCGGAATCGAAGCCGTACCGGCGAAGCTCATGTTGAAGGTGTGACCGCCGACCAGCCCTATGGCAGGATCGGTTGCCGCCGGGGATTGCATATGGCAGGTCACGCAAGTGTCCGCAGCCACGTCGCCGTGCGCGGAACTAGGGATTTCCTGACCATACGTGAAGCCGTTGGTTCCCATCAGCATGTCGGATTGCGGGCCTTCATGCGGACCGAAGTAGGTGCTGCCGGGAGTACTCGCCACATAGGTAGCGGCATCAACACGGGCTTGATGGCAGTTCATGCACAACGTGCCCGCGCCGGCTGTCGTGATCTTGGTTCCATTGGCCAACGTGACTGGCGCCAGCGTGCGGACCAGATGCAGATTGGTGCTGGTATTGGTTACGCCATGCGGTTCGTGGCAGGTCTGGCAGGTGATTGCGCTATAGCTAAGATCGACCGGTCCAACGCCGTTGATCCGGTTGACGAAGCCGTTGCTGGTGTGGCAACCCACGCACTCCGCATTTCCGGCGGGATCGGTGGTGGTTGCGGCGTGGGCTGAGTTAGTCCACTGCAAGCCGTCGGGATGGTACGGCGCTTCGGAGTGGCATTGCAGGCAGGTGCCGGCGGTGTCGCTCGCGGTGACCAGGCGGATGTCGCCACCGGTGGCGGCGTGATTCGATCCCGCACCATGGCAATTCTCGCACTGAATGTTGGCCACGTTCTGGAGCCCTGCAGGCATAGCAGCGAAATTCCCAGGCTGAAATACCGTTGGAGGCGTCCACTTCAGCACGTCCATGAGGTTGCTAAATCCGGCATTGGGCGTCGTGGCATTGGTGTCAAATCCCACCGTATGGCAGCCCCAGCACTCGGCGGTGTAGGGATAAGGTTTGCCGTTTTCTTGAGCGCCTTGACCATTAATGTTGTTGGTGAAGATGGAAGCGTGAGCGGTTGCCTGCCAGGGTTTCACCATCGAGAAGATGGTCCCCGACGGCCCATTGAGATGGCACTTCGAGCAGCCCGAAATGCCGATATAATCGCCGGCGATAATCATCATCTGCAGCGTGGCCACTCCGGAACCGGAAGTGGTGACGGTGGCGGAAATATTGTAAACGCCGGCAACATCCGGGCGTAACAGTTTCCGTCCAGCCACCTGATAGATGGCCTGGTCGGAAGGTAAGAAGACCCCTATGGTAGACGGAAGCGGGCTCTCTTCCAGAGTTGCTTTCGATCCAGTAGGTTGACTGTCGAGCGACCATTTCACGCTCGCGATTTGGGAGGCGGGAACCTTGATATCGACGTCGGCTTCAAGATACGCCGCTTCGCCCAGACCGATCGTGTTTAACCCACCGCTTTTCTCGACGGTTGCGGGTAGTTTGTTAGCGTTAATTTCATCAGGCACCAGCGGCCGGTTGATTAGCTGCGCTTGCAGCGTTGTAGTCTGCGCGAAACTTGGCGCCGCACATACAACCAGCAGCAATAGCGCCAATAGGCATGTACTGCCTGTTGCTATTGCTAATTTCCTTTGCATAGACATTCTTAAATGACTCCTTCTCAGAGTTGGAGAAAAATACTACCGGTTTGAATTGCGCACGAGGTGCCAAAGGTAGAATTTCTTTGTTTTCAATCTAATTGGCGCTCTTACTGCGTAACCTCGCGCACCCAGGTGAATCGGGATAGCGCGAAAAACCTGCGCGTTAGGCCCCTAGGCTTCAGTGAAATACCCTAGTCCACTCAATCGTGTGCGTAAGTACGCACGCCAGATATTCAGGCATGACAAAGGGGTAGATAATAGGCCAATGCCCGCTGGCGCTCCGTTCGAATCGCGTTGGGTACGAAGCGAGCCGCGCCGCTTGCTCCCGGAACGATTGCTCGACCATTGCGCCATCCCGCGAAGCCGAGTGCTGACGGTTGAATCCGCCGGCGGATTGCGCAATGCCAATTTCCGCATTCAACTGGACGCGCCGAGCGAGTGGGTGATCGTCCGCATCTATGAGCACGATGTCTCGATCTGCCGCAAGGAGCTGGACCTATTGAACCTGATCCGCACGTCGATACCCGTGCCGGAGGTGATCCACGCCGAACCAGAAGGATGGAACAACGTGCCGCCGTTCGCTATTTTTCGATATGTCGACGGCGTGACTTTTCGTGAAGTGAAGCGCGGCGGCGATGCGGGCGCGATTGCGCCTGCGGCGCGTTCAATTGGGCGAACTCTGGCAGCGGTGCATCGGATGACCTTTGCGAAGCCTGGATGGCTGGGACCGGGACCGCTAGTCGGCGATCCATTGCTCGAAGGTTGCGATGCTGCGCCGAGGTTTATCGCCACGTGTCTGGAATCCGAAAATTGCCGGCAGCGCATGGATGCGGATCTGCGCAAGAAAATCCTGGATTTGGTTTGGTCGCATGCGGCAGAACTGGCCGGCATTGAGCAGGAGCGACGGCTGGTGCACGGAGATTTCGGCAAGCAGAACGTGCTGGTGCGTTGCGTATCGGGAAGCTGGGCTGTGGCCGCGGTGCTGGATTGGGAGTTCGCGATTTCAGGCAGCCCGCTCGTTGACGTTGGCCATTTTCTCCGCTACGAACGCCACGCCAGGCCGCTGGTTGAGCCGCATTTTTCGCAGGGATATTGCGAAGCGGGTGGTGTGTTGCCGAGTGGCTGGCGGTGGCTGGCGCGCGTAGTAGACCTCATCGCGCTATGCGAGAGTTTGACGCATGATGATTTGACGGGCGATGTGGAGCGCGAGTTGGTTGATTTGGTGCGGGCGACGGCGGAGAATCGTGACCGGGATTAGCCGGTGGGAGCCGCCACCCATGGGAAACAAACAAATTTTGCGACGCGTCATGATCAAGATGAAATACATCGGCGTTCTTTTCCTCACCGGCGCAGCTTTCGCGCAGCAGTACGAAATTGGGGCAGACATCGGATATGGTCTCTACCGGGACGGTAGCATCTATTCAGCATCGGGAACGGCACAGGCCGGCATTCGGAACCGCTTCGCCGCCGGCATTATCCTTGGCGATGAGTTCTCGAAATATGTTTCCGCCGAGTTCAATTACCTCTATCACGATGGTCACCCATTCCTTCGCGCGCTCGGCGTGAAATCGGACATCCAAGGAAATTCGGATGCTGTGACCGTTGGGCTGTTGTTCCATTTCACGCCCCGGGAACGTCGCTGGCGGCCGTTTCTTGCCGGAAGCTCAGGAGCAAAGGAATACGTGATCGCCGGTCCCGCGCCATTCCCGCAGCCGATCCCACAAATCGCCAGTCTCACCACCAACGATGTATGGAAAACCGTCTTCAGCGTCGGCGGAGGTGTGGAGTATCGACTCATTCCCCATATGCTGCTGCGGGCTGAATTTCGCGATTATCTGACCACCTTCCCTAGACAGGAGATCGTTCCTGCTCCGCATAACACCGCGCGAGGAATCTTTGAACAATTCACGCCCCTGTTCGGCGTCAGCTATACCTTTTGACCGCCGATCCCCTCGACATCAGTTATAGCCCCCATAAAAGATTTGGATGCCCACCATCCCTCCGAATGCGGTACTGTAGAGGGTTCCCCCGGGCTTTAGTTCCCACACATCCAGGAGGCTACATGAATCCCAAAGAAGTCTTGGAGTTCGCCAAGAAGAATCAAGTCAAGCAACTCGATCTGCGTTTTTCCGATATTCCCGGCTTGCAGCACCACGTTTCGTATCCGATCAGTGAGCTCAGCGAAGAATCGTTCACCGACGGCTTCGGCATGGACGGTTCCAGCATTCGTGGCTGGGCCGCCATCAACGAGAGTGACATGCTGCTCATCCCCGACCCGTCCACTGCATTCATCGATCCTTTCTACGAAATCCCTACGCTGGTGATGATCTGCGACGTGCAGGACCCCATCACGCGCCAGAATTACAATCGCGATCCGCGCTGGATTGCGCGCAAAGCGGAGCTGTACTTGAAGAACAGCGGCATCGGCGACACGGCCTATTTCGGCGCCGAAGCCGAATTCTTCATCTTCGACAACGTCCGCTTCGATCAGAATCAGCACTCCGGCTTCTACTTCATCGACGCCGAAGAAGGACGCTGGAACTCGGGTCGCGAAGGCGACAACCTCGGCTACAGGCCGCGCTACAAAGAAGGATATTTCCCGGTTCCTCCCACGGACCACTATCAAAATCTACGCGGCGCCATGGTGCAGACCATGATCCGTTGCGGCCTGAACATCGAATGCCACCATCATGAAGTCGCCACCGGCGGGCAGTGCGAAATCGATCAGCGCTTCGACACGCTGTTGAAGTCGGCCGACAATATGATGCTGTACAAATACGTGATCCGCAACGTGGCTCATTTGCACGGCAAGACCGTTACCTTCATGCCTAAGCCGCTGTTCGCCGACAACGGCAGCGGTATGCACACGCACCAGAGTATTTGGAAGGGCGGAAAGCCCCTTTTCGCAGGCGATTGCTACGCCGGTCTGAGCCCGATGGCGTTGAACTACATTGGCGGACTGTTGAAACATGCGCGTGCTCTCTCGGCCATCATCGCCCCCACCACCAACAGCTACAAACGGCTGGTGCCGGGATACGAAGCGCCGGTGAATCTGGCTTATTCGCGACGCAACCGTTCGGCCGCCTGCCGCATTCCCATGTACTCCGCCAGCCCCAAAGCCAAGCGCGTGGAATTCCGTCCGCCAGACCCGGCCGCGAATCCATATCTTGCGTTCGCCGCCATGATGATGGCCGGCATCGACGGAGTGCTGAATAAGACCGAACCGGGCGAGCCGCTCGACAAGGACATCTACGATCTGTCGCCGGAAGAAATGAAGAGCGTTCCATCCATGCCCGCGTCGCTCGAAGAAGCGCTACAGTGCCTGGAAGACGACCACGATTTCTTGTTGAAGGGCGACGTTTTCAGCGAAGACCTGATCGAAACGTTCATCGACTACAAACGCAAAAACGAAGCCGATGCGGTTCGCCTGCGTCCGCATCCCTACGAATTCGCGCTGTATTACGACATCTAAGAGGGTCGTGGGTTGTAGGTTGTGGGTGGTGGGAAAGGTCTTTCCTGCAACCTACATCCCACAACCCACAACCTCGACCAATTTTTCTCCCAGTTCCCGCTCCAGCTCGGCGCTGAGCTTTTTCCCATCCGACGCAACATAGAACACGTCGATCGCTTTGTGGCCTTCGGTGTCGATCAGCACGACATCGATATTGCAGGCCGCGCGCGAAAAGGTTGCGGCCAGGTCGTACAGCAGGCCGGGGCGGTCTTCGGCGACTATCTCCACCAGCGTGGCGGTCTCGCACGCTTCCGAATCGAAGTGGACGCTTGGGTGCGTTCGGCGCTTATTCTTCGGCGGGGCGGGACGCGTCTTCAAGAGCTGTTCGACATTCAGCTTGCCCAGTGCCGCGCGCTCCAGCGTTTGTTGCAAGCGCTCGGTCTCTTGCGGGTTCAGTTCCAGCGTGCGCTTGGAATCGGCGAAAACGAAGGTGTCCAGGATCAAGCCTTCCGCGTTAGCAAACGCTTCCGCCTTCAAAATGTCCATTCCGAAGCTCGAAAGCGCCCCGGCGAGCGACGCGAAAACGGCGGGCTTGTCCCGTGCCACGACGATGGCCCGATAAAGGCTGCCTTGCCGGTCGATTCGCACGGCCGCGCCCGTCGACCGGTTGAGTTCTTTGAGCTGGATATGCAGTTGAATTTCGGCAGGCGTGTGCGTGCGCAGGTAACGTGTCGGAAATCCTTTGAGGAATGCGGCGATCTCCGGACGATCTTCCGGCCCCTCTTGAATCCGGCCTGTTTCGAGTTCGCGAACCAGTTCCTGATGCGTGGCCGAATACGTCTGCCACAGCCGTTCCAGGCGCCATGGCGTCATAGCCGTCGGATTCACGGCAGAAATGTCCACGTACGTGAGCACGGTCAGCAGCTTGAGCTGTTCGATAGTGCCGATGCGATCCGCCAGCATGCGCGCTGTGGCTGGATCGTGCAAATCGCGCGAGTTCATTACGGCCGAAAGATCCAGGTGGTGTTCGATGAGCGATTCTACCCGCGCCTGATCGTCCGGAGGAACCTGAATACGCTGCATCGCTTCACGCGCCAGTTCGACGGATCGCCGCGCATGATCGCCGTCGTCGTGCCCCTTGCCGGTATCGTGAAAAAGCAGCGTCAAACGGAGCAGTGCCTGATCGTCGATTTCCGAAAGTATTCCGGCGAACCGGCGATGCTCCGGATCCCTGGTGCTAGCCAGTTCGCTCAGCTTTTCGATCGTGACCAACGTGTGTTCGTCCACCGTGTAGCGATGATAGTAGTCGGGAACCACCAGGCACGCGATGTTGGTCCACTCAGGAAAAATCGCCTGCAGTATTCCGGTATCGTGCATCGCGCGCAGCGCCATGGCCGCATTCGGCTGAGATAAAATCACGCGCAGCGTAGGCCACAAAGGTTGTGGATTCGCGTAATGCTCGGCGAGCGCTGCCTGGCTGTCCTCTAGCCGCCGCTCCGTTTCAGCCGCCAGCGGGATGCCATGACGAGCGACGAACTCAAAGAGCCGCAGCGCTAGGTTGGGGTCTTTATCGAGCTGCGCGGGCGATCGCAGGAAGACGCGTTCGTGTGACACCGTGAAATCGGCGTTCGAGAGCCGCGTGCGCCAGTCACGAAACTGATCGAGCAGCGATCCAGCCGTTTTTTCCGTCGAATCCAGCGAACGGCGTGCTTCACTGGCCACCACCCGCGCGTGCTGAAAATATTCGCGCATGAATTCGGCCGGCGTATGAACTCGAGTGATGGAATGCCGCGCGATGTCATCCTGCATCTCGAAGCTCAACAGATTCTGGTCGCGCCCGGAACTGTAGTGCAGGAAACAGCGCAGTGAATGAAGAAACCGAGCGGCATCGGCCAGAGGTCGTGATTCGATCGCCGCCGGCACGCCAAGCTTCGCTAGCCAATTGACGGTTTGCAAATCGCGCAACCCGCCCGGCGTCTCTTTGATATCTGGCTCCAGGTGATAGAAAGTGTCCTGATACTTGTGATGCCGCACGCGAGTCATTCGCGCCAAATGCCGCGCCAGCACTCGCGACTGCTTCTCTAGAAATGGCTGCATCCTCGATTCGAGCTTCGCGTGGAGATCGCTCGATCCATCCAGCAAACGGCGATCCAGCAGGCTGATGTTCAGCTCAATGTTCTGTTCGTTGACTTGGGTGCATTCGGTGATGGTATGTACCGAATGGCTCAGCCGAAGCCCCGCGTCCCACAGCCGGCGGACGAATTCCGACAGCGGCTCTTTCAGCGCGGCTGTCTGAGACTCGTTGTCAATCAATAGCAGGATGTCGACGTCGGAATACGGAAACAGCTCACGCCGGCCGAATCCGCCGACGGCCAGCATGGCGATGTCTTCACCGGATATCTGCGCGAGCGTAGCTTGAAACGCATCGCGCGCCAGCTTCTCGACCAGCGAAGTGATCCCTGTCAAGACCGGCGACGCGTCGCCCGAATCGAAATATGCTCGCTGGATTTGTTCCCAGGCGGGAGTGTGGTGCAGCTTGTCCACGCTCGATTGTAGCGAATGAGATCATTCGTAGCGCAGCGCCACCATGGGATCAACTCGCGCGGCTTTGCGCGCCGGTAAGTAACATGCAAGTAGCGATATCACTGCCAGCAAAATCGGGGCTGCAGTGAACACGACCGGATCCGCGCCGCTCACCTTATAGAGGAAGCTGGAGAGCACGCGGCCGACTCCGGCAGCCAGCGCTAATCCCACGCCCGCCCCAATCAGAGTCACCAGCAATCCCTCGCGCAGGATCATGCGCAGCGTGTCGCTCGTGCTGGCTCCCAGCGCCATGCGAATGCCGATCTCGCGGGTGCGGCGCGAAACGGTGTAGGCGCGGACGCCGTACAAACCCACCATCGCCAGCACCAACGCCACGCTTCCGAAAATGCTGAACATCCGCGCGCCGGTCCGCACAATCCAAAGATCGGCGCTGTTTTCCAGATGCTGGCGCATCGTTCTCAACATCAGGATCGGCAGCCGATTGTCCGCCGATTGTATCTCGCGTCGCACGCTTTCGAGCATGCGATTCTCGGCATCGGCGCCGCGCACGCCGAGTTTCAGATGGATGCTCATGTCGGACTGGTATTCTTGGCCGAATGGTATGTACAAGTGAGGCGTGGCCTCGCCGAATATAGTGTCCTGGGTAGTTCCGACGATACCCACCACCTCCACATCCTGATTCTTCGTGCCTTCCGCGAAAGTCATGCGAATGTGTTTGCCGACGGCATCTTCGTTCGGCCACAGTTTCGCGGCGCCCGTCCGATCCAGAATTGCTACAGCCGAATCAGCATGGGCAAACGCCCGTCCACGAAGCAAGGGAACGCTGAGCGTCTTGAAATAATCCGGTCCCACGATGTTGAAACGCATGGAAACCGGTTTCGCCCCTCGGTCGCCGGCGCGCTGGACATCCCGGCCGAGCGACGTAATTCCGAAGGGAACAGTTCCCGCCAGGCTCGCAGATTCGACACCAGGAATCGCTCGCAGCCGATCGACCAAAGACGTGAGAATCTGCTTCCCATGTGCTTGGTCGTACCCGGCTAGGCTCGGATCCACTTCCACGACGATACCGTTATCGAGCGAGAATCCAGGTTCGACATTCGCCGCCCGCTGAGCGCTGCGAATGAAGAGACCCGCCGAGGCGAGCAGCACTAACGAAAGTGCCACCTGGCTCATCACCAGCAGGTTTCTACGTGAAAACAATCGCAAGCGTTTTCCACTGGCGATATCTTCGTGTTCGGCATCCTTGAGCGACGAGACCAGGTTGGGCCGCGATAGATTCCATGCCGGACCCAATCCGAACAGCACGGTGCTGAGTACGCAGAACCCCAGCGTGGCGGCGAG
>Ga0335078_10017759_pt1 | contig 10581 bp, 9 predicted proteins | sample Lox_Sample_32_FD_206711 | JGI IMG/M metagenome (GOLD analysis project Ga0335078, IMG submission 206711) | Soil microbial communities from Loxahatchee National Wildlife Refuge, Florida, United States - Lox_Sample_3.2 | ecosystem: Environmental > Terrestrial > Soil > Wetlands | place: USA: Florida...
CCGCGCGCAGGTCCCCCGCGTCACCGCGGGCGCGCAGCGTGACCAGGCGCCGCCCGGCCTCCTCCGCAAGGGCCCGGGCCAGCTCGTCATCGGATTCCACTGGTGCGGTCTCCCTCCGGACACGACCCCAGGCGATCCACACTATGGCCCTGGGCCAGATGGGCGGGCTCGCGCCGGGTCATCTGGCGTGGCCCGGGACCAGCCGCGGCCGGAGGCCGGCGCCAGGCTGAGGACGCGCTAATTGGCTTGTGACCTCCGCCGCTTCGCCGCTTTAACGAGCATGCCTGAGCCCAGTCCCTGGTACTCCCACCTGATCCAGTAGCGAAGTCCCCGGCGCCACAAATGGTACGGAGAATCGGCATCGGTGATATTGAACCGGGGGAATACGTCGTCCTCCGTAAAGTCAGCGCGATAGACAGAGCAGCCATAGTGATAGCCCGCTTCCTGAGCACCATTTACCGAGCGTTCATCCAGGTCACCATATGGATAACAGAAGCCGGTTACTTCCTGCCCGCTTATCTCCTGCAGGATGCGGCGGCTCTCATTGAGCTCACTGGCCAGCTGGCCGTCCTCAACGGCCGGGAGTCTCACATGAAGAAGCCCGTGTGATCCGATCTCAAGGCCCGCGTCGGCCAGCCGGCGCAGCTGATCGGCCGTGAGCAGGGCCTTGCGCGGCCCTTCGGGGTCCCAGGCGTTGTTGCCACCGAGGCGGCCCGCCAGTGCGAACACGGTGCCGGTGAACCCGTAGCGCTGCAGTATCGGCAAGGCATATTCGACCATATCAGCGTAGCCATCATCGAAGGAAAGGCCCACCAGGCCACCGGCGTCACCGTGGCGCCATGCGTCCAGGAGTGACCGGACGGACGTGCCCTTGCGGCCGCGTTTGCTCAGCCACCGCATCTGCTGGTCGAAGCGTTCCGGCCGGATGGTAATGTCGTAAGGATCCTCTTGGTAGGGCGTAATGGAGTGGTACATCAGAATTACCGGCAAGCGGTCATTGACCATGTCATTCTCACGTTCCGTCACAGGACCGGCCGCCCCGTCTCGCTGATGTAATTGTGCTGAAGTTCCGGCGGTACGCCACACGCTCCGGGTGATCGCGCGTGCGCCGGCAGCCCACCACGCAAGCCCATTCCGGATCCGTCATCGCCGTCATGCTGATAGGACGCGCGTCCCCCCCGCGCGGATGACCGTCAGCGCGGTTGCCCTGTACAGGCACGTGGGCGACTCAGCCCGGTTTCCCACGAGCGGCCCAGTCCGGCCAGGCCCGGTCCGGTAGGCTGTTCGCCTGCCAGTGGCGGGAGAATCCCGCCGGGCATGACCGGTGTCAGGCCAGCGCGCTGGCAGTGTCGGCGTCTGGGCCGGTGGGGGACAATGAGGACGGCTCGGCGGTTGCTCGTTGCCATAGCGGTGCTCCTCGTCATCGGGTTCGGCTTGGCGACCGCGCGCTTGTTCGTGTGGCCCCGGCAGGGAATGCCCGCGCACGTCGATGCGATCGTCATGCTGAACGGGCCGGGTGACCGTCTCGGCACTGCGGAGCGCCTGGGATGGGCGCGCCGCGCCCCCATGATGCTGATCGCCCGGGGCTCGCCGTACTGGGGCCATGGCAGCATCTGCGCGCCGAGGATGCCGGGGGTGAAGGTGATCTGCTTCGACCCCAGCCCGGCGACGACGCAGGGCGAGGCAGAGTTCGCCGGCCGGCTCGCCGAGCGCTACGGCTGGCACTCCATCGCCCTGGTGACCACCACGCCGCAGGCCACCCGCGCGCGGCTGCGGGTCCAGCGCTGCTTCTCCGGGCGTATCTACGTGGTCACCGCCCCGCTTCCGGCAGATGAGTGGCCCTATGCGGTCGCCTACGAATGGGGGGCGACCATGAAGGCACTCCTACTGCAGCGGAGCTGCTAGTGCCCGGCACGCCACCAGGCACTCCCCAGCAGCACCCGGGCCATCCCCAGGCACACCAGTTCGCGGTGGTACCAGCTGTTGAACGGGGTGCCTATCCGCGTGCAGCATGAGATCAAGTGGCACCGTCATCGAGGAGGTTCCTTCGCGCGTCTATCCGGTAAGGACATGACAGCGACATTCGTCCGTGACGGATCGACACTTGACCGTGACCGGCAGTGAGCTGGCGACGATGCGTCCATTACCTACCTCGCTGGAGAGTTGATCGTGCCCACTGAGCACCGCGGTAAGCACGCCAGCGGTGGCCGCGCGGGGCCGGAACCCGGCGATACCGGCTCCCTCGCAGGCAAGGCCTCGCGGGCGCTCGGCTGGAGCCTTGGGAGCACCATCCTGAGCCGTGTCGCAAATTTCGGCATAGGTGTCATGCTGGCCCGTCTGCTCGGCCCGCACGCGTTCGGTGCGTTCGCGGTCGCGCTCGTCGCGCTGTTCGCCATGCAGACCTTCAACGAACTCGGCATGAGCATGGCCATCGTCCGCTGGGAAGGGGACCCGCGCGAGATCACCCCGACGGTAACAACGATCTCTGTTCTCGTCAGCGCGCTTGCGTACGCCGGCTGCTACGCCGCCGCCCCTATGTACGCATCGGCAATGGGCGATCCCGCGGCAACCAGTGTTGTCCGTGTGCTCGCCATCGCCATCCTCATCGATGGATTCTGCAACACTCCGAACGGCCTCCTGCAGCGACGGTTCCAGCAGGGACGGAGCGCGATCGCTGCCCAGTTGGGCGGCTGGATAGGCACAGGTGTCACCGTTGCCCTCGCCTGGTCCGGTCATGGCGCGATGAGCCTTGCCATTGGCCAGGTAGGCGGTGCCCTGATCTGCATGATCCTGCTCATCTCGTTCGCTCCCGAGTCATTGCGCATGGGGTTCAACCGGGCCAGGGCGCGCGAGCTGTTCGGGTTCGGGCTTCCGCTCGCCGGCTCTAACCTGATCGGCTTCGGGGTCACCAGTCTCGATCAGATTGTCGTGGGGCATGTGCTAGGCCCCGAGGCGCTCGGCTTCTATGTGCTCGCGTTCAACGTGGCGAACTGGCCCATCAACATTTTTTCGAACCCGGTCCGTGCCGTGACTCCCGCTCTCTTCGCGCGTCTTCAGCAGGATCGCCCTGCCCTGCGCAGCACCTTCCTCACCGCGCTTGGCCTGCTGAGCTCGATAGCCCTGCCACTATGCGTGCTCATCGCCGGAGTTGCCGAGCCGCTGATCGGGATGATCTATGGCCCTCACTGGCTGCCCGCCGCCCAGCCACTGAGGTGGCTGGCCATCCTCGCCGCGTTGCGTATCTTGTTCGAGCTTTCCTACGACTATCTCGTCGTGCTCGCGCGATCCCGGTTCGTTCTGATTGTCCAGGTAGTGTGGATAATAACCCTCATACCCGCGCTCGTCATCGGCGCTCATGCGGACGGGATCGCCGGAGTCGGCGCTGCGGAAGCGGCCGTCGCCGCGTTCGCGATCCTTCCTTGGTACACAGGCGGCCTGAGCAGGAACGGCATCGGGGTGCCCGCGCTCGGCAAGCAGGTGGCACTGCCCGTTCTAGGCGGTATGGCGGCGGGACTCATCGCTGCCGTGGCCAGCGAGCTGGCACGGCACGACCTGGTCATCGTCGCCGCGAGTTCGGCAATAACTGCCGTGGTCGTCGGGCTGCTGCTCTACCGGATGCGGCCCGCGATCGCAGCACTGAGAAGCGTCGGTACCGCGGAGCCCGAGCCTGAGCCCGCCAAGTCTTATGCGAGCACGACCGGCCTTCCGCAATGGATGGTCCCGCAGGACGACGACCTGACGGCGCAACTGGCACTCAGGTGGGGTGTGATCGATGCCCTGCCACACGTCAACGGCGACAAGGCCGTCAGAATCCCCATGCTTGACTATGGCCTTCTCGCGTCCGGGTTCCGCCGCAGCATGACGGAAACCATGCCCGTATTCCGGGATGCTCCTTCTGTGCTGCCACGGGCCGTGGATATGACATCGCCCCTGTACCGGAGGACGATCGCGGCCCTGCAGATCGACCCGACCGGGAGGACGCGCGGTATCGATGACCGGGTCACGGACACCTTCAAAACGGACCCGTTCCCAACAGACCCCTTCCCGACAGACCCTTTCGGGACCAACCCCCTCAGGCGGGTCAAGCCACCCGGCCCGACTCCGCCAGTGGCCAAAGGTCCCCGCACAGGCCCACAGTGATGCAGCCGCGGCTGGCAAGGTGCGGGTGATGCCCTTGCCCGACCGCGGCGGGGGCTACGGGCGCCGCGTCGCGATCAGGTACTCCGTTGTGCCCCGTGGCGCGTCGACCTATCGGGAGCGGCCACAATGGCGTCGCTGATCGGCAGCGATGTGCAGGCGGCCTAGCCGAGCGGGCTCCCGGTGGCCACCCACTGGTTCTCAGCGCCACAGAAGGATGCAGATCAGCTCGTGAGACTCCATGCTGGGGTTCGACCGGCCGACGGTGGTCCGTCCGGAGGCTCTTGCGCGCGGGTCGACGCTGGCGGCGCGCGAGGACTGGGGCTGCGGTGAGCGTATGGAAGGACTTTGCTCGTGAATGAGCCGGCTGTCGGCGAGATCGTCAAGGCGCGCACGGACACTGATCCAGGCCCGGGGCATGGAGCCGGGGTGCGGGATGTGGTCTTCACGTTCTCCATCGATACGCTCGCAGACGCCGGGAGGCGGGAGTTCAGCTACACATCGGATCAGGCGCTGCTGACGATCTGCGGCGCGACGGACAGGGTCCGCCGTGTCGTCGTCGCCAACCCGTGGCGCAGCGTGCCTGCCGTGGCGCTGCGGCTCATGAGGTCCCCTCGCCAGGAGAAGGTAAGGGTGAACGGCACGGCCGTCGTCAGGCCACTGCGTCTGCCCCGCCGCGATCCCATCGCGGTGCCCGCGCTCCGGGAAAGCTACCAGCGATACGACCGGATCCTTGAGCGCCGTGTCCGGAGGCAGGGGCTCGTCGATCCCGCCGTCCTGACGTTCAACCCTTTCGTGGCCGCGTTCTGTCGTATGTCCTGGGCCTCGTCCGTGACCTACTATGCACAAGATGACTGGGCCTCATACCTACCGGTCAGGCCGTGGTGGCCGGCGTACAGGGAGTCCTACCGCGCACTCCGCGACAAGGGCACCCGGATCATCTGCGTCTCAGCCGAGTTGGCCAGCCGGGTGGCCGGGAACGACCCTGTCGTCGTCCAGCCGAACGGGATCGCTGAAGCTCAGTGGGACGCGCCTTTGCCACCGCCCGCCGCGGTCACGGGGATGACCCACCCCATCGTCGCCTACGTAGGGACGATCGATGGCCGGCTGGACACAAGCCTGATCGCAAAAGTGGCTGACGACGATGCTGTCGGGTCCGTCGCCTTCATCGGGCCGCTGCACGATACCGGTATCGCAGCGACACTCCGGTCGATCCCGAAGGTGACCTTGTGTGGGCCGATGTCACGGGCGGAGCTGGCGGGGGCACTGATGTATTCAGATGCGTGTATCATCCCGCATGTCATCAACTCCCTGACACTCGCCATGTCTCCCATGAAGCTGTATGAGTATCTTGCTGCAGGCAAGCCGGTGGCAACCATTGACATCCCCGCGGTCCACGGGGTCAGCGACCGGGTCATCATCGCTCCTGCTGATGACTTCCCCAAGGCGGTACGAACGGCGCTGAAGCTGCCCGGCCTCAGCGAAGACGAACGGCTTCAATTCGTGCGCGCAAATTCCTGGGCCGCGAGACACGCTCGCACCCTGCGGGTCATGCTGGCAGAAGACAATGATTGGTGGCAGGTGTGACGTGCCTGCGTATTAACGGTGCGGCAATATACAGCTTCATCCAGCATGCTGCATCAAAAGCGTTTTCGCTATTCATCGCGGGGGGATTCCATCAATGGGGGAGTGGCTCCGTGGTGCGGCTTCCCCTGCGCATCAACGGTGAGCGGTGGATCTCGGTAGGGTCAGACGTGCATTTTGGTGCCGGATGCTGGCTGAGCGCCGAGCCTGCCGACGCGGTCACAGAACCCGTGATGTTCATAGGCGACGGCTGCAGGTTCGCGGGCGGCTGTGTGATATCCGCTGTTTCCCAGATCAGCATCGGCCGTGAGGTCCTGGTCGCGCGTAATGTTTACATCGCGGACCACGACCATGCGTATGCAGACACGAGCCAGGCGATCCTGCATCAAGGCGTCGCGAGTGTGGGCCGCGTCGTCGTCGGCGATGGGGCGTGGCTCGGCCAGAACTGCGTGGTGACGTCAGGCGTCCACATCGGGCGTGGCGCTATCGTGGCCGCTAACTCGGTAGTCACAAAGGACGTGCCCGACTACTCGCTGGCTGTCGGCGCCCCGGCTAGGGTAGTCAAGTCGTGGGCTCCGGCCCAGACCCAGTTGACCGCCCCAGACGCAGCTGACCGTCACTGAGCCTTTCATCCCGACCTTTGGCGTTGGCCGACTAGCTTGCCTGCCAGTTCTTCCGCTCTAGGTAGCGGACGAGTCGGCTCCTGGTCCAGCCCAGGGATAGGGACTGATTGAGGCCATCTAGGTTCTCGACGAATTGTGCTGGGCTGCGGAAGACCTCGAAGCCGGATTTCCTGGCGAACCAGGACAGCCAAAGATCCTCCAAGAACCAATATCGGCGCGGACATCCGAACAGCCTCGTATCTGTGAACAGAGCGGAATCAGCAATCATGCCGCACGTCCCCGCATAGACGACCTGCTCCCCTGGGGATGCCCAACTCTGCAGACTGGGCGTGGCTTGGGTGAATGCGAACCATGCACTTACCGACTTGGGCCGGTGAGCCCGCAGCAACTCTCCTATGGTTTCTGGTCCGAAGTCCTGGTCGTCGTCAACGAACACGACCGCCTTGTGCCCGCTTTCCGCGGCCTCCCGCGCGAGGTAGAACCGCCCGAAGCCACCGATGTTGCGGGGGCTGTGGTACGCGGCTGCCGGGATCTGCGCGTCGGCGACGGCCTTGTCCACCGCACTCCGATCGGAGCTGTTATTCCAGATGAGCGCCTGCACCGGGACATCCTGCGCTGCGAGCATGCTCAGAGTGCCAGGAAGCCGTTCCAGCCGTCGCCATGTGCAGAAGATCACTGGCACCCTGTCTGCGTCGGGGAAGGTCACCGGTACCCGTTGGACCCGGTTCCACCTGGCGGTTCGCCAGAGGCTTCGCCCAACTGACCGTGCGCCGTTTGCCCTCCACTTGAGGGCTGTCCCCGCTTGCGACATTACCGTCATGCCTGTACGACGCGCATTCGGGCCCTCAGGATGACGCAAGCGCAACTATTCACTGATCCTCCGACATGACGGCTGGCTGGCTGCCGGATCGAAGGCGCTCCAGGGTCGAGTCCCATCGGGACCTGTGCAGAACCGCACGTAGCGCGCCCCGGTGGCCGGAGTTCCCTGACCTGAGCAGCTCGTGCAGGGCAACCGCCAGCCAGTAAAGCCGCGGCCAGCGACGGTGCTTCTCCATGTACCGGACACGGTTCACAGCCTGGAGCGCCAGCAGTGCGTCAGAGCGCCCAGAACCGCCGCCGCGATGGCGTACCCCCGCCGAGGGCAGGTAGTCCACCCGGAATCCCATCGAGCGGGCCCTGGCGAAATAGTCGGTTTCTTCCGAGTACAGGAAGAAGCGCTCGTCCCAGCGGCCTACGGCACGGTCACAGGCGTCAGAGACCAGCAGGGCCGCGCCTGTCGCCCAGTCGATGGGATGCCGGTGAAGGTAAGCCCACTCGTGCCACACCATCTCGCTGAGCCAGCCCGGTCTGTGCCTGATATGGCCGCCGAGCAGCCCATCCCCCACGGCGCGCATCAGCGTCGGCTCCCGGCGGAGCGACGGGAGGCGCTGTCCCTCAGCGCCCAGAAGCATCGGGACAACGATGCCCACAGCCGGATCGTCCAGCGCCGCAAACATCTCACGCAGCGCACCGGCCTCGAACTCGGCGTCCGGGTTGAGCACCAGCAGCGCGGAGTAGTCACCGCCGTGTGAGCGGCCCACATTGATTCCGCCGGCGTAACCGAGATTAGTCCCCGTCTCGACACAGGTGACATCGGGGCGGGAGCGCGCCAGCGTTACCGTGCCGTCGGTGGAGCCGTTGTCCACCACTATCACGCGGATCTTCAGCCCGGCCGCAGCCGCGGGTAGTGAGTCCAGCAGAGCCGCGATGTCGCCCGCGCTGTTGTACGTCACCACGACAACGGCGCAATCGACGCGCGCGGGTTCACGGATGGCTCGGGCCCGGCCAGCGTCCCGAACGGAGGCAGATGGCTGGCTCTGGAGCACGGGATTGCGGAGGGTCATTATGACCCCGCGGGACTCACGGTGACCATTTCAGGCGGGGCGGGCAGAGAGGAGCTTTCTCTGCGCATGATGCCAAGGTAGGCGCCTGTGAGACCCAATATCAGAAACAGAATGCCGGAGAACATCGGAAAGTCAAGTGCGTCGAAGGTAGCGCTTCCCACGCAGGCCACCAAGATTGAAGCCACCATCGCCTGGCCAAGGCTCCGGCGGGTGGTGTCCTGTGTCAGGCGACGGCCGGCCGCCGCGCAATGAATTCCCGCCAGGTAAAGCGCCAACAAGGACACCAAGCCGATGATGCCCGTCTCGAGAAGAGCCTTCAGATACATGTTGTCGGTCCAAGCGTAAATCTCCGGCAGAAAGGTCGAGAAGCCTCGGCCGAAGAACGGCCGCTGGACAATGTAGGGCCAGTTACGGGCATAGTCATCTGTCCGGGAGGTAACAGCCCCTGCGCCATTCGATGACCCAAACATCTCGGTAAAATAGCTGAACAATGTGCCCATCAGGCCTGGGGTAGCCACCTTCAGCACACCCAGCCCGAGGATCCCAGCTATGACGGCCCCGCGGCGCTGCCGCGGTGTCCATGAGACAAACATCGCGACGCATCCAACGGCGGCAGTCAGCATCCCTGACCGTGACACGCTGACAGGAATGGCGAGCGCCAGCAAGCCGACAGGAAGCCACTTCTGCAAATATCGTTCCGGGCGGGGATCCGTCATCGCCTGGTGCAGGGCAAATGGCAGGAGCATCGACATGACAACGCCGAACTCTATGGGGTCTACAGCGAGGCTCGAAGGACGATTGAAGCCGCCCCGACTTTGAAGGGTATTGTAGTCGATGTTGTTGGACAGGCCTGGTATCTGGATATAGTTGGTCACGTTCAGCCCGGTGTAAAATTCGAAAATTCCAATGGCCGCGACTATACTCCCAAAAATGACCGCTAGGCGGAGCAGCTTTTCCATCCGGTCATAGCTGGTCACGGACTGCGATATGACGAGGAGGAGGCCAGCCCAGGCGGTGACGACTATCAGGCCACGGCCCGCGGCGAGTGCCTCGGGCTGGGTAATGTCGCGTGTCATGCCAGCAACGAAGCTGGCGAGAACAGCCAGTACGTAGACCAACATGGCAACCCGGATCGGCCTGCCGCCGCCCGAAGGGACGGTCCTGCCGATCATCCAGGAAGCCCCGTACCACAGCAGCAGCACCAGCGAGAACACCACCGCCGGGGTGCCACTTCCGCCCAGCGGCGCAAATACGAGTGACGAGGGGATGAACATGAGCAGGGTGAGATAAACCGTGAGATAGCTGACCGTGTCGCGGTCGACCGAGCCGAATACCCGGCGCCACGGCCCGACAATATCGACGGCCGGGGTGGATACATCGGCAGGCCTGGTGGATACAGCGCTCACTGCACACGCACCGACTGGCGGTTCTGTTGCGGCAGGCCCTTGCCTTCCTCTTGCGTGGAGCCCTGGCTGGTTTGCTGAGGCTTGCCGATGCTGACCTGGCTAACACCACTCGGGGCGGGACTGGTGACACTCGGGGCCGGGGCAAGACTGGCCGGAGCAGGGCTGGCGAGACTCGGGGCGGGACTGGTGACACTCGGGGCCGGGGCAAGACTGGCCGGAGCAGGGCTGGCGAGACTCGGGGCGGGACTGGTGACACTCGGGGCCGGGGCAAGACTGGCCGGAGCGGGACTGGTGACACTCGGGGGCGGGTTAACACCACTCGGGGCGGCTGGACTGGTGCCACGCGGGGACCGCCTGGCGCCACCCAGGGCTGTGTTCTTGCGCCGCCGGGCATCCCACATAGTGCTCTTCTGCCGCCGGACGGCCCACGCCTCGGCGAGGAAGCTGAGCACAAACAAGCTCAACAGGCCCATGATGGCCACCCCGGCTACGACCTCGATCTTCTTCTTGTACACCGGTGCCGGGACGCTCGGCTGGGCGATGACGGTCGCCCCGACAACTCCCGAGGTCGGCGTGTTGATGGTTCCGTTCACCTGCAGCGCTCTGAGCTGCTGTTCGGCGTAGGAGATGGTAATCGGCATGGACTGGATGATGGCGGCGCGGTCGCTGCCTTCCAGCGTGAGGGTGATGAATGGCCCAGCGGCAAAGGCTGGCTGCCCTGCGGTGAATGAGCCCGAGACGCCGAGCGCCTGGAGCTGATTGGCTGCCTGCTGGGTGGAGAGGGCAGTAGCCAGGATGCCCGCCAGGGGGTCGAGATCGCCGACCACCAGATAGCGGTTGTTCCCGTTGCCCTGCGCCGTGGCCAGGTCCTTAGATCCCAGCAGGGTTATCGTCGCGTTGGACTGATACGACGTCGGCCAGGCATGCCACATTCCCAGTGTGGCTGCG